>ERZ1031292.4-NODE-4-length-159822-cov-21.954634_pt1 | contig 159822 bp, 130 predicted proteins | sample MGYA00518215_ERZ1031292 | MGnify/ENA primary metagenome ERZ1031292 (study PRJEB33718, sample SAMN03159822) | human skin metagenome | collected 2014-02-25 | study: EMG produced TPA metagenomics assembly of the PRJNA266117 data set (Human skin bacterial metagenome... | reverse complement strand
ATGCTCAGGAGTCTCGTGGGCTCGGAGATGTGTATAAGAGACAGGTACTGGTCCCCGCGCGCGGAGTAAAGGCGGGCGACGGCGCCGACCTTATTGGCCAGCGCCGCGGCAATCGCCACGGGGCTCGCGCCCAGCTGGAGAGCGCGGCGGCAGGTGGATACGGCGGCTTCGACGCGGCCGGCGACGGCGGCGTCGGCAATGTCCCAATTGGCGACCTCGGCCACGCCGACGTAGTAGTTTTGCACCGCCTCGCGGGTGACATTGCCGCCGGTATCGGAGACCAACTGGGAGATGGCTGAGGCCAGCTCGCGCAGATCAGAGCCCACGCCCTCGAGCACGGCATGGATAACGTCCGGGGTCGGGCGCACGCCGTGGCTGGAAAATTCGCGGGTGGCCCACTGCCCCAGCTCATTGGGGTAAAGCGAAAAGACCTCGTGGACCTCGGCAATCTTGCGCAGCTTGGCCACAAGCTCGGGTTGCTTCTTCTTTTTCTTCAGCGTCTTGGCCGTCACGGAGTAGATAATGACCATGGTCATGCCCGGCGCGGGATTGGCGCAGGCGCGCAGAAGGATATCGACTACTTCTTTGCCGGCGCGCTCGCAGTCGCTGATGACGATGACGCGGTTATCGCCAAACAGCGATGGGCTGGTGGCCTCGAGGATCTCGCCCTCAGAGACCTCGGAAGCTTTGAGCTTGGTCAGCTCGGGCCAGGTACCGGTAGATCCGCTCTCCTCGGCCGCGGCGCGCTGGATCTGCAGGCGGGCGCGTTCGGTGAGGAATTCATCGTCGCCGAGGATGAGGTGTACTGGAGGCATGCCCGCCATTCTAGCCTGCGGCCAGGCCGAGCCAGGCGATGCCCGCCAGCGTCAGCGCCAACGTGAGCCACGGACGGTGATAAAGAAGGCCCGCGATGATCCAGGCGTAGGCAAGCAGCGTAAAAAGCGGGTTGGCGGGGATGGTGACCACGGGCAGGTGGGCCACGCCGTGGGCGATGGTATTAATCCACCACGAGAAGGGCTCAATGAGGCGCAGCAAGCCGGCGCCCAGCACGTCGAGAGGGCCGAGCTGGGCAAAGATGGCGGCGATAAGCCCCACGATGGTAATCGGCACGGTGGCGGGCTCGACGAGGATATTGGCCAGCACGGAGACGACGGAGACTTCGCCGGACATAAGTGCCACCAGCGGGAGGGTGACGATATCGGCGGCGATGGCCACGGCGACCGCGCGCAGGAAGATGGCGGGCCAGCCGGTCACGGCCAAGTGCTTGTAGATGAGCGGGCTCAGCGCCACGATGCCGAGCGTCGCCGCGCAGGATAGGGCAAAACCAAAGTGCACGGCGAGGTCGGAATCCACAAAGAGCAGCGCGATGATGCCGAGACTGAGCGCATGGATGGGCTCCATGCGGGTGGAATTGAGCACGGCGAGCAGCCCGACTGCCCCAGCGACGGCCGCGCGCTGGACGGAGGGCTCGAAGCCCACGAGCAGAACATAGGTGGCGAGGGCGCACAGGGAGGCGGCCACGCGGGCGCGGGGCCCGAGCGCGAGGGCGGCGCAGACCACGGCCGCGGCGGAGCAGACTATGGCCACATTGGCGCCGGATACGGCGCTTAAATGTGAGAGCCCGGTGGCGATATACAGGTCGCGCTCGGCGGTCTCTTGCAGCGCGGTATCGCCGAGCACCATGCCGGGAATCAGGCCTTGGCTGGAGGGTCCTACGGTATCGAGGACCAGCGCGCGGAAGTTCTCAGCCACGCCGGCCGCCCAACCGGCCAGGCCTTCGGGCTCACCGGTTACCTGCACGTCAGTGGCATTGGCACTGAGCTTTCCGACGCCCGCCCTATCCGACTCCCCTACCTTCACCCTCGCCGTAATTTCGGCACCCGCGGCAGCCGGGACCGGATCCGGGCTAAAGACCGGCAACTGGGTGGGATACCCCGGCACCTTCAGCCGCAGCAGCCAGCCGCCCGTACTGGTCTGCGTCGGTGCGGTAACGAGTCGTCCGGTGACTTCGGTGCCGAGATCGAAGGCGGCGGCGCGGGCCTGGCGCACCACGGCGACGAGCGCCGCACCCCCAGCGACTGCCCCACAGAAGAGCGCCTGGCCCCACTGGCGGGCAACCAGGCACAGCGAAACGACGACTGCGATGAGTGCGATGGCCCAGCCGCGGCCGGCGAGCAACACGGCAATGACGGCCAGCCAGGCGGTAGCCGCGCCGGGGACGAGCCGCAGTTCTCGCATCGCACGCTCGAGTACGGGCTAGAGCTGGACCTGGTCTTTAAGCTGCGCCAGCTTCGCCGGCCCGATGCCAGAGACCTCGAGGAGCTCTTCTACGTTCTTGAAACCGCCGTGCTCTTCGCGGTAGGCCACGATGGCTTGCGCGGTCACCTCGCCGACCCCCTTGAGTTCGGTGAGCTCCTCGGCGGGGGCGCTATTGAGGCTCACGCCGCTGCCGCTAGCGCCACCGCCGGGGCCGCTGGAGTTGCCGCCGGCTGGGGCGGGCTCGCCGGGTGCGGGAGGCGGGGCGACGCCGGAGGGCAGGATGTGGAGCTGTTGGCCGTCGGAAAGCCGCTGGGCATGGTTGAGAGCCAGAGTCTCGGCGCCTGGTAGCGGCTGGGCGGCGTCAAGGGCATCGGCCACGCGCGCGCCGGGCTCGAGCGTTTTCAGTCCGGGCTCAGCCACCTCGCCGATGACCGAAACGATGATTTCACTGGGTTCGTCGCTCGGGGCCACGCCTGGGCTCATAGCCGCAGGCTCGGGCATGCCGGAGGATTCTTCGGAGCGCGCATTGATGCCGAGCCAGACCACCACACAGATAACGAGAATGACCGCCACTGCGCAGGCCTGCCAGGGGCTGATGCGCAGTCGCGGGCGCGGGTAATCGACGGCGAGGAGCTCTTCCTCGCCGGTGGGTTGGGTAAACTCGCGGAGTCGTTCGCTGATCTTGGGTGCCGCCATGGCGCTGAGACTAAGCGCGGGCGCAAACAAGTGGTAGGTCGAGCGAAGGTGGGCTGTGGATAACTTGTTGTGGGCGTCAACTAACCCGGCGCGATGGGTCTAGTTATCCACAGATCGGCGCGGCGGGAAGGCGCGAGGTCGACCACGTGTGTGAGAATGCACAGGTTCCGCGGGCGGCTCGGAGCTAAACACGGCGGAGACGCCGATGGCGGAGGGGCCGGCGTGGACAGAGAGGACGTCGTTAAGCGGAATGCAAATAAAGGACGAACCCTGCGGCAGCGCTACTGCAAGGAGCGCCTCCAACTTGGCGGCCGCGTCCTCGGCCTGGTTGTGCTGGATGGCGACAAAGGCCGGCTCACCGTCCGCGCGGGAGGCGATGAGGTCCACCAGCTTGGTAAAAGCCTTGGTCTGGGTGCGGGTCTTGCCCACCAGCTCCAGCTTGCCACGGGTAATCGACATAATCGGCTTGGTAGCCAACAGCGCCGTAGACAACACAGCCGTGGCCGGGGAAAGGCGGCCAGAGCGGCGCAGGTCCTCCGTGGAATGCAGGTAAACCCAGGTAGCCGCGCGTTTGAGGGTATCGATGGCCGCGGCGTAGCACTCGTCCAAGCTGGCGCCGCGGGAGGCCAACTTAGCTGCGGACATGGCGGCCGCACCCATGACCATGCCGGCCGAACCGGAGTCAATTACCCGCACCGTGTGCGGAAAGACGCCGGAGGCGGACACCGCGGCGGAATAGGTGGAAGATAGCTCTTTGGACAGGTGAATGGCTACCACGCCATCTTCCTGGGCGCGCTCCATTTCGCGGCCGTAGGCGGCGGCCAGCTCCAGCGCGCTCAAGCCCGAGGTGGAGCGCTCCAGGCCATCCTTGCCGTGGCTTTCCATAAGGTGCAGGTCAATGACGGTGATGGATAGCTGCTCCGCCAACTCTGGCGGCAGGCCCGCGGAGGAATCCGTAATGACGCGAACCGTCACTAGATATCCGCCCCGCCGTCCCCGGTGACCTCGCCGCCCATATTCCAGCCGTCGAAATACCACTGGGCGCTGCCCACATTATCTGGGGTGAACTCCAGCGAGGACAGCGGCGTGTCCGGGTTGAAATCAGGGCGGGCGGTCAGCTGTGACCAGTGGGTATTTTTCAATCCGGAAAGGATTCCGTACTGCGCATGGTCAAGGCCCAGCAGGTGGCAGGTCAGCGCCGAGATAGCGCCGCCATGGGCCACGATGAGGACGGGGCCTTGGTCCCAGCCAGCGAAGTCTGCCATGAGCTCATCGACGACAGGCCGGGCACGCTCGGCCACGTCCACGCGGGACTCGCCCTGCGGCGGAGCCCAAGTGGGGTCGTGGCGCCAGATGGCGCGCGCGCCCGGGAACTCGGCATCTACTTCGGCGGAGGTTCTGCCCTGCCACTGGCCTAGGTGCGTCTCGCGCAGGCGGGCATCCGTGGTGAAATCCACGCCGAGGGCCTCGGCGACCACGCGCGCGGTTTCGCGCGCGCGGATGAGGTCAGAGGCAACGATTTTAGACACGCCCTGATCCTGCAGCAGGCGCGCGGCGGCACGGGCCTGCTCATAGCCCAGCTCGGACAGCTCGGTGTCCAAGTGGCCCTGCATGCGGCCAGTGGCGTTATAGGTAGTTTGCCCGTGGCGGATCAGGATCAGGCGGCGGCTCATGCGAGTTTAAAGCTCCTCGTCCTCACCAGGGACCTTATCGGCCAGTGGGAGCTCGTCGATGGAATCAACTTCGCGCGGGTTGACGCCATTGGTCCATTCGCCCGGGCGCTCTGGGGCCTCGATGCCCTCGATCTCCAGTGCTGGGCAATCGTGGTACAGGCGGTCCAAGCCGTAGAACTCACGCTGGTCATTGCGCTGAACGTGGACGACGATATTGCCATAATCCAGCAGCACCCAACGGTTCTCGCGGTTGCCCTCGCGGCGCTGCGGCTCGAAGCCTTGCTTAGTCATTTCGTCTTCGACTTCATCCACGATGGAGGCCACCTGGCGCTCGTTGTCTGCAGAAGCGAGTACGAAGACCTCGGTAATGGCGAGGACATCGGAGACATCAATGGCCGCGATATTGGTGGCCAGCTTTTCTTGCGCGGCGTGGGCCGCGGTTTCTGCCATGCGGCGGGCGAGATCAGAAGTAGACAATGTGTAAAAAATCCCTTTTCGCGTCTGAGTATATTCGGTATGAACTATCTCTATTGAGAGTCTATTCTTGCACGTTTAGCAGGCCCGTGCCCAAAATCTGGGGAAGGCCGCGGAAGTTTCTACAGAGGCTTATCTGGGTTAGGCCCATAGAGATTGTTCTTGGTGATGTACTGCACCACCCCATCCGGAACGAGGTACCACACGGGCTGTCCTTGGGCGGCGCGTTCGCGGCAAGCGGTAGAGGAGATGGCCATGGCGGGAATGTCGATGAGATCGATAGCCTCTTGCGCATCGGCAGGTAGCATATCGGCGCTTAATTCATAGCCGGGGCGGGTCACGCCCACAAAGTGCGCCATCTCCAGCATCTCCTCCCAGTTATGCCAGCTCATGATGGAGGCCAGCGAGTCGGCCCCGGTGATGAAGTAGAACTCCGCCTCCGAGAAGAGTTCACGCAGGTCGTGCAGCGTATCGATGGTATAGGTGGGCCCCTCGCGGTCAATGTCTACGCGCGAGACGGTAAAGCGCGGGTTGGATGCGGTGGCCACCATCGTCATCAGATAGCGGTGCTCGGCCGCAGTGACGTCGCGGTGGGACTTTTGCCACGGCTGGCCGGTGGGAACAAAGACGACGGTATCGAGGGCAAAGCGGTGGGCGGCCTCGCTGGCCGCTACCAAGTGGCCATTGTGGATGGGATCAAAGGTGCCACCCATGATGCCGATGCGCTGTGGGCTAGTCATGGGTGGTGATTATAGCCGCACCACTAGGGGCGGGTCTGTCCGGTACCCTGCAGGATCCACTTAGAAGAGGTCAGCTCCGGCAGCGCCATCGGACCGCGGGCGTGCAGCTTCTGGGTGGAAATGCCGATTTCGGCGCCCATGCCATAGACCTCGCCATCGGTGAAAGCGGTAGAGGCGTTGAGCATGACCGCGGCGGCATCCACCTCGTTGCCGAACTTCACCAGGACGTCGGCATCCTGCGCGGCGATGGCCTCGGTGTGGCCAGTGGTGAACTCGGCGATGTGGGCAATGGCACCGTCGACGCCGTCGACCACCTTGGCGCAGATATCCATGGACAGCGACTCTTCGCGCCAGTCCTCATCGGTGGCCTGTACGGCATCCTTGACGCCGAAGGCCTCGAGCTCGGCGACGTCGCCGTGGATGGTCACGCCGGCATCCTGCAGCGCGGTGATGATGCGCAGCTTGGCGGAGTCGTCCAAGGCGGCGTCGATAAGCACGCACTCCGTGGAGTTGCACACGGAGGTGCGGCGGGTCTTGCCGTTGATGACCATGTCGATGGCCTTACCCAAGTCCGCAGAGGCGTCCACGTAGAAGTGGCAGTTGCCGGTGCCGGTCTCAATGGCCGGGACGGTGGCGCCGGTAACGACGGCCTCAATAAGCTTGGCGCCACCGCGCGGAATGACCAGGTCCACCAGGCCGCGAGCGGTGATGAGGTCCTGGACGGAATCGTGGGTCTCGCACGGCAGGAGCTGCACGGCCTCGCGCGGAAGGTCAAACTCGGCGAGGGTATCCTGCAGGATTTCTACCAGCTTGGCATTGGAGTTGCGGGCGGATTTAGAGCCGCGCAGCAGCGGCACGTTGCCGGACTTGATGGCCAGGCCGAAGGCGTCCACGGTGACGTTTGGGCGGGCCTCATAAACCATGCCCATGACACCGAGTGGAACGCGCACCTGCTTCATCTGGATTCCGTTGTCCATGGTGCGGCCCTGCAGGATCTCCCCTACTGGGTCCTGCAGGCCGGCTACCTGGCGCAGGCCACCGGCAATGCCTTCGACGCGCGCGGCGTTGAGGGACAGGCGGTCAATAAGAGACTCGGACATGCCGCGTTCGCGGCCGGCGTCGATATCCTGCTTATTGGCGGCGAGAATATCTTCGGTGTGGGCAATGAGGTTTTCGGCTGCGCGCTGCAAGATCTCATTCTTGCGCGGCGTGGACAGCTGCGCCACGACGGGCGCTACGTCCTTGGCAGCACGGGCTTTGGACAGAACTTCTTCGCGTTCAGTGTTGCTCATGCCATACCAGCTTAACGAAAGGCCACGCGCATTTCAGCCGGTTGGGCAGCAAGCACCCGCACGGTGGCCTACTTATTAGCCGAGCTCGCGGCGGCGCTAATCGGATGCACGGCGGCGGCGCTTCTCGTCCTTCCGCTCGAACATGAGGTATTCCTCCTCAAAATAGCTCAGATTATAAACGTGGCGGGCTCCGGCCGAGCATACAAAACAGATGATCGGGATAACCCAGAAATAGGTCCAGTGTAAGAAATAGCCGAGCGCAACGGAAAGAATGGTGGCTGCCCAGGCAGCATAATCGACCGTCTTCACTTTCTTCCGGCGCTCCCTCATATCCGCAACCTCAGCAGCGATCGGGTTGAGCTGGCCATCGTCAGCGCGGTTACCGGGGCTATCCATCAGTAGCCAGCTTCAATATCTACTTCCGTGGGGATTGCCTCACCTGCGGCAAAGCGCTCCATGGCCTGTACTGTATGCGAGCCAATGCGCCGGCGCACCGAATATGGTGGGTTGGCCAGGTGCGGAGTGATGACCACGTTGGGCATGTCCCACAGCGGGTGCCCATCAGGCAAGGGCTCGGGGTCGGTGACATCTAGGCCGGCGCCGGCGATCTGGCCGGAGCGAAGAGCGTCAACAAGGGCCTCGGTGTCCACAAGCGGACCGCGGCCGACGTTAATTACCACTGCATGGTCGGGCATGGCACGGAAGGCAGCAGCATCGAAAAGCTGGTGTGTCTGCTCCGTTAGCGGCGCAAGCGCCACAAAATAGTCGGCAGCCGGCCACACGCGCTCAATATCGGTGGTGGCGAAGGTTTCATCGGCGCCTTCCACTGGGGTACCGGAGCGATTGATTGCGATAATGCGCGGGCCAAAGCCCTCTAGCATGCGGATAAGCCGCTTTCCGATGCCCCCAGCACCCACCACCGCTACCGTCTTATCCTCAAAAAGGAAGCTGGTGTGCGCCTCCACCTCATCGCGATTATCCCAGCTCGTCCCCACGCGCTTATGGGCATGCAACTGGGCGAGCAGGAGTCCAATGGTGGATTCAGCCACGGTGGCGTCATATAGCCCTGCGGCATTGGACCAGCGGGCGGTGGTATCGCGCATGACGCCGAGCAGATGGTCCACCCCGGCAAAAGGAACCTGCACCAAGCCCACGTTCGGCGGCAGGGGCTGGGGGAAATCATCCGGACCGCCGTTGAAGATGAGCACCTCGGCGTCCTCCAATGGCGCGCGCTCGTGACCCGCCGCATCGAGTGCCTGCAGGGTTTCCTCCCACGGGGTGGGCAACATCGCGTACTTCATTAGTAGCCAGCCTCCGCATCGACGCGGGTGGGCATGGCCTCTCCCCTCTCCCACGCGGCGGCATTGGCGTTGAAAATAGCGCCCAAGTGGTACTGCGCCACGTGTGCGGAGGCGGCCATGTGCGGGGTCATGGTGCAATTAGGCAGGTCATAAAGCGGGTGACCATCAGGCAGCGGCTCGGGATCCATAACTTCCAGCCCGGCGCCGGCGATCTCACCATCGCGCAGGGCCGCCACGAGATCCTCGGTTACCACGGTGCTGCCGCGGCCGACGTTGATGAAGATGGCGGAGGGCTTCATGGCGCGGAACGTGGCGGCATCGATAAGCCCCTCAGTGTCCTTGGTGGCCGGCAGAATGCAGAAGATGAAATCCGCTTCACCCCATACGCTTTCAGCTTGGTCCATGGGCACGACCTCATCGGCGCCTTCCACCGCGCGACCAGAGCGATTGACGGCAGTAATGTGCACGCCAAAGGGCTGCAGGAGCTTAATGAGCTGCTTGCCGATGCCCCCAGCGCCAAAGATCGCTACCCTCTTCGGCCCTTGCTGGTCATAGAGCCAGGCCTGGGATTCATCCAGCTCCTTGGCCACCGACCAGGTACCGGCTTGGGCGAAGGCTTTGTGGTGGTGCGCCTGGGAAAGGGCCAACCCGAGTGCGGATTCGGCCACTGGTTGGGCAAAGGCACCGGCGGCGTTGCACCACGGCACGCCGTCTGGGGTAATGACGCCTGCATCGATGAGCTGGTTGACGCCGGTATAACAATGCTGCACCCAGCCAATATTCTCCGGCATCTCGGGGATGCGGCGCGGGTTAGGCGCATTATTGATATAGACCTCGGCCTCTTCAATGCTGCTTACGCGTTGGTGCCCGGCAGCCTCGATGTCTTCTACCATCGGCTGCCAGGTTTCCGGTCCCATGAAATACTTCATGCCCCAACCATACGGGGAATCTCAGCCCTGGGTTTAGATGCGGGAGGCGAAGTTGGAGAGGTAATCCGCGTGAACGACGGAACGGCGCTGGTCCTCGGGCAGGTCTTCCATCTTCTTGCCCTTGATGGCGTGGAGCTCCTCGGAGTCAAAGCGGACTTCGCCGCGGCCGATGATCTCACCATTCGGGCCCAGGATGTCGATGATTTCTCCCTTATTGAACTCGCCCTGCACGTCGGTAATGCCGACAGCGAGCAGCGAGGTGCCGCCCTTGGTGACGGCCTCCTTGGCGCCCTCGTCGAGGCGGACGGCTCCGCCGGTATCGGCGCAGTAGAGTGCCCAGAACTTCCAGGCGGACAGCTGGCGTTCCTCGCGGGTGTGGAAGACGGTGCCTACGGAGGCGTCGGCAAGCGCGGGGCCAATATTATCCGTGGAGGTCAACAGCACTGGAATGCCGCCGCGGGTAGCCAGGCGGGCCGCGGAAACCTTTGTGGCCATGCCGCCGGTGCCGACCTTGCCGCCATCACCAGCCACAACGCCCTTCAGGTCCTTGCCGGTGCGCACCTCATCGATGAACTTGGCATCGGGTTCGGCCGGGTTCTTATCGTACAAACCAGGCACGTCAGAAAATAGGAAGAGCGCGTCAGCGCCCACCAGGTTGGCCACCAGGGCGGAAAGGCCATCGTTATCACCAAAGTGCATTTCCGACGTCGCCACCGCATCGTTCTCATTCACGATGGGGATGGTGCGCAACTGGCGCAGACGATCAATGGTGCGCTGCGCGTTGCGGGCGCGATCGCGGTGTCCAGTATCGGAGGCGGTGAGGAGGACCTGGCCGATGGTGCGCTTATAGCGCGCAAAGGACTGGCCCCACACAGAGGCCAAGTGCACCTGGCCGACGGACGCGGAGGCCTGCTTGGTAGCCAAATCCGTGGGGCGCTGGTGCAGGCCGAGTGGGCCCATACCTGCAGCAACCGCACCGGAGGAGACGATGATGACATCGGAGCGGCCCATGCGCGCATGGACGGCATCAACGATGTGATCAATCTTTTCTTGAGAAACGCGGAAATTCTCGTCTGTTAGAGAAGAGGAACCAATCTTGACCACCACGCGCTTTGCCTGCGCGATGTCGCGGCGGAGATCCGATTCAAAACCAGACGCCACCGGATTTTCATCGAGCGGTTCCGGGAAAGGGGTATCAGCGGTAGGTCCAGCAAAAGGCTCTACCGGAAGCGGAAGGATGGGTTCTTTCTGTTCATCAGAAGACATGCCAACCGAGTTTACAAAGCGCCCCCTCTTATACACCCCAAGAAGAGGGGGCCTACCGAGCTAGCCTTGCCACCTATCGCGGTTTGCGCCCTCGCGAGTGACCTCTTCATCGGTGCCGTAATCGTATTCATCAATAAGGCCGCGACGCGCCTGGGAGGCGCGCTTGCGCTCCGCTGCAGAAGCACGGGCGGTTCCTTTAAGGCGAGCATCCTCGCCGCGGCTTGCCATTGTCGGATCACCACCGGTCATCGGCTCCCACTCAAAGGTAATGCCACCGATGGTTACCGGGCAGCCCTCTACTGCACCCTGCTCGCGCAGCTCATCCTCCACACCGGCCTTGGCCAAGCGGTCCGCCAAGAAACCCACTGCCTCATCATTTTCAAAGTCAGTCTGGGTAATCCAGCGATCAATCTTCTTGCCCTCAACAATGAAGCCACCTTCGACATCCGGATCGGCCTTGACGGTGAAATCAGCAAACGCGCCGGTATGCTTCTTATGGCCTTGGGCCTTGGGATGGATAACGGTGTGGTTTTTATCCTTCTTTGGCAACGGCTGGGCCTTGCGGTGCTCAGTCACCATATCCATGAGCCGGAACTTCAGCGGATCCAGACCCTTGCGAGCGACGGCCGAAATAATAAAGACAGGCCAGCCAAACTTCTCTTCCAGATCATCCTTGACAAATTCGGCCAGCTCTTCGGCCTCAGGCACATCTGCCTTATTCAAGATGATGACGCGGGGGCGCTCACGCAGATCCCCTAAACCAGTATCTTCCTGCAAAGCCTCCTGGTACTTCGCCAACTCATTTTCCATCGCCTCAATATCGGAGTCAGGATCGCGGCCCGGCTCGATGGAGGAGGTATCAACTACGTGCGCCAGCACCGCCGTGCGCTCGATATGGCGCAAGAAATCTAGACCGAGACCTTTGCCATCGGCCGCGCCTGGGATAAGCCCCGGCACGTCCGCGATAGTAAAGGAGCTATCTCCCATATCTACCACGCCGAGGTTCGGCTGCAGCGTGGTAAAAGGATAATCACCGATCTTGGGCTTTGCGGCCGATAACACCGAGATGAGCGAGGACTTGCCTGCCGATGGAAAACCCACCAGCCCTACATCCGCCATAGATTTCAGCTCAAGGATCAGATCATGTGCTTGGCCTGGCTCACCTTGGAGAGCAAAACCCGGTGCCTTACGGTTCTTCGAGGCCAACGCGGCGTTACCTAGGCCACCGAAGCCGCCTTCAGCAGCAACAAAGCGAGTACCCGGCACCGTCAGGTCAGCCAGGGTATCGCCCTTTTCATTGCGCACCACCGTGCCGGCGGGAACCTCAAGGATCAGATCCTCGCCGCGGGCGCCGTTGCGCATATCGCCGGCGCCATTGCCGCCGCGCTGGGCCTTAATGTGCGGGCGGTAGTGGAAATCCATCAGGGTATGGATCTGCTCGGAGACCTCGAGGACAATATCGCCGCCGTGGCCACCATTGCCACCATCTGGGCCACCCAAGGGCTTGAACTTTTCGCGGTGGACAGACACACAGCCGTGTCCACCGTCGCCCGCTTGCAGGTGCAGGACGACGCGGTCAATAAAACGTGCCATGGTCAAACCCTCCGTTTGTTAAATCTATGTCCCCGCCAGTGTAATGCGTGTCTTGGGCTGGACTCCAACTGTTTAGCCCATGGTGGATTTTGGCCACGCTTTTCCAGCAACAGTGCGTGCTTCCCAGTGACGTTGTACTTCTTGTTTCGAGAGAATTGTGGGATAAACTGCGGCGAAGGATATGAACCCTAGAAAATTGTCATCATAAGTAGTCTCGGGCCACTCGTAACTACTACCGCTGTAGCCATAGCGGATAAACCCTCGAATATTGGAGTCGAAACGGTACAAGGGTTCCGTGGACGTTTTGAAGCTTTCCGGCTGGCCGTCAACGTAAAGCCCCATCTCATTGGTATTCCAATCCCATGTGGTCACGATTTGATGCCATTCACCATCATCTACGGTAGCTTCACTTTTTACCTGATCGGACTTTTTATAGGTGATATCCACCTCTCCCCTAACTTGAAAGGCGACCGTTCCATCGCTGAGGACTTGGATTCGCCATGCAGGATCTCGCCAGTTACCCACTGCCGAATTTACCGCCACCGTTCCCTGCGGCATCTGAGTATTAATCCAGGTTTCCGTAGAAAACCGGGTCGGCAACTTAATTTGCTCATAGTTTGCAGTAATCGTAGTGCGCGTAGAGCTCACTCCTGGAAAGAGGCCGTTCACCGAATTGCCGCCTCTGAAATACGCATGCTTCGAAACCCCCACGCAAGGTTCGTTCCTAGCCTGAACGCTGCCGTCATAATTCCAGTTGTTGTTCGGAACAATCGGCCTGCCAGCGACGCTTGTCCACGTCATCTGGTCGAGGGAGTCGTTTTTTGACTGAGGTTTGTCGGCCTGAAAATGGTACAGGTAGCCCCCATATTTCTTGGTGGTCTGCTGCATTTCTTCGTAGCAGTTGAGTGCATCTACGCCCTCAGCGGTGCCGGCCGCATTACGGGAATTGGTGACTCGGGCGCTCCAGCTACCAAACGTCGGCTGTAAGGAAAAGGCCAAAATCAGCACAATGATGGCTAGGACGGCGGCGGCCACGACGGGAATCCGTTCTCTTTTAAGCATTGGGTTTCACCGCCTCAAACTCGGTGGTATCGGCATTGGATTGGGCTTCTAAGGTGGCGTCGGCAAGCTCCTGCTCTTCCTTGAGCGCGCGGCGATACTGGGCATAGAACCATGCAAAGGGCGACAGCACCAAGCCAATGAGGCCGATGATCCACGGCCAGGTCAACGCGGGCACTGGGCGGAAGACAAAGTCGCCCTTCTCATTTGGGGCGTCATCGATAGCGATGGAATCGGTACCGGTGGGGCTCATAATGGCGGAGTCTTCTCCCCCGCCCTCACCAAGCGGAACAACCTTGACTGGGAGCAGACCCGTGGAAACCACATGCGCCTGCGCGTAGGCCTCTTCGCCGGTGCCATTGACATTCATACCTAGCAAGTAGGCGCCAAGCAGAGGGCGCACGATAATGATGCCAATGGCAAGGCCCAAAAAGACGCCGGTGTTGCGGTAGCGGCGGCGGTGCAGTTCATCGTCGATGCGCAGGGACGCCAGCAACATCAGCAACCAGCCTGCGGCCATGATTCCTGCAATGCGCACGCCCCACCCGAGCGCCGGACAAGAAAAGATAACCTTGCCCTTCAACGTGTCAGCGGTAGCCGGTAGCGCATCGGGCGCACCATTGAGTACGCCCTGGGTAATGGCAGTATCACCGGCCCGCTCAACCACGTTGTGGGTATGGGTGGTGCCATTGGCGCTATCCACGGTGATGGTATCGCCCACCTGCACATCAGCAATATCTACCGGCTTGGTTATTGCCAAAGAGCCTACTGGAAGTTGCGTGCCCATCGACGGCGTGGTTAGAAAATGCGCCCGGAAACCCGCCAAGTAGAAACCGCCACAGATAATGGCAAGAACTAAAACGACCGCAGCCACAACCGTGGCGAGAGTACGGCGACGTGCCTGCATATACTCATCTCCCGACGTTGTGGCTGCTGAGCTGGCGTGATTCTAGGGCGTAGTAACGCTCCTTTATAGCGTGTTCCTTAAGGACACAGGAAGGACTTAAGCGGACAGGGTCCAGACGAGGTTCTGGGAGATCTGCTGGCCCATGATGGAGGTATCCGTGATCTTCTCCGGCAAGGTTACGGTGATGTCGAAGTCCTTCGTAGCATTAACGGCCATAGGGGCATCGATATTGAAGGTCTGGTGGTCCTTCAAGGCAGTTGGGGTCTGGTTATCCACCAACGTGGTTCCGCCGGTCGTTACGGTAACCAGTAGTGCGTCACACAGGGACTGCTCTCCGGCGTCCTGCCCGGTCACGGTGCAGTCGCCAAAGTTCAAAGTAAAGGCAGACGCATCAACGGAGCCGGTGTTCTTAAACTGCACGGTGGTGGTCTGGGAATCACCCGGCACCATTTTCATGTTGCCGCCGTACTTGTTGATATCGGACACGGAGATGGTGTTGTTTTTACCTTTGGAGGTGTCCTCGGTCTTGGTGGGTTGACCATCAACGATTTCAGACTCAGACATGGTCAGCTTACCGGTACCAGCAGAGTTGCCACTGTTGGTGATCTGGGCGGTATAGGCACCCAAAGTTCCAGCGGCCAGGGAGGCTACCAGTGCGACGGAGGCAACGGAGGCGGGCAGGATCCAGCCCTTGCGGGTGCGCTTTTGAGAATCGGACATAGTAAGAGACTCCTCTTAGGAAAGTGGGATTTGGAAAGGAATAGGGGCTACTCCCCCCTGAACGCGAGTGCTTTGGCGTGGAATTTTCCCGACATCCATGCAATAAATTAAAACCGCTATCGAACTCTCAACTTGGAAGATTCCGCCGCTTCTTGCGTCAACACTCGCTCGTACGCTCGTAATCCTAATGCTTAAAACATTCTGTTGTCAAGGCCACAATCAGGGTTTTTGCAGCTCGAATGGATTTTATACAGTACACAATTGAAGGTTTAAATTAACCCCGTCGACCTCCGGATCTACCCCCGTTGGGCTTCAAAACAGACTTTCCCAACAGAAAGAAGCGCGTATACATTCAGAACCAGCCAAAAAGCGCAATTTCAATCCGATCCAACGGGCCGCGTAAGTATCTTGAATCACATCTTAGATGAATTATTTGCGGCGACAGAAATTATTTTCTGCCGCCAGGATCGTAGCACCAACCCTATGATCTAAACCCAACAACAATCCTATCGAGGCACTCTAGATATTCGGCATATACCTTTCGCCCCTTTCTTGATAAAGAAAGGTCGGTAGTTGGGGTTTTACCGTCAAAGGCTTTTGATACATTGACCAGCCCAGCTTCTTCGAGCGCGCCTACCGCCTTTGATAAAGCCGGATAGCCTACGCCCATATAAGCCTTCAAAGTTTGATAATTAGCTGTATCCACGGAATTGAGGCAGGCCATTACGGCCAAGCGTTTAGGTGAATGCACCAGGGGCTGCAACCCCTGCAAGGCTGATACAAATTCCATCAGTTTCCCACCTGAATTTTCCAGGCAGCAAGTAGAGCTAAGGGAAGTCCGGCTACCCCAGCCAACAATGCAGCCCAAACTACATCGAGGCCCCCGCCCCCACTTAAGTGCGGCCAGAAAAATTCAGCACCGGCAGCACACAACATCGAAATAATGGTGGCAACGACATAACGGATCCGCCAACCGCGCGGTTGTACACTGCGATTGGACACAATACGTACCGCTAGCCCTACAGCAAGCCCAACGAACAGCAGTGGAGCTAGGAAATATATAGTCGCCGAGATCCACGACTGCCCATCTTTGGCCAGTAGTCGAGCCCACACAAACAACACAATGAGCGCAGCGAGTAACAATAGCCACATCCCCTCGCGGCGGGACACCCCCTCTGGCCGCTTGGTACTACTTGCTTTTACCTTCGTACTGAATCGACTTAGCTCCATGACTCTCCCCTATCGTGACAGTTTCTTAGAAAATAACCACTTTCCTTTTCGGAAACAAGGGGTCCTATGAAACAAGAAAATCCTCGAGCCACCCTCACTGGGGCAGACTCGAGGATTAACCTCATCGGCCTGAAGCTAGGCAGTTGCCTCTGCAGCAACCTTTTCAGCCGGAACGATGTTGACCATACGACGGCCACGCTTGATACCGAACTCAACGGAGCCAGCTGCAAGCGCGAACAGGGTATCGTCGCCGCCGCGGCCTACGTTCTCACCTGGGTGAAACTTGGTACCGCGCTGACGCACGATGATCTCGCCGGCATTAACCTGCTGACCACCGAAGCGCTTGACACCGAGACGCTTGGACTCGGAATCGCGACCGTTGCTGGAACTGGAAGCACCCTTCTTGTGTGCCATGTGGTTTTCCCTCCTTTAGGGATAATTACAGCCGGTTAAGGCTTACTTGATACCGGTGATCTTCAAGGTGGTCACAGGCTGACGGTGGCCCAGACGCCTCTTGTAACCAGTCTTGTTCTTGTACTTCAGGATATCGACCTTCGGGCCCTTACCCTGCTCTACGATTTCTGCGGAGACAGAAACCTTCTCCAAGTCGGAAGCCTTGGACTTAACATCGGCGCCATCGACGAGCAGAACCGGGGTGAGAGCTACGGCAGAGCCTGGCTCACCCTCGATCTTCTCGACCTTGACGAGGTCACCTTCAGCAACCTTGTACTGCTTGCCGCCGGTCTTGACGATCGCGTACATAGAGGGTTACCCCTTATCTAAACTCGCTCGGAAGCAACCGAGGAGGCTGCGTTCCGAATGGACACTTACACATTGCGTTTAGTTCCCGCGCGAACATGCCCGCACAGCTCACTAAGTGAGTGTCGGACTGATCCAGCGTCGTGAGTACTAAACAGCGACTGTCAAAGACTACCCCGTAGCGGGCACAAAATACAAACCACGCTTTTTGTGCCCGCGTGGCGTAGCCCTAAGACGTGCTTCGCCGTGCTACGCGACGTCGACCGCGCCCAGCCTTAGCGCGCGACATTTCCTTGTGCGCACCGCTCGCGGAAGACTGCTTCTGCCCTGCGTTATCCTGCGCCTTTGGGGCCTTGACGCTTGCCGACGTCCCCTTCTTGCGCACCGCCCTCTTCTTTCCGCGGCGCAGCACCGTGGTATCGCCCGTGGTCGCCTGCTGGCCAGCGTCGGAACGATCCGGCGAGCCACCCTGCTGCGTCGATCGGCCTTGGGCGGTCTTCGCTGCCTTCGGATTCTCTGCTACCGCCTTTTTAGGAGCGGCCTGTCGCACGGCACGGCGACGCCCAAGGCCCTTGCCACCGGCGCGCCCCGCACGCGCGGCGCCAGCGGCCTTTTCATGGCGCTGCTCGGCGGACCCGCCCGCCTGCTTGTGCTCGTGCTCCTGCGCCTTTTCCTTGACCTCGTGCGGCACGCGCGAGGTGGCCCGACGCGTGGCCTGCTGGGTGCGCACCGCACGACGGCGGCCACGCCCGCGAGCCTTGCGCTCTTCGCGCGAGCTCTTCTCTCCGCGCTGGGCTTCAGCGCCGTTGGCATTATCGTCGGCGTCGACAGAGTCCTGCTCACCGGAGACCGCGAAGTCCTGCGGCTGCGGGCGCCTATCGGAGCGCGAATTTCCGCGGGTGCGGCGCTTGCGGCGCGGGGAAGCCTCAAACTCAGCTACTGCCTCCTCGTAGGTCTTCTCCGCCGCCTTCTGCTCGCTCTGCTCCGGGAGCTTGCGCTCCGAACTTTCGGCAGTGCGAGAGGCCGTGGAACGGCGCGTCGCTCGGCGCGGCTTCTTGCCACGCTTGGAGCCCGCCCCGGCACCTGGGTGTACCTGCGCAATAGCACCCGAATCGGCGTCCGTATCCGCATCGGGGACGTAGGAATTAAATTCCTGCACCTCGTCCCTCTCGGCAGCATTATCCGCCGCAGCGTACGCGATGGCCTCGATATCGGATACCTGAGTCTGGGTGTGCTTGCGCGCACGGCGGCGACCGCGTCCACGTCCGCGCTCCTTGTTGCGGTCATGGTCCCCGCTGTGCTCTTCCGAGCCAGCGTGCGACTGAGCCGGACCGCGCTCATCTACAACGACGTTCGCTACGAGATCTTCCAGCGACGTCTTCGCAGATTCCCGTGCGGCCTCTTCGCTCTCGGTACCGTAGACCGGCGCCTGGGTCTTCTTAAATCGCTTAGGTTTGGAGGAGCCTTCGGCGGCGTCGTCAAGCTCGTGCTTATGCATCGCCACCGCAGCCGGGTGCTGCTGCGGATCGTGGTGTTGCTTCTTGTGCGCGTTGGGCTTGCGGCCAGAATGCTTGGAGCGCTGCTCGTCCTCGGCCTCATCCACCGGATACTGGTGAATGATGATGCCACGGCCGTTACAACACTCGCACTCGGTGGAGAACGTTTCTACCAAGCCGGTGCCGAGGCGCTTGCGGGTCATCTGCACCAGACCCAGCGACGTCACCTCCGAGACCTGGTGGCGGGTGCGATCGCGGCCCAAGGCTTCCTTCAGGCGGCGCAGCACCAGATCCTGGTTTTCCGGCAGGACCATATCGATAAAGTCCACGACGATCATGCCGCCGAGATCGCGCAGGCGCATCTGGCGCACGATTTCTTCGGCCGCCTCGAGGTTATTGCGGGTTACCGTTTCCTCCAGGTTGCCGCCAGAACCGGTGAACTTTCCGGTATTGACATCAATCACGGTCATGGCCTCGGTGCGGTCGATGACCAACGTGCCGCCGGAGGGCAGCCATACCTTGCGCGAGAGCGCCTTATGCAGCTGCTCATCAATGCGGTAAGCCTCGAAGGCATCCTGCCCGCCGTGATCCTTGGCACGGTAGCACACCACGCGGTCCGCAAGGTCTGGCGCCATGGAATCCACATAAGCACGGACGGTGTTGAAAGAACGCTTGCCATCGACGAGGAGCTCAGTGAAGTCTTCGTTGAAGAGATCGCGCACCACCTTGATGAGCATGTTCGGCTCTTCATACATGGTCACCGGCTTGGCACCCTTGGAGGATTTTTCTTTCTTAGCGTGTGCCACGATGTCCTCCCACCGGCTGTGCAGGCGGTTGACGTCGGTAGCGATTGCCTTTTCCGGTACGTTTTCGGCGGCGGTGCGGATGATCGCTCCACCATCGCCTGGAACCACGCGGCCGAGGATATCCTTCAAGCGCTTGCGCTCTGGGGCAGGCAGCTTGCGGGAAATGCCGGCGCTGCGCCCGCCCGGTACGTAGACCAGGTAGCGGCCAGCAAGGGAAATCTGGGTGGTAAGGCGCGCGCCCTTATGACCGATGGGATCCTTAGCCACCTGCACCAGCACCTGGTCACCAGACTTCAGGGCGTTTTCTACCTTGCGGGCGCGCCCGTGCAGCTTGGTCTTGCGCCAGTCGATTTCACCGGCGTAGAGCACGCCGTTTCGGCCCTGTCCGATATCCACGAAAGCCGCCTCCATGGACGGCAGCACGTTTTGGACGCGGCCCAAGTAGATATTGCCAATGAGCGAGGCCTGGGATTCGGTGGTAACGAAGTGCTCGACCAACAGGTCATCTTCTAACACGCCCACCTGGGTGATAATGCCGGCGCCGTCCTCGCGCTCCTTATCGCGCACCACCATGGTGCGCTCCACAGCTTCGCGGCGGGCAAGGAACTCCGCTTGGGAGACGATGTGCTGACGGGTGCGGCCCTTTTCGCGCAATTCCGCGCGGCGGCGCTTCTGAGCCTCGATGCGCGTGGAGCCGCGGATGGCTTTCGGCTCTTCAATGTGCTCGGGCTCGTCTGCCTGCTCTTCACGCTTCGCACCGGCGCCGCGTCCGCGGGATGCGCCGCGGCGCCCGCGGCGGCGGCCCTCAGGCTTTCCGGAACCGCAGTCGGGGCCGGAGTGCTCGCGGCTTTCTGCGGCGGAGTCTGCAGCATCCTCGTTGTCGTCGCTTGCGGAGTCGTCGGCCGAGAAATCCTCCTCCGCTGCATCTAGAGCCGGTGCAAATGCCGCAGCTTCGTCCTGCTGCGGGGCCATGAAGATGGGCGCAAAGTCATAGTGCCCGGAGTCTTCTTCGGATTCGGCGCGAGGGACGATGTGCGGGGCGTAGTAGTCATCCTCGAAGTCCTCGCCGGCTTCTGCCAGTGCCTCGTGCAGCTTTGCCGCATCAACCGTTCCGGTATCAAGGCCGCTCGCAGGTGTTTTTTCCGCCTCCTCCGTGGCTTCTGCTGCTTCGGATACTTCTGCTTCAGCCTGCTCGGAGTCCTCGGTGGCTGCGCCAGTTTCGGCCGCAGCCTGAGCAAGCGATGCCTCTACCTTGTCTTCGATCTGGGAGATTTCATTATCCACGTTCTTGCGCACGCGGTGGCGCAGGTGCTCTTCGTCTTCCGTGGACTGCTCCCCTTCCTCTGACTCGGCCGTATCTGCCGGCTCTTCGGGCGCTGGTGCGGCGGACTTACGGGTGGCCTTGCGGGCACGCTTGACACGCTTCTTCGCTGGCTTCTTTTCCGGTTCCTCGTCCGGGTTTTCTTCCGGTTGCGCAGCAGGCTTGTCCTCGGGCTCTTCAGCCGGTGCTGCGGTGGTGTCACCCGCGGGGGCGTCGGCAACCGCAGCGGCATTCGCCACAGCATCGAGCACCTGGCCTGCTTCCTCGCGGGAAAGGGAGCTTTGCGCGCTCTTTTTCAAGCCCATGTCTTTAAGCTGTGCCACCAACTCGCGCGAGGAAAGCCCCAGCTGCTTGGCTAGGGAATACACGCGGGTCTTGTCCTTGAGCTGGCTGCGGTCTAGGTTCTGGGCCAAAGACGCCGCTGCCTTGAGGCTTTCAGTTGTTTCTTGAGAGTTCTGTGCCACCATGTTCGGGCTTACTCCTGTATATCGTCTCTATGGGGCGCAACCTCGGGCGCAGGCACGGCCAGAGACCGCACCGCCGCCGCACGAGGCATGGTGCGCGCTATAAAAGTTTGTGGGGATATGAAGTTATGCCGCGTCTCGTACGCGCTATCCCCCATTGTGTCACAGAAACGCGGCCAGGCTGGCAGGCGGTGTTATGTTGGCAGCGTGGCAGAACTAGCACGAATCCCCGCCCGCGAGCTGGCACAGCATAGGCACCGCAATGAAGTCCCAGTGCGCTCGGCACTTTACTTCGGCGTGCCGGCCGGCTTTGCCGTTGGCTTCGCCAACACAGGCGTGGATTATATGTTGATGGGAGCCGGTGTTTTTGCCGTCATTGCGGTGCTGGGGTTGGTGCACCTCATCCGCAATTACCCGCGCGGCATCAACGCTGCGCAAGAGGAATTCCGCGATGGCGACTATCCCACGATTGCCTATATCGCCCCGTTTATCCCGATCGCTGCGCCATTGATCATGGCACCACTGAGCGCGGCCAACCTGCTTCCAGAGGTAGAGCTGGCCCCGCCCGTTGCCGGAATTCTGTCTGGGGCATGGTGGGCCTTTGGCTTGCCGCTGGGCATATGGGGCATGTTTTCTCAGTCCTTCCGCATCGGCCGGCGCCGCATTAACAAGATTTTGGAAAAGGATCCGCTCGACGGGGTTACGGAGGCTCGTTTGCAGCTTGCCGACGCCCACTCGGACATCCTCACCGCCCTCGTCGCCACCGGCGCGGTTCAGGGAAACACGATTAATTCCACTGCCCTCTCGAAGTTCATGCGGGTAGACCTCGACCCTCTATGCGAGCACCTCGATGCTTTGGCAAAGGCGGACCTGGTGAAGCTAAGCCGAATGGGCCTGCGCACCGCGCCTGCAAAGTGGACCATCACCATCACGCCGACTGGGGTGCGCTGTTTGTATCAAGTGGGCCGGCGTTAATTTGGCAAGCTTTTGTCTCCGGGGAAAAGCTTCGGCCCTATCCAGAGCATTACGTACACGAGTCCGACAAGTACCGGAATTTCAATAAGCGGCCCGATGGTACCGGCGAGAGCCTGTGCCGACGCCGCCCCAAAAGTGCCAATGGAAACCGCGATGGCTAGTTCGAAATTATTACCAGCTGCGGTAAACGCAACGGAAGCGGATTGCGCGTAGTTCATTCCCACGACCTTTGCTACACCCAAAGCTAGGAAAAGCATTCCAACAAAGTAGATGACCAACGGAATCGCAACCTTGATCACTGCCGTGGGCTGCGCTACCAACTGTTCTCCCTGCAGGGAGAACAGCAACACAATGGTATAGAGCAAGCCGATCATCGCCAAGGGAGAAACTGCCGGAAGGAAGCGGTTTTCAAACCATTCGCGGCCTTTGACTTTCTCACCCCAGACCCGTGAGAGCACACCAAGCAGCAGGGGGACTCCCAAAAATACGAGAACCGCGGTGACGATGGACCAGAAAGAGAAATCAGCAGAGGTGGTATCTAGCCCCAACCACCCTGGCAAAATCTGCAAATAGAACCATCCCAGCACACCGAACATGGCTACCTGGAATACAGAGTTTATGGCGACAAGAACGGCGGTGGCCTCCCGATCGGCGCAGGAGAGATCGGACCACACTAGGACCATTGCGATACAACGGGCTAGCCCAACGATAATCAGGCCGGTTCGCAGCTCTGGCTGATCGGCAAGAAATACCCACGCCAGGGTGAACATCACTGCAGGCCCCACCAGCCAGTTCAACACAATCGATACCACCATCAACCGGCCATCGGCAGCAATATCTCGGGTCTTTTCATAGCGGACTTTAGCCAGGGGCGGATACATCATAACTAGCAGGCCCAGCGCGATTGGAAGAGAAATACCGCCAACCTCTAGAGCAGACAGTGCTTCTCCAATGCCTGGCAGGAAGTGGCCTATCAATAGCCCCACAGCCATGGCCATGATGATCCAAACGGGAAGGAATCTATCGAGAAATGACAGCTGCGGGCGTTTCGGAACAGACATAGCTCTCCTTTGCTGACGAGAAAATTTTGACTTCCCAGCAACACATTAATCTACATATTGATACTCGTCAATATAATGGTGTGGGCGGCAGCATCCTAATTGTGGGCGGCGGTATCCTTATAATGTGGACATGAGCTCCTCCCCTGATAACGCTGAACTCCCCCTTGCTAAAGAATGCTGCTCCCTAAGTAGCGGCCCGCTCAGCCAGGGCGACTCCCTCCGCTTTTCCCAGCAATTTAAAGTCCTTGCTGACCCAGCCCGCCTACGCCTGTTATCCATTTTGTGCGATGAGGGCTGCGGTCCGATGAGCGTTACGCAGTTGACCGAGCTTTCCGGCCTGAGCCAACCAACGGTATCGCATCACCTCAGCCGATTGAGGGAATCCGGACTTTTAGTTAAAAAGCAGTCGGGCCGCACCGTTACCCATCGGGTGCAAAAGCAAGCCTTCAGCGCGCTGTGCCAGTTACTCTCCTTCGATTAGGAGAACTCCAGTCCTAGTCTGCGAAGTGAATGACCTCGCGTGCAATATCCTCAGCAATGATCTGCCGCGTTACGCACCTTCAACCCCCGGAACAAAACCCCTGCTCAAGTTCTGCCTCTCTACGTATTTGCGGCTTTGCCGTTTCAATACTTATTCAGGGTAGGGCCGGATACTCGGTATGCGGCTCTCCGCTTGGACTTATGAGTCAAGCAATAAATAAAGCCCGAGCCTACAGGCTCGAGCTGAATGATGCGCTAAGCGCACAGACGTTTAGAGGTTCGGGAACCAGATAGCGATCTCGCGCTCAGCGGACTCTGGGGAGTCGGAGCCGTGCACGATGTTCTCGCCAACGGTCAGAGCAAAGTCGCCGCGGATGGTGCCCGGGGTGGCCTTGGAGACTGGGTCAGTGCCGCCAGCCAGCTGGCGCCAAGCCTCGATGGCACGCTCGCCCTCGACAACACCAGCGATAAGCGGTGCGGAGGTGATGAACTCGACGAGGTCACCGAAGAATGGCTTATCCTTGTGCTCCTCGTAGTGCTTCTCCGCGGTCTCGCGGTCAGCAACGCGCAGGTCGAGCTCGGCCAGCTTCAGGCCCTTGCGCTCGATGCGGGAGATGATTTCGCCTACGTGGCCGTTCTTTACGCCGTCCGGCTTGATGAGAATCAGTGTACGTTCAGTCATGCCCCACACTGTACCGAAACCGCACGCATGCGTCGCGCGCTGGGGTATTCCTTTGGGGTAAAAGTATGGGGCCCAGGGCTATGCGAGTTGTTTAACTATCTCTTCGGCACGCTTCTGCGAGGTGCCCCGAAACCACAGGCGCACTTGGCCTACTGCGGCGCCAAACTGGCCATTGGCCAGCAGGCGTTGTAGCTCCGCGCGCTGTTCCTTATCCAAATCCTCGAAGGTGGCTTCTTTGGCCGGCTCGAAGTTGCTCCGCAGGGCCAAAACCAGAAAAACGCCGCCAATAATGAGGGCGACTAGCGGCAGCCACGGCGTTCCCGTCGCGGCGCGGGCTACCACTGCGGCGACGCAGGCGAGTGCGGCAAGGACGAGATAGAGAGTGCGCATGGCCGCCAGTCTATCGCGTCTTGCCCACTCGCCGAAGGCGTCAAGGCTACCGTGCTATTTCTCGTTGAGGTGCTGCGTGGTGAGGTATCCGCGCTTCATGCGGGCGATGAGGTTGCTGCGCAGGTAGACGGCCAGTAGCCACTCCATGCCAAAGATGATGAAGATGGCGGCCACGGCCCAGTGGACCATAAAGCCCACAATGACGCACAACAGCTGCGCCCATACGATGACAGACAGTGCCCACTTCTTATTCATGAACGCGATCATCACGAGGTGGAATACCACTGCGGCGATGACAAAGCCGTAGTTGAAGGGGGTCCACAAGGTGCCGTCATACAGCTTGTACAGCATCGGCAGTGCGAAGGATAGGGCGAGCGCCTCCATGGTCAGGGAGCTGGCAATGACCATCCCGTTGAAGCTTTTAAGTGGGTCCTTGACTGGGGCTTGGCCCATGCCGAGGGGTCCGATCTCGCTTTCAGGGATATGTTCCTCGCGGCCGCGGGCACGGCTGCTGCGGGGCCGGCGGGGTTGGCGCTCTCCGCCTGGGTGGTGATTGTCGCGGCTCATGCAGGTTCCTTTCCAAACATCGCGCGGGCATCACCAGCGGTGACGACCGAGCCGGTGATGATGATGCCGGAGCCGGACTGGACCTCGGCGTCCTCGGCAAGCTCCACGGCCTGGGCATAGGCGCCCGGCAGGTTATCGGCTACGTGCACGCGCTCCTCGCCAAAGATATCGCGGGCGGTCTCTGCCAAGTCGTAGGCATCGAGGGCGCGCGGCGAGGAGTTTTGGGTGATGACTACCTCGGTGAGGTACGGCTCTAGCGCGGTAAGGATGCCGGTAGCGTCCTTATCCGCGAAGATCGAGAGCACACCGATGAGGCGGGCGAAGTCGAAATCACGGTCCAGTGCAGCACCTAGTGCCTTGGCGCCATGTGGATTATGGGCGGCGTCAATAAACGTCGTCGGCGAGGTGCGCACGCGCTCCAGGCGGCCGGGCGAAATCGCTTGGGCAAAGCCATTGCGCACGGTCGCAACATCCAGCGGGTGGCCGGCCGAGGCGCCGAAGAATGCCTCCACCGCAGCAAGGGCCACGGCGGCATTTTTAGCCTGGTGCTCGCCGTGCAGGGGTAGGAAAATATCCTCGTACAGACCGCCAAGGCCCTGGATATTGACCTGCTGACCGCCAACGGCGATGCGGGACTCGAGGGCGGCAAACTCGGAACCGGAGCGGGCCACGCCCGCCTCCACATCCACGGCCTGTTGCAAGATAACCCGCATTGCTTCCGGGTCCTGTTCGGCGATGACCACGATATTTTCATTCGGGGTCAGCGGGTCATCGGCATCCTCACGCGGTTTGATAATGCCCGCCTTTTCACCGGCAATCTCTGCGAGGGTATCGCCCAGGTAATCCGTGTGATCCAAGCCCACCGGAGTAATGACGGAAACGTCCGCATTGACCACGTTGGTGGCATCCCACCGGCCGCCGAGGCCGACTTCAACAACCGCGACATCCACGGGGGCGTCGGCAAACGCGGCATAGGACAAGCCGACGAGGACCTCGAACTTGGACATGGGAACGTCCGACTGGGCATCAACCATCTCCACAAAAGGCTTGATCTCGTGCCAGATGCGCACATAATCGCGCGGATGGATGGGCTGGCCATCGATGCCGATGCGCTCGGTAACGCGCTGCAGGTGCGGGCTGGTCACCAGGCCGACGCGGCGGTGGAAGGCCCGCAGGAGCGAATCCACCATGCGCGCGGTAGAGGACTTGCCGTTGGTGCCGGCAATGTGGATGACATCGAAGGAACGCTCAGGGTGGCCGAGCAAATCCATGAGCATCTCGATGCGATCAAGGGAAGGCTCAATCTTGGTCTCCGGCCAGCGTTCGTTGAGTTCTTCTTCCACCTCCGCAAGGGCGCGCAATTCCTCGGCCGACACCTCTTGTGGTGCGGCCTCGTTGTACTCATCCTCGCTGCCCATGCCCAAGTTGAGCGTCAGGCCGGACTCGGTGATTTCCACCGGGCCACCATCGGTGCCTTCTTTGAGGGCATCGACGATTTCGAAGTCCTCAGTCTCCTTGTCCTTGTCCGCCACTACTTCAGGCCCTCCAAACGGCTGGTGATGCGCTCGACCTCTTCGCGGGCGATCTGCTGGCGCTCCTTGATCTTATTGACCACTTCTTCCGGTGCCTTGGACAAGAAGTTCTCGTTGCCCAGCTTCTTGCCGGTTTGCTCCAGTTCCTTATTGGCCTTGGCCAGGTCCTTTTCCAGGCGTTTGCGCTCGGCTTCTACGTCCACGGCGCCGTGGGTATCCAGGGTGACCTCCACGGTGGCCTGGGAAAGGCGTACCTCGATGGAGGCGGAAGGATCGAAATCCTCGCCCGGGGCGGTGGTATTGGCCAGATTGCGCACCAGTTCCTCTTGGCCGGCGAGATCCGCTGCGGCAAAGTCGAGGCGGCCCGGCACCTTCTGGGAAGGCTTTACGCCCTGGTCGGAGCGGAAGCGGCGCAGCTCGGTGATGAGCTTATCGGCGTCCTCGATGCGACGGGCGGCCACCTCATCCTTGGTGGCGCCACCATTGGTATCGGCAACGGTTGGCCATGGTGCCACGACGATGGACTCGCCGCCGGTCAGCGCCTTCCACAGCACCTCGGTGACGAATGGCATGGTCGGGTGCAGCAGGCGCAGAACAACGTCGAGCACACGGCCCAACACGATCTGGGTATTGCGGCCCTGCTCGCTTACGCCATCGCGCGGGATCTGGGTCTTGGCAATCTCCAAGTACCAGTCACATAGCTCGTCCCAGGTGAAGTGGTAGAGCAGCTCGTTGGCCTTGGCAAATTGGTAGTCATCCAGGTAGGCGTCCACCTTGGCGCGGACTTCTTCGGCGCGGTCGAGGATCCACCGGTCGGCGTCGCTAAGCTCCTCGCGGTTCGGCAGCGTGGACACTCCAGCGCCGTTCATGAGCGCGAACTTGGTGGCGTTAAAGAGCTTGGTAGCAAAGTTGCGGGCGGCCGCGGCGGCATCGGAGCCGAGCGGCAGGTCCACGCCGGGGTTGGCGCCGCGGGCAAGGGTAAAGCGCAGGGCATCCGCACCGTAATCGCGCACCCAATCCATCGGGTCAATGCCGTTGCCCAAGGACTTGGACATCTTGCGGCCCTGCTCATCGCGGACTAGGCCGTGCAGGTACAGGTCCTTGAACGGAACCTGCGGGCGGCCATCGGTGCCCTCGCCCAAAAGCTCCGGGGTGTGGGTGCCGGCAAAGGTACCGAACATCATCATGCGGGCCACCCAGAAGAACAAGATGTCATAGGCGGTGACCAGCACGTTGGTGGGATAGAACTTCTCCAGATCCGGGGTCTTTTCTGGCCAGCCCAGGGTGGAAAATGGCCACAGCGCGGAGGAGAACCAGGTATCCAGCACGTCCGGATCCTGCTCGTATCCTGCCGGCGGCTCCTCATCAGGGCCGACACAGACGATATCCCGCTGGCCGTCCTCACCTTCTGGCCCGTACCAGATAGGAATTCGGTGGCCCCACCACAGCTGGCGGGAGATGCACCAATCGTGCATGTCATCGACCCACTCGAAGTAGCGCGGCTCGAGCGACTGCGGGTGCAGGGTGGTATCGCCCTCGCGCACGGCGTCGCCAGAGGCCTTGGCCATCTTGGCTACGTCCACGAACCACTGCAGGGACAGGCGCGGCTCGATGGGCTCGCCGGAGCGCTCCGAGTGGCCCACGGAGTGGACGTACGGGCGGATTTCCTTAACAATGCGGCCCTGCTCGCGCAGCGCCTCGCGGATCTCCACGCGGGCTTCCTCGCGGGGCAGTCCATCGAAGCGGGTGCCAGTATTGGCAATGTGGCCGGTGGTATCGATAACGGTAGGCATCTCCAAGTCGTGTCGGGTGCCCATCGCGTAGTCATTCGGGTCGTGTGCCGGGGTGATCTTCACCGCACCGGTACCGAATTCCATGTCTACGTAGTCATCGGCGATGATCTTGAGCGTCAGGTCATCGCGGAACGGGTGCGGCAGCTCCTTGCCCACCAAGTCGGCGTAGCGCTCATCGTCTGGGTGGACGGCAATGGCGACGTCACCCAGCATGGTCTCCACACGGGTGGTGGCCACGATGAGGTGCGGTTCATCGTCATTGAGCGAGCCATAGCGGATGGACACCAGCTCGCCCTCGACGTCCTTGTACACCACCTCGATATCGGAGACGGCGGTCTCTAGCACCGGCGACCAGTTCACCAGGCGGTTGGCCTGGTAGATCATGCCCTCGTCGTAGAGGTTCTTAAAGATGGTCTGGACAGCGCGGGAGAGGCCATCATCCAAGGTGAAACGCTCGCGGGACCAGTCTACGGAGTCGCCGATGGCCCGCATCTGGTTCTGGATGGTGCCGCCGTACTGCTCCTTCCATTCCCAGACCTTGCCAATGAATTCTTCGCGCTCATAATCCCAGCGCTTCTTGCCCTCGGTCTCCTTGAGCTTGGCCTCGACCTTGGTCTGGGTGGCAATGCCGGCGTGATCGGCACCGGGCAACCACAGGGTGGCATAGCCCTGCATGCGCTTGCGGCGGATAATGGAATCAATCAGCGTGTGGTCCAATGCGTGGCCCATATGCAGCTGACCGGTCACATTCGGCGGCGGCAGCACGATCGAGTAAGGCTCGGCCTCCGAATTCGCATCCGGAGTGAAGTAGCCCTTTTCTACCCAGCCCTCATAGAGGTCCTTCTCTACGGCCTGCGGCTCCCACGACTTAGGCAGCGCATCGGCGCGGTTGGTGCCAACTAATTGCTCATTATTTTGCTCAGTCACCTGGCCGATTCTACCTTGCACGTCAACCGGCTCAGCCAGGCAGGGTGCGCACCGAGTATGAGGTGCGCACCGAGCAGGTTTTAGAGCAGGCCCGCCACGGCCTTGCGCTCCTCGCGCAGCTCGGCCACAGAGGCCTCGATGCGCTCCTTTTGGAATTCAGTGAGCTCGAGCCCCTGCACAATCTCCCACTGGCCATTGCGGCTGACTGTGGGGAATCCGCAAATAAGGCCCTTGTCAACGCCGTAGGATCCGTCCGATACTACCGCCGCGGTGCGCCAATCCTCGGTGCCATGGATCCAGTCATGCATGTGGTCCACGGCTGCCGACGCCGCCGAAGCGGCCGAAGAGCTGCCGCGTACCTCAATAATTTCCGCACCGCGCTTGGCCACCTTGGGGATCATTTCCTCGCGGTACCATTCTTGGTCCACCTCAGCGTTGGAGTAGGTAATATCCGGGAACTGGCTAGCAGAATGGTTGCCCCAGACCGCCACCTTGGTGAAATCGGTGGTGGATTTGCCGGTCTTTAGCGCTAGCTGGCTCAGGGTGCGATTGTGGTCCAAGCGCATGAGGGCAGTGAACTGGGAATCATCCAAGTCCGGTGCATTATTCGCCGCGATGAGCGCATTGGTATTAGCCGGGTTGCCCACAACTAGCACGCGGACATCGCGCGCGGCGTAGTCATTGATGGCCTTGCCCTGCTTGGTGAAGATGGCGCCATTGGCTTCCAGCAGGTCGGCGCGCTCCATTCCCTTGCTGCGTGGACGAGCGCCGACAAGGAAGGCAGCGGAGGTGTTTTCAAAGGCTTCTTTCAGATCATCAGTAACCGTAATGGAGTTAAGCAGCGGCAGGGCGGAGTCATTGAGCTCCATGGCTACGCCGTGGGCCTTTTCCACCGCAGCAGGAATTTCCAGCAACGCTAGGTCTACCGGGGTGTCTTTTCCGTACACATCACCGGCAGCGATGCGCCACAGCAGCGAATACGCGATGTTGCCGGCGGCGCCGGTGACAGTGATTTTGACGGGCTGGGTCATGGTATAAAGCCTCCTCAATAATGGCTGCGACATGGGCGGCACACGCGAGCCAGTGTGCTCGCACCGCCACGGAATGTAATCCACCACCGAGCTTAGCCCCACTGCCAGCATCCGCGCTGTGAATCCGGCCCCCTCTTTTGGAGGGAAAATCTAGAGCACTTGCGTTAAATTACCCCCATTTACCTCCAAATTAGCGCCCCCAATGGGCCAGATACTCCCGCACGGGGTGATTAATCGGGCATGATAGGAAAAGGAAATGCGGGACACTCCCCCACGCTGCACACCCAGAATGCCTAGGGATTTCCTACTCCCGCACTATGAGACATCAGTTCACCGCGCCACCGCCGCGCCGCAAGGATTAAGGACTTACGCAATGAGCACTGAGAATACTGACCCACTGCAAGCTGCAGACCAGGCAGATTCTGCTCACGCGGCCCACGCGGAGTCCGTCAGCATTGACTCCGTGGTGGACGTTGCGATCAAGCAGTTTTCTCGCTTTGGCTTTGCAGAAACCAAGCTGGAATCCATCGCCCAAGAATCCGGCATGTCCAAGCGCATGATCCATTACCACTTTGGTGATAAGAAGGGCCTTTACCTACGTGCACTGAGCACCGCCGCGCAGCGCCTCAATCCGCCTGAGGATGCCCTGGAAATCGATACCACGGTTCCGGTCGAAGGCGTGCGCAAGCTGGTGGATTGGCTCTTTCGCGAGCGCGTAGCCAACCCGGAGGCCATCCGCATGCTGGTGTGGGAAACTAACCAGCAGATTCTGGACCCGGCACAGCAGGCTATTGCCGACGTCGCCGGGGTAGCCCTCCACCTCGACCGCCTGCTGCTTTTGGGCCAAGATGCCGGCGCCTTCCGCCCCGGCATTTCCGCCAATGACATCTTCACCCTGATTTCCTCGTTGACGGTCTACCGCGTAACCAACCAGGTGATGGTGGAAAACATGCTGGGCGTTAATTTCAATACCCAAGAAAATATCGACGGCATGCATAGGCTCACCGTTGATGCTGTGCTGGCGTTTTTGACCGCCAATATTCCGGCCTCGGGCCACGAGTCCTACCTCACCTCGTCCTCGTTCGATACCAAGGAAGGCGACGAGGCCTCCCCGCAGGATATCTACAGCGAGGAGTAATAGCGCGGACCTTCCGGCCCACGCCCTACCCTGCCTGCGGACAGTGGCAGGGATGTAGGCGGAGAGCCCTTAGGCAGATTCTTTTGCCTCATCCTTATAGCTAAACTGCGGCTCCGCGCCCTCGGTCACGCACTCTGGGGTGATATGCACCGTGGCGATGTCTTCGCGGTCCGGTAAGTCGTACATGACCGGGACTAAAAGCTCTTCCATGATGGCGCGCAGGCCACGCGCACCCGTCTTGCGTTCCAAGGCGAGCTCCGCGATGGCATCCAAAGCCGCAGGCTCAATCTCCAATTCGCAGTCATCCATCTCGAAGAGGCGGCTGTACTGCTTAACCAGCGAGTTCTTTGGCTCGGTGAGCACCTTCACCAGGGATTCACGGTCCAGGTTATCCACCGTGGCCACGACAGGTAGGCGGCCGATGAACTCTGGAATAAGGCCGAACTTCACTAGATCTTCGGGGCGCACCTGGGAGAAAAGGTCAACCTTTTCGCGCTCGTCCTTGGTATCCAAGTTGGCGCCAAAGCCCACGCCTTTCTTGCCCACGCGATCCGCAATGACCTGATCCAGGCCTGCGAAGGCGCCGGCCACAATGAACAAGATATTGGAGGTATCCAGCTGGATAAACTCCTGATTCGGGTGCTTGCGGCCGCCTTGCGGCGGAATGGCCGCCACAGTACCTTCCAGAATCTTCAGCAGCGCCTGTTGTACGCCCTCACCGGAGACATCGCGGGTAATGGACGGATTTTCGGACTTGCGGGAAATCTTGTCCACCTCATCGACGTAGATGATGCCGCGCTGGGCACGCTCCACGTCAAAGTCCGCGGCCTGCAGCAGCTTCAGGAGGATATTTTCCACATCTTCGCCCACGTAGCCGGCCTCGGTGAGGCTGGTAGCATCGGCGATGGCAAAGGGGACATCGAGAAGCCGGGCCAAGGTCTGCGCTAGGTAGGTCTTACCGGAACCGGTGGGGCCCAACATCAAGATATTGGACTTAGAAATCTCCACCTCATCGCCCTCGGCCTTCTTGCGGCGGGCCTCCAATGCGGCCGACTCTTCGGCCTTGATGCGCTTGTAGTGGTTATACACCGCCACAGACAACACGCGCTTGGCCTTGTCCTGGCCGATGACGTACTTATCAAGGAAGGCGGAAATCTGCGAGGGCCGAGGCAGGCGCACCTCCGCATCGGAGGATTCCTGCGCCTGCTCTTGACCCAGTTCCTCTTCGATGATCTCATTGCATAGCTCGATGCACTCATCGCAGATGTAGACACCGCCGCCGGCGATGAGCTTTTTCACCTGCTTCTGACTCTTGCCACAAAAGGAACACTTGAGCAGGTCAGCGCTTTCTTGCATACGTGCCATTAAGTTCTTTCACACTCGCTTTTCGTACCGCTATCCACAGTTGGAAGGACGATTCTACCCTTCCGAGCGGCTTACTCTTCATCTGTTTCTACCTTAGTAAATCAACCCGACAGGCCCTTCATTCATTCCCTCCCGCGTGGCGAATTTCCCAGGCCTTTCCTGCTCCTGCGGCCTAAACTAGAAGGTGAAATCACCCTCATCCCACCCCTTTTAGGAACAGGAGCATAATGTTCGATCTCACAGGACGAGTAGCCATTGTCACCGGCGGCGCCTCCGGCATTGGCCGCGGCATCGTCGCCTCGCTGCGGGAGGCCGGCGCCACCGTTGTCATCGCCGATATCGACCTAGACCACGCCACCGCTACCGCTGAGGAGTTGGGTGCCAGCGCCATTCGCGTGGACGTCACCGACCGCGCTTCGGTTAAGGACCTGTATCGCCAAGTCGCTGCCGAGCACGGCGGCTTCGACATTGTGTGCTCCAATGCCGGGGTCTTTCCCAACTGTCCGCTGGCAGAGATGACCGATGAAAAGTGGGAGGCGATGTTTGCCATCAACACCCACGGCACCTTCAAGGTGGTCCAAGAGGCACTCCCCTACCTCAAGCAACGCCGCTATGGGCGCATCGTCATCACCACATCTATCACCGGCTCACACACGGGCTTTCCGGGTTGGGCCCACTACGGCGCCTCCAAGGCCGCCCAGCAGGGGTTTATGCGTTCAGCCGCGCTGGAAGTGGCCCGCGATGGCATCACCATTAACGGCGTCCTCCCAGGCAATATCCTCACCGAGGGTCTCGAGGCCCAAGGCCAGGAGTACCTCGATCAAATGACGCGGTCAGTACCGCTGCACCGCCTGGGCACCCCGCGCGATATTGGCACTGCGGCAGCCTTCCTGGCCTCGGAAGAGGCAGGCTACATCACCGGCCAAACCCTCGTCATAGATGGCGGCCAGCTCTTGCCCGAGACTCCCGAGGCCATACTGCCGCCGCGCGATTAGCCGCGCTTGCCGACGCCCCCATGTGCACAAAGCACGAGGCCCCTCACTACACAGTGTGCGGCGAGGGGCCTCGTGGGATTTCATTCATTTGCTGCCTACTGCAGCCAGTCGAAGTCGAGCAGGAAAAGTTCTGCATCGAGCATCTCAAGTTCATCCGGTGCATGACCGGTGACGGTTTCTAGCGCCTCTGCAACGTCCTTAGTCGTAGCAGGGGTCTTATCAGCGTCAAGCAGGGATTCTGCCACCAAAGCACGAACCGGAGCACCCGATACAGTGTCCAGCCCGGTACCAGTGGTGGAGCCCTTGAACGCATCAGCGATGCCGTCCATCAAAGAACGCATCATGTTCATTTCTCACACCTCCATGTGGCTTTCTCTCTGTTTGATACAGAGGAATATACGCGACATACCCTCGTTAGGCAACCCTTTGGTTGCTTTAAGTTAACCTTTTGTTAACTTACAGAAAGTGTGCCGCACGCCACAGGAGAGGTTTACCCCCAAAGAAGGACAATGACTTAGAGGTCACCAAACGGCGTGAAGCCAAAGTAGTGGTCCAGCGTATCGCGGGCAATCCACATGATGGCCACCAGGATAACTACGGCCAGCACCGCATATACAGTCCAGCCAAGCACCTTCATCTGAGCACTTGCGGGGGTATCGCCAACAACGACGCCGTTCTCGTCGCGAATGGGGTCACCGGTCATGCACCGCATGCCCAAGGAGAAAAGGAGCGGAATGCCAGCGCCGAAGACCAGCGCCAAGCCAGCAACGTGAATGAGGGACTGGAAGATTTCTGCAGCAGTCATGGTTTAGCGCTCCTCTTGAGCAATAGACGGCGCGGAGGCATCCTCCGCATTGGTAGCGGACACTGGTGCGGCGCCGGCAGCAACTGGCTCCTTGCGGTCAGAGCCCGCCCCCATGGAGGAATCCACGGTCTCGGAGTTCGGATCCCAATCGTTGTTGACGTTGGAAGCATCCACTGGGTTCATACGGGAGCGGACGACGATGAGCGCGGCCATTGCCAGCAGCAAGACGAAGTCCACGATGGCACCGGTTGCGACGTTGGTGAAGGAGGAGACGCCGTGTGCCAACCACCAGGTAGCAAAGCCCACGAACGCAGCGCACGGCAAGGTGATGAGCCATGCGGACACCATGCGCATGGCAACGCCCCAGCGAACCTCAGCACCGCGGCGCCCCAGGCCGGTACCCAGAATGGAACCGGTGGACACGTGGGTGGTGGACAGTGCCATACCACCGGTAGCAGAGGTGAGGATGATGGCTGCAGAAGTAGCTTCAGCGGCCATGCCCTGTGGGGACTCAATCTCCACCAGACCCTTGCCCAGGGTGCGGATAACGCGCCAGCCGCCGGACAAAGTGCCGGCCGCGATAGCCACAGCACAAGAAACGATAACCCAGGTTGGAATGCGGGCGTCTGCAACCGCATGCCCAGAAGCAACCAGTGCCAGGAAGATAACGCCCATGGTCTTCTGTGCATCGCCAGCGCCGTGCGCCAGGGACACCAGGCACGCAGTGACGATCTGACCGTGGCGGAAGTGCTCGTTCTTAGCCTTATTCGGGATGGTGTTGGTTACCCAGTAGATAAGGAACGTGGCACACGCCGAAACCAGCGCCGCGATGATAGGCGAGGCAACGGCCGGGATGATGATCTTGCCGGCAATGGAGGACCACTCCACGCCAGCCGAACCCATCGCAGCGAAGGCGGCACCAATAAGGCCACCAAACAAGGCGTGGGAGGAACTGGACGGCATACCCAGCAACCAGGTGAACAGGTTCCAGATGATGCCGCCGATAAGGCCAGTGAAGACGACCATCAACAGTGCCTGGCCGTCGGTATCAGCGGCGGCGCCAGACAGGTCGTAGGAATCAAGGTTAACAATGCCTTTTGCGACGGTCGCAGCAACATTGACCGAAAGGAAGGCACCCACAAGGTTAAGCACTGCGGAGATGGCTACCGCAGTAAAAGGCTTCAAAGCGCCGGTGGCAATGGACGTAGCCATCGCGTTGGCAGTGTCATGAAATCCGTTCGTAAAGTCAAAGGCAAGGGCGGTCACCACCACAATGCCGAGGATAATCAGAGTCGCTGTCACAGCGTTGGCCCCTTGGAAAGAAAAGATGAACACGGTACGCATCTGCGGCGCCTTCACGCGTCGCGGACGAAATGCAGATTACTCCTGCGCCTATCCGCAGACAATTGGTTTTCTTTAATATTTCCTTTGGTTAACCTTTTGTTAACCTGCTGGGACTCAGAATCGAGCCCAAGAGGATTCCAAAGGGATAAAATTTCCCCAGCTAATGCTAATTAAATGCCCCCACCTCCCCACTTAGCCCGGGTGATAAAAACCACTTAGGGAGGTATGCCAACATCACGTCGACATACCTCCCATTTAAGGGTGTTTTAGAGCACCTAGCGGAAGGTAGAGAACTTCTTTACCACCCAGCGGCTTAGAACAAGCAGGATGGCACCCAACACGATGGATACAACACCAAGGGAGATGAAGAAGGTATTCTCCGCGCCTGCATCATCCGGGTTATAGAAGCTAGCCAAGGAGCCGGCCAGCGAGGTACCCATAGCCACCGCCATCATCCACACCGCCATCATGCGGGACGGGAATGCCACCGGCGCCACCTTGGTGGCAAGCGCATTGCCTACCGGCGACAGGAGAAGCTCCGCCATGGTGAAAAGGAAGAGGATGAAAACGATGACAAACATCGGGGTGGAGTTCGCTTCCGCACCCGAGAAAGGAAGGAAGAAGAACAAGGAGATGCCGATGACGATATTGGCTACGCCGAACTTTACTGGGGTGGACCACTGCCTATCCCCTAGCTTCGTCCACATCGTTGCAAAGACCGCAGAGAAAACAACAATAAAGATTGGATTAATGGACTGCACCAGTGATGGCGGGATTTCCCAACCGAACAGGTGACGATCCAAGCGTACATCCGAATAAATCGTCATCACCGTAAACTGCTGCTGGAAGATTCCGAAGAACAAAACACCGGAAATAAACATCGGAATAAAGCCCAACAGGCGGTTCTTTTCCTCCCGGGTCACCAACTTCGAGGTATACATCTGTGCCCACAGATAGATTGCTGCAACCAGAGCAACCCCGGTAACGATATTGGACAGCCAATCAACCTGAATAGCGCCGGTAGCCACTGCCACAACCATAACCACGATGATGGCTGCAACTACCACCACACCCATGAGCAATTGCTTCCGGCTAGCCGGGTTTGGAACCTCGTGCCCCGCATCCTTAATGGTGGTCTTGCGCATGAGCGAATACTGGATCAGGCCGAGCGCCATGCCAATTGCTGCAATACCGAAACCCCAATGGAAACCCTGCCAGCCCCACAGCGCGGTGGTGAGCAGCGGACCAACAAGCGCGCCGATATTAACGCCCATATAGAAGATGGAGAAGCCACCATCGCGGCGCGGGTCATCGCGACTGTACATAGCACCAAGCACGACCTGCGCGGTGGTCTTAACACCGCCGGAGCCGATGGCAATAAGGACGAGGCCAATAGCCAAACCAGTTATTTCGGGAACAAATGCCAAAGCAATGTGGCCAAGCATCACCATGCTGGCCGAGTAAAACAGTGTGCGTTCTGCACCCAAGACACGGTCAGCAACAAGAGAAGCCAATAAGCAGGCCATGTAGACCAAGCCACCGTAGGCTCCCACAATAGACGTCGCGTCCGCTCGGTCGAGGCCGAGACCACCATCGGTAGTGGAGTAATACATATAAAGCAAGACAAGAGCTTGCATGCCATAGAAGCTAAAGCGCTCCCACATTTCCACACCGAAGAGGTTTGCCAAACCCCAAGGGTGACCAAAGAATGTACGTTCGCCGCTCTGCGGCGTGGGCGTAGCAGCCTGGGCCGCCGCGTCAGATGTGTGTTTCTCCATAAAAATATCTGACCACTTGGAGGTCTAAATCACAAATCGATCATTATAAGTTTAGTGTCGCACGATAGAAATAAACCTAACGACCTGCAGATATTGCGCAGAGAGAATTACCCCATTCGGGTGCAGCAAGAATTACCGGGCATTGCCCCTTCCCTGCCCCACAATGCTGAAAGCCCCTGCCCCACAACCGGAATTCGGTTGAGCGGCAGGGGCTACCTGGAATGAGTTATTCCAAATTAAGCGTTGAGCTTGCGGTAATCAAAGACCGTATCGATGATGCCGTATTCAACGGCTTCCTGAGCGGTCAGAATCTTATCGCGATCCGTATCAATGCGGATCTGCTCAGCGGTACGACCGGTGTGCTCAGACAGGGTGGTTTCCATCAGCTTGCGCATGCGTTCAATCTCGGCGGCCTGAATCTCCAGATCAGAAACCTGACCCTGAGTACCCTGAGTTGCCGGCTGGTGAATGAGCACACGGGAGTTAGGTAGCGCGGCACGCTTACCCGGCGCACCCGCAGCCAAGAGCACAGCGGCGGCGGAAGCAGCCTGACCCAGGCACACGGTCTGCACATCGGGGCGCACGTAGCGCATGGTGTCATAGATAGCCATCAACGCGGTGAAGGAACCACCGGGCGAATTAATGTACATGGTGATATCGCGGTCTGGGTCCTGGCTCTCCAGAACCAGCAGCTGGGCCATAATGTCATTTGCGGAAGTGTCATCCACCTGGGTGCCCAAGAAGATAATGCGCTCTTCAAAAAGCTTGGAATATGGGTTAGTTTCCTTAGTGCCCTGTGCGGACTGCTCAATGAAGGACGGCAGAACGTAGCGGGAACTTGGCATCTGGGACTGATTCATAGTGATTTTCTCCTTATTCCCTAGTTGCTCAGCGGGCCGTTGACGGACTCAATGACGTGGTCAACAATGCCGTAGTCCTTGGCCTGCTGTGCGGTCATCCAACGGTCACGGTCGGAGTCCTTGGTGATCTGCTCGAAGGTCTGGCCGGTGTGCTCGGCAATGAGCTCGGCCATCTCGCGCTTGGTCTGAGCAAATTGCTCAGCCTGGATGGCGATATCCGCAGCGGTACCGCCAACACCGGCAGAAGGCTGGTGCATCATGATGCGTGCGTGCGGCAGCGCGAAGCGCTTGCCCTTGGTGCCGCCGGAAAGCAGGAACTGGCCCATGGAAGCGGCTAGGCCCATACCGTAGGTGGCGATATCGCACGGTGAGTACTTCATGGTGTCATAGATGGCCATGCCCGCAGTGACAGAGCCACCCGGGGAGTTGATGTAGAGCGAAATGTCGCGAGTGGGGTCCTCGGCGGACAGCAGGAGGATCTGGGCGCACAGCTTGTTCGCAATCTCATCATCGACCTGGGTTCCCAGGAAGATAATGCGCTCGCGCAACAGGCGCTCGTACACGCTATCGCTCAGATTCATACCCGTAGACGACGAGTTCATTGAAATCTTCTCAGACATTAGTGGTTCTCCTTCAAGTGAAGAATGCTTTAACTGGCCCCACCTTACCGGCATTCCTCTCAAACTTGGCCTCTGTTCGCTATGAGCGTTGGGCCACAGCGCCAAAGGCGCACACGGAAGCTGGGTTAACATTTACTCATGTCTGTTTCCGAGCTGTCCACCAGTACCCAGAACTATTTGAAAGCTATCTGGGGGCTAAAGGAATGGTCATCCGAGCCCGTTACCGCCACGCTTATAGCGAAACAGCTGGGACTCAAGCTCTCCTCGGTTTCCGATGCAGTGCGCAAAATGGCGAAGCAAGGGCTCGTGTCACACACGCCCTATGGCTCTGTGGAGTTAACCGAACTTGGCAGGCAGTACGCATTGGTCATGGTGCGCCGTCACCGATTGCTTGAGTCTTTTTTGGTTCAAGCATTGGGCTACACCTGGGACGAAGTCCATAATGAAGCCGAAAATCTCGAACACGCGGTGTCTGACATGCTCATAGAACGTGTGGATAAGTTCCTTGATTACCCCACTAGGGATCCGCACGGCGATCCTATCCCTACGGTTGATGGACAGATCACCATCCCCAGTGCGCATCGCCTCACCGACAGCGGTGCACAATCGCAGGTGACCGTGGAACGCATTTCTGATTCCGACCCACAACTGCTGAAGTTCCTTGAAGAGCGCGGCATTGTCACTGGGGCTGTTCTTAGCACGCGCGAGGGAGCGCCCTTTTCAGATTCTCTCGAAATACAGGTGGCCGGCGGCACTCAGTGGGTAGTACTTGGACGCCCAGCTACCGACGCAGTGTTTGTAGCACACCACAACCTTTAGACATTCCCCTTTGCATTAATCCTGCTCTCACCTGCCCTTTTCAAAACTACGTTAGACCGTAGTTGCAACTACGGCATTGCGTAGTTAGTCTTTTCGAATATCACCTACCCCACTTATGGCTAAGGCCAGGATGAGCAGGATTGCCATGTCAGACTCACCAGATTTGGTGTACTTTTCCAGCGTTTCAGAGAACACGAAAAGATTCGTCGAACGCTTAGATAGACCCGCGGTGCGCATTCCACTGCGCCCCAAGAAAACCGGGATGATCCAGGTTTCACACCCGTACGTACTCATCGTTCCCACCTACGGCGGCGGCTCGCTCAAACGCGCAGTCCCCAAACAGGTCATCGACTTCCTCAATGACCCAATCAACCGCTCCTTTATCCGGGGCGTTATTACCTCAGGGAATACCAACTTCGGAAGTGCTTACTGCGTCGCCGGACGCATCATTTCCGCCAAGTGCCACGTACCGGAGCTGTATCACTTCGAGCTTCTCGGCACCCAGAAGGACATCGCCGCCGTAAAGCAGGGCCTTCAGAAGTTTTGGGAGCAGCAAAAGCAGCTAACGATGACACCCCATTAATCCCCCACAAGATGAAGAACACATCCGCATCACACAGATTGGAAAACACAATGTGGCCTCTTGATGCCACCCCCACACAGACTATTGGCGCTACGCCCCGCACCGCTTCAGCAGACAATGCCGGCGGTGTCGGCAAGCGCAAGAGCTACCACGCACTCAACGCGCAGCTGAACTTGTTCGACGCTTCTGGAAAAATCCAGTTTGACAAGGACATTCAGGCAGCACAAGACTATGTCACGCACCATGTCGCTCCCCGCATGCATCAGTTCGATTCCACCAAGCAACGCTTGGAATGGTTGGTTGATAACGAGTACTACGAGCGGGATTTCCTTGAGCTTTATGATGACGCCTTTCTGTGCGCCATGTACGACAGAGCACATCGAGTTAAGCATCAGTTCCGCACCTTCCTCGGCGCATTTAAGTTCTTCACTTCATATGCACTGAAAACCTTTGATGGCTCCCGATTCCTAGAAGGCTACGAAGAACGCGTCGCCACCACAGCTTTATACCTTGCACAGGGCGACGAAGAGCTCGCAGAAAAGCTGGTGGATGACATCATGACCGGACGCTTCCAGCCCGCCACCCCTACTTTTCTCAACGCAGGCAAAGCCCAGCGCGGCGAAATGGTCTCCTGCTTCCTCCTGCGAATCGAAGACAATTTGGAGAGCATTGGCCGCTGCGTGAACTCTGCACTGCAACTATCAAAGCGCGGTGGTGGAGTGGCCCTGTTGCTGAGCAATCTGCGCGAATCCGGAGCCCCGATCAAAAAGATTGAGAACCAGGCTTCCGGCGTAGTCCCAGTCATGAAGATTCTCGAAGATAGCTTCAGCTATGCCAACCAATTGGGCTCCCGGCAGGGCGCTGGAGCCGTCTACCTGCATGCGCACCATCCAGATATTCTTCGCTTCCTGGATACCAAGCGGGAAAATGCCGATGAGAAAGTCCGCATCAAGACTCTTTCGCTGGGGGTTGTTATTCCAGATATAACCTTCCGTCTGGCCAAAGAGAACAAGGATATGCATCTTTTTAGCCCGTATGACATCGCTCGCGAGTACGGCGTAGCCATGTCTGACATGTCCATCACCGAGTACTACGACGAGCTGGTTGCCAATCCGCGAATCTCTCACACGACCATTAAGGCCCGCGAGTTTTTCACCACGCTGGCTGAGCTTCAGTTTGAATCCGGATACCCCTACATCCTCTTTGAGGATACGGTCAACCGCGCTAATCCCCTCAAAGGACATATCAATATGTCCAACCTGTGTAGCGAAATCCTCCAGGTCAACACGCCATCGACCTACGGAGCTTCGGGTGACTACACCACCGTTGGCCAGGATATTTCCTGCAATCTAGGTTCGCTCAACATTGCGAAGGCTTTTGAATCGCCGGACTTCGGGGAGACCGTCGAAACCGCAGTGCGTGCCCTCACGAAGGTTTCAGACCTGACGAATATCGAAGCTGTTCCCTCCATCGCTCACGGAAATGCTTCCATGCATGCCATTGGTCTGGGCCAAATGAATCTCCACGGCTTCCTTGCTTCACAGCGTATTCCTTATGGCTGCGCCGAGGCACTGGACTTTACAAATATCTATTTCCTCACGGTGACCTACCATGCGCTCCGCGCATCCCATGCACTCGCGGTTGAAAAAGGTCAACGATTCACAGGCTTCGAAGAATCCACCTATGCCACTGGCGCCTACTTTGACAAATACATCGACCAAGACTGGGCGCCAGCCACTGAACACGTAAAACAGCTCTTCCACGAAGCAGGCGTGCAGATCCCTCAACGCGAGGATTGGCTACGGCTCAAGAATCAAGTGATGCAAGACGGCATCTACAACGCCTACTTGCAGGCAGTTCCACCCACTGGATCAATTTCCTACATCAATGACTCCACCGCGTCCATCCACCCAATTGCCTCCAAAATTGAAATACGCAAGGAAGGCCGCTTGGGGCGCGTGTACTACCCCGCGCCGGAAATGACCAACGACAACCTGGAGTATTTCGATGACTCCTACGCCGTGGGATACGAAAAAATCATCGACACCTACGCCATGGCCACCCAACACGTGGACCAAGGGCTTTCCCTGACCTTGTTCTTTACCGCTGATACCACCACGCGGGACATCAACAAGGCACAAATCTATGCCTGGAAAGCCGGAATCAAGACCCTCTACTACATCCGTTTACGCCAATCCGCGCTCCAAGGAACCGAGGTCGAAGGCTGCGTCTCCTGTGCTTTGTAGGAGCACGGTCCTCCCCCTTGTCCACAACCATTCACTCAGAAAGAAAGAAGCTATGTCGTCAACATCGAATAGTGCTGAACTAACCAGCATTTCAGTTACTCCGCCGAGCTACCGGCATGATCCTTCAGCCCGCATCCGCGCCATCAATTGGAACCGGGTGAGCGATGACAAGGATCTTGAAGTGTGGAACCGTCTAACCGCCAACTTTTGGTTGCCAGAGAAGGTCCCGCTTTCTAATGATCTCCCGGCGTGGCAGAAGATGACACCCGAGGAACGCAACCTCACCATGCGGGTGTTCACGGGACTCACCACCCTGGATACTGTCCAGGCCACCGTGGGTGAAATCTGTCAGATTCAAGATGCCCGCACCGAACACGAGGAGGCCGTGTATACCAACATCGCCTTCATGCAGTCAGTCCATGCCCGTTCATACTCTTCAGTGTTTTCTACCCTGAGCAGTACAAAGGAAATTGATGAAGCATACCGCTGGGCGGTGAATAACGACCTTCTCCAGGCACGCGCTAAGAAAGTTCTCGCGCACTATTTTGGGCCGGATCCACTCAAACGCAAGGTGTCATCGACGTTGCTTTCCTCGCTGCTTCTCTACGCGGGTTTCTATCTTCCCTTGCACTTTTCTGTCCACGCCACCCTGACAAATACGGCAGACATGATCCGCCTCATTCTGCGTGACAAGGCAGTGCACGGCTACTACTCGGGTTACAAATATCAGCGCGGTCTGGAATCCACGACCCCGCTACGGCAGAAGGAGATGCATGATTTCACCATTTCTTTGCTCGAAGAGCTTTATGCACTAGAGCTGGACTATTCCGGCGAGCTATATGAGCCTTTGGGGCTCATGGATGATGTAGCCGTGTTCGTTCGCTATAACGCCAATAAGGCACTCATGAATTTGGGCTACCCGGATTATTTCCCGCCCGAAGAAACGGAAGTGAACCCAGAAATCCTCGCGGCCCTAGCCCCCGGAGCAGATGAGAACCATGACTTCTTCTCCGGATCTGGTTCCTCCTATGTCATTGGTACTGCTGAAGAAACGAGTGATGATGACTGGGATTTCTAAACCTTTTCCGCGACCGGACCAAGGAAGCTGGCTTGAGACCATCGCGCTGTTTGAAGCCATCCGCGAAGGAAACCAACCCGCAGCCATGCGGCTGTTGAATACATCCGCCGCACGAGAGGCCGTCCTCGGGGGGCTTCTAGGACTCATCGAACTGTACTTCCGCCATGAAGAAGGAAACAAAGTAGATGGCTTCCTCACCGCCGCCCACGCTGCCGGCCCACCACCGGCCTTTGGCTGCAAGCCTTTTCTCCCTTGACCACGTCTCCCTACACCCAACTAAGAAAGAAGGTTTACCATGACCACCCCACGTATCAGCGTTATCGTCGGCAGCCTGCGCCGAGAGTCATTTGCACGCAAGATTGCACACGAGGTGCTCACGATGATCCCTGAAGGCTACGAGGCAAACATCGTGGAAATCCGTGACTTGCCGCTCTATGACTTCGACTACGATGCCCCCGCCGTCACGGACAAGCCCACTCCGGCTGAGTACACCACCTTTCGCGAGACCATCAAGAACTCGAGCGGGATCCTCTTCATTACGCCAGAGAACAACCGCACTATCCCTGCCTGCCTCAAAAACGCAGTGGACATCGGCTCTAAACCCAACTCAGATGTGGCGTGGAAGAACCTTCCCGCAGGTATCATTAGCCACTCTGTAGGCCGCATGGGCGGCTACAGTTCACAGAAGAACCTTCGCCTCGCTCTGTCCTACTTCGACATGCCGCTCCCTGGTCAGCCCGAAGTATTTCTGGGCCAATCCCCCACCCTTTTCGAAGAGTCCGGACATCTCAATCAACGTACCGCAGACTTTGTCAAGGATTACGTTATGCGCTTCCTGCAGTTGACCGACGAGGCCTTTAGAGCCAAGAACGGCTAGCGGTATCCCCAGCCAACACACATCACATCACGCCCTCTTCGAAGTACTCAAAGACTCCTAGAGGGCGTCCACAATGACACAAACCCCGGATTCAGGCTCATCCTTGAGTTACCTGAATCCGGGGTTTCATGCGCGCTCGCCACCACACATGTGGCAGCAGCGCGTTACAAGTGGGAGATTACTTCTCCTCGGAAGCTTCTGCAGCGTCCTCTTCTTCGATTTCACCGAAGTACTGGTCAACGTCTACGTCATTGCCCTCTTCATCCTTGACGGTGGTGCGGCAGATAGCGGCAGCCAGTGCCTTGCCACGGCGCACGTCAGAGAAAAGATTTGCGATCTGGCCGTTGGACTGCAGCTGCTGGATGAACTGGTTCGGGTCCATGCCGTAGGACTGAGCGGTGAACAGAATGTGGTCGGTCAGCTCCTGCTGGGAAACTTCCGGCTCTTCCTTCTCTGCTACAGCGTCAAGGAACAGCTGGGTGCGCACGGACTCTTCTGCCTGCTCGCGAGTCTGCTTATCAAACTCCTCGCGGGAGGTGCCCTGTGCCTCAAGCAGCTGAGCCAGTGCCTTTTCATCGTGAGCCAGCTGGCCCAGGATCTGGTGCAGCTGGGAGTGAGCCTGCTCGTCCACTACGGACTGCGGCAGTTCGAATTCAACCTCGGACAGTGCGGACTTCAGAACCTCATCGCGGATCTGTGCAGCCTGCTCAGCCTTCTTGGTCTCCTCCACCTGGGTCTTGGTGGATTCACGCAGCTCGTCCATGGTGTCGAACTCGGAAGCCATCTGAGCAAACTCATCGTCCATAGCCGGCAGCTTGCGCTCCTTGGACTGCTGGACATGGACCTTGATGGTGGCCTCTTCGTCCTTGTGCTCACCGGACTGGATGGTAGAGGTGAACTCGTTATCCTCACCGGTCTTCATGCCGCGCAGTGCAGTGTCCAGACCCTTGATGAGGTCATCATCGCCGATACGGTAAGACAGACCCTCGGTGGAAGCGTCTTCGATCTTCTCGCCGTCAATTTCAGCGGTAATGTCGATGATGGCGTAGTCGCCGGTCTTCATCTTGCGCTTGGTGTCCTTGAGCTCACCAAAGCGCTCTGCCAGCTCCTCCAGAGCCTTGTCGACGTCCTCTTCGTCAGCCTTTAGGGCTGGGACGGTAACGGAGATCTTGGAGAAGTCCGGAATCTCGAACTCAGGGCGGATATCAACCTCTGCGGTGAACTCCACGAAGTCCTTGTCCTCAATCTTGGAAATATCAACGTCCGGCTGGCCGATGACCTTCAGATCGTTTTCCTTGACTGCCTGCTCGTAACGGGAAGGCAGCATGTCATTGACAACCTGCTCCAGGATGGGGCCGCGGCCGAAGCGAGCGTCAATAAGCTGGCGCGGTGCCTTGCCCTTACGGAAACCTGGAATAGAAACCTGCTGCGCGATTGCCGCGTAAGCTTGATCGATTTCCTGGTCCAGCTCCGCAAACGGAACGTTGACGGTGAGCTTAACGCGGGTATCGCTCAGCTTGTCTACGGTGGTCTTCACGAGTGAATCTCCCTGGCTTCATTGTTTTACGTACATAAACTTAAAGGGGGTCCGGAAATCCTTATTAGGGCATTTCCAGACCCCCATACGTCGGGGCGACAGGATTTGAACCTGCGACCCCCTGCTCCCAAAGCAGGTGCGCTACCAAACTGCGCCACGCCCCGTATGTAGGCCACCAAGCTATCTTGGCTGCGTTGCATACCTGAGACAGTGTACCGTGTCCGTTTTAAATCTCCTAAACGGGCCCCCACTTAATGGAATCAACGCAGCACAGAAGACGATTTTGACAGACTAGCGGCTAGAAATCGAAATCGAAATCAAACATTCCGTCAAAGAATCCACCGCCATCGCCATCGCCAAGGCCATCAAACAGGCCGCCACCGTCATCGCCACCGCCCATGTCTCCAGCATCGCCAACGTCACCGCCCATGTCTCCAGCATCGCCCATGCCGTCACCGCCACCCCAGTCGCCGCTTTCGGCAGCGGCCGCGGAATAACCAATGCCAGACATACCGGAGAACAGGGCATTAAACATCATGGAGTAGCCAACCATCCACACGCCGGTCTGCAATGCATCGGCCCACCACGGACGCGAGTACCACCCTGCCGGAACTGGGCGCCCTGCGACGGTTCCGCCTGGGTAGTAGTTCGGGGTATCCGCGGAGGCATACGGCGAGGCCGTAATCTGCTGACCATTCGCTTCCACCGTGCGCTTTTCCGTTACCTTGCCCGCGGCGCGCTGCCCCTCGAGCGGCGGCAGCTCTGGGCCCGGGTTCATGCCCATAATCTCGCGCGCGGCATTCACATAATGCATGCCTTCCAAAGCGGACTCACGCGCGAGGTTCGCCTGCCTTGCAGTAGTGGCGCGCGAAATTGCTGAGTTAGCCGCAGTAAAGCGCTCGGACGCATCGGCCATTGCCTGCTGGGAGGCAGCATCGGTGCCTGAAATCTGCATTACTTGGCCGCCCAGGCGTTCAATCCACCGGCGAGCATCGGCTTGTGCATCGGCCAATTGCTGTGCTTCTCGTTCCTCGCGGCGCTTTTGAGAGTTGCGCGAGGACATAAACCACGCGCCTCCGCCCACTGCCAGCACAAGGAGCAAAATTTCCACTATGATCATCGCCTTCTATTGGTAGGGCCGTTCCGCTTATAACAACGGCTCAAGCGCTACTCTAGTTCCCTATTTTCATTTTTGCCCCGACGTGCGCTAAAGTATGGCGCAGCGTTTCAATAGCGCGCTGTGGGAATGTCGTATAGTGGCTAATACCTCAGCCTTCCAAGCTGAAGACGCGGGTTCGATTCCCGTCATTCCCTCCACGTCTCGCCCATCTTTCAGGTGGGCGATTTTTCGTTTTCCTTCCCCGGCCCTGCTCATCTGCGCTATCCACACTTGGTTTAAGGCGGACGCATGCGGCGAAGTGTACAGTGGCGCGCATGACTTCAACCAACAAGTATTCCGAATTTATCCGCAATCGCCACTCTCCCCGCGCATTCCTTCCGGAGCCCATGCCGGTAGAAGACATCAAGCAGGTCTTGGAGGACGCTCAATCCGCACCCTCCAACTCCAATACCCAGCCGTGGAACGTGCACGTGGTGGGCGGAGAAAAGCTCAAGGAGCTCAGCGCCGCGCTGATTAAGGAATTCGACACCAACGGCCTCAGCCCGGACTTCACCACCGATTATGGTGAGGGCATCCATCCCCAGCGTTCCCAAGAACTGGCCGCCAAAATGTACGGTCTGCTGGGCATTAAGCGCGAGGATAAAGAAGGCCGCGTGGAGTTCGTCCGCGAAAACCTGCGGTTCTTCGGCGCGCCTCATGCAGCCCTTCTTTTTATCCCGCCGATGGGCGACCGCGTCCGTGCCGCCTTTGACCAGGGAACCTACGCCGAAAACTTCTTGCTTTCCTTGGAAGCACACGGCTATCACGGCATCCCGCAAGGCATGATTTCTTTGATTGCGCCAACCGCACGCGAATTCCTCGGTGTAGACGAGGACTACAAGCTGGTCGCCGCCATCACCTTTGGTACGGCCGATGAATCTAGCCCAGTCTTTAATACGGCTCCGGGTCGCGCGCCGCTGTCAGAGACCGTGACGGTGCACGGCATTGAGGGCTTGGAGCTCGATTAGCACCGGCTCCCATCAGAAAGCTACTTTCAACGATTTCGTCCATCTAAACCACCGCGACCGTCGGCGAAATAGGGGATTTGTAGGGACGAAATCGTTGAATCGCCGCGGCGAGCGCCCGCTCACCAATATCACTAAGCGAAGTTGGCCGAAGGGGGGCGTCGGCAAGCCTAGAATTGAGCCCATGGATATCACTCTTGCGACCTTTGACCATGCGCCGGAGACCGCACTGCGCGGCGTTCGTTTTAAAAACACGTGGGTACCTTCGGAAACCTATGCGGATTCCCGCCGCGGTACCCTGACTGGGCAATACCCACAGCGCCAAGCCACCACGCGCATCAGTGAGGTTTTTGCTGGGGTGGGCTACGAGGTGCGTGAAGACACGGATCCTGCCGGTGACGATGTCTTCCGCCTACTTGAACAGCCCAGCCTGGAGGAACTCGACCAGGTTGAAGGCATTATTGCCGTCTGCTCCCTGCTAGGTGGAAATGCCCCGATGTCGGTGCTGTGGCCGGGTGTGGCGGAAAGCGGGGAAAATAACGAGCTAGTCTCCCCTATTGATTTGGCTCCCACCCTCGCCGCCATTGCCGGGTTGGATGTGCGGCCCAATGCGCGCCTGTCCTTCGATGGGTTGAACTTGGTTCCGGTACTGCGCCATGGTGCCTCGGGGCACGCCGCGTTGTTCTTTGACAATGGCGTGCGCATGATAGATGCCGCGCTTATCGACGGCACCGCTACCCCACCCCATGAGCGTGCCCGCCTACAGGACGAGTGGGAGACGTGGAATAAATTCATCACGCTCGGCCCGCTGCAGTAGGCAGGTAGTCTGGGGCGCATGAGCGTACCTAAAATCACCCTTAATGATGGCAATACCATCCCGCAGCTTGGCTTCGGCGTATTCCAGATGGATCCGGATAAGACCGAAGAGCTGGTAGCCGAGGCCCTGCGCGTGGGCTATCGACATATCGATACCGCCGCTATCTATGGCAACGAGGAGGGCGTGGGCCGGGCAATTGCCAAGTCCGGCATCCCGCGCGAGGAACTTTTTGTTACCACCAAGCTGTGGAATGACCGCCAGACCGATGCCGCCGCAGCACTTGATGAGTCTTTGGACAAGCTCGGCCTAGAGTATGTAGATCTCTACCTCATCCACTGGCCTACCCCGGCGAAGGGAACCTACGTCGAGGCGTGGCAGCAGCTCATCGAGCTGCAGAAGCAGGGCAAGGCAAAGTCCATCGGCGTCTCCAACTTCGAGCTGGAACACTTGGAGCAGCTGGAGCTCAGGACCGACGTCAAGCCGGCGGTCAATCAGGTTGAGCTTCACCCTTACCTGCAGCGCTGGCGCGAGCTAGACGCTTTCCGCGCCCACACCGTCGCTATCGAGGCATGGGGGCCTTTGGGGCAGGGTAAGAGCGATATCTTGGAGGCCCCCGAGGTCACCGACGCCGCTGCGGCGCACGATGTCAGCCCGGCGCAGGTCGTCATCCGCTGGCACCTGCAGAATGGCGTCATCCTCTTCCCTAAGTCCGCCACGCCATCGCGGATCGCGGAGAATTTCGACGTCTTCGGCTTTGAGCTCACCGAGGACGAGATGGCCGCCATCACCGCCCTGGATGAGGGCGAAGAGGGGCGCGGCGGTCCGCACCCGAATGACATGAATGATGCCTAAGCCTTAGCGCCTCGGCCGAGCCGGCCGGTGCGTACGCAAAAGCGCCGCGGAACCAGCTTTGGTCCGCGGCGTTTATTCTGCGTGACTTAGGCCTCCGGCAGCTCCGGGGCGATGCCGGTGCGCTCGTATTCCGCCAAAATATCGATGCGGCGTTGGTGGCGCTCCGCGCGGGACCATTCTTGGTCTAGGAAGGCGTCGACGATTTCCAGTGCCTGCTCCTCGGTGTGCATGCGGCCACCGATGCCGATGAGCTGGGCATTGTTGTGCTCGCGGGCAAGGCGTGCGGTCTCTGCGGACCACGCCAGTGCGCAGCGGGCACCCTTGACCTTATTCGCGGCAATCTGCTCGCCGTTGCCGGAGCCGCCAAGCACGATGCCCAGGGAACCTGGGTCATTAACGGTGCGTTGTGCCGCTTCGATACAAAATGCCGGGTAATCATCCTCGGCATCGTAGGTATGGGCGCCGCAGTCAATGACTTCGTGGCCCCGCTTGGTGAGGTGTTCAACGATCAGGTTCTTGGTTTCGAAACCTGCGTGGTCTGCTCCTAGATATACGCGCATGGCCCATATCCTACCGACCCGGCGCGCCTTGAGGAAGCTTAGCGCCCACCCTATTTCGCATTACTCTTTCCTGATAAGCTCGCGGCCAACCACTATCGCTATAAAGGAGGAAAGCCATGCCTATGACCAAACCAGTCCTCGCGCTCTACGGCGGGAGTCTTCTCGCCTGCATCATCCTGCTTGGCGTTCAGGTTTCCGGCGCCGGAGGCTTCCTCCTCCCGCTTATCGCGAGCGCGCTCGCCACAGTGGCCCACGTTGGCTTAGGCGCGTGGTGGATTGCGCAGAGGGTGCGCGGGAATCCACGGGCCAACGGGGGCGCGATTGCAGCCGGCATTATCGCGCTTCTCGCCGGTGCCTCATGGGCTTCCTGGATACTTGTTGCGTGGGACGACTTTCAGGCCGGCATGGAACTTCCCTCTATCAATATCGCAGGTCTGCCGGCCTTCATCTTGACCCCGCTGACCATCGCACTATGCATCGGGGCCGCAATTCAGCAGCGCCGACGTGAAAAGACCGCTTAACCCTCTTCCACCTGCGGCATTTCGGTGCGGGAGCGCTTGAGCTCGAAGAAGTAGGGGTACTGGGCAAGGCGCAGGGAGGCGTCGAAAAGCTCGCCTGCTTCTTCCCCGGTAGGCACACGGGTAATGACTGGGCCGAAGAACGCGGTCTCGCCCAGCTTGATAACCGGGGTGCCCACCTCATCACCTACGGAAGAAATGCCGTTGTGGTGGTATTCACGCAGCTTCTCGTCATAGTCCTCGCTATTGGCTACCTCGGCGAACTCGGCCGGGAGATCCACCTCCGCTAGGGCCTGGGCGATGATGTCATCATAGGCACCAAAACCGGTGCGCCCGCCATTGCCCTTGGCGTGAACCAGGGTGCCCATTGCAGTGTAGAGCTCGTCTACCTTCTCAGGACGCTCGGCCTTGACCTTGGCAAAGACGCGCGCTGGGCCCCAATTAGCCTTCATCATGTCCATGTAGGTGGGGTCTAAATCACGGCCGTCATTGAGCACGGACAGGGACATTGGCTCGAACTCCACCTCGATGTCGCGTACCTTTTCCACTTCCTTAATCCAGCGCGAGGTAGCCCAGGCGAAGGGACAGGATACGTCGAACCAGAACTTTACTGCGTCAGCCATCAATACTCCTTGGGTTGAAATAGTTTGCCCCACCAGCCTAGGTGCGCGACTACTGTGGATGCAGAACTATTTTCGGCTTAGAAGGAGAATATAGGCTATGACCTCAATAAACCTGACTCGCGAGGAAGCGGATCAGCGCTCCCGAATGATCGAGGTGGACCATTATGATGTCACTTTAGACCTCAAGTATTCCGATACCCACTTTCTATCCACCACGAAGGTGAGCTTTAGCTCGCGAGAGATCGGCTCCACCTTCATAGATCTGCGCGCCGAGGAAGTGCACGAGGTACGCCTGAACGGAAACCCGCTGCCCACGAATTCCTATAACCCCGCCTACGGTATTCCGCTCTCCGGCCTCCAAGTGGCCGATTACACGCTAGAAGTCACCGCGAAGATCCCGTATTCCCGCACCGGCGAGGGCCTGCATCGCTTTGTCGACCCCGCCGATGAGAAGGTCTACCTTTATACCCAGTTTGAAACCGCCGATGCCAAGCGAGTCTTTGCCTGCTTTGATCAGCCCGATATGAAGGCCACCTACGCGCTGCATTTCAAGGCGCCCGAAGAGTGGACCATCATCAGCAATGGCCCGATGAGCTGGGAAGGCGATGTAGCCAGCACGGCTATTGACTATCCACTATCTACCTACCTGGTGGCCCTGTGCGCCGGCCCATACCACGAGGTCACCGATACCTGGCGCGGCGAGCTGACCGCGCACCCAGAGGGCAAGCCGGCCCAGAAGCTCGAGGTGCCACTTGGCATTTACTGCCGCGCTTCGCTCGCCCACGCACTGGATGCCGAGCGCCTATTTACTGAGACCAAGCAGGGCTTTGATTTCTACCACCGCAATTTCGGTTTCCCCTACCCCTTTGGCAAATACGACCAAATTTTCGTGCCGGAGTTCAATGCCGGCGCGATGGAAAATGCCGGCTGCGTCACCATCCGCGATGAGTACGTCTTTACTTCCCAGGCCACACACTATAAGTATGAGCGCCGCGCCGATACCGTCCTGCACGAACTGGCGCATATGTGGTTCGGTGACTTGGTCACCATGCAGTGGTGGGACGATCTGTGGCTCAATGAGTCCTTCGCCACCTGGTCCGCCGCCATCTCCCAGGCGGAGGAAACCGAATACGATACCGCGTGGGTGACCTTTGCCAATGTGGAAAAATCCTGGGCCTATCAGCAGGATCAGCTGCCGACCACCCACCCGATTTCCACCGATGCCAGCGATATCGAAACGGTGGAGCAAAACTTCGATGGCATCACCTATGCCAAGGGTGCTTCGGTGCTCAAGCAGCTGCAGGCTTATGTCGGCCGCGACAACTTCCTGGCCGGCGTGCGCCGCCACTTCGCCGCCCATGCGTGGGGTAATGCCACCTTTGATGATCTATTGCGCCACCTAGAAGAGGCCTCCGGCCGCGACCTTTCCTTCTGGGCGCAGCAGTGGCTCAAAACCTCGGGCATTAATACGCTCAGCGTGGCGCTCAACGCGGATGAATCCGGCGCGATTACCCATGCTTACCTCACCCAGAGCGGCGATACTTTGCGCACCCACCGCGTAGCGGTAGGCCTTTATAACTTGCAGGAAGGCCAGGTGGTGCGCACCGATCGCATCGAGATGGATATTGATGGCGCCTCCACCGAGATTCCTGAGCTCATCGGCCGCCCATTAGCCGATATCGATTTCTTGCTGCCCAATGACGATGACCTGACCTATTGCCTCATCGAGCTGGACGCGGGTTCCCAGCAGTTCCTGCTGGATAACATCGATAAGTTTGCCGATCCCATGGCCCGCACCCTGTGCTGGTCCACCGCGTGGGAAATGACCCGCGCCGGAAATATGCGCGCCCGCGATTTCATCCAGCTGGTAGCCCGCGGCATGCAGGCCGAAACCGAGCTTGCAGTCCTCGAGCGCATTGTCCTGCAGGCCTCTAGCGCGCTGAAGAACTATGCCGATCCACAGTGGGCCGCTCAGAGCACCCTGCTTGCCGACGCCCTCCTCGACGGCGCCCACAGCCCTGATGCCCAGCGCTCCATCATCTGCACCCAAGCGCTGGCGAAGATTCGCCTGCATGATAGCGCGCGCGACTACCTGCGGGGCGTGCTCGAGTCCTCCGAGGATGCGGGGCTGCGCTGGTCCGCACTGGCGGCACTCGCCGCCGATGGCGCGGTAGAGGACGTCACTGCTGCCTCGGATGCGCAACTCGAGCGCGATAATTCCGCCACCGGCTACTACTCTTCCCTGCGTGCCCGCGCAGCCGTGGCAACCGCCGAGAACAAGCGCGCGGTATGGGAAGAAATCGTGGCGGGAAATCTCACCAACCGCGAGCTCACTTCCAAGCTGGAAGGCCTGCTCTACCCGCATAGCGATGAATTCCTGCCCACCGCAGAGTTCTTCGACATCGCGGAAAAGGTGTGGTCTTCCCAGTCTTCAGAGGTGGCGCTTACCACTGTGACGGGTCTCTTCCCTTCCTGGGATATCACGCAGAAAGGCCTGGACCGCGCCGATGCCTTCTTGAAGAAGGAGCTGCCGGGTGGTCTGCGCCGTACGATTACCGAGCAGCGTGACCGCGTAGCCCGAGCGCTGCGCAACCGGCAAGTAGACGCTAGCTAGGCCGGCTTCCCAGCGCCGCTTCCCTTCTCAGGTAGGGTCGCGGTGCGGGATCCTCGCCCAAGACCACTTCTACGTTGGCGATATCAGAGCGCAGCGACTCTTCAATATAGGCAAAGACCGCGCCCGACTTATTCTTCAGCAGCCGCACAAACCGCAGCAGCGGGTGCGACCGGCTCACGTGCAGGAGTTTCTGTTCTTCGGTGCGAGCGGTAGCGGCACTCATGCTCTCGCGCTTAAAGACGGGCTTGAGGTTATAGCCAGCCAGGATTTCCATAATGGGCTCGCGCAGATCGTGCTGATTGAGATCGGGAGCCATATCTACCGGGATGGTGTAGCGCGAAAGGATGACGGGCTTGCCATCGACTGTATAAAGGCGCTTAATATCCCAGGCGAAGGTGGAATCGCTCACGCCTAGAACCGCTGCTACGTGCTTGGGCACGTGGCCTTTGTTAACGGAGACCACTCGTACAGCGGTCTCGTGCCCGCGCTCGCGCAGCTGGGTGACAATATTGTCCTTATTGGTCAGGCTCAGTGTAGGGGGAACCGTGCGCACATAGGTGCCGCCACTGCGCCCGCGGCGGCGGTCAATGAGGCCTTCTACTTCCAAAATGTCTAAAGCATGGCGCACGGTCATGCGCGCAACATGGAATTCTCGGACCAATTCGCGTTCGGTAGGAAAACGCTGACCGGGTTCTAATTCATTGCGTTCGATCTTGTCGCGTAGGGCATCCGAGATACGGAGATAGGCGGGCCGCTTTCGGCTTTGGGAATTCACAGCCCCTGAGTGTAATGGACGCCCCTGGAAACCAACCCCATTAATGTGTGATGTCCATTACCACTACTTGCGTTCTTACTTGCGCAGATGTAGCTCGATTCGCGGCCTGACCTGGATTTCCGTCAGCTGGGTGGTGGGGCCTGCCTCTACCACGGTACGAATGGCACGAGCCACCTCAGCCGGGGCAATAACCTGGGAGGGATCATAATCCTGCAACCCCTTAAGCATAGGGGTATCGGTAGGCCCCGGAGCCACGGTGGATACGCGGATCCCCGGCTCAGAGATGCGCAGTCCATCGGCGAGTGCATACAACGCGTGCTTAGTCGCCGCGTAGATGACGTTATCGCCGTAGCTGTGGCGTCCAGCGCCAGAGTTAATAAAGACCACGGTGCCTTCCGCTTTGCGCAGCTGCGGCAGCAAGGCGCGGGTCAGCTCTGCAGGGGCGTGCACGTTGAGGTCCATGTGCGCGCGCCAATTTTCCGGCGTGGCCTCCTCCACGGAGTACTTGGTAGCCCGTGCGGCAGCGTGGACGAGCACGTCCACGCGGTCTAGCTCCGGCAGCTGCATGCCTTCATCGAGGCCGGCGACGAGGTCGATGGCCATCGGAGTAATGGAGTCCGCTTCGGGCAGATCTGCCGCGCTCCGTCCCAGTGCGTACACGTGGTAATCACCGGCCAGGTCAGCGATAATTTCGCGGCCCATGCCGCCGGTAGCGCCGGTGACGACGGCGACCTTCTGCGGGGCTTCGCTCTCCGAGCGTGCTGGTGCGGTGGCGTTCTTTGTATCAGTCATGCCGCCCCATCATAGGGATCCTTTGCTTTCAGCGCCGCACCGGACCAGTCGCCGCCGGTAGCCGATTAACGGAAGCGCTTAGGCACGTCCGGCTGGCCCAAGGTGAGCATCAAGCGATTAGCCCAGTTGAAGAAGGAGGAAGCGTAGATGAGGTCCAAGATGGATTGTTCATCGAATCCGGCCGCACGCAGGTCCGCGCATAGTGCCGCATCAAAGGCGAAGGGGGTCTCCGTCAGCGCCACGGCGGCGCGACGGATAAGGTCCCATTCCTTTGAGCCAAGGTCGGCGTCGATGCCCTCGTCCAAGAGGCGGTCTACAATTTCACGGTCGCCGCCTTCCTGGACGCACCGCGCCTGATGCACGGAGGCACAGTACTCGCAACCGTTGTAGCGCGATGCCACAGTAGCGGCGAGCTCGCGGTCCGCACGGGAGAGCCCACCTTCGGTGTTATAGAAAATGTCCAGGTCAGTCAGCGTGCGCGCCTTCAAGGCCGCAGGGTCGCGGGCGAGCAAGCGGAAGTACTCGGAATCGATACGCTCTGGCTTGATGAGGGCATCGGTATGCACCGCGGTGAAATCCTCCTTCGCCAGCGCCTCTACCCAGGGCTTCCAGCCCAGGGAGTGATTGACAAAGTGATCCGGCAGCACGGTATTGGGCTGCAATGTAGTCGCGGTTACCTCCCAACCCGGATCGGCCACGCCGGCGGCGCGCTCGGCTGCAGGGTGGGATGCGGGATCCTCACCAGAAAGCACGCGCAGGCCGTGGACCACGCGCAGCTGGAAGGCCAAAAATGCCACCAGCTGGGACAGGCTGACGATATCCGTAGCAGACCATCCTGCGGCATCGAGGTGTCCGATCGCCTGCGGGGAGGCATCCTTGGGGTGGAAAGCCAGAAGGTGCGCCCAATCGAAGGCTGCAGCTAGGCGCGCGCCCAGCGCGGCTTCCGCAGCGGTATCGCCGAAGATAAGGAAATCACCCTGGTGGTACGGGCCGGTAGACACACCACGCTGGCTCGCGGCGCGCACGGCGCCAACAAGATCCTCGTCGGCCTCATCTTCCAGCAAGTCGAAGTAGAAATCCGCAGCCTCGCTCGCCCGGTAGGTTGCAGCGGTAAAAGCCGCTACGGCATAGCGCTCCGTGTAGGAGAACTCGCCTGGTTCTGCAGGCTCGAGCAAAGCGCTAAAGCTCAGTTGCGCATTGTCCTGCGCATCGTGGCGCGCACGGCGCAGCTGTTGCACCTCGGCGCTGGCATGGGAAAGTTCATTAATAATGTCGGTCATATTCTCAGTCCAACCTTTCTGGGGCGCGGTTATAGCCCCAAGTTTAAGTCTCCGGCGCGATAGCGGGAGCCAGGGATGGCGTCAATGAGCTGGCGCGTGTACTCGGTTTCTGGGTGCGCAAAGACCTGCGCGGTAGGTCCAGATTCCACTTGCGTGCCGTGGGAGAGCACGGAGACGGTATCGGAAATTTGGTTGACTACCGCCAGATCGTGGGAGATGAAGATATAGGTAAGCTCCAGCTCGCGCTGCAGCTCGTCGAGCAAGCGCAGTATCTGCGCCTGCACGGTGACGTCGAGCGCGGACACGGCTTCATCAAGCACCACGAGATCGGGCTCAATGATCATGGCGCGGGCGATGGCCACACGCTGGCGTTGGCCACCGGAGAGCTCACGGGGACGGCGGGAAGCCATGGAAGAATCCAAGGCCACCAAATCAAGAAATTCGCGTGCTTTGGCGCGCGCATCACGCTTAGAAGCGCCGGTGAAATTGCGCACCGGTTCGGCGATGGTATCGCCAATGCTCAAGCGCGGATCCAGCGAGCCAAAAGGATTTTGGTAGACCATCTGGATCGAACGGCGCAGCTCACGACGGTGCTTGCCACGGGCGGAGCTAATGTCTTCCCCGCCCAAGCGAATGCTGCCGGAGGTGGGCGTGCTCAACAAGGAAATGGCGCGGCCGGTGGTTGTCTTACCGGAGCCAGACTCCCCCACCAATGCATGGGTAGTGCCGCGGGCCACGGAAAAGTTGATGTCCTCCACCGCGGTGAAATCCCCGAAGCGTTGGCTCAGCCCTTCCACCTCGAGCAAGGTTTCGCGGTGCGCGGGTGCGGCGGCCCGCACAGGAGATGCGGCCTGGGAGGAAGTGGGGGCGGTGAGCGAGGGGGCGTCGGCAAGCAGGCGCTTAGAATAGGCATGCTGGGGGTCGGTGAGGACGCGGGCAGCGACGCCCGACTCGCGGACGGCGCCCTTTTCCATCACCACGATGTTATTGGCGCGGTCGCCCGCTACGGCCAGATCATGGGTAATGAAAAGGATGCCCATGGTGAGCTCTTCGCGCATCTCATCCAGGAGGTCCAGGATGATCTTCTGCACGGTGACATCGAGCGCGGAGGTAGGCTCATCGGCGATAATAAGCTCCGGCTCCAATGCCACGGCCGCGGCAATGAGCACGCGTTGCTTCATACCGCCGGATAGCTCATGCGGGTACTGGTGATAGCGGCGCTGCGGATCATCAATGCCCACGCGCTCCAAAAGCTCCAGTGCACGCTTTTTCCGGGAGGCCTTATCGCCCTGCCCGTGGATGGCCATACCCTCCTCCACCGAGGCACCGATGGTCTTGAGCGGGTTAAGCGAGTTATTGGGATCCTGCGGAATAAGTCCAATACGGCGACCGCGCAGTTCCCGCCATTGCTTTTGGGAATACTGGGTAACGTCGCGGCCGTCGAAAGTAATGGTGCCAGAAACGATCGACGCATTGTCTGGCAGCAGGCCGATGGCGGCCATGGCGGAGGTGGACTTGCCGGAACCGGACTCGCCAACGATGGCGGTCATTTCGCCAGGTTTTACCTCAACCTCAATGCCACTTACCGCTTCTACCTCACCATGGGCGGTGCGGTAGGTAATGGATAGATCACTAATGCTAAGCAGGGACATTAGGCCGCCTTTCGCAGTGTCTGGCTGAGGTGGTTGGCCGCGAGGACCACCGCGACGATGACAAGGCCCGGGGCGATGGTCAACCAGCCGGCCGTGGCGATGTAATCGCGCGATTCAGAGATGAGCAAGCCCCATTCCGGGGTTGGGGGCGGTGCGCCATAGCCCAGGAAGCCTAGGGTGGCTAGCTGCAAAATGGCCAGGCCAAATTGCAGCGCTGCTACAGCGAAGACCGCGGTGAGTGAATTGGGAAGAATATGGCGCACGAGCACCTGGAAGGAAGAACCGCCGGAGCCATAGGCGGCTTCGACGAAATCGGAGCCGGCAACGCTAAGCACCTGGGAACGCGCGAGGCGTGCAAAGGTGGCCACGGAGGTGATACCTACCGCGATGGCGGCATTGAAGATGCCGTGTCCGAGCACGATGATGACGGACAGGGAAAGCAAAAGTCCAGGGATGGACAGCAACACATCCACAATGCGCATGATGACGGCATCGACCCAGCCGCGGCGTACTCCGGCGATGATGCCCAAAATGGTGCCGACGATGAGGCCGAAGAGTACGGCCAGCAACGCGCCAAGTAGGGATTGGCGCGCGCCATAGACCACGCGGGTATAAAGATCACGGCCGACGGCATCGGTGCCGAACCAGTGCTGGAAACTGGGTTGCAATAGCGCCGTGGTGTCCCCGCCCTGGTTAGGATCCTGGGAGGTAAATAGTTGGGGGAATAGCGCGCAGAGCACCGCTAGGCCCAGCACAATCAGCGAGAGGATGGTGCCCGGGGTGAGCTTCAGCTGTATGGATTTAAGCTTCATGCTTGGACCTTCTTCTCGTTTATTGCGGGGGTATCAGTGGCGGTGGAATTATCAGATGCCGTGTCATGCTTGCGCTCGCGCAGGCGCACGTCAAGCACTGGGTAGAGCAGGTCCACAATCAGATTGATAAGGACAAAGACGGCGGCGGCAAGCACCACAATGGCCAGCAACACCGAGGTATCGCGGTTAGCCACCGCATCCACGGTGAGCGCACCGATGCCGTGGCGGGCGAAGACCGCCTCCGTCACCACGGAGCCGCCGACGAGTTCACCAAAGGTAAGACCGGCCATGGTCAGCGCCGGCAGCAGCGCGTTGCGCAGGACGTTGCGCCACAACAACCAGGCACCGCTAGCACCCTTGGCGCGCACTACCTGCACGAAGGACATATCCATTACCTCATCGATGGAGCGCAGCAGCACCTGCGCTAGCGGTGCGGCCACGAAGATGGCCAGGGTAATTACCGGCAGGATGAGGCTTTGAGCGTCGCTCGCGCCGATGACTGGTACCCAACCCAAGCCAAAGGAGAAAATCTGAATCAAGATGATGCCGATCCAGAAGGTGGGCAGGGAAACCATCACGGAGGGCAGGCTGCGGAAGAAACTGCGCAGCCAAGAAAATGGGCCAAAGGTGGAGACAATGGCCACGACGAAGGCCAGGACCACTCCTACAAGGAAGGCGAATACTGCCAGTGCCAGCGTGGAGGGAAGGGCATCTGCCAGCATCTCCGATACAGGGGTACCGGTGGCGACGGAAAAGCCGAAATCACCGGTGAGGAACCCGCCGAGCGCGCTGAAGTAGCGGCTCAGGAGTGGCTCATCGGCGCCATAAACCTCGCGGATAGCGGCCAGCTGCTCGGCGTTGAGCCCCAAGTTGGGGTTGTCATAACGGGTCGCGACGGCGTCGCCAGGCAGTGCCGCCAAAAGGATGAAAGAAAGGGTGAAGGTTGCCCAGATGACGAGCACGGCTTGGCCGATGCGCAGGGCAATAGTTTTCAGGCTCATGGATTAGTCCTCCCCTTCCGCGGTGTTGATATCTACCGCATAAAACGACGGGCGGCCGATGGCCTCGGTGCTAAAGCCTTCGATATATGGCTGGAAACCATAGACCTGCGGCTCTTCAAACATGGGCAAGATATAGGCCTGTTCGGACAAGTAGTCCTGCATGCGGCCAGTCATGGCCAGGCGCTCTTTTTCACTGCTGAGGTTGAAGTAGTCCTCCACCAGCTTCTGCAGTTTCTCATCGCCAAAGCTATCGGTCGCCTCGTCATAGTTGAGGAAAGAATTGCGCCCAGTGCCATCCAGCCACGTGGCCAAGGTATCCACGTTGGCACGGCCGGTCATGGTGTGGCGTACCTGCACGGTGTCTTGATCCTTCATGGCCTTCTGCTGCGCGGAGCGGTCACCTGGGTTGAGGTTGGCCTCGATGCCGACGTTCTTAAGCATCTCCTGAGCCTTGGTGAACATCTCTTTAGAGCGCGGCTGTGGGACGGCCTCATTGAAGGTGACAGAAAGGCGCTTGCCATCCTTTTCGCGAATGCCATCTTCGCCTGGGCGCCAGCCGGCCTCATCGAGCAGGCGCTTAGATTCTTCTGGATCGAAGGCATAGTTCGCGGACTGATCCTTATAGCCAATAGCCGTCTTGGCCAAGATCGAGGTGCCCTTGGGGTAGGAATCAGAAAAGAGGGTGTCCAGGATGTTATCGCGGTCGATGGCGTGGATGATGGCCTGACGTACGCGCTTATCTTCCAGGAGTGGATGGCGGAAGTGGAAATGGAAGCTATTATTCACGCCACGGGTGGGGGCGGCGAAAATCTGCAGGTTTTGATCCTTCAGGTGCTTCTCATCAGGGGCTTCGATCTGGCGCGCAACATCGGACTGACCGGCCACAAGCGAGCCCACGCGCACTGAATCTTCGGCTGCGAGCACGATATTGATGCCCTCAATATCGGCCGGGCCCTGGTGGTCCTTGCGGGCAGGGGGCGCCCAGTCATAATCCTCGCGCTTCTTGAGCACCAGCTTGGTGCCCAGCTCTTCTTCCTCAATGACGAAGGGGCCCGAACCGGAAATCGCGGTGGCGTTGCCCGGCGCGAAGCCGGTGTCATCCAAATCCAGGGTGGCATTAGAAAGCAGGCCCTGGTTCATCACGGAGGTGGATTGCTGGAAGCCTGGGGAAGGCTCGCTGAAGTAGAACTTCACCGTGTAGGCATCGATGACCTCGGACTTTTCATAGTTAGGCAGCTGCTCCGATGGAGTGAGCATGCGGTCTTCGTCGCCTAGGGCATAAAGGTCATAGTTCTTCTTCACGTTCGCGGCATCCAGGCGGGAGCCATCAGAGTAGGTCACGCCCTTGCGAATCTTGAAGGTGAATTCGGTGTTGTCCTTGTTTGCCTTGGGCATCTCCTCCGCAATCCACGGGTGCAGCTCGAGGGTATCCGGGTCCTGCCAGAGCAGGCGGTCCGTGATGTTATTGAGCACACCCCCATTGGGGTAATAACCGCCGGAAGGCGGATAGAGGTTGTTGAACATATTGGGCTCGACATAGGTGACCACGCCATCTTCCGCGGCGTGGGAAGTAGAGGCGCACGAGGTAAGCGAGAGAGCTAGCGCGCCACTGGCTAGGACCGCAGCCACGGGCCGCAGGAGCCGAGAAAGTTGCTTCATAAAAGCTCGAGTTCCTTTAAGTCTTAAGTAGTACTCGCCCATTAGACCACACACCTTCCCTCAAATACAAGACCGGACGGTCTACTTCATTACCTGGCAAAACAAGAGTTCATAAATCCACTGATAGACCTTCTGGTCTATTTTATTCTTACTGCCAGGTCCAATGATCCTGAAAGGGCCTGAATGTGGCACGATAGGAGGTATGTCTACTCCAGCAATCGCGATCGTCGGCATGGGCCCGCGCGGCATTTCCATCTTGGAACGCCTCTCCGCCCGCATGGACGATTCCAGCGACCCCATTACCGTCCACCTCATCGATGACGCCCAACATGGCGCCGGCCGCATCTGGGAAACGGACCAAACCAAAACCCTGTGTATGAACACCCGCGCCGGCGCGGTCACCCTCTTTACCGAGCCCGGCTCCACCGTGGATGCCCCTGTGCTCGAGGGCCCCATTCAGTACGAGTGGATCCAGCTGCTGCGCGGCGATGGCGAGAATATCTCCGCCGCCAAGCGCGAGCTTTTTGAGCAGCACCCACCGGCCGCACATATTACCCAGGACTACCGCGAGGAACTCGCGGCTACCCGCCCCGAATCCAACCCTTCACGCGCACTGTATGGCGAGTACCTGCGCTGGGTCTATGACGTGGTCATTGCACGTCTGCCCAAGGGTATTTCCACCGTGAATCACTTCAGCCGGTTGGAGACCATCAAAGAGGACGGTCACCAAGACGTCCTCCACCTAGCCGATGGCTCCGAGGTGCGCGCCGATGCCACGGTACTGGCCTATGGCTGGATGACTCCGGAATACAACGAGCAAGAAAAGCAGTTGGCCGCTTCCGGTTTGAACTGGATCGCCCCTAATAACCCGGTAGAGCAGGACTACGCCGCTATCCCCGCCGGCGAGGACGTGTTGGTACGCGGTCTGGGCATGGGCTTTTATGACATTATGGCTCTGACCACCATCGAGCGCGGCGGCAAATTCGTGGAGGATCCTTCCGCGCGCTCCGGCCTGCGCTATGAGCCTTGCGGGCAGGAGCCTAACTTCATTATTTCCTCCGGCCGCGGCTACCCCTACCACCCCAAGTCCGAGTACGGTGAGCTGCCGCCTACCATGCCGCGCCGCCGCCTGAAGGAGGTCATTGCGGAGCTCAGTGGCGCCCAGGACATCGACTTTGACGCCCAGGTTTGGCCCGCCATCGCGCGCGATAGCTACGAGGCTTATATCACCACCTTGGAGCGCGTGCGCCCGGATTCCCTCCTGCGCCCGCGCGCAGAGATTCTCGAGGCCATCGATGCCACCGCCCCCGATGAGCTGGGCGCGGCCATTGCACCCATGGTCACCGAGCCATGGGACATGAACGATCTCATGTACCAGATTGCCGGGTTTACTGGGGACATCGCTGAGCTCACCGAGCACATTGCCCAGTCCATGGAAGGCGATATTCGGGAGGCCGCCGCCGGCCATGACTCCCCCATCAAGGCCGCGTTGTGGTCGCTGTCGCAATCGCGCAAGTCGGCCTCCATCCTTGGCGCAGAGGGTCGCTACACCCGCGAGTCCCGCACCGGCCGCTACGGCCAGGTCATGTCCTTTGGCCAGATGATCGGCTCCGGCCCACCACTCTTCCGCGTGCGCCAGTTGCTCGCGCTCGTCGACGCCGGCCTGGCCCACTTCTTAGGCGATCACCCCACCGTGTCCATCGAGACCGATCACTTCACTTTGACCTCCGGCCCGCGCTCGGCTTCTGCGCCCACGCTTGTCGACGCCTTTATGCACCGCCCCGATATCCGCACTGCCGGCGATGCCATGACGCGCTGCTTGGTGGATTCCGGCCGCGTGCGCCCCTTCCCCGATCACGGCCAACCCACCGGCTCGCCGGAAACGGATGGGGCCACACGCCGCACCGTTCACCCGGACGGTGAGTTGGATGCACGCCTGCACATCGTGGGCATCCCCACCTATTCCCAGTGGCCGGACACCACCATTTCCCCCATGCCGGGCACGGACCCGCTCATGCTGCAGGAAACCGACAAGGCTGCCGGTTCCCTCCTTGCCGTGGTGCGCTCCTAGCCACCGCATCTGCGCTATGGGCCCAGTGCCGCGGCCTATAGCGCGTCGAGGGCCTGCTCCAAGTCTGCGAGCAGGTCATCGATGTCTTCAATGCCGATGGAGATGCGCACCAGATCCTCCGGCGGCACCAGCTCGGACCCTTCCGCGGATACGTGCGTCATATTCTTTGGATGCTCGATGAGCGATTCCACTCCGCCCAGCGACTCCGCCAGGCAGATAAGCCGCGTATTGAGGCAGATCTGCTTGGCATGCTCCGCGCTATGGAAGCGAACGGACATCATGCCGCCGAAGCCACGCATCTGCTGTGCCGCCAGGTCATGCCCCGGGTGCTCCTTGAGCCCCGGGTAGAGCACCTGTTTGGCCTCGGGTCGGCCCTGCAGAAATTCTGCTACCTTTTGCGCATTGGTGCAGTGGCGGTCCATGCGCACCGACAGCGTCTTGATACCACGGGCGGTAAGGTAGGCGTCGAAAGGCGAGCTCACCGCGCCCACATTGCCTTGGAAGTAGAGCAGGCGCTCGTCCACGTGGGCGTCATTAGTAACTACCGCGCCACCCAGTACATCTGAATGCCCGCCTAAGTACTTGGTGGTCGAGTGCAGCACATGGTCGGCGCCGAGTTCCAGTGGGTTCTGCAGGTAGGGCGTGGCAAAAGTATTGTCCACCAGCACCTGCGCGTTGCCCTTAATCTTGGCCACCGCGGCAATATCGGTGATATTGAGCGCCGGGTTGGTGGGCGTTTCCAGCCAGATAAGCTTGGTATTCTCTTGGACCGCGGCCGCAACTGCAGCGGTATCGCTGGTGTTCACGATGGACATCTCCACGCCCCACTCAGTGAAGTCATTGAGCAGGCGGTAAGAACCACCGTAGGCATCATTGCCCAGGATGACGTGATCTCCTGGGCGCACCAGGATGCGGATCAAGGTATCGGCAGCGGCCATGCCGGAAGAAAACACGCGTGCATACTCCGCGCCTTCCAGTGCCGCTAGGGTGCGCTCCAGCGAGCGCACGGTCGGATTGGCCACACGGCCGTATTCGAATCCGCCGCGCAGCTGCGCCAAGCCGTCTTGCGCAAACGTGGTCGAGGCATAGATGGGCACGTTGATAGAGCCCATGTGCGGATCCGGGTGATAGCCGCCGTGGATGGAACGGGACGTAAAGCCTTGAGCGAGGTTCTGCGTGCTGCGTTCTGTCATAGCCACACAGTCTAGACCAAGCTGTTCATTTCCTACGGGGAGATGAGTATTTATTTTCACAAACCTTAGCCTGGGGCCCGTCGAACTTTCAGGAGCAACCCCTACAATGGGCGTGGTTCCCATTGTCCACGACTAAGAAAGAATGATGAATACGCAATTCTTAGCCTCAGCCGCTTCCACCACGGACTCGGCCGTCGAGTCCGTGTCCAGTTTTTGGAATGACGAGAAGGTGCAAAGCTGGCTTATCGAGCGCCCGATTCGCATCGCCATCATCCTTATCCTGGCCATTATCGCCCACTGGCTCCTCCGCCGAGTTATCAACAAAGTGGCCGAAAATAGCATTAAATCCTCCGGACTAGATAAGCAGCGACTGCGCGGGAAATTCAAGGGCCGCGCCAATCGCCCCGAGCTCAGCCAACAAGAAGAGGCCATGCGCCAAACCCGCGAGACCCGGCGCGCCTCCCGTATCAAGACACTTGCCGGCGTAGCCCGTTCTGCCGCCGTCATCTTCGTCTGGGTGTGGGCCATTATCGCCATCCTGGATGAGTTAGAGGTCAACGTTGCACCGCTTATCGCCTCCGCCGGTGTCATCGGCGTTGCCCTCGGCTTTGGCGCACAGGCGCTGGTGAAGGACTTCCTTTCCGGCATCTTCATGCTCATTGAGGACCAGTACGGCATTGGTGACGTGGTTGATTTGGGCAATGGCGTCTTTGGCGACGTCGAGTCCATCTCCCTGCGCATCACCACGGTCCGCGATATCGATGGCGCCCTGTGGTACGTGCGCAATGGTGAAATTCTCCAGGTGGCCAACCACTCTGATGAGTACTCCGTTGCCCGCATCCAGATTCCGGTAGGTCTTTCTAATGACCCAGAGGTTGCTGGCGAAGTCATTGAGGACGCAGTGAAAGAAGCCGCACAGGACGATAAGGTGCGCAAGCTCATCCTCAGCACGCCACGTGTGGACGGCATGTCTGGCTTTGAACCGGATTATGTATCCTTCCGCGTCTCGACCAAGACCTTGCCAGGCAAGCAGTGGGACGTTCAGCGTTTCCTGCAGTCCCGCGTGCTCAATGTCATGCACGCTAAAGGTATTACTACCCCCTACCCTCACGGCATCGGCATTTCCGATCCCCGCAAGGAAGAAGAAGAGTAAATGGATTCTGTTTATGAGGCCATTGGCGGCATGGAAACCTTTGAGCGCCTCGTCCACGGCTTTTATTCCCAAGTCAAAGAGGACGATGTCATCGGCCCAATGTACCCCGATAATGACTGGGAAGGCGCCGAGCAGCGCCTTACCTGGTTTTTGGCACAGTATTGGGGTGGCCCGCAGCTCTTCTCTGAAAACCGCGGCCACCCGCGCCTGCGCATGCGCCACGCCCCTTACCCCATCGATATAACCGCGCATGACCGGTGGTTAGAGCTTATGGGTAACTCCCTCGCCAAGATCGACGAGGAAACCATCCCACCGGCCTACCGCGAGATGATCTGGGATCATATGCAGCGCGTGGCCGCCATGATGATCAACAAGGCACCATAACCGCACCGTCTTCCCCCGCGCACGAGACAAGCCCGGCCCCGCTATTTAGCGAGGAGCCGGGCTTGTGGTTTATCTAGCCCACACTATGGGGACTCGATGCTTAGTCTTCCCAGTCAAAGGCCTTACGCACAGGCTCGGAGACCAGACGGCCACCACGAGTCATTACGCCACCTTCTAGGCCCGGGAAGCGCTTGATGGCGGCATCCAGGTTGTCATTGGCCACCGCGCGAATGTAGGGCAGGGTTGCGGAGGACAGGGCACGGGTGGAGGTATTGGCCACCGCACCCGGCATATTCGCCACGCAGTAGAACAGAGTGTCATGCACCTTGAAGGTTGGTTCATCGTGAGAGGTCTTCTTGGAGTTTTCGAAGCAACCACCCTGGTCGATGGCGACGTCCACGAGGACGGCACCCTTCTTCATTTTCTTTACGGTCTCCTCACGCACCAGCTTCGGTGCGGCAGCGCCTGGAATAAGCACGGCGCCAATGACAAGGTCGGCTTCTTGCAGTTCCTTATCGATGGTGGCCGGATCCGAAATCAAGGTGCGCACGCCGCCGGCGTACTGATCATCGAAGCGCTGCAAAACGTGCGGATCAAGGTCGAGCACGGTGACCTCGGCACGCAGACCATGGGCCATGGCAACGGCGGACGCGCCAACCTGGCCGCCGCCGATCACGACGACGCGTGCTGGCTGGGTACCCGGAACTCCAGAAACCAACAGGCCGCGGCCACCCTGCGTGGAGAGCAGGTGGTGGGTGCCCTCGATTGCAGCGAGGCGACCTGCCACCTGGGACATCGGAGTAAGAAGTGGCAACGTACCGTGGCGGTCAGTAACCGTCTCATAGGCGATGGCAGTGGTATTGGCCTCAACAAGCGCCTCAGTCAAGGGACGATCCGCGGCAAGGTGCAGGTAGGTAAAGACGGTAAGGTCCGGACGCAGGTACTGGTACTCAGACTCGAGCGGCTCCTTGACCTTCAGCAGCAGTTCCGCCTGCGCCCAAGTATCCTCCGCGGTAGCAACGATGCTGGCACCGGCGGCCTCGTACTCAGAATCCGGGAAGGATGCGCCCTCACCAGCACCGGTCTCGATGAGGACCTCGTGGCCGTCGTGAACAAGGGTCTGCGCGCCGCTCGGGGTAAGAGCCACGCGGTTCTCGTTATTCATAATTTCTTTAGGCACAGCAATACGCATTACATGTTCTCCTTGTGGGTGCAGGAAATTACATCGACCATGTAAGCGTAACGCAGGACACTTTTGCGCGCGGCGCTCTGCCGGTGAATTCACACTGCGGGGGTAACATTACGCCAACGCCCCGGTTAAACACGCTGTTCACAAGGTTTCTAGCGGTACGGCCCCAGGATCCCCCTACCCCTAAGACAGACTACTTTTCGGGCAACGTCGCCCATTATGGGGCGCTGGTACGCCGACATTGTTGAACACCAGGGGTGTCCGCCCTGGTGGCGAAAGCTAGAACAAGGACAAGCGGGTGGAGCGGTAAATACTGCCAAAGGGGGCATCGAGTCGCACCCACCGGCCCAACTGAGCTACCCGCAGGTGGCGCGGCACATCCATCGGGGCGGAAAATCCAGGAATAAGGCCCAGGTTGGTGCAGGCAAAGATCATGCGCATGGGAATTTCGACCGTGGCGCCATCGCCTTCCACTGTGACAACGGTCTGATTCAACAAGCTGGACGGCGGGCCCATGGGGCCGGAAAATTGCCGGGTCAATTGCTGACCTTTATCGGAAAGTTCGCGAACAACGGTGACCGGCAAGGTATCGACCGCACTGTAGCCGGTGGCCGGCGGCAAGGCTCCCGGCCAGGATGGATCGCGGGCTGGACCCAAATCTAACGTGCCGCTAGATTCATGCTCTTTGAGCTGCTCGGCGAGCGTGGCAGCAGAAACCACTGCCCCATCGCGGGAAACGACGCCCTGGACGCGGCGGGAGGCAACCACCTCGAAAGGTGTGGTGACAAAGACATCAACGACGTCGTCAGTCAGCTGGCGCAGCCGTACCGAGGCACCCGCGTCCAAGCCGACTGCGCGCGTGACAAGGGCCCGAAGGCCAGGTCCACCGCTTCCAATTTCTAGAGTTTCGGTGACCATGCCTTCGGGCCCTGCCTTTCTCATCTTCGCTCTGCGCCGCGGTTAATTAGCCGCGGTATTTTGCAGAATATCCTTTTCCTGTTCCGTCAGCGGACGAGGAGTCTGCTGCTGACGATCGATGACTACCTGCACGCACTCCACAGTTGCCGCGACTTCCCCTTGGTCATCCTTGACCTGCTGGGTAGTGGTAAACGAGGTGGTGCCAATCTGCGAAATGGTAGTTTCTACCTCCACCGTAGTGGTGTCCTTAAACTCCATCGGGCGAAGGAAGTCCACATCGAGGTGGCGCACGAACGCGATGAAGTCAAGGCCCTTGGAATAGATATGCTCCTTCGCAAAGGCCAAGCGCGCCTCCTGGGCGAGCTCGATGTAGTTTGCGTTCATCATGTGGCCGTACATATCAAAGTCCGACCAGCGGGTTTGAATACGATACGTGTGCACACTTGGGGTTGCCATCATTCTCCTCAATAAAGGCTTCAGCTACTTAGCGGGTCAGCTTGCGGTGGGTCACGCGAGAAGGACGAGCTGCCTCTTCACCGAGGCGATCGACCTTATTCTTCTCGTAATCGCCGAAGTTACCCTCAAACCAGAACCACTGGCCTTCTTCCACATTGCCCTCCCAGGCCAAGATATGGGTACAAGTACGGTCCAAGAACCAGCGGTCGTGGGAAATGACCACGGCACAGCCCGGGAACTTCTCCAGCGCGTTTTCCAGCGAGCCGAGGGTTTCCACGTCCAAGTCGTTGGTCGGCTCGTCAAGGAGGATCAGGTTGCCGCCCTCTTTCAAGGTCAGTGCCAAGTTCAGACGGTTGCGCTCACCACCGGAAAGCACCTTGGATGGCTTCTGCTGATCCGGGCCCTTGAAGCCGAAAGCGGACAGGTAAGCACGCGAAGGCATCTCGTTCTGGCCCACGTGAATGTAATCTAGGCCGCCGGAGACGACCTCCCACACGGTTGCCTCAGGATCAATATTTTCACGGTTCTGGTCCACGTAGGACAGCTTGACGGTATCGCCCACCTCGACAGAACCGGCATCCGGCTGCTCCAGGCCAACGATGGTCTTAAACAGGGTGGTCTTACCCACGCCATTTGGGCCGATAACGCCCACGATGCCATTACGCGGCAGGGTGAAGGAGAGGTCCTTAATCAAGGTGCGACCATCAAAGCCCTTCTGCAAGTCCTTGACCTCCACGACCTTATTGCCCAGGCGCGGCGGGGTAGGAATCTGGATCTCTTCGAAGTCGAGCTTCTTGTACTTCTCGGCCTCAGCAGCCATCTCTTCGTAACGCTCCAGACGAGCCTTATTCTTGGCTTGGCGAGCCTTCGCACCGGAGCGTACCCACTCCAGCTCGTCCTTCAAGCGCTTGCGCAGCTTCGCATCCTTCTTGCCGGCGACCTCCAGGCGCTCCTGCTTCTTATCCAGGTAGGTGGAGTAGTTACCCTCATACGGGTAGAGCTTGCCGCGGTCAACCTCACAAATCCAGCCCGCGACATGGTCGAGGAAGTAGCGGTCGTGGGTCACGGCCAAGACAGCACCCGGGTAATCGGCCAAGTGCTTCTCCAACCACTGCACGGACTCGGCGTCTAGGTGGTTCGTAGGCTCGTCGAGCAGCAGCAGGTCCGGCTCGGTGAGCAGGAGCTTAGCTAGCGCTACACGACGGCGCTCGCCACCAGAAAGGTTGGTCACTGGGGCGTCGGAAGGCGGACAGCGCAAAGCTTCCATGGCCTGCTCGATCTTGGAATCAACCTCCCAAGCATCGGCGGCGTCCAACTCTTCTTGCAGCTTGCCCATCTCTTCCATGAGCTCATCGCTGTAGTTGGTGGCCATTTCCTCAGCGATCTGCTCGAAGCGCTGCTTCTTTTCAAAGATATCGCCCAAGCCCTCTTCGACGTTGCCGCGCACGGTCTTCTCGTCATTGAGTGGCGGCTCCTGCTGCAGGATGCCCACGGTGGCACCCGGATCCAGGAAAGCCTCGCCGTTGGAAGGCTGGTCCAGGCCGGCCATAATCTTCAGAATGGAGGACTTACCGGCACCGTTAGGGCCGACCACACCAATCTTGGCACCTGGGTAGAACGCCATTGTTACATCGTCAAGGATGACCTTATCGCCAATTGCCTTGCGCACGTTTTTCATCGTGTAGATGAATTCGCCCACTTTTACCCCTTTGCAAAAATTTGGGAGACGTATTTATCTACACAAACACTACATCAGAACCACCGACCAAGTGCCTCGGGTCAGGTATACCCGAGGCGATCAAGCCGGGGAGGAAACGCTTAAGCGTTCACCGGGGCGGATTCTGCCTCGGCAGCTTCCTCTTCCACTTCGGCGTCGAAGGTATCTTCTTCCTCCCCGCGTGCAGCTGTGGCTCGTTCGGCTAGGTAGCGGTCCGCTGCGGTATCGGCAGCGGTATCTCCCTGCCCCGCCTGCTGCGACGGCAGGCTGTGGTCCACGTCCGGTTCGATGGCGTTGTCCCCTAGTTCTGGGACCGCAATATTTTCCTGGTTGTACTGCGGAGCAAGCCGCTTCGTACCGATAACGTGGCGGTTTAGATCCAGGCCTACATACTGCGCCTTAATGAAAGTGCGGAAGTGATCGGTGCCCTGGTCATCGCGCCATTGTTCTGTCACTAAGGAGCCCACGATGATCAGCGGCATGCCTTTAGCCAGGGATTTGCGCACATTGATGGCGAATTGATTCCACATTTCGACGTCGATGTAGAGGTGGTCCACGTCGCGCCACTGCGGGGCTTTGGAGTTGTGTCCTTCCGGATCATTGGCGCCGGCATCGACCTGACGGTCCGGAATTCGGCGCGAGGAGGCAACGCGCAGCTTGGCTTTATAGGCGCCAGTAGAGGTTTTGGTCAGGATGGGATCGCGAGTAAGGCGACCGGTCAAGGTAATTGGGTATTGGGACATGGTGCTAGAAAATCCTTTGCTGGATAGTTGGTTAGGCGAGTTCGGTTTTCCTCGCTCGCTTCCACATCCTGATACCAGCGCGCAAGCCGCACCATGCCGACCACCCTTAGCCTGTGAATAACTTGTTGTACCCGTCAACAAAACTAGGGATTTGGGGTGATTTTAAACCGGTTATCCACAAGCTAGCGCCCCCGGAAGCTCGATTCATCACCGTGGCCCATATCCTGCAGCATCGCGTTATAGCGTTCCAGTTCGGCATCATCGTCCGCATCCGCCTGCATATCGTGGCGGCGAGCCGTAGCGCGATCATCGCTCAGCCAGTCCAGGAAGAGCTTGCCAAAGACGATAACCAGCGGGAACTGACCAAAGCCCCACGCGATGCCGCCGCCCACGCGTTGGTCTTGGAGCAGATCCTGATCCCAGGGCAGCTCCAAATACTGGTAGAAGTCTGCCCCCAACACGCTTTGCAGCTGCATGAGATACACACCGGCAAAGAGGTGGAATGGCATGGAAAGGAACAACACGGCCAATCGGAACGGAGTGGAGTGGCGCTTGGGCAGCGGATCCGGCCCGATGATTTCCCAGAAATAGAAGCAGCCGGAGATGATGAACATAAAGTTCATAATGAGGTGGCCGGCGTGCTCGGAGATAGCGAATTGATATAGGCCCGGGAACAAATACAGCACGTAGAGGAAAAATAGGTACTGCACGAGGTTGACAAATGGATTAGTGATAAACCCGACGATCTTGGACTGGGTGGCCGCCAGCGCATAGTCGTGCAGGCTAGGCTTTCCCTCCGGCCCCGCTTCAAAAGCCTCCATAAGTAAGGTCAGCGGCGCTCCCAGGACGAGCAGGAGCGGTACCGCCATGGACAAAATCATGTGCACCAACATGTGCATGGAATACATCGCAGGCATGTAAAGACCTAGGCCGGTAGACATTACAAGAGTCAGGCCAAGCGCACCGCACATAAACCATGCGGTGCGCCCCTTGCTCCAGGTCAGGCCACGCTTATGCACGCGGTAGACGCAGTAGCCATACGCCGCGGCCAAGAGCAGGCCAATGGTGCCAAACATGATGTCAAAGCGGAACATGGTCCACACGTTGAGCACCGTAGGCTTTTCAAAGAGCTCATAGCCCATCAAAATCTGCATCGAGTTGAGGTTAGGATCGCGCGGCGCCGGCGGCACAGTGCGGCCCAGCGTAATGGCCACGCCAATGGTGGCGGCCATGACCGCTACTTCCACAATGGCAATGCGAAGGAAAAGGCGCGGATTCTTGCCCAGCTGCGGAATGGTGAGTTCACGGTGTGCGAGGCCGAAAATGCCCAGCAAAATCGTCAGCACGAACTTGGTAATCAGAGTGATTCCGTACGCGGAATCCACCAGATCGGAGATATTCATGCGGATAAGCGTGTTAATCAAGCCCGAAACAGCGAGCACCACAATAGCCATAAAGGCGATACCGGAGTAGCGCTTCACCGCAAAGGCGAGATTGGGGCCGAGACGCCGACCGTGGGCGATAAGCGCCATAAGCCCGCCTACCCAGAGCATGACAAAGACCAAGTGCCACAGCAGCGAATTGGTGCCGTAATCATGGTCGCCGCCCGCCGCGGAGTGGCCTTCCATGCCAATTGGTACGACCTGCATTATGGACAAGAAAAGCAGGACTGGCTGCATGGACCAGCCGCGACCCACGAGACCGAGAATGCCCACTATTAGGGCGATGACCACGGAGATTGCCCACACAATGGTGGTGGAAATTTCCGTCAGCGCCATTTTCAAAATAGAAGGAGTGAATACCTGAGAAAAGGGCGCGCCGGTGAGGTCGGACATAATGAGCGGAATTTCCACGAGCCCCACGGCCGCCACACCAAAGGAAGCCCACGTACCGGTGCGCGCGGCGATGTGGCCGTCGACGGACAAGGGGGCATCGATAAGCGCAGCGTTGTTTCCACGCGGAGCGATGAGGAAGGACGAGGCCAAGAAAGAGCCCACGGATAAAGCCATGAGAACCCACGCCATGCCACGAAAAAGTGGCAGGCCAAAGGTGGTTATGCGACCGGGATCCGGAATGCCCAAGGCAGCTAGGGAATCGGCTAGGAGAAACAGGGAAATAAAACCGGCAACTAGGCCGGCAATAAGCATCGCTGCGATATAAATTCCCCAGGAAGGGCGAGGCTTCCTACCCGCCGCGTTCACACTGTTAACCTGCTCATTTGCCATAGTGCGCATTGTATAGCGCGACCTAGTTTCGCACATAACACACGTTTTGTCTTTACATGTGTCATCATGGAGCTTATGGACACCCGTCAACTTCTTTATTTCCGCGCCGTTGTAGACAATGGCTCATTCACGCACGCTGCTGAATCCCTCGATATGACCCAGCCATCCCTGAGCCTTTCCATCCGGAAGCTAGAAAAAGAACTGAACGCGCAGCTGCTCTCGCGCGGGCGCTCTGGCGTCTCCACCACTGAGGCTGGCGATTATGTCTACGAAACGGCCGTTAAGGTTGATGCACTACTGAGCGAAACCCAGCGCCATATCAGCGAAATCACCGGAGATAAAGCCAGCACCGTGTCGCTAGCCTCCGGCGCTATTTTGAACTGGGAATTTACCCCTGCCGCCCTCGCTGAGCTCAAGCGGATTTACCCCACCGCCAATATCTCGCTGGATGACGCCAAGCCAGCCACCGCTATCAAACACCTACTGGATGGCCAGGTGGACCTAGCGCTCTTGCCGACGTCCGATCCGAAGGCCTTCATTCGCCGCTACTCCCCCGAACTCACCGTCCACCAAGTGGCCACGTTCGACTACTCCGTCGCCCTTCCCCAGCGCCTCGCCGAGTTGGAATCCCCCGTCTCCCTCGCCGAGCTGAAAAAGGAAACTTGGCTTGTCCCACCGCGCAGCCGCGAAGTTCCTGAACTGGCCGAGTTCTATCACGACCTATGGAATAGCCGCCCGGGTCTCAAGCCGGAACAGACCCAGGAGGTCGCCAGCCTCAATAGCGCGATTCCCATGGTCTCCAGTGGCCTCGGCGTCAGCATCGTGCCCAATTGTGCGCCCGCTATACAGCCGCACGGCATTATCACCCGCCCCATTGCTGATCACCTGCCGCGCTACTACGCCATCGTGGCCTACCGCACGGATCGCGAGCTGACCGCAGCTGCCCAAGACTTGGTGGACATCCTGCGCACGCCGCAGCGCACCCTGGCTTAGGTTTCCCCGCCCTCGTGGGCTACTATGAGTGCGTTGTAAGCCCCCATAGCTCAGTGGATTAGAGCAGTGGGTTTCTACCCCATGTGTCGCGGGTTCGAATCCTGCTGGGGGCACTTCTAGCTTACCCCCTTTTACCGGTGTTTTTGCTGGTGGGAGGGGGTTTCTGCTTTTCAGCTTATCCGGTGGTTTCCGGTGGTTTAAGGCTGTTTCCTGTCGTGGATGTCGTGGAATTGCATGGCCGTTTTAGGGATTTCCCCAACAACTTGCAATGCCGTAAACTACGGCATATAATGGTGTTAGACGGCAAGGGGAACAGCCCCTGGAAGAGGCCGCACAACCGGAAAGAAAGTCCGAAATGCAGACCATCATCACCACCCTGGGCACCTTCACCGGCCCCCACATGTACGCCATCCTCAAAGAGCAGTTTCCCGCTGATGTGACGTTCCGGCGCACCAATGTGCCAGGCCAGTGGGGCACCATCGACCGCAAAGTCGGAAGCCAGTATTTCAACCTCGGCATCATCACAGAAGTAAGGACACAAGCAGCATGACACCAAACGAGTTCCGCATCCTCCGCACCAGCATGGGGCTCACCTCCCAAGAGGTAGCCAACGCCTGCGACGTAAACCTCCGCACCGCCCAACGGTGGGAAACCACCCACCAGCCCCCACTCGATGCCGGTGTATGGCTACAAGACAAGTGGGTGCAGTTTGCGGACTACATCGACCAGGCGCTGCAAATCGCAGAAAAATACGAGCAGCAAGGAAAACCAGTCACTTTCCCAGGGGAGTTCGCCAAGGATAAAATATCCCCCGCTGAACACAACGCCCTCATGGGGCATATCTGCATGGCCTACACCTTGGCGGACTTCGACTACGAGATAGTCTAAACCCCTAAAACGCAGAAAAAGACCCCCACCCACGAGGGGTGAGGGTCAAACTTCCTAAACTTCAAAGACTTTCAAAAGTCGTTTTCCAGCTCGTCAGGAATAGGCATATCAGCCACGCTCTCCGGGTGCTTCAGTCGCCACTGCCTAATATGATTCACCGCTATAAAATACCGGCTTTTCCAGACCTCCAGCTTGTCGCGTAGCTCCGCAATTTCGCCCCGCATCTCCGCAATCGATTTGTCGCGGGCTTCCAGCTGCTCATTCGTCCACTCACGAATGCTTTTAGTAAACGATTCCCACTCGGGCCCTCGGGCCTCGATTTCCGTCTTTCTCTTCTGGCTTTTCTCCGTCAGGTGAGTACCTATGAGGGTGCCGAGCACGCCAATCACACCGACGATGATGGTTGCCAGCGGCCCGTCTACGGGCATGCCCGTCACCTCCCATCGACCAGCTTCATCTCATTGCTTTGGCCGCGCCCATACGCGTAGAGGGTCATGGCGGCGATGCCGATATAGCCGAGGGAGGACACCCAAGCGCGGGGGAGGTCACCAAAGATGGTGGCGAAAATGAAACTCAACGCCCACATGGAATGCAGACCCACAACCGCCCCCACGGCGGCGGGCACCAACCTCGGCCACTTAACCGCGCACAGGCACAGCGCACCCATGAGAAGCCACACCACAGCCCACGACGGCGGGTTAAGCACGCTCTCCATAAAGTGCGTCGGCTTCCGCTCCGGGTTCACCAGCAGCGGCGTGTAGGACAGTCCGCGAGCGATGGAGATACTGCCCAGAATCAACAGTCCTGCTGCGTCGGATACGAGCCACCTGGCGGCGCGTAGTTTAAAATCTTCCCATCTCACGACTACTCCCCTGCTGTGGTGGGGCCGGTGTAGACCGGCAGGGCGTTGGGGGTTTCTGCTGCTTCGCGGCGCTCCGCCTGGTCTGCTAGGCGTGGTGCCATGCTTGGGGTGACACCATCGACGGTGAGGCGGTTGGTGAGGGTGGTGACGAAGAAACCGATACCGCCAACGAGAAGTGCCGTCCATTCTGGCGCGTCGGCAAGGTAGACCGGCAGCACGCCAGCAACCCACGCCACGGCCTGCAACACCAGCATGATAGTTCCCTTGTACCGCAGCCACCACGGCTGCTCCTGTAGCTCAACCGCGACGGCTTCGGCCACGTGTTCAGACACGGAGTTAAGAACCGCTTGATTGTAGTGCTTTGCCATTATTTCTTCCTCCGCTTCAATTCGTCTAGGTCTGCTTGAATCTGCGCGAGCTGCTGGCGGATTGCGGCAAGTGCATCAACGGGGGTTAAATTCTGCCCCTTGTCATTAACACCTAGCTGGGGCCATCCCTTACCGCCAGGGCCTCGTAGCTGCGTCCATACGTCCTGCAAGGCATCAATCTGGGGAGACAGATACCCCGTGATGAATGCCCTGGTGTGGGCGTTAACCTGGTCAACCGCATTCATTGTTATCCCCTTGCTTTCTTTCTTCACCGGCTTAGCCGTGGAGGTCTTTTGCCCTCCGCCGTGGGTGAGCTCGTCGTAGAATCGCTGCGCTTCATTCATCCATGCTTGGTGGTATTTGCCGCCGTAGGCGAGGTGGTAGGGGCAGCCAGTTTGGCCGGTTTCTTTGTGGTCGCGGATGTTCTTTCCGTATTCGGGACGGCCTAGGTTGTAGTAGCGGCACAGGGATGCTGCGAGGCGTGCGCCCTGTTTAATGACGGTGTCCGAGATGGGCCAGTCTTGGTCGGCTCCGCCGCTGTTGGCGTGCTCAATGCCGATTGACTGCTGGTTGCGGAGCTGGTTCGCGGCGTGCCACGCGGTATCGGAGTCGTTGACGAGCTGGCCGATGCGCCCTGAATTTTCCACCTGATAGTGGGCACTAGCTTCCCGTGTCTGCCATACCTGCCAGCACCCGTCAATAGTCAAAATACCGGCGTTGTGGTGGCGCACAATGTACTTAATCCGCTGCCCACCACGGCCCGGTGTGTAATGCTTATTGATGAGCCGGTACACGTCCGGCTCTACGTTCATCCAATCCATTTTTGCCCTCCTGTAGATATAAGAAAAGCCGCCCGAAGGCGGCGGTCAGTTAATCTATTTCTTCTTATTAGTGGCGCAGATATTGCAGCGCCTGCGTCCTGTTTTTGTGTAGCTCACGTTGTCGCCTTCCATCTTGTGCCCGTGGATGCATGTATCACGGAGTCGGGAGCCTTTTCCTCGTTTACGATTTTTGGCCGCGTACTCACGCCCCCGCTTTCGGCTACAAGGGATACATACTCGCCCTTGTTTGGTGTAACGAGTGTTTTCCTCATTGAACTCATGCCCATTCACGCAGTGAGTTCGATTTAAGCGTTCATTGGTTCCGTTTCGGATAGAGTCCTGAACATTGTCGCTTCTAGTTCCCCACCGAAGATTTGAGACGTGATTGTTTTCCTTATCATCGTCCCAATGACAGCAATCAGCGCCCGCAAATGGAGGTTCGCCAATAAAAGCTAAAGCCACTAAACGGTGAACGGTAAAAGTTTTTCCTCGTCGCCCTTTTGTGAGGTTAACGTGAAAGTACCCACGCTTCCCTTTCGCTGGTTTAAGCATTCTTCCCTTTAGGGTCAAATGCCCACTTGCGGCGTGAGGAACCTTTCGGTCAACGCTCCGTACGCGCCCGTGGTCTGATACCTCGTAGTGTCCCTCGTATCCCGGGATTGGTCGCCATTGTTCGGCTTGGGTAGACTTCACCCTAGCCACCTCCTACTCGTCTAGGTGTGTGGTTAGGCCCTTGTGAGTGTTGGCGCACTTTCAGGGGCCGTTCTTATGGGTTCATTTTACCATATGACCTGCGGTTTAACCCCCGTGGCCTTGGCGGTCAGCGGGGGGCGTGTGGTTAGAGCTTTGTCCAGTAGTCGGTCGCGGTGTCCGGCCTCCGGTCATCGCGTGTGGTGTGAAGCCGCTGGGAGACGTAGAGGTCGCCGTTGTAGAGGCGTGTGGTGCCTTTGGTGATGCGTTCGCCTTCCCTCCATTCCGGGACTGTGGGGGCTGGCTCCACCGGCTCGTCTGGGGTGTCCGGCTCAGCTGGCTCGGTAATCAGCCCGGGGGCATCCTCACCCTCCGTATTAATCGGCTCATCACGAAGGAAGTCACGCGTCACATCCTCCCAGACGGAGAAGATCTCGCCTGGGGTTTTCGCATTCTGACCCAAACGGCGGTTTCTCCACAGCTTCCCCTCGTGAGAGACGAGCGCTGCTGGCGGGTAGGCGGTGGCCCTACTGGTGGGCTTAGACCACGCGGCCACCTTCGCAACAAGCTGGTCGATGCTGGTCTCCGGTTCTACCTCAGTAGCGAACTCAGGTTTCAGCTCGGGGTGGGTTTCCCAGAGTTCCTGGGCATCCTCAGCACGGGCCGTCTCTACCGCCTCCTCGGCTTGGCGGCGTTCGCGTTCTGGGGTGACTACCCACGCGAGTAGCTGCTGAAATTCTGTGTCGTCTAGTTTCTTAATCTGGTCTTGTAGCTCAGCTACGGTCATTTGACTTCTCCTAGTTTGATGAATGTGACTCTGGTTTTCCCGTCGCCCTCGCCGGAGCCTACGAGGATGATTTGGGAGTCTGGGGTGATGTTGACGTGGCGGATATAGGGGGTTGCTGGGGCGGGGATTTGTTCGCCGTATTGGCCGTATTCACCACCGCGAATGTTCAGTTTGGGCGGGTTAGTCCCCATGCCCTCTAGCACCATGAGATATAGCCCCTCAAGATAGTGGGTTCCATATACATGGTTTTCTAGCCACTGGCCCGATTTTCCTGCATTGGCGGTAATTGTGTAGGAGCGGCGGCTCACTAGCTGTAAGGCCATTAGTGACCACCGCCTACGGTGGCTAGGCGAGGCGTGTGATGTAGAAAACTCCTGTTTTTGAGTTGTCGCCGTAAATCTTGGCCCCGTCCGTGGCCTCCACGAGCACATCCGTCCCCTGCGATGCCCACCCGCTGGTGAGGAGTTCGAACCCGGCGGGAGATTCGACACGATACCGACCTGGGAGGAGAGCAAGCCTGTACCCCAAATTTTCGCACCAAGGGAGACTTTGGCCCTCCCACGATGCCCATGCATTGCCCTCGTTCGTGGTGAGTGTGAACGCCGCCTGGTCGCGGGAACCAACGAGTCTTAGCGCCATGCCGCCACCGCCTTACGCAGCTGGTCAGCGCATTTACGAGAGAGAGAGAGAGAGTTTGTTACTGGTGTGACTAGCACAGTTACGTAACCACCCTTTTCAGAGCTAACGCGGAATCGCAGCTCGCCTTTAGACTCCCAGCGCAGGCGGAGTGTCACACCCTCGGTGAAACTCACCCAATTGTAGGAATTGCCCTTAAATTGGTGCACAGCTAGATTCGCTTGGAGTTGCACGTTTCCATCAGTCACGATAGTCACTGCGTAGGTGCCTTGCTCCATCTGTAGGCCGTAGTTCGACCCCTCGAATGGCACCCAGTCATTTGTTGCCCCTGCCGGGATTTCTTTATCAAACACTTGGGTGTTTCCCGGCGTGAATAATCGTTTCAACATCTTTACACCACCTTGTAAATGTTTCCTGTAGCGGCGACTTGAATAAAGTCACCCTTTTGACAGCTGGATTCCTTGGTCTTGGCTTGGTCTTCGGTCTCGACCATCCAGACCATGCCGACGGTTCGGGCTTTCTCCGCAGCGATGGCTGCGTCCAGTTGGTTTTTGGATACGTCGCCTTTAAGCTCGTCTTTTTGGGCTTGGGTGAGGGACTCGAATTTGATGGCACCGTCTTTACCGTTCGTGCCGTCCTTGCCCTTGGGGCCAGCCAGTGACGGCCCCACCTCCCCATTAATCACCAACCGGTCACCACGCCACTCCACATCCACATTGCTGCGAATGCGATTCTCACCCAACGGCCCCGCATACCTTGCTGTGGTGCGCCAGGTTCCCCACTCGCGTGTCTGGCGGTCATAAGCCGAGTAGTACACATCAATGGTCATGGACTCGCCTTTACCGGAGAGGATGAATCCGGTCTTGTATAGGGAGTCGTGGCCGTCGCCTGCCTGCGGAACCAAAGGTACGGGGGACAATTCCCACTTAGTGCCGTCCGCAGAGTGCAGGAGGTAAATCACGCCATTAACACCCGTGGTACGCCGGTTCGCGTCAGAGACGATGCCCCAGTATTCACCATCATGGTATTGGATTTCAGAGTGCCAGAAATCCCTGTCAGATGGCAGTGTGAAGTCCATCGAGCATTCTTGCGGCTTACTCCAATCAGACGGGGTGGGAACCGCCTTAGTGGACTCCACCCAGACGATCTGATTTGGCGAGACGGTCGTGGAAATGAAATACAGTCGCCACCGGTCCCCCAACCAGAGTAAGGATTGTGCGACGGTGGAGGAATGCCGGTCGGAAAGCTCCGGCCACCAAATCTTTGTCTTCGGCGACCAGTGCACACCGTCGCGGCTCATCGTCATCCAAAAGGACTCACGACCCTTGTTCGGGCGGTCCACCATGCGCCAGGTGAGCACCATTTCGTTATCGCGCATAGTCAAATGCGCGTCCGAGTTGTACGGGTCGGGGCGTCCCTTAGCGTCGTCAATCGGGTTAGTAAGCCCGTCTGGCACTTGCCATTTCACACCATCGTTGGATACGACGATGTTGGGGTCCTCGTGGGCCTCATTAAAGTTCGGGTACGGGGTCATCACCATCCAGTAGCGCCACCCGTTCCAACCGTCCTCAAAATACAGGACGGAGGGGTGTACCGCCTGGCCGGAGTCCTCATGGGTGGGGATTTCCAGTTTCTCACCGGGTGGTGCCGTCCAGCCCCACACTGGGGTTCCTTCTTCGCCGCGCAGCAGGAGTCGCAGGAGTCCACGGTCTGCCATTTGGTGGGAGCGGGCGGCGTTGACCTGCGCGAGTGGGGAGCCACCGCCAGCGTCGAGCGCTCCGCTGCCGATACGTGCCCACTCCGACCAATTCCTGCCATTGTCCCTGGTGCGCTGCATGACCGGATTATCACGGTCAACTGCGCCTACGGTGGTCCAGCGTTGCACGACCTGGCCGGTATCAAGTGCTAGGACTTCCACGACAGCAGGGTTAATCGCTGTGGGCAACGTGGGCTTATTTACCAGTGACGATGCTGTGGAGTAGTTGACCACCTGGTACATGCCGGAGGTGAGGTAATCGTCCATATTGGACATTTTCGGGATGGCGGTTTTCTCCCACGTTGCACTCTCCCAAGGCTTTTCCCACGGCGACCACTCGCCCGCGGTGTCACTATGGCGAATGTAAGTCAGGTTCGGGCCGGTTGCTGGTCCGTTGACCGTCCAGCGTTGAACACATGCTTTGCCGCTTAGGTTAAAGACTTCCAGCACGCCGGAATTAATCGCGGTCGACTCATTAGGCAGGTTCTTCAGCGACGCGGCCATAGCGTACGTGTTGACCTTATGGAATCCAGACGTGGTGACCTCGTTGAGGTCTGCGCCCTTTTCAAAGCCACCCTGCACCCATGCGTATTTCGCGCCAATTTCCTCCCACGGTGACCACTCACCAGCGGTGTCACTGTGGCGAATGTAAATAAGGTTCGGGCCGGTGGCGGGACCGTCCACGGTCCAACGCTGCACACAGGCCTTACCACGTAGGTTAAACACTTCTAGGGTGCCGGAGTTGATAGCGTCCGAAACGTCTGGAAGATTCTGGGCCGACGCGGCCACACTATACGAATTAATTTGGTAGAAACCAGAATCCGTGACCTCATTAAGGTCAGTGCCCTTTTCTAGCCCGCCTTTAGGCCACTTAATGACCGAATCGATCTTGTCGGCGGCTTCCTGCAAAATCTCACGCATACCACCCTTAACATCAAGGTAGTCCTGCATGTTGGAACTGAAGCCAAGGGCGTTTGCGATAGCTTCCCAAATCATGCTCATTCCGGCGGCGGCGATGAATGGGATACTGTCAGACCAACCCGGCCCGTCCACATAAAGCCAACCCTTCACCCCCTCGGTGGCGGTCACGGTGAAACTACCGGACTGGTCAATATTCACACGTTGGGGCTGGGTGACGGTAATACCAGCGGCAGACGGCTGCGCATACGCGGACTTCACCGTCACCTCGGACACGTCCTCCAAAGGGCGGGAAGTAATATCGGAAATAGTGCCGGAAAGCTTAACGGCCATAATGATTATCCTTTCTCAATCTGTCCGGTCGCCCCGTTGAAAAGCCGCCACTTAGGCTGCAATTTGGGCTTGGTGGATTTACCGTCCCAGTAAAGAACTAGAGGGAGGTCATTCAATGCTGCGGCGGTTACGTATTTGGACAAGTCCGGTGGTTTCTTCCCCTCCAAAGTGGCCACCCGCTTAGAGAGTTCTCCCATTCCGGTGTTTGCAGAATCAGCTTGCGCGGCAATATGGGCGAATGCTTTACCCGCTTCCTGGCCGGTGTGCTCGGCGTCGGAGACGATGTCTGTTGCGTCTGTGCGGCCATCGACGGTGTAGTTCTTTTCGACACCATCGCCACTGTTGGGGTTAATGCCCATCGTCTAGCTCCTCCATCGCTTTCAGACGCTCCAAGCGCATCGCTTCGGCAGCAAGCTGGGATAGTTCTAGGGCGGTGAGACCATCGAGGGTTTTAGGTGCTGGTGTTGTGGATTCAGCGCGGGCGCGTTTCTGGTTAATGGGTATCCACGCGACCTGCTCCCCCGGTGTGCCCGTGCCGCCTAGTGGGTCGAGCTTCACAGCGGGGCCAAGCGCTAGGGTCACGTCGTACAGGCCCGGCTTAGCGAACACCCCAGTCAGCGTGCCGTTGTGGCGGTGTAGCTCAATACCGGGCGGCAGATGCCCCTCAACAATGCGCACACCGCGCCTATCGCCGCCTGGTATCTGGAAGTCCAACGACTCCCCCACCGTGGCGCGCTCACGGTCACTATTCGTCTCGAAATCCACCGCCCACCCAAGCGTGATGGTCTCCGGCTCCCCCACCTGGAAGCGAGCGCCCAACTCATCAAAGACATGCCGTGCTACGGCAGACTCACGCCCCTCCGGCACAACACCCAAAAACAGGCCCGCATACGGGTGCTCCGACTCCGGCACCTGCGTGGGCACAATATAGCGGTAATCCACGTTTATCCTCCCTTTGTCACGGCCAGCCGGCCAATCACAGCACGAACATTCTCTTTATTGGCCTGGTAGAGCTCACCCGGCGACGCCAGCGAGGAGTAATCACCAATACGCAGCTGCCAGCCAACTTCCTGCCCCGGTTTCGAGGTCCACGTCAACCCACTGACGTACGCTGCCCACACCACACCCCACGCGGTAATACCGATGGTGTCGCCCAGGTCGAAATCACGCCCCGGTAAATACGGGTCGGGCGAATCGATGGAGAACTCGGCGGAAATGCCGCCCTCCGTCTCCTGCTTCGCCTGCCAGGCCTTCTGCAAAGACTCAACAGTGTTCGCTTCACCTGTCTTGGAGATAGCCGTGAAACGCGAGCGGCCATAATGGAACTGCCTATTTCGGTCCACGTACTCGTTGAGGACAAACAGGCGGTCAGCGGACAACTCCGCCAGCAGCTCACCGCCGCCCTTAATCACCTCGGCAATAGGAGCACCAACCCACGGGATTGCGGCCACTGCCGCGGCAAACGCCGTCTTAATACCAATGTTCGCAGCCTTATTCACTATGTCCGGCGACTTACCACCCACCAGCCAACGGTGATCCGTGGACTTACGCAGTGTTACGTCCGGGGCGTCCATGAGGGTGTAAACCACCCACGGGCGCCGCCCATCACTATTCCTAATATCCACGTCCGCAAACTCCGTCGTGGACGTAATGAAATCGTCACTGCTAATCGTGCGTTTCAACTGGCGGAAAGCCTGCCCCACGATGCCAGCCGCGCCAGTCACCGTAGCCCTCGGGGCGAAATCAATAATCGTCGTAGGCAACGAGAGCGTCGTATAAGACGGGAAAGGTTGCGGGTCGCCGGGAAGCCACAGCCACGCGAAAGGCTGCACGCCTGCCGCCGCCCACGTCGCTTTAAGCAAGTCCCAGGCGTTATCCCAGCGTGCGGACACCACGCACCACTCGGAGCGGTTACCCGACATGACCGGCGAGCAAATCACCGGGTGCATAGACGGATTAAACCCGCGCCACTGGCGAGGGCTCGTGTAGCCCGCCGTCCACGAGAACATGCTGTCTAGAAGACTCGGCTGCTGATACCCAATAAGGTTTCGGCCGATGAGTTTACGGGAGACTTTTTCGGCGCTGCCGTCTTGGCGGTCTTCCCACTGCAACTGCACAACCTTAGACCTGTTGGAGGGGTCCGCCCACAGTGGCAAGTGCTTCAAATGCTCCATCGAGTCCACACCGGACAATTCCACCTCGGCGGGATTGCCCTGTGGGTCGCCACCACGCGGGTTGATTTCCAGAATGCGGTAGCAGCGGCGTTTAAGACCAGGGCGCTCCACGACAACATGCACCGCCCCGTGAATAAGGGCGTCTAGACTGCCGCCCTTATCGAGGTTGCGCAAATCGTCACGCAAAAGGTAGTCGACCACGGGGTTGACCACGCCCGGCGAAATCTCACCCGGCAAGGTCATGGACATGTTGCCCACGTCCGCGAAAATGCCACCCCACTCGGCTTCTAGCCAGTCCTCAATATCGAGCACCGGCTCCCAGTTCTTGTCGTACAGGCCGACGTACTGCCCGTGGGCTTGCATGACCGCTTCACGGTGAGCCTTATGCTGCGACCAATTGACCATGTGTCACCTCCACGGGCTAAGAAAGCGCGGGGTGACTTCTAGGGTGAGCCCCGCGCCCAACTGAAAATCATTCTTTGTGTGAGGCTGTAGCGTCTCCCCCACGAGCACGCCGCGCAGCGACGACCACGTTCCGGTATCAACGTTGCCGCCCTCATCGGTGACTTGGCCTTGCATGCCGCGCTCCAAATCAATCCACCTCGTGCCCGGGCCTTGCGCCAAGCTGACGCGCAGACCACTCGGTAAGGTGAAACTGGTTGAGCGGCCGTCCCATTTCAGGCGAAGTTTCGGTGGTAGGTCGCCGGGAGTCGTCACAGTGACGTTACCCGTGTATGTCCTAACACCCCCAGACCAGTACCCATCAAGGCACCTATACCGAACACTATCTTCAATAAGACGTGCCCCTGACGGATCTAGCTCAACCTCCGCGAAACTCACCAGCCGCACACGCGCCTCACGGTTACCACCATCACGCGCCACGACCTTCAGCTTGCCGTCCTCAAAATAGGACCACGCATTACGCCAATCCCGTAATGTCTCCATCACCGAATCATCAGGCCCCGGACGCACGACAACATCCAACTCGCCATCAAACGCCGGAACCTTCGACCCAACAACACGAGAACCGTAACGAGTGACCGACTCCGCCGAGGAAAAATCCACCTCACCGAAGCCGCCACCAAAACCGCTCTCTTTAAGCACGACGCGCTGCTCATCAGCTTCCGCGTCAAGCATCGAGTGCAAGATGAACGTCTCGCCAGGGCGATGCGGCGCAGTATAGGTGATTTTGTAGCCAGGCTCCTCCGGCATAGTGAAACCAGAGTATCCAGACCCAAACCGCACAGGATTCACCATTTACATCGCACCTCCCCTAGTCGTGCCAGCCACAGCCACGCTCGTACGGCGCCGCAGCTTGCCAATCTCCTCGGTATTAATCGTGACTTCGTCTTCGACCTTGTCCACGCGCTTACGCAGCACCTCCTGGCCCTCAAGGTTGACCACCAAGGTCATACCATCATCAGACTTGAGTCCGCCGCGCTTAATGTCACGCCACTGGTCGCCGTTGAACACCGGCTCCGGCTCGTTCGACAGATTCACGGCAATGCCACCAGGCTTAAGCCAGCCGCCTTGGTCAAATACACCAACCTTGTTCAGCAGCTTCTCGGCATTACCCATCTGCTGCCCATAGCGGTCAGGAAAGGCAGAAACCTGAACCTTCTGCGCAGCAGCTCCCGGGTCCATCGACTTGTAATCAAAGGATTTCAGCTTGTCGAAGAACATGCCCGCCGAGTCGTATGGGGTCATGCGCTGCTTCACCGTGCCCCACGCGCCGTTATCACGCTGCTGGAAAAGACCAACGGAATCGTAATCCGAACCAACAGCATCATGACGGTACTTCAACGACTCCGGAACAGCACGGTTCGCCCACATCTTCAACGGGTTACCCGACTCCACCAAAGCCGTCGCAATACCAATCCTCGCGGCCAGCTTATCCAACCTCATATCCTTGGCCTTGCGAGCAATCTCACCAGCAAAGAAATCAGGGCCCCACGTCGGGCCTTTTTTCTTCTCCGGTTTGGGCGCTGCAAGCTGCGGGTCCTTAGCTATCTTCGCCGGAGACAACGACGTTGCCGCATCGGACTCAATCGCTTCGGCATTCTTCGCAGCCACATTGGTGCGCGGCTGCTCCTTAACCTCCTTGGTGGTGACAATGCTGTCACCGTTTGGTAGGAGGTCTTTGCCCTTAGTGGTCAGCAATTTCTTGATGGTGGAATCTTTCAGGCCGAGCATGTCGAAGATGCCGTCCACTGCGAAGTCGAGAATCGACTGGTCGCCCAGCCCCTTCGCTGCGGTGGCCTTAGCCGCGTCCTCCGGGGACAACGCAACCGTGACCGTATTCTCGCCAGTGGCACCAGTGGTGGTGTCATCGGCACTCACAGTGACGGGTACGCCGTCAATGGTCATGGTGCTGCCGTCTGGGATGGCATTCTGGTCGAGAATTTTGTTCATCTTCGGCGGCTTCGGCGGCTTAATGGTCTTGTAGAAGAACTCGTTGAAATACGAGTCCCACGCGCCGGCGGCACGGCCACCAATCTGGCCATTACCACGACCGCCGCCCATCTCCACGTTCGTGCCGTCTGGAAGTGTCGAAGCGGTATGTCCGCCGCCTGGCCCGCCGTTCTTGAAGCCGATTCGCAGGTCGCCCTTCTTACCGCGACCGCGATGGAAACCATGCGAGGACAACCATGCGGCCTCGTCCATCGTGGCGAACTTACGAGGGAACGGATTCATGCCGCTGGCAAGCGCGGCGAACGCCGACGCGGTGCCGGAACAGTCACCCCAGTTCGAGCCACCAAACACATATGGCGCGCCCTCTAGGGAGCGCGCCGCCTGGTAGCCCTTGACGCGGGCTCCTTCTGCAAACCTGCGCAAGTCCTTAGACGTAATACCGCCGTTGGCGAAGTACTGGGGCTTGGCCGGCGCTACTTGGGAAGACGGGCCTGGTTTGACCGGCTCGCCCTTCTTGTCCACAACCGACAGTCCGAAAATGTCGGCCGTCTTGGCGAGAATCTGGGTTGAGCGTTTGCGCTTCGACTTTGCCAGTGGGATGTAGGACTCGCCGCCGGTTTCCGGCTCCGCCCAGATACGCCACTCGCCGCCCTTAGCAATCTGCGCCGTATGCTTCTCTTTCGAGCCGCCGTTAGCGTAGCGCTCTAGCTTGTCGATACCGCCGTCAATGTAGGCGCGGGTAATACCACCCTGCACCATATAGACACCGCCGTCCGAGAAGCCAATCATGCCGCGAATCTTGTCCGGCATGACCGAGCCAATAGCATTCTCAACCTGGCCAAACATCGACTTAATACCGTTAATCAAGCCACTGATGATGTTCTTACCGGCGTTGACCAGCCACGTACCAGCCGAGGAGAAGACGCCTTGGACCTTGCCCGGAATCTGGCCGAGCACGCCCATCATCTCGCCAATCTTGTTGCGAACCGTACCTACCATCCGGCCAATCGCTTGACCGAACGACGCGGCAACCTGCTTCGCATTCTCGAAGATGGACTTGAAAAAGTTCATCGCCGAGTTGATAACGCCATGCACGATGTTGGAAATCGCCTGGCCCATCGAGCTGAACCGATTACGGATATTCGAGAAGTTGCCCGTGAGAACGTCTGCCAGCAGGCCGGCAGCGTTACGGAAGAAATCCCACGCGGGCTTAATAACACCGTTCCACACGTTGGAAATAAGCGAACCCATCGTGCGGAAAGCGCCGCCAATCACAGCGGTGAAAATCGGCACGACAAACGACGCCACCGACTGAACCACCGACATGAACAGCGACAGGACGGGTTGAATCGCCCCAGACCACACAGCAGAAATGACGCTGCCAACGAACTGGATAGCCGTCCAAATACCGTTAAACGCCGCAGACACAACAGAGCCCAAAACTTGGAAGCCCGTCATCATCACGTCAACAATCGGCGCAATCCAGGCTTGGTAGAACTCACCAAAGCCCTGGGTGAACTCCGACCACTTATCTTGCATGGCCTGCCAGGCGCCAACTGCAATGTCTTTCAGTACACCGAACGCAGTACCGATAAAGCCGACAACCGGAGAAATCCACGTCTGATAGAACTGGCCGAATCCAGTGGTGAACTCGGACCACTTGGCCTTCATGAAATCCCAAGAAGCCACGGCGATGTTCTTCAGGTCCACAACGCGGTCGCGGAAGAACGTCAGAGCCGTGAAGATTGGGGAATCCTCACTAATACCCAGAGCAGCGGCATAGTCAGTCGTGTCACCAGTCTTCAAGAAATCAAGGGCTCCGGAAAAAATCTCCTTCACCCTATCGACAGCGCCAGTGACCTTTTCCACCGTCGCATCCCACGCGCCAGAAATCATGTCACCAATCTGAGAGAACACCGGGCCGAAAGTAGACTGCACCCAATCCAGGCCAGCCTGAAACTTCTCGACTACCCAATCCCAGCCGGCGCCGAGAGCCTCCGTGAAGGATTCCCACATCTTGCGGCCCGTCTCGGTCTTGGTGAAGAACACCACTAGACCAGCCACCAGGCCGGCAATCGCAATGGTGATAAGCGCAATCGGGTTCGCAGCCATCACCATGTTGAACGCCGCCTGCACGCCGGTCATCAACTTCGTGACACTAGACAGGCTCTTGAACCACTTAATCAAACCGCCGGCGGCAATAATCTTCTGCTGGAAAGCAACCGCAGCCAGCCCACCAGCAACAACCGTCAGACCAGTCCCCAACGGCAGCAGCCAATCCTTACTCTTCTGCACCCACTCGGCAAACCCTTTCACCGCGCCCAAAGTGAACTCAAAAGCACCCTGAGCTCTATCCAGAGCCGGGACTAAAGAATCAAAAATCTTCGTCGCGATAGGCTCCAACGCCAGGACCGCCTGGTTCTTAAACTGGTCCCACCGCTCGGAGAAATCAGCGGTCTCCTCTGCCAGTCCCCCAATCGTGTCCGAGGTGGCACCAGTCGCATCCATGAAATCATCCACAGACAGAGTGCCGGTCTTCACCGCATCCACAAACTGGGCGGCACCACGAGTGCCGAAAATATTGGACGCCATATCAATCGCTGCAGCATCATCACCCGCATTGATAAGCTCCTCGATACTGCCGATCGTTTCTTTCAACGCCTCCGGCGCATCGCGCCCCTCAGACGCAAACTCCGCCAGCGCACGCTGCATCGACTGCAGCGTCTTATCCGCATCCAGACCGGCCTTATCCATCTGGCCCACAAGCGCAGCAGAATCAGCCATCGAGAACCCGAACCCGCGCAAAACGGGGCCAGCCTTAACCGCCGACTGCGACAACTCAGTAATCGTCAACCCAGTCGCCTGCGACACTTGGAACAACTCATCCAGCGCGGCCGGCATGTCCTTCGCCTCGATACCAAAGCCAGACATGGCCTTCGATACCTCGTTGATGTCGGCATCCACGCCGAGGTTCTGCAGCTGCATGAACTGAGCCGTCATCTTCTCAAGCGGCTCACCAGTCAAACCAAGACGTGTATTCAGATCCGCCAGCGTCGAGCCAATAGCCCCCATATCGGAGCCAACACCAATGGACTCGCCAGCGACCTTGCGCATCGAATCCTGCAGCTCCTCAAACGCAGCACCACTAGCACCAGTGCCCGCACGGATCGTGTCATACGCATCATCAAACTGGGCACCAATGTCATACGCAGCTTTACCAGCCGCGCCGACAGCACCAACTACCACGGCACCGGCGGCGGCAATCTTGCCCAGAGAGACCTCAAACCCCTGGCCCTTGCCGTCGGCGTCAGCCGCGGCGTCGCCAAACTCCCGGGTTGCACCGGTGGCTTCGTCCGTGGCATTCTCGAGGTCTTTCTGCGCCGTGGCGAGAGAATCGGAGGCACGCTTCGATTCCGCCATGGCCTTTTCGACGCCACGCTCAGCCTTCTCAACATTCTGCGCAGCAGTCTCAACCTTGGCGCGCTTGGTGAACACGTCACCTTCAGCCTTAGCCAACTGCTCCGAGCTGGCCTTGCCAGACTTCTTCATGTCCGCCAGCTTCGACTCCGCAGCTTCCAGCTGCTTCGCCGCAGCCTGAGACTTCAACACCTCAGAGTTACGCTTCGCCTCAGCATCAGCCAACTCTTCCGAGGATTTCTTAACGCGGTAATTCGCCTTCTCGACCTTCGCCGCTGCATTGTCGGTGCCCTTGGAGATGCCCTTCTCGATGGAGTCGCCGGCCTTCTTCGCCGCCTTCGATGCAGGTGCCAAAAGCTGCGACTGCAGCTCTTTGTTAATTCCAGACAACGACACCGTTGTTGGCAAAACTGCATAGCCTGCTGCGCTCATTAGGAAACCTCCATCAAAAAGAGCCGCAGGGGTTATCCTGCGGCGTTAAACTCCCTGGCTCGCTCACGAGCCCGTTGCATTGCAATTTCGCGCTCTTTGGCGCGACGCTCACGCTTAAGCTGCTCCCAGCGTGGATGCTTTTGCTCAGTCAGACTTGACCAAATATCCATCAGGACCGAAGAAATCTCACTGACAGGTGGACGGTCTTGCACCACGGAGTGAAACAGGGACTCCGGCGGCAAATGCTCCGCAAGCAACAGCATGCGTCGCAGAGTCATGCGCGACGCGCCCCCACTAGGGCGGTAGAAGTCGCGGTAATCCAGGTGGTAGAAACGCTGAAAATCAACCTCCACCAAATCCTCATGCTGAGCAATGAAGTACAGCAGCCTTATTTTCCCTGGCGGCGCTCACCCCACGCCTCAAACACCTGACGAAATTCCTCAACAGACAGGCCAAGGTCAATGAGCTTAAAGACCTGGTCTTCACCAATAATGGCTTCAAGCACACTCGGAATGTACTTCTGTGCGTAACGCTCGTGGAACACGAACATCATGCCGGCAGGAGCTGCTTCACGAGTCCAGCGATCTTCAATCTCAATTTCTTCGCCATCCACATCGATGGTGAAGGTGGGGTATTCGATGTTCTCGTCTGGGGTGTCGGTGGTGGTTTCTTCGATGGCTTCGGCCTGGGCGCCGGTGGCGTCCTTGGGGTCGATGTTGTCGTTCTTTTTCTTGCGAGTAGTCATGGCAGACCCTTTCACATTGAGTTGTTTAGTAAGAAACTTGGGCAGACCTTGGGGTTAGGGGTAGGGGTAGGGGCGGTCTGCCAAAATCTCCCCTACCCCATCGACCTACGCCGAAGCGCCAGCCTCGGTGTCAGCGCCGCGAGACGGAGCTTCCTCCGCAGCGTCGCCAGTGTCGTTCTTATCCTCAGAGAAACGAATAACCTCCGGCAGCTCATCCGGCGTATCGTCACCACGCAGACGCAGGTAGTCATACAGTGCGCCGAACTGGTCCTTACGAATCTCCGCCTTAAACTGAGTTACGGAAGCGCCATCATCGTTACGCTCATTACCGGAATCCGCGTACACCAGAGCACGGCGACGAGACACATCAATGTAAATATCGCCGAAGCTGTTGGTGGTCTTGAACGCAATGAAAACCTCGGCAGGATTCTCCGGCGCCATCAGAACACCCGGTTCGCCCTCCTTGAAGTCAGAGCCCGGCCACAGCAGCGGGAAAGTCACGTCGTTCATTTCGAGCGCATCGAAACCACGAACGTCCTTCTTGAACTTGTTGTTAAGCAGCTGCAGCACGCCACCAAACGAGTTGATTTCGGTACGGTCAACCTCCGGCTCCTGGGTGATGGCGGAACCATCGTTGAGAAGGCCTACGAACTTCCAGACCTTCGGGTCAAACGAACCATCAAGGCCAATCTTCGGGTCAGATTCGGTAGAGGTGTAGACCTCCGCGTCCTTCCAGACGTCAATCATCCGGGCGCGGTCAGTTTCCAGAGTCTGGGTGCCCTGGTCAGTGTTAGGGGTAGTCATTTAGGAAAGTCCTTTCTTAGTTGAAGCAGCCACGACCGTGACCGCAGCGACCCAACCCTTAACGTCCTCATCTTTCACAATGAGGACCGGGCCGGGGGAAATACGAAAACCCCCAACAGAGTGGGGGTTTAAAAGCCAAGCGTTAATCTCACTAGCTACACGTCGAACTTCCGGCTCAAACTTGCCGTACACGTTCACACGCACATTCTCAGTCGACGTAGCACGGCCCGAGCGTGGAAAACCATCACTCGACACCGTGACTACCGGGCCATCATCAACCGACCAGCCCTGCGGGATAGCCGCCGCAACCCTAATCGGCTTCGCCATCACGCCACGCAAAGCGCGGCGAATGACCTCCGGGGCATTACGCTGAATGAAGTAATCCAACTGCGTCACCTCGGACTATAGCGGTGCACATCCAGCCCCTGCGACGCAGCGGCACGCGTCAATGTGCCGTGCTTTGCCTGCATAGCCAGACCTTTCGCATGAGCCAACGTTACGAGCGCGACGGGGCGACCATGACTATCGGTCTTCATCGTCACCGTCACCGGAACATCACCCTCAACGGAACCAGCGACCGCCTGTACCTTCGACTCCAACTGCGGGGCCAACGAGGAAAGATTCTTCTTGTACCAAGAATCCGGAATATTCAGCCGAGGTTTACCAACCTTAGCCACTAGCCCTCACCCCTCACGCAATCAAAAACCACAGACGGAAAATGCCGCCTGTACACAGGACGACGGTGTTTAGACCAGTCCCACGCAGTAATACGCACCTGATACCGCTTACCGCGAACCGTGACCTCGTCACCATCGGCAACCTCAGTCCCGGCCGGCGCCCACACGCGCAGAATGTCCTTCGTCCCCTGCTTGTCTTCATCCGACATCTCAGACAACGACAACGGCTGAACCGACTTCACCCACACCTCACGGTCAGGCAACCCCGGCACCGGATAACCATCATCATCCACACCACCGGCAGCACCATGAATAATGACTGCTTCGCTCAACATGCACCCCGCTCACTGAACTCTGCACCACGAAACGCAGTGCGCCGCCCATACGGAATGACACGGCCACCACGACCGCGTGGGAACCCACCAACGCCAAGACCCAACAGGTCTAGAATCGCATCGTCAATTCCCACACCGCCCCAGTGAAACCGAAGCCCCTGCGAGTACGTCACCGAATCGGACTCCTGGCCCGTAGTCGACGACGCCGAGGCAACACCCACATTGTCGCCAATGAGGACAGCCTGAAACACCATCGCACGTACAGCCTGCTTTGTTGCAAGCTGCAGCCACCGAGAACCAGCAACCTCACTCTGGAAATCACGCCCACGCCGAGCAAACTCCAACTCGATAAGCTCATAAGACTGCTCAATCAGCGCCTCTACACGCGAGCGTTCTTCATCCAGCAAGGGTCGCGGGAAAACGTCAGCAACATCATCAACGGAGATATTCATCTGCCCTCCCCTCCTTAAGGTCTAGCGCGACTGATTAACAGTCTTAGTAACAAAGCCCATAATCTCGTTGCGCTTGGTTAATCCGGTGAGCTTAATCCCATTCCGGCGGGCATACTCTTTCCACTCCGCAACAGGAGCGGTCTTCTTCGGCAACGCCGGATAGCCAGACTCCGAAACAGTCAAAGCTGTTTCAGGTGCCGGCGGGGCCTCCGATTCTTCGGCAGGCTCTGGGGCGGGCGACTCCGCCGGCTCGACAGCTACCACCCCCAGTTCAACGAGGGCATCGAAGTCTTTGTCTTCAACCTCGATGACTTCACCAGAACGATGCACCACCGTAGACCCCAGAGGGTAGCGGGCAGCCTTGGCAAGACGAACTTGCTTCATGCCTTACCCCCTTCCCTAAATAGCGCCAGTGATCTTCACAAGCGCCTTCGGAGCGCGCACAACCAAGGAACGGAAGTGCACATAATCCGAGCGCCAGGTCAGACGAGGGCCACCCATACCGGACTGACCGCCCTCCTCATACCAATCAGAGAATCGCGGTTCCTCAGCTTCAAAGCGGGTACCAAGACCACCGGTGAGGGTCTCAGACATCACGTAGGCAACGCCATCTTCCATGCCGTCGTCTACGACGAGCTCGAACTGTTCACCGATGACCGGCTGGCGGCCAATCGGGGTAAAGCGCGGGTCAGCGTGCGCCATATCCCCCACGTACAGTTCAGTGACCTGCTTGTTACGCTTCAGGGCATTAATGGTGCGGCGGTTCGCCCAGATATAGCGACCGGCGTAACCAAAGCGTCGCCCCTCATGGTCGACCGCTCCCGCAAGCAAGTCATCAGCAGCATAGAGGTCATCCATAGCCTTCGCGTCCGCAGTGTTCCACTTCGCCGCGACCGGCAACTCCTCCACCTGGTCGTCAACTGCAGCGAAAGCAGCGAGCGCGTCACGGCCATTCTTGCGGCGAATTTCTGCTGCACGACCAAGCAGCTCACGCTGCACCGCAGCGCCGGAAGTGAAGTTGCGCTGCGAATAGGACACGCGGACACCAATACCAGCAGGCAGCAAGTCAGTATGGCGGCGCTCACCACGGGACGGGTCTCCCACCGGAATTTCCCCAAACTCCGCAATAGTCTGGGCTTCCTCATCCAGGCCAGGCGCGGAATCCAGGTTGTAGCCAACGGTCAGCTTGCCACCCGTGCTAAACGGGTCGAAAATCAGCTCATAGGCCTGTTCGCCTTCCAGCAGCTCGTTGACAGCGCCCTCGATGAGTTCCGAGGAGGTCAGGATGTCCTCGACGGACAGGTACTTCAGGTCATCGAAATACGAGTTGTTAGTGCTCATTAGGGTGTTCCTCCTAGGATTCAGCAGCAGCTGCCACGGCAGGCAGCTGGTTGAGGATGGTCAGGGTCTTACCGTTCTCAGTGTCGCGGACAGCCACGCCCACCTGTACGGAACCAGATGCGGAAGCCTTGCCGTCAGCCGCGGCGAATACCGCAGCGCCAGCCTTAATAGCACCGTCGGTCTCGAGCTTCACCGCAGCAGGGCCATAGTGAACTGCGATGGTTGCGGCACCAGGCTCCTTCGGCTCTACTCGACCCGCCTCGGTTACTGCACCAAAGACAGCGCCGGACGCATCAGCATGCTTAATCTTGCCGTTCTCATCAACAGTGACGAGACGGAACTTTTCAGTGTCGGCCGCAACCTCAAACGAGATAGGGCCGGAACGGAAAGTTGGGTTCGACATTTACTTATTCTCCTTCTTATTCTGACGGTTAGCCGCGGCCTTGGCACGTAGCTTCTCAGCCTTGGTCATGCCGGCAACATCACCGGAATGGCCAAGTTCCTGTACGGGCACAGCCACGTTCTTTGGGAGGTTGCCCCAAATCTTTTCCGCAGCGACCGGGTCAGTCTGGTAAGCGGCGATAGCTGCCGCACGGTGGCCTGCAGAGTATCGGCCTTCACGAATATGACCATCAACTTTGGCTTCGAGCGCTCGGCGCTTGTCCTCTGCGAGCTTTGCGGAGTACTTCGCCCGGTCAGCCATATACTCGTCCCACACAGCACGCGGAACGGTGACCACGTCCGCCGCAGCTTCTCCACTAACCGGGGCAGCGGGGGCATCTCCCTCAGCGCTTTCACCGTCGTTAGTATCCTCCGACAGTGCACGCACCGTCACAGATAGTGGCACCGCTGTATCATTCACCATCACAGTGAACTCAGCGGTCGAGCCAACCTCAGCTCCGGAAGGTGCAGTGACCGTTACCGTGCCACCCTCATCCACGGTGGCCTCGAAACCATCCGCCACATCGCCCATGGTGAACGTGAGCCCTGCGGACTTCGCCAACTCCACCGCGCCAGGGGTCGGCTGCGGTTCAGTCCCCTCCGGGATTACCTCAACCTGCTCATCATCGGCGGTAGTATCACCAATCTTCGCGTCAACGGTGATGCGCTCCGTTGGAACAATCTTCACGTCATCCGGGTAGGTCACATCAACGTCACCGGAAATCTTGACGGTCTCATTAAAAAAGCCGGAGAGTGCGTTCTGCACGTCCTCCGGCTTCTTACCCAACTCCTGGGCAAGCTGATTAAGAATACTCACTGTATCCCCTTTCTGCCCATCACTGGGCGTCGTAGTTGTGTCCCCCGATTCCGACCGGGTGACAGGCGGCGGCGGAGCCGCAGCCCGGTTAGCGAACTTAAATTGAGCACGCATCGCCCCCAGCGACGCCATCGCAGGCTGCTTAGCGTCCTCAATCTCATCCACCAGCCCAGCAGCCAACGCTTCCTCGGCGGTGTACCACGTCTCCGCGGCCATAACCGACAACCAATCGTCGGGAGCACCACCGGCCCGGTCGGCGTAAATCTTCGCCAGCTTCACGTCTTGGCGGGCCAGGTCGGCGCGCATCTTGTCAATATCGTCGGCATTACCGGAAAGCATCGCCCACGCTTTGTGCACCATCACTTCCGCGTTCGGTCGAATCACCACTCGGCCGCCAGCACCAACCGCGATGAATGACGCGGCAGAAGCCGCCAACGACTCAATCACCACAGTGATGTCACCGGCATAAGCACGCAGGGTATTCAAGATGGCGATGCCCTCATAGACATCACCACCGCCAGAATTAATGCGAACTCGCACAGGGGCGCCATCAAACTCGTTGAGCTTTTCCTGGACTTGCTTGGCCGTGTTCTCCCAACCAATATCGCCGTAAATCAACAGGTCATTCATCTACTACCTCCCCGCTGTTATTCTCCCCCGCAGGTTTCTCACCCTCCGGGGTTAGGGTGACGCCCAGCTCTTCTTCCGCGTCACTCAGTGACTTCTTTGCTTTCAACGCCTCAAACAACGACCGGGCCGCAGGGATACGGAACGTCGACCGCACCCACTGCTCAAGGTTCGGCTCCTTCGTCAACACACCCTGAGCCGCAAGCTGTGACACATCGCCCGGTGTGAGGTCCTTCTGGACCTGAATGCGCGTTGAGGTAATCAGCGGCACCGGCCCGTCATAGTAAGGGAATGCGACCCGAACCAAGTCCTCGACAATATGCTGCGACGCTATATCAGAAACCCATTCTGAAATGGACTGCAAGCCCTGGATAAACTCACCCAACTGAACGTTTGCCAATGCGTAAGAACCGCCCGCTCCCGTCAAGTTAAGGTGAGTCGCGTTGCATGCAATCGCAATCTGCGAAGCGTGATACTGCATCGCTTTTTCAATATCCGGCAACGTGCCAGAAACACCCTCTACAGGCATCTTCGCCCCAGGCGGCAGAGAATACGCAGTAACCTCACCTGCAGCGTAAGACTCCGCTAGCTCCTGGCCACGATTTAACTCCTCTTGAACCTGCGACCGGTCCGTAAGCTCAGATGCCTGATACTTCGGTATGCCCATGCCATTGCGCTGCATCACCAGAGAATTAAGCTTCTCCATCTTCATCAGCTCAAGCCAATTATCCCGCGCCGGGGCAAACACACTCGAGCCCTGCCACGTATCATCACGCCGCCCATGCCGGTACGCCACCAGGCGCTCCACAGGGATGAAGACATCTTTGCTACCCTTCACCCCACGCTGTGTGATACCCACCAGACCACCATCAGAAGCGACGTGGATTTTACGGATGGATATATTCGGGCGCGGTGCCAGTTTCCGCAAATGGTGACGCCCATCATCGCCTAGTTCGTAGACCTGCTCGAAGAAAGCGACACCCGTGAACACGGCTTCCAGGGCCATCTTCAAATGCTCATCCCAGGAGACACGACCAGTACGGCGAGCCACCTGTCCATCTTCGCCTTTAACCGGCAAACGCAAGTCAGTCGACACCAGCTCGACTACCTCTGCAGGCGCACCATTAGGCTCAACAGACCAAGCAGCCTGCTCAATCGGCTTACGAATAGCGTTCTCAACCTGCGCAACCTTCGCCGTAGAACGCATCTCCATAAACTCCGCCTGCTGTGTCGCCCACGACACCGCATCCGGCCGGCCAACACGCGGAGACCACGCCGGCGACGACGCATGCCCAATCTCGCGAACCATCATATTGTCAGCCAACGAGCGCACCTCCCATCAACTTCTTTCTCGAAAACACCGGGAATGTACCCACGGGGTTCTTCTTCTCAACCTCGACTTGCTTGTACGGCACCTGGAACTCCGCGATGAACTTGTTCAGAGCCCACAACGCGAACGTGCCAGCAACAAGCACCGATACATCACCGGAAAAACGCTCGATCGACGGATAGCGACCGCCACCATCACGCACTGTTGCAACGCGCAACGCGCCTACCCATTCCTGCGCACCATCATGCGTGAGACGCCCATCAGCGACGGCTTGCTTCAACTCACGCAAAGCACCCGCGACCATTCCACCGTTCAACAACACAGGCTCAATTCCTGCCGCCTGCAAATGCGGCACAAGAACACCAGCCGGCGAATCCTTATCCAGAACAACCGCCGCAGGGTCATCATTCTCCACCACAAAACGACGGATGGTCTCAACGGTGGACTCGACTTCGAACGCCTTATCACCATTCCTCTGCTCGAGGTGTACGCCCCGCGAAGTCTGCCCAGCAGACACAAAGGTCACCGACTCCGAATCCGGCGACACCTCTACCGCAAGCACACACTCACCAACGGCAACACGGCGTTCCACTGCCAACGACCCCCAACGCTCAAACGGAACAATCGGCTCGAAATCATCACCAAGCTCATCGACCCACTGACACAGGTGCTCAGTACGAAACGCCGCCTCCGACTTCGACTCACGGAAACCCGCCAACGTCGCCATCGTGATACGCCCATTGCCAAGGTCCGGATTCGCCTGCTTCCACCCCTCAACATCATCAATATCCGCCGACGGGTCAGCAGACCACTCAAACAACCCCATACGAGTATCACGCCACGCGCCCTCATCAAGCGGACGCTTCGCCATATTGCGATAATCACGCAACACGACCGAATGGCCTACGCCAGCATTCGACGTAATAACAATCAACCCATTGTCCGGCACCGCAGTGGTAGCTTCCAACGAGTTCACACCCGTGAAGTCTTTTTGAGTACGCAGCTCATCAATGTAGAGCAAATCCACCGTGTCACCACGGCCAGCATTCTCATCAATCCCCACCGGGCGATACCGCTGCCGCTTACCCTTAGTCCACATAGCCTGCGCACCCTTAGAATGGTCAACGCGGCCTAGAATCCTACGCAGCTTCGGGTGACGCTCAATCTCAAGCAGAATCTCATTCCACAAATCAATCGACTTATTCAGCGTCTGCGCCGCAGCCATAACTTCCGGCATACGCTTGCGGAAAATAGCCCACTTAATGAGCTTCTTTACCCAATCCGTCTTACCATTCTGACGCGAAATCAAAATCAAAGTCTTGGTAAACCGCAAACGCCCATTCGGAATCGGACGACCACCACGAACCTCCGGCGAAGCGTACAAACGCTCCACCTTCACAATCTCCGCTGCCGGATCATCCTCCAACATGGCGAACTCGAGAGCCTTCTCTTTCGTCAACACCTCAAGCGCATGCATAGACAACCACTCCTGATAGTCAGAAAGCGGCTCGTCCAAAATCTCATCGCAAAACCACGCCATATCGTGGCCCCACGACGCCCCCGGCTCATCAAGGTCACGCAGTGGCGGGGTAAACACCCGCGGCAAAGTCAAAGCCACGACCACTCACCCCTACCTACTAAAACTCGTCATCCTCCTGGACATCATCATTCAAGCCCAGCTTCTGCTTCCCCTCCGGATTAAGCCCCAAACCAGTCAAAACCTTATTCAAAGTAGGCATTGGCCCGAAAGAAGTCTTAGAAATAGCGTCCGGGTCACCCGATTCACGCGCCTCATCAATAATCGTCGCCAAATGCAACGCCAAATCAACCGAAGCCTGGTCAGACTCCACCAAATGATCCGCAGACTCAACCGCCTCAACGACCGAATCAACCATCGAGCGCAGCCCATCATTCTCAAAATCCATCAACATGCCTCCCTATACGCGCACGACCCCCCATTTTTCACCCGAGAGAGAATCCCTGACTGCATGCGGACGGGGCGGTGTCAGGGAGAGGGCGTGTCAGATTTTTTGGTCACCCCCTGGGTCACCAGTTGATTATTTTTCCTCCGGGCCAGTCGAGCCCCACCCCTTTTTCGGTGTCAGTGGTTTGGCCGTGCTTGGCGTACCACTCTGGCCCGTGTTTGACCCATGTGCCTTTGCCTTTACCGTTTAGCGTGCGGTTGCATTTGCGGTGTATGAGGCGTTTGGGTGGCTGGGTTTTGTCCCTGTCTACGTGGTCCGCTTCGAGTGCAGCTCCGTCGAAGTTTTTGGCCGGGTCGCGGAACATTGGTTTGCCGCAGTATTCGCATTCGGTGCCGTCGACGAGGTTGAATAGTAGGGTTTTGCGGGTTTTTTGGTGTTGTTTGTATCCGTATCCGCGTTGTGTGGTGGTTTTGGTGATACTCACGTTCACCTCCGGTTTCTTTGTGCCTTGTTCTGGTCGTGAGCCAGCGGCCTGCGCCTCAGGTTGTTGCTCAGAGTTCTCAATGCTTGATTGATGGCTTCAGGGGTGAGGTGGCTACAAGGCTTGGTGTCTTGCCCCGGTCGCGAACCGGTGGCCTGCATCTCAGGTGGTCAGTTCTGCAAAAAGTGTCCGCATTAGTGGGTTAGTGAGTCAGGCGACAAGACTTGGTTAAAACGACAAAAGCCCGCTCTCAGGCGGGCTCTTACTACAGCGCAATCATATCATTTTATTTAGACTACTTGTCAAGTGGTGGCAAATACTTACCAAGGAGGTGACGTTTCACTCGCGCTGACTTCAGCAGTGCTTGGCCGTGTTCCGGTGGGTGTGTCCATCGGTTGATGGTTCGGGCTTGGTCCTCGAGTTCCTGCGCTAGGTCTGCTGACCAGTCCAGCTCTGATAGTGGCTGGGCGTGCCAGGCGATGAGTCGGCATAGTCGTGGTGCGGTGAAGTCTGCCTCGTTGATGCGGATTCCGATGCCGTCGGTGCCGAACGCATTGAGTGCCAGCTCTCGCAGGTTCTGCTCCATGGTGACGTATCGGTTGAGCCATAGCCAGTTGCCGGGCGACTTGGGGCCAAGACCCTTGACTGAGTTCCTGGTCTTGACCTCGGGCGGGTTGGGGGTTGTGTCTTTGAGCGCGTGTAGCTCGGTGTAGTGACCGGCGAGTTCGCGGGCTAGGTCTCTCAGTTGGAACTCGTCTACTTGTTTCATGCTGCCTCCTCGAGTTGGGCTTTGACTGCTGTGATGAGTGCTTGCTGTGTGGTGTCTTTGCGGGTAAGCGCCTGGTGGACTGTTTGGTCGATGGAGTCGGCGGTGTCGATGTGGATGATGCTGACGGGTTCGGTTTGGCCTTGCCGGTGTAGTCGGGCGTTGGCTTGCTCGTAGAGCTCCAAGCTCCAAGGCGTGGTGAACCACACCATGATGTGCCCGCCGGCTTGGAGGTTGAGTCCGTGGCCCGCGCTGGCGGGGTGGATGAGTGCGACTGGAATGTCGCCGTTGTTCCAGTCGTGGAAGTCCTGCTGGGTGTCGAGTACGCGCGCGCCGGGGATAGCGTCAAGGATTCGGTAGCGTTCGTGCTTGAACCAGTAGCAGACCAGCACGGTGTTGCCGGCGGCTTGGTCAACAAGTTCGGCAAGCGCCTGGATTTTCTCGTTGTGGATGGTGATGTATTTGTCGCCGGTTTCGTTGTAGATGGCGCCGCCGGCGAGCTGCTGCAGCTTCAGTGACAGGGTGGCGGCGTTGGCGGCGTCGATGGTGTCATCGTCGAGGTCCAGGACGAGGTCACGCTTAAGGGTGTCGATGTGCTTGCGCGCCTTGGGCGGGAGTTGGACGGTGATGTGCTGGTGGGTGGCCTCTGGGAGTTGGAGGTAGTCGGTGGTGCGCATACTGACGGTGATGTCGGCGATGTTGTCGTAGATGGCTTGGTCTGCGCCGGGCCGGAGGTTCCAGTTGTAAACGACGGTGCCGTTGCGCCGGCCGGGTGTGAAGTACTGGTCTCGGTAGTGGGTGATGTACTTGCCGAGTCGTTGGCCGTTGTCGATGAGGCGGAACGGCGCCCAGATATCCAGCAGGGAGTTGGGGGCGGGTGTGCCGGTGAGGCCGACGATGCGGTTAATTTTCGGTCGGACTTTCTTGAGTTCTTTGAAGCGTTTGGCTTGCGGGTTCTTGAAGGATGAGAGTTCGTCGATGATGACCATGTCGTAGGGCCAGTGGTTGCCGTGGTGCTTCACCAGCCAGGGGATGTTCTCGCGTCCGATGGTGTAGATGTCCGCTCGGCGGTTGGCGGCAGCTTCGCGTTGCTGTGCGGTTCCGGTGATGGGGCTGACGGTGAGGCCGGCTAGGTGGTCCCATTTGTGGATTTCTGCGGGCCAGGTGTCGCGGGCGACGCGGATGGGTGCGATGACGAGAACCTTTTGGGTTTCGAAGCGGTTGCGGATGAGGTCGTTGATGGCGGTGAGGGTGGAGATTGTCTTGCCCATACCCATGCCCAGAAATATTGCTGACTCTGGGTGGTCGATGATGAATTGGGTGGTGTGGGCTTGGTAGTCATGCGGCTTGAATTTCATGGATGAGTTCCTGGATTTGGTTGGGGTGGTCGATGACACGGACCGTGCAGCCAAGCTGGGTGAGTCGTTCCATTTGGCGGATTTGGAGTGGGCGGGGTTTCTTGCCGGGGGCTTTGACTTCGATGAAGCAGACCTTGCCTTGGGGGAGGATTACGAGTCGGTCGGGCATGCCGGCGTTTGCGGGGCTGGTGAGTTTTGGTGCGATTCCGCCGGCCTTGCGGACCTGGTGGACGAGGGCTTTTTCGACTTCGCGTTCGAGCATTGGGTTTCTGTCCAATCATGGTGGGTGGAACAAAGTCGGGGGTTTTCCTATTTAGGTGTCTGATTTAGGCAGTGTGTCCGTAGTTTTGTACATAACACCCCTCTAATTTCCTACAGACTCTTTAATAAGAAACTTTGTCCCGTTTGTCCTTATGGTGATGTTTGAGCCGCTAGTACATGGTTTTCGGTCGGGACAATGTACGGGACAATGCCTTTAGGATTTGTCCTTTGTCCCCATCGGGACAAAGCCTGGGGTTATGTTGTCCCGGGGCATTGTCCCGACCTACATTGCTAGAACATCTGACCGGAATTGGATTTTGCGGAACACCCTTTGACGGCCATAGATGGGTAGCTGCTTCCGCTCTCCGCTGTCTTCCCACCCGTCAATCTGCCGCATGATTGCAGTGATCTCGTGGGAGTCAATCTTGCGCATGTCCTCTGGATTACGCCCGAAGCACTCGGACCAGATTTCGATTTTCGAGACGGTGTTGCGCTGGATGGTGCGGTCCCACATGCCTGCCTCGCGGTATTGGTCTGGGAGTGTTTCGCCGTCGAGCCAGATGCGGCGCATGCCGAGTGGGAGGGCGTCCCAGTTTCCGGGCAAGGCTTTGTCGAGGTATTCGGCGACGATTCCGACGCGGTCGTCGGCTTCTACACTTTCGGCTTGGATGTGTTCGGCGGCCTGGAGTAGGTCGCCGGTGAGGTAGAGCTTTTCTCCTTGGTGGTCGCGCGCGCGTGCTTCTGCCCAGAGTTGGTCGATGGTTTGTTGGGTAAGCGTGTGTGGTTTTCCGAGCCAGCCTTGGCCGGTGACGTGGACGGGCCACCAGCGGCGGTTGCCTGTGGTGTCGCGTAGGAAGCCTTCGTCGGCGTTGGTGGAGCCGACGATGATTCCTTGGCGTGGGAAGCTTTGTACGTTGCGGCCATAAGCCGGCCGGTACTTGTCCTCCGTCCTTGAGATGAAGCCTTTGACTGGTTCGGCTTCTGCTTTGCGCATGCCGGCGAGTTCGGAGAGTTCGACGATGAGGTTGCCGGCGAGTTTTTCGGCGGCTGTTTTGTCTTTCATGTCGGTGATGGTCAGCGAGTCGGAGAACCAGGGGTCGGCCATGCGGTTGAAGATTGTGGATTTGCCGGCGCCTTGGGGGCCTACGAGGGTGAGGACTTGGTCGAATTTGCAGCCGGGGTTGAAGGTGCGGCGGTGTGCTGCGACGAAGGTTTTGCGGGTGACGGCACGTACGTAGTCGGTGTTGTCGGCGCCGAGGGTGTCGATGAGGAGTGTGTCGAGTCGTTCGATTCCGTCCCATGGTGGGAGGTGGTTGAAGTAGTCGCGGACGGGGTGGAAGGCGCGTGCGGATGCGGTTGCGAGTAGTGCGTCGTTCATTTTGGTGGGTGCGTAGAGTCCGCCGTAGGTGCGGGCGATGTGGGCTTTGAGTTGGGCTTCGTCGTTGTCGGTCCAGCCGGGGTTGATTTGTTCCCATGGGAGGGCTTGGGGGTCTTGGACTTCGAGGTGGTTGGCGTGGGCGTTCCAGGCGATGTGGTTGATGTGTGGGTCGTGGGTGAGGATGAGTTCGAAGTTTCCGATGGTGTCTTTGAAGGTTCCGTCTTTTTTGGTTTCGAGTTGGGTGAGCCAGGCGGTGGGGTCATGGGTGTCCGTCTCCCCTGCTGTGGTGGTTCCCTCCCCTGCCTCGGATGTTGTTGCGTCGTCCTCTTCGCCGCGCGCGTCCTGGTCCTCGGTGATGGGTTGGAAGACGTCGTTAATCTTTGCCGCGGTGGCTTTAGCGTTTTCTGCGCGCGTAGCGGAATCCTCGTTGATGAAGTCCATCATGGCGAGGTAGCTGGGTTTCTTGTTGGCTGGTGTGCCGGCCGCGGTGTCTGTGTCTAGGTCGCCGTATTTGTGGATGCGGACGAGGTCGAAGGCTGCGTGGGAGTGTCCGTCGGCGGCGGGGTCGGTGGCGTGCTGGCTGTAGGCGTAGTGGCCTTGGTTGTAGACGATGAGGCCGTTGCTGGAAGAACCGCCGGTGTAGGTGTAGCGGTTGTTGGTGGTGCCAGGCTTGTAGACGTCCGGGAGGAAAGTTTTGATGGCGCGCGGGATTGGGTAGGCGCGGTTGAAGGCGCCGAGCATGCCGGGTTTGTCGCGCGGGTCGTCGAGCTTGCCGGTGGCTTGGAATGCTTTGGCTTGTTCGGGTGTGATGCCGGGCCAGGTGGTGACGTCTTGCCAGGTGTCGTAGCGGTCGAGGTAGTCGTCGGGGTTGAGGATGTCTTTTTGGGTGCTGACGTGGACGTGGTAGTCGCCGTCGGTGAGGGTGGCGGGCCAGTAGAAGAATCGTTCTGGTTCGAAGGTGGTGGGGTCGAACCATGCGAGTCCGGGGTTGATGTCTTGGGCGACTCTGCGGGCGACGGCGCCGTATTCGTCGGCGGTGACGTCGCGGTGGAGCCATACCCAGATGCGCCAGCGTTGTTCGGTGGTGAGGTGGCTGAGTGTGGTGTGGGCGAGCCAGGCGTAGGGGACGGTGTTGGCCAGGGCGGCGGGAAGGTCTACGCCTGCTGGGATGTTGTCGAGGTCGAGGGTGATGAGGCTGCGGGTGAGGATGTGACCTTTGCGGCGGCGTCCGTGTTTGAGGTGTCCGCCGACGAAGCCTCCTACGTCTTTGTGCTTGTCGCGCTCGGCCTTGGTCATCTTCTTGTATTCGTCTTTGGTGCAGTTGACGATGATGGGCTCATACGCGCGTGCGGTGAGGTCTTGGAGGGTGGCGAGTTCGTTGGTCCAGTGGGAGGAGGTGCGGGTGGTTGCGGTGGCGATTTTGAGCTCGCGGTTTTTCATTAGTGGTTTCTCCTCCGTGGTTGGGTGGTTTTGGGTATTAAAAATGGCCCCGCTGTGTGTGCGGGGCCTGGTGGTGTGTGGGCTAGTGGGCGTAGGGGTGGATGGCCGTCTTTATCTTGTATCCGAGTTCGCTTAGTGCTTTTGCGAGTGCGTCAGGGTCGCTGGTGCGCCTGTAGTCCTCGGGCCGTTCTGTGTGTGCCATTCGGTTGGCGTAGCGCAGGGCCATGCCCCATTCGGGGAAGCGGCGGCCTTGGGGCCTTTCCCACCAGTTTTCGTGGGCGGGTACGGCTATCCACCGCAGCCACCTATCCTCATGGTCTTTGTAGACCCGCCATCGTCTCATGCTTCCTCCCATTCCCCTATCCACCGGCGGCGCGTGGGATTCTCCTTGCCGCAGAGGTAGACGGTTGTTACTCCCTTGCTTAGATGTTCGGCTTCCTCCCATTTCCCTGCTGGAGGTTGACCGTCTGCCTGCCAGGCTCTGGGCAGGTCGGGGCGTGGGGTGCAGTCGTCTAGGCGGCAGTAGTTGTCGCCGTAGCGTGGGTCGAAGATACGAGCGCCGTGCTTGATTTCTCCGGTGCTTTCGAACTCGCCCATGTAGATTACGGGGTGCGGTTTGTGCGGCACGTTTACCCATGTGCCCACGTGATTGGCGAGTTCTAGGGGCGTAAGGTCTGCGAGGGTGGTCATGCTTGTTCCTTGAGTTGGTTGTAGATGGGTGTGGCCTCCGGTGTGTGGTGGGTGTCGCCGTCTAGTTGGATGTGGCTGGCGTAGACGGTGAGGTGGACGAGGTGGAGGTCGGGCGCGAGTGTTTCTACGGTTGGGGCTTCGTCACTGTGTAGGAGTGGGATGCCGTCGAGGGTGATGCTGCGCGGTGAGATGTTGATTTTGTGCGGTCTCATGCTTCCTCCGAGTAATCGGCTGCTGCGAGTAGGGCGGCTGCGAGTTGGCGTGCTTCTTTCGGGGTGATTGGTTCTGCTGGTTCTCCGTGGTAGGAAACGGTGATTTCGCCCGGTCTTTCTTTCTCGATGCTGTACCCGTTATTGACTTCCCAGACGGGGCCGCCTGCGTACTCAAAGTAAGGCTGGGGTGCGTCTGGTGCGAGTAGGTTAAGTTCGTTTAGCAGTGTGGCGATCTGTTCTGGGGTGTAGCCGCGTGCGGCCGCAAATTTGATTGCTTTTGCCGCCTGGTCTTGCTTACTCATCGTGGTCTCCTTGGATTTTTGCGACGGTGGTTTTTATGGCATCGGCTACTCGCTTTTGGACTACTACATCGTCGCTATTTTCGGCGGCGAGTAGTGCTTCTTCTACGAGGTATACGAGCGCGTCGCGAAGTTTGATTACTTCCTGTGCGAGCTCCGGTGCCAAAGCGGCGAGGTAGAGCTCAGCGTCTGAGCATGAAGAACCTTCTCCGTTAGGCGTCGGGTTAATGCACATATTCCAAGTTTCAGCGTCGACTATGCACCGCTCGTCCTCTTGCTGTCCGGGGTCGTATTCCCACGGGCCTAATGTGGCTTGGCTGAGTAGGTGCTTGAGGTGGTCGGTGAGGAGGTTATTCATTGGCTTCTCCTAGGACGATTTCTTTTAGGTAGCCTGCGATGATTGCGGGTGACTGGGATTCGCCGGTGGCTGCTTTGACCTCCATTGCGGTGATTAGTCCCTTAATCTCGCCGCGTAGGCGGATTAGTTCCTGTGCGAGTTCTGGGGCGGTGGCTGCGAGCGCGAGGTTCCGAAGTTCCTGCTCGTCGTTGATCTCCAATCCGGTGCCCAGCACTGTTTTCCCGTCGGCGGTTTGTATCCACCCGTTGAGCATTTCGACCAGATCGCCCATGATGTATCCGTCCTCCAGCTTGTACTCCCACGGCCCGGGTGTGGCCTGCTCGAGTAGGCATTTCAGGTGCATGGTGGTGAGGTCAGGCATCGTGTTCTCCTAGGATTTGGTTGATGGTGGTGTCTAGGGCATCAAATACCCGCTGTGCAGCTGGCCCGGTTGCGTGGATTTTTGCGGCGTATCGCGCTTCTTCTTGGAGGTCTGTTAGCTCTTTCCGCATACGTAGAACTTCTTGTGCGAGGTCTAACCAGCTGTACCTGGTGGTGGCGGATACGCCCTGCTTCATCTCAGCTACTACGCGGCGCAGGTGGCCATAATCAATTCTCATTCCTGCACCTCCGTGAGTATGCAGCGGCGACCGGTTGGGGTGAGGGTTTCTCGGTATGCCGCGTCGTATCTACATTCGCGAAGACGGGGGACGAAATATTCAATCATTCCGCTTTCGTCTAAGCCCAGCATGATGACCTGGCCGTGTATGTTCTGTTCCGCTTCTGCGAGGTAGTGCAGCTCATCGTTCCATTCGACATCGGCCATGGTGGGGCATGGGACCGGCGGGAGAGCGTCGAGTACCTGGTCTTTTATCGAGTGAGCCGCCTGTTCACTGATGAACAGTCCGTCACTTGCAGCGTTACATAGGTGGGCGAGTGCTCTGTGCGCAGCGAGGATTTGGTCACGGGTTGGGTTGGTCATGGATGGTGTCCTTAATCAGTAAAGTTTTGTGAGGTAATTGGAAAGGTCCCCGGCCGCGCGGGCCAGGGACTAATGGTTGCGTGTCGTTTAGAAGCCGAGGTTCGGCTCAGCGGCCTGGGCCCTTGCACCGCCGCCGAGAGTGGAGAACACGTCCTCGGCCTCCAGCGGCTGGCCGCCTAGGCGCTCGCCGTCCTTGACCTTCTGAACGCCAACCAAGGAAGCGCTAATGCCCTTGTTGCCGGAGTTCTCGTAGGCGAAGAACTGGACTGCGGCGTTGATGTAGCAGCCGGAGTAGATTTCCGACTCGTCAATAATTGGCTGCAGGTTCCCGTCTACGACGAATGGCTTGCGCTTGGTGCTGGCTTTGGCTGCGATGAACCAGTGGCCGGCGAACTCCGGGCCGCGGGGCTCGCCGCTGTCATTGGGCTTGTCGCCGTCGCGCAGTGGCGGGTACTTGGTCTGTGCGGGGTCGATGGCCTGCTTGAATACGTGGCGTTCGACGCCGTCCTGAACTGCGTTATTGATTGCCGTGTTGAGTGCTTCAACGGTCTTGGTGTCCGTCTTGGGAATGAGCAGGGTCATGGAGTACTTGGGGTCTGCGTTTTCGTTGACGGCGTGTGGTGTGAATAGGTGCTCGAATGATAGTCGGCCATATACGGTGACGTCGCGGTTGGTCTTAGCCATGGTGTGGTTCCTCCTTGGAACATTGGTTGGTGGATTGTTGTTGGTTCATGGGTGCCGGTTAATCTCGTCGACCAGCGGCAAAAAGAAAAGGACTAAATGTTTAGTCCTGCCGGGATAATCGGGGATGACGTTGTCCCGCCACCGGTGAGGCCGCAGTGGGGGCATTCCATCTTGGGAATGACGTTGTGATGAAAATTTGCGTCGTCGTATCCCCATTGCACGCTCTCTTTTCCACAGTGGGAACATGCGAACGTGCCTTGGAAGTCGCGTCGAGATTGATACAGACGGTTTACTAGATGCATTAGCTTTCCTCCAGTTTCTTGAACACTGTGTCTGCAGTGGGAACTGATAATGCCGGCCGCTTATCCGACTCGGGCACTAGCGTGGGCTTGCCCGCCGGTTTATGTACGAGGCCGCCGAGCGTGTCCTGGAATTGCTTTTTGCCGAGCATTTTCGTCATCGCAGTAATGCCGAGGAGCTTCTTCTCGTACGGGTCGTGGCCGGTCTTTTCGACCGCGGCGGCAACCGCGTCCTCGTCGGTGTAGCGGCGCACGCTACGGCCTTCCACGAGCTTCAACCCGGGGTAGTAATGCCCGTTGTTGGCTTCATCTAGGGCGAATTTCTCCACCTTCGATAGCCACTTTTTAATCTCCCCGGACCAGGCGACAATGTTGGCTACCTGGTCATCGGTGAGTGTGTCTGGGGCGGGGGCCGCCGGCGTCACATCATCCGGTTCCTTCGGCAGCGGCTCGAGGTATTGGGCGGCGAGTGCTGGGCATTGTGGCGCGTGCCGGCAGAATCGGCACCACTCCCCCGCGTTAAGTTCTCCCTCACCGTTGATGGCGAGTTGCGCGCGCGGGGCAACCACTTCCTTAGCCCACGTGGTGAGTTCTTCGACGCTTACCTCATCGACGCTCACGTTGTTTAGGCGTGGCTGGAAAATCACCATGCGCACCCGGTCGACGTTGTAAATCATGCCGAACTGGGCAAGGGCGCCGAGCGCATACAAGCGCATCTGCGGATTACCCACCGCGCTAACCTCTACGCCTTTGCCGTATTTCAGGTCGATGACGGTCATGGTGCCATCTCCGACGATGAGAGCGTCACCGGTGCCGAAACCGTCCGGCACGATGTGGGAGAAGTCGAGGCGCTGTTCAATCGCGAGGAACGCGGCCGGGCTGGTTTCCTGGGCGCGCGCGAGCTCCGCCATCACGTTATCGACATAGTCGTCGGTGTAGGAATCCATCTCCTCGTTAATCCAGTCGGAGTCGCCAACGAGGGTGGACTCGTCACCGTTGAGGAGGCGTAGCTTGTGCTCCGCGAGCTCATGGGCTGCAGTACCTTCCGCCGCGGCGTCAGACTCACTGTCCGGGTATTGGGCTTCAAGCTGCGGCGCCGGCGTGCAGTTAAGCCACCTGTGAGAACTGGAAGCAGACAGCACGGCGTGTGCGCGGCCAGTGTGCTGCACTTCGGCCGACGGGGCGGCTTTCTTCTCCTCCATCGTGCCGAACGTCTTTACCTTGTCGAAAGTAAGACGCTGCGGACCATCACCACCGTTATTAAGGGGGACGGTTTTCTTGTTGAGCCGGCCGAAGATTTTCCTGATGTCGCCGCGGTCATCTTCGATGTGAGTAATCCCAGCTTGGGTGATGGTCTTTTCTACCCCGGCGCGCTCATCGTCATTAGTGAAGTCGATGCTGGTGGCATCAAGTAGGGGGACGTAGACTTCTGCCATTGTTTAGTCTCCCTTGCGGTGTTTTTGGGCCATGGTGATGAGCTCCGGGAGTTTGTCGACTGGTACGTCGGTAAGTGATTGGACGTTGAAATGTGGGAATAGGGTTCCGGTAATCCAGCCCGGGCCTTCGTCCATGCTGATGGCGCGGAGGGTGTTTTGTGCTTCGGGCAGGAGGTCGGGGGTGTCCTCTTCCTGTGGCTCAGGCTTTGGCTCCGGGGCGGGCGCGGCGGCCGGTTCTTCCTTCGGCGCGGGTGCTTCCTCTACTGGGTGCGGTTCCGCGGCTGGTGCCTCCTGGTGCGGCCATGGGGACTGCGTGTCAGGTTCTTCTTTGATGCGGTCGAAGGTTTTTTGCATGGCGTGGATGCCGATGGCGAGGAGGTCGAGGGTGAGGTTTTTGCTAATCCAGGTCATTATTTGGGGTCCTTTCCGGTGATGAGTCGGGTGCCGTGGACGGTGAGGCGGTTTTGCCCGTCGTCGAGGGTGGTGATGTAGCCGTTGTCTTTGAGGTCTTGGAGTTGGGCTTTGGTGATGTGTTTTCCTGCGGCCCAACGGCGCAGGGTGGCGCGTGTGGTTTGATAGTTCATAGGTCTACGGAGTCCAGGAGCGTACGTCGGTCATGGCGGGTAAGCGTGATGTCGGTGAGCTCGACGGCGGTGTCTTCGCTGTAGCCGCGGTCAAGGAAAACCATCATGGTGTGATGGGCTTCTTGGATACGGCGGTCAAGCTCAGTGGGTTTGAGGTCGCTTGGCTTGGGTGGTGTCATAGGTTTTCTCGTTCCTTATCAATGCGGGTGCTGATTTCATGGCAGAGGTCCCGCAGCGTTGGGAATACTTCTCCGTGGTCGCGCATCCAGTCGAGGACTTCACCTTCGAGACGCGACAGTGCGACTTTCTTAGCTTCCCGGCTGGGATAGGTGGACTCTGGAGCGAAGAGTGGCATTGGGGTTCTCCTAGTGTGGTGTTGGCTATAACCAGACGGGTGGCATGGAAATGATCGCGTGAAGGAGGAATCCGAGCATGCCGCCGAAGATTCCGGTAGCCCAGCACAGGCGAACTCGTTTTGCGGCGGTGTCTTGCCAGTAGGCGAGTTCTTTGTAGGTGGGGGCTTTGCGTTCTGGGCGGTTATTTGGATTGGTGGTTGGCATGGCGGGTTTTCCTTTCATGGGCTGCGATTTGGCCGGCGATGTTGTTTGCCCCGCCGGCGAGGTTGAGAATCTGGCGGCGCGTCTTCTCAGGTAGGTGCGCCAGTTGGTAGATGGTTTTCAGGCGGGTTTCAATATCAGTCATGTGGGCTTTCGCCTCGGCGTGCGTAATCTGACGCAATTTGTTACCTCCATTGCATGGTGAATTTCAGGGTGCGGGGCTTACGATGACGGCCGCGGCGGAACAATCTTTTTAGCCAGCTCATACTGACTCCCCCATCAAAAAGGCGTCGCACCATTCGCGGCGCACACGCCACCTGCGGCCAACTTTCACGCCGCGCAACTCGCTGCGCTGCAAAAGCGTGTACACAGTGTCACGGTCCATCCTCATGTACTCGGCTGCCTCATCGGCCAGCAGCCATGTGGTAGTGTCCATTACAGACCTCCCTTTTTGAGTGTCGTACTAAAAAAGGCCCACCTCATTGGGCCTTAACGATCGGCCCCCACACTCCCAATTCGTAGGGGGCCGCACTTATGTCTAAATAAAGGGGTGGGTGCAGGTGCGGGTCAGTGGCGGGGCCGCCCGCTCCTTCACTTACGACGCCAGTAACACGTCGCACCCACCCCAGTGGCCTGCCGGGGAATCGAACCCCGGAGTCTTTTGCAAGCACATTCCTTTGCCTCGGTTGTAGGTGTAAGAAAATGTGTTTTGTCCTGTCAGGCCTGGTATTTCTGTCCGCGCCGTTCGCTCCCTCCTCACCACTCCAGGGTGAGGGTTCCTGTACTTATGTACTTGCCGGAGTCCTGGCACCCTGTCGGGCGGCCCAATGGGGCCTGATCTATGAACCACGCTCGTCCGGCCGGTATCTTCCGGCGCTCTTCACTATTGAGTTCTCTGTACTGCGTGGCCGTCCAGTCCCTCGTCTATCCCCTAGGGAGGGGCTGGCGGCCTGGTGCCCGTGGGGAGGCTTGCACTCCCCTGCCTGCTGGTCGGGCTGTGTTTATGCGGCTAACTGTGCGGGCTCTTGCTTAACTAGGACGCGTTCGGGTGCGGCTCCCAGTTCGGCGAGGGCGTTTAATACTTGTGGGGTGGGTCGGCGGTTTTTGATTGCTGCGTTCCAGGTATTTCGCGATAGTCCTGTGCGGTTTGCGAGGTCTACTGCGGTGTAGAGGCGGTTGATACGCTTAACCCGGTCCAGCTCGTCCAAACTGATAAGAAACATTGTCTTTTTCCTTGTTTTGTAGCGGGTATGACAAAATAATATGTCACCCGCTAACCGTTTGACAAGCTTGTAATTCAAAAAGGTGCACCCATTTTGTCTTTTGGCAGGTCTACCCCCACTTGCTGACAACTTTTTTGTGCACTATGCTCACTTTTATGACAACCCCAGCAGACGTAAAAGATATCTTCGCCAGCCTCGCCGGACGCCGCGTCACCGCCCAAGACATGGCAGACATCCTCGAAACGTCACGCAATACCGTGAACCTCCGCTTAAAGAACGGCCTGGCAGCGGAAGACGTAATCGCCATCTCTCGTGGGCTAAGCATCAACCCAGTTGACGCACTAGTAGAACTTGAGAAGCTAACCCGCGATGAAGTCTTTAACTACCTAGACGGTGATGCGAAGTTACTGGCTACCGCCAGCATCGAAGAACTGGTCTACCGCCTAGCCGAGGACACTTTAAGCAACGTCGAGAAGATAGAGCTCGGTGGCGCTGCCCGTTCCCTGCTCGAGCGCGATGACCTTGCCGCTCGTCGTGCGGGTGCCCCCGTGTCCGAGCCGTCTGCTTCACTGCATGATGACGATGATGGCCTGGTCCAAGAATGGGACGATTCCGTACCGCACGCGGCGGATAGTAGCCCCGACGAGCAGGCCGAACGTGAAAAGCGAGGTGAGGATTTGATTGATTAACACTGATGCCCTCATTGATGTGGCGCAGCGCCGCGGGTATCGAGTGAGGTGGCATCGTGGCGGGCCGAAAGCAGCATGGCTCCCCCACCGGAACACCATCAGCCTGCGCGTAGGCATGGATGATGTCACCACCTTGTGCTCACTGGCTCACGAGTTGGGTCACGCGCATTATGGTGACCCGCCCGGCCACCACGGCGCCCATGAGCTACGCGCCGACCGGTTCGCCGCCCGCCTGCTCATAAACCTCCACGACTACGCCGCTACTGAAGCAATCTATGGACCACACCCGGCCACCCTGGCCCACGAGCTAGGTGTCACGGTCAAAGTCCTCAAAACCTGGCAATCCCTACACGAAAGGACAGCAGCCTAATGACCCAGATATCCCGTCGCCTCATCGCGCCAGACCAGGATGTACTTTCGGCAATCGCACAATTCGTGCAAACCAAGTTCCCGAAGTACGAACTCGATACACAAGCAGATAGCGTCTCTGCCCGTCGGAAAGTTTTATGGCAAAAGCAGGAAGCCACATTTCAGGTAACTGGGGGACAACTAACCGTAACTGGCAACTGCCAAGAGGCCGACAAAGTTGTCTATAAGACTTTGAAGGCTATAGACGAAATGATTGATGACCGCGGATGGGCAGAGGCAGCGCGTACCCACGGAATAAAGTCGGTAGCAAAAGGCCACCTGCTAAAGGACCAGGTGCTGGATGCGTTAGAACCCACTGAACGAATCGTGGTTGCTGCCCAAGGGCATTACGATGGGAAGATCACAGTCCTTACTGTTACCGAAAAGCGCATTTTGGTCGTCTCTAACGATGTGATCGGTTTTCAAGGGGCATCGAAGACTATTGCGCTGGATAAAGTTTCCTCTATCTCGGAGAAAACTGGGTGGGCGTTGGGGTCTATCCGCATCTCTACCTCGAATGATGAGATTGAGGTGGAGAAAGTGGCGACCGATGAGGCGAAGGCAGTTGTGTCCGCAGCGCGTCGTGCACTCGAGCAGGTTTCTGCGCCGTCCTCTGCACCTGAGTCCAGCGGTAGTTTAGACGATTTGCAGAAGCTCGCCGACTTGCACGCTGCCGGTGTGCTGACTGACGAAGAATTTGCAGCGGCTAAAGCCAAAGCGCTCGGACTGTAAAAACTGGGGGTGGCCCCGTGGAGCTGTGCTCGGACACGGGGCCACCCTATGGGCCCACGGGGGGGATGTGGGCCACCAGCAGTATAAAACAAGACCGCCCTTGGCGCTTGTCATGTGGAAGTACAGCACCAAGGGCGGGGATTATCCAACCACCAATTGGGAAGGACACGTATATCTTATGGCATCCATCAAGCCGTACAAGACAGCAAAAGGGCGGGCGTGGCGCGTGCAGTACCGCAGCCCCGACGGTAAAAACCGCACAAAACAAGGATTCCGCACCAAAAACGAAGCACAAGCATGGGCGGACAAAAACGCCACCACCATCCGCACCGGAGACTGGATAGACCCCAACGCCGGCAAAATAACCGTCGGGGAATTAGGGGCACGGTGGCTAGAAATGCAAACCCATTTGAAACCATCCACCCTGCGGACCACAGAGCAGACCTGGCGAATCCACGTAAAACCACGCTGGGGGAACACGCCTATCAAGGCAGTGCGGGCCTCCGAGGTACAGCACTGGCTATCAAACACAAACCGGTCCGCATCCATCGTGAGAAAGAATCACGCGATGCTATCCCAAATCCTAGACATGGCAGTACGTGACGGGCTTGTTAAAACCAACGTAGCGAAGGGAGCAACCCTCCCGAGGAAGGCGAAGGCCAGGAAGGTGTATCTCAGTTGGGAGCAGCTTTCCGCATTTGCCGACGAGTGTGGGGATAATGCGCCTATCGTGTGGCTGCTAGGCACCGTGGGTCTTAGGTGGGGTGAGTTAGCCGGCCTGAAGGTTCAGGATGTGGATGTTTTACGGCGGCGGATTGCTGTGCGTAGGAATGCTGTAACCGTGGGGTACGAGGTGAAGATAGGCACTCCGAAGACACATGAGACTCGGGTGGTAGCTGTCCCTCGGTTCGTGATGGACATGCTGGTACCGCTAATGGATGGCAAAGCTCAGGATGCTTGGGTGTGGTGCAGGGCGGATGGGTCCCCGTTGCGGGTGCCGTCGAACCATACGTGGTTCTATGGTGCGCTGAAGCGGTGCATGGAGAAGGACCCGGAATTTCCGCGTGTCACCCCGCACGGATTAAGGCACGTGGCGGCGGGGTTGATGATTTCGTCGGGTGCGCATCCAAAAATCGTGCAACGGCAGCTCGGCCATGCTTCGGCGGCGATGACGTTAGATACGTATGCAGATTTATGGGAGGAGGATTTGGATGTGGTGGCTGGCCGGATGGATGAAAGTTTTTCGAAAGCAGTGGAATTGTCGTGGAAGGGGGCTTGAGTATGGTGTTTATGCTGGTTAAATGGGGTTTGTGTCGCGGGTTCGAATCCTGCTGGGGGCACTTCTAGCTTACCCCCTTTTACCGGTGTTTTTGCTGGTGGGAGGGGGTTTCTGCTTTTCAGCTTATCCGGTGGTTTCCGGTGGTTTAAGGCTGTTTCCTGTCGTGGATGTCGTGGAATTGCATGGCCGTTTTAGGGATTTCCCCAACAACTTGCAATGCCGTAAACTACGGCATATAATGGTGTTAGACGGCAAGGGGAACAGCCCCTGGAAGAGGCCGCACAACCGGAAAGAAAGTCCGAAATGCAGACCATCATCACCACCCTGGGCACCTTCACCGGCCCCCACATGTACGCCATCCTCAAAGAGCAGTTTCCCGCTGATGTGACGTTCCGGCGCACCAATGTGCCAGGCCAGTGGGGCACCATCGACCGCAAAGTCGGAAGCCAGTATTTCAACCTCGGCATCATCACAGAAGTAAGGACACAAGCAGCATGACACCAAACGAGTTCCGCATCCTCCGCACCAGCATGGGGCTCACCTCCCAAGAGGTAGCCAACGCCTGCGACGTAAACCTCCGCACCGCCCAACGGTGGGAAACCACCCACCAGCCCCCACTCGATGCCGGTGTATGGCTACAAGACAAGTGGGTGCAGTTTGCGGACTACATCGACCAGGCGCTGCAAATCGCAGAAAAATACGAGCAGCAAGGAAAACCAGTCACTTTCCCAGGGGAGTTCGCCAAGGATAAAATATCCCCCGCTGAACACAACGCCCTCATGGGGCATATCTGCATGGCCTACACCTTGGCGGACTTCGACTACGAGATAGTCTAAACCCCTAAAACGCAGAAAAAGACCCCCACCCACGAGGGGTGAGGGTCAAACTTCCTAAACTTCAAAGACTTTCAAAAGTCGTTTTCCAGCTCGTCAGGAATAGGCATATCAGCCACGCTCTCCGGGTGCTTCAGTCGCCACTGCCTAATATGATTCACCGCTATAAAATACCGGCTTTTCCAGACCTCCAGCTTGTCGCGTAGCTCCGCAATTTCGCCCCGCATCTCCGCAATCGATTTGTCGCGGGCTTCCAGCTGCTCATTCGTCCACTCACGAATGCTTTTAGTAAACGATTCCCACTCGGGCCCTCGGGCCTCGATTTCCGTCTTTCTCTTCTGGCTTTTCTCCGTCAGGTGAGTACCTATGAGGGTGCCGAGCACGCCAATCACACCGACGATGATGGTTGCCAGCGGCCCGTCTACGGGCATGCCCGTCACCTCCCATCGACCAGCTTCATCTCATTGCTTTGGCCGCGCCCATACGCGTAGAGGGTCATGGCGGCGATGCCGATATAGCCGAGGGAGGACACCCAAGCGCGGGGGAGGTCACCAAAGATGGTGGCGAAAATGAAACTCAACGCCCACATGGAATGCAGACCCACAACCGCCCCCACGGCGGCGGGCACCAACCTCGGCCACTTAACCGCGCACAGGCACAGCGCACCCATGAGAAGCCACACCACAGCCCACGACGGCGGGTTAAGCACGCTCTCCATAAAGTGCGTCGGCTTCCGCTCCGGGTTCACCAGCAGCGGCGTGTAGGACAGTCCGCGAGCGATGGAGATACTGCCCAGAATCAACAGTCCTGCTGCGTCGGATACGAGCCACCTGGCGGCGCGTAGTTTAAAATCTTCCCATCTCACGACTACTCCCCTGCTGTGGTGGGGCCGGTGTAGACCGGCAGGGCGTTGGGGGTTTCTGCTGCTTCGCGGCGCTCCGCCTGGTCTGCTAGGCGTGGTGCCATGCTTGGGGTGACACCATCGACGGTGAGGCGGTTGGTGAGGGTGGTGACGAAGAAACCGATACCGCCAACGAGAAGTGCCGTCCATTCTGGCGCGTCGGCAAGGTAGACCGGCAGCACGCCAGCAACCCACGCCACGGCCTGCAACACCAGCATGATAGTTCCCTTGTACCGCAGCCACCACGGCTGCTCCTGTAGCTCAACCGCGACGGCTTCGGCCACGTGTTCAGACACGGAGTTAAGAACCGCTTGATTGTAGTGCTTTGCCATTATTTCTTCCTCCGCTTCAATTCGTCTAGGTCTGCTTGAATCTGCGCGAGCTGCTGGCGGATTGCGGCAAGTGCATCAACGGGGGTTAAATTCTGCCCCTTGTCATTAACACCTAGCTGGGGCCATCCCTTACCGCCAGGGCCTCGTAGCTGCGTCCATACGTCCTGCAAGGCATCAATCTGGGGAGACAGATACCCCGTGATGAATGCCCTGGTGTGGGCGTTAACCTGGTCAACCGCATTCATTGTTATCCCCTTGCTTTCTTTCTTCACCGGCTTAGCCGTGGAGGTCTTTTGCCCTCCGCCGTGGGTGAGCTCGTCGTAGAATCGCTGCGCTTCATTCATCCATGCTTGGTGGTATTTGCCGCCGTAGGCGAGGTGGTAGGGGCAGCCAGTTTGGCCGGTTTCTTTGTGGTCGCGGATGTTCTTTCCGTATTCGGGACGGCCTAGGTTGTAGTAGCGGCACAGGGATGCTGCGAGGCGTGCGCCCTGTTTAATGACGGTGTCCGAGATGGGCCAGTCTTGGTCGGCTCCGCCGCTGTTGGCGTGCTCAATGCCGATTGACTGCTGGTTGCGGAGCTGGTTCGCGGCGTGCCACGCGGTATCGGAGTCGTTGACGAGCTGGCCGATGCGCCCTGAATTTTCCACCTGATAGTGGGCACTAGCTTCCCGTGTCTGCCATACCTGCCAGCACCCGTCAATAGTCAAAATACCGGCGTTGTGGTGGCGCACAATGTACTTAATCCGCTGCCCACCACGGCCCGGTGTGTAATGCTTATTGATGAGCCGGTACACGTCCGGCTCTACGTTCATCCAATCCATTTTTGCCCTCCTGTAGATATAAGAAAAGCCGCCCGAAGGCGGCGGTCAGTTAATCTATTTCTTCTTATTAGTGGCGCAGATATTGCAGCGCCTGCGTCCTGTTTTTGTGTAGCTCACGTTGTCGCCTTCCATCTTGTGCCCGTGGATGCATGTATCACGGAGTCGGGAGCCTTTTCCTCGTTTACGATTTTTGGCCGCGTACTCACGCCCCCGCTTTCGGCTACAAGGGATACATACTCGCCCTTGTTTGGTGTAACGAGTGTTTTCCTCATTGAACTCATGCCCATTCACGCAGTGAGTTCGATTTAAGCGTTCATTGGTTCCGTTTCGGATAGAGTCCTGAACATTGTCGCTTCTAGTTCCCCACCGAAGATTTGAGACGTGATTGTTTTCCTTATCATCGTCCCAATGACAGCAATCAGCGCCCGCAAATGGAGGTTCGCCAATAAAAGCTAAAGCCACTAAACGGTGAACGGTAAAAGTTTTTCCTCGTCGCCCTTTTGTGAGGTTAACGTGAAAGTACCCACGCTTCCCTTTCGCTGGTTTAAGCATTCTTCCCTTTAGGGTCAAATGCCCACTTGCGGCGTGAGGAACCTTTCGGTCAACGCTCCGTACGCGCCCGTGGTCTGATACCTCGTAGTGTCCCTCGTATCCCGGGATTGGTCGCCATTGTTCGGCTTGGGTAGACTTCACCCTAGCCACCTCCTACTCGTCTAGGTGTGTGGTTAGGCCCTTGTGAGTGTTGGCGCACTTTCAGGGGCCGTTCTTATGGGTTCATTTTACCATATGACCTGCGGTTTAACCCCCGTGGCCTTGGCGGTCAGCGGGGGGCGTGTGGTTAGAGCTTTGTCCAGTAGTCGGTCGCGGTGTCCGGCCTCCGGTCATCGCGTGTGGTGTGAAGCCGCTGGGAGACGTAGAGGTCGCCGTTGTAGAGGCGTGTGGTGCCTTTGGTGATGCGTTCGCCTTCCCTCCATTCCGGGACTGTGGGGGCTGGCTCCACCGGCTCGTCTGGGGTGTCCGGCTCAGCTGGCTCGGTAATCAGCCCGGGGGCATCCTCACCCTCCGTATTAATCGGCTCATCACGAAGGAAGTCACGCGTCACATCCTCCCAGACGGAGAAGATCTCGCCTGGGGTTTTCGCATTCTGACCCAAACGGCGGTTTCTCCACAGCTTCCCCTCGTGAGAGACGAGCGCTGCTGGCGGGTAGGCGGTGGCCCTACTGGTGGGCTTAGACCACGCGGCCACCTTCGCAACAAGCTGGTCGATGCTGGTCTCCGGTTCTACCTCAGTAGCGAACTCAGGTTTCAGCTCGGGGTGGGTTTCCCAGAGTTCCTGGGCATCCTCAGCACGGGCCGTCTCTACCGCCTCCTCGGCTTGGCGGCGTTCGCGTTCTGGGGTGACTACCCACGCGAGTAGCTGCTGAAATTCTGTGTCGTCTAGTTTCTTAATCTGGTCTTGTAGCTCAGCTACGGTCATTTGACTTCTCCTAGTTTGATGAATGTGACTCTGGTTTTCCCGTCGCCCTCGCCGGAGCCTACGAGGATGATTTGGGAGTCTGGGGTGATGTTGACGTGGCGGATATAGGGGGTTGCTGGGGCGGGGATTTGTTCGCCGTATTGGCCGTATTCACCACCGCGAATGTTCAGTTTGGGCGGGTTAGTCCCCATGCCCTCTAGCACCATGAGATATAGCCCCTCAAGATAGTGGGTTCCATATACATGGTTTTCTAGCCACTGGCCCGATTTTCCTGCATTGGCGGTAATTGTGTAGGAGCGGCGGCTCACTAGCTGTAAGGCCATTAGTGACCACCGCCTACGGTGGCTAGGCGAGGCGTGTGATGTAGAAAACTCCTGTTTTTGAGTTGTCGCCGTAAATCTTGGCCCCGTCCGTGGCCTCCACGAGCACATCCGTCCCCTGCGATGCCCACCCGCTGGTGAGGAGTTCGAACCCGGCGGGAGATTCGACACGATACCGACCTGGGAGGAGAGCAAGCCTGTACCCCAAATTTTCGCACCAAGGGAGACTTTGGCCCTCCCACGATGCCCATGCATTGCCCTCGTTCGTGGTGAGTGTGAACGCCGCCTGGTCGCGGGAACCAACGAGTCTTAGCGCCATGCCGCCACCGCCTTACGCAGCTGGTCAGCGCATTTACGAGAGAGAGAGAGAGAGTTTGTTACTGGTGTGACTAGCACAGTTACGTAACCACCCTTTTCAGAGCTAACGCGGAATCGCAGCTCGCCTTTAGACTCCCAGCGCAGGCGGAGTGTCACACCCTCGGTGAAACTCACCCAATTGTAGGAATTGCCCTTAAATTGGTGCACAGCTAGATTCGCTTGGAGTTGCACGTTTCCATCAGTCACGATAGTCACTGCGTAGGTGCCTTGCTCCATCTGTAGGCCGTAGTTCGACCCCTCGAATGGCACCCAGTCATTTGTTGCCCCTGCCGGGATTTCTTTATCAAACACTTGGGTGTTTCCCGGCGTGAATAATCGTTTCAACATCTTTACACCACCTTGTAAATGTTTCCTGTAGCGGCGACTTGAATAAAGTCACCCTTTTGACAGCTGGATTCCTTGGTCTTGGCTTGGTCTTCGGTCTCGACCATCCAGACCATGCCGACGGTTCGGGCTTTCTCCGCAGCGATGGCTGCGTCCAGTTGGTTTTTGGATACGTCGCCTTTAAGCTCGTCTTTTTGGGCTTGGGTGAGGGACTCGAATTTGATGGCACCGTCTTTACCGTTCGTGCCGTCCTTGCCCTTGGGGCCAGCCAGTGACGGCCCCACCTCCCCATTAATCACCAACCGGTCACCACGCCACTCCACATCCACATTGCTGCGAATGCGATTCTCACCCAACGGCCCCGCATACCTTGCTGTGGTGCGCCAGGTTCCCCACTCGCGTGTCTGGCGGTCATAAGCCGAGTAGTACACATCAATGGTCATGGACTCGCCTTTACCGGAGAGGATGAATCCGGTCTTGTATAGGGAGTCGTGGCCGTCGCCTGCCTGCGGAACCAAAGGTACGGGGGACAATTCCCACTTAGTGCCGTCCGCAGAGTGCAGGAGGTAAATCACGCCATTAACACCCGTGGTACGCCGGTTCGCGTCAGAGACGATGCCCCAGTATTCACCATCATGGTATTGGATTTCAGAGTGCCAGAAATCCCTGTCAGATGGCAGTGTGAAGTCCATCGAGCATTCTTGCGGCTTACTCCAATCAGACGGGGTGGGAACCGCCTTAGTGGACTCCACCCAGACGATCTGATTTGGCGAGACGGTCGTGGAAATGAAATACAGTCGCCACCGGTCCCCCAACCAGAGTAAGGATTGTGCGACGGTGGAGGAATGCCGGTCGGAAAGCTCCGGCCACCAAATCTTTGTCTTCGGCGACCAGTGCACACCGTCGCGGCTCATCGTCATCCAAAAGGACTCACGACCCTTGTTCGGGCGGTCCACCATGCGCCAGGTGAGCACCATTTCGTTATCGCGCATAGTCAAATGCGCGTCCGAGTTGTACGGGTCGGGGCGTCCCTTAGCGTCGTCAATCGGGTTAGTAAGCCCGTCTGGCACTTGCCATTTCACACCATCGTTGGATACGACGATGTTGGGGTCCTCGTGGGCCTCATTAAAGTTCGGGTACGGGGTCATCACCATCCAGTAGCGCCACCCGTTCCAACCGTCCTCAAAATACAGGACGGAGGGGTGTACCGCCTGGCCGGAGTCCTCATGGGTGGGGATTTCCAGTTTCTCACCGGGTGGTGCCGTCCAGCCCCACACTGGGGTTCCTTCTTCGCCGCGCAGCAGGAGTCGCAGGAGTCCACGGTCTGCCATTTGGTGGGAGCGGGCGGCGTTGACCTGCGCGAGTGGGGAGCCACCGCCAGCGTCGAGCGCTCCGCTGCCGATACGTGCCCACTCCGACCAATTCCTGCCATTGTCCCTGGTGCGCTGCATGACCGGATTATCACGGTCAACTGCGCCTACGGTGGTCCAGCGTTGCACGACCTGGCCGGTATCAAGTGCTAGGACTTCCACGACAGCAGGGTTAATCGCTGTGGGCAACGTGGGCTTATTTACCAGTGACGATGCTGTGGAGTAGTTGACCACCTGGTACATGCCGGAGGTGAGGTAATCGTCCATATTGGACATTTTCGGGATGGCGGTTTTCTCCCACGTTGCACTCTCCCAAGGCTTTTCCCACGGCGACCACTCGCCCGCGGTGTCACTATGGCGAATGTAAGTCAGGTTCGGGCCGGTTGCTGGTCCGTTGACCGTCCAGCGTTGAACACATGCTTTGCCGCTTAGGTTAAAGACTTCCAGCACGCCGGAATTAATCGCGGTCGACTCATTAGGCAGGTTCTTCAGCGACGCGGCCATAGCGTACGTGTTGACCTTATGGAATCCAGACGTGGTGACCTCGTTGAGGTCTGCGCCCTTTTCAAAGCCACCCTGCACCCATGCGTATTTCGCGCCAATTTCCTCCCACGGTGACCACTCACCAGCGGTGTCACTGTGGCGAATGTAAATAAGGTTCGGGCCGGTGGCGGGACCGTCCACGGTCCAACGCTGCACACAGGCCTTACCACGTAGGTTAAACACTTCTAGGGTGCCGGAGTTGATAGCGTCCGAAACGTCTGGAAGATTCTGGGCCGACGCGGCCACACTATACGAATTAATTTGGTAGAAACCAGAATCCGTGACCTCATTAAGGTCAGTGCCCTTTTCTAGCCCGCCTTTAGGCCACTTAATGACCGAATCGATCTTGTCGGCGGCTTCCTGCAAAATCTCACGCATACCACCCTTAACATCAAGGTAGTCCTGCATGTTGGAACTGAAGCCAAGGGCGTTTGCGATAGCTTCCCAAATCATGCTCATTCCGGCGGCGGCGATGAATGGGATACTGTCAGACCAACCCGGCCCGTCCACATAAAGCCAACCCTTCACCCCCTCGGTGGCGGTCACGGTGAAACTACCGGACTGGTCAATATTCACACGTTGGGGCTGGGTGACGGTAATACCAGCGGCAGACGGCTGCGCATACGCGGACTTCACCGTCACCTCGGACACGTCCTCCAAAGGGCGGGAAGTAATATCGGAAATAGTGCCGGAAAGCTTAACGGCCATAATGATTATCCTTTCTCAATCTGTCCGGTCGCCCCGTTGAAAAGCCGCCACTTAGGCTGCAATTTGGGCTTGGTGGATTTACCGTCCCAGTAAAGAACTAGAGGGAGGTCATTCAATGCTGCGGCGGTTACGTATTTGGACAAGTCCGGTGGTTTCTTCCCCTCCAAAGTGGCCACCCGCTTAGAGAGTTCTCCCATTCCGGTGTTTGCAGAATCAGCTTGCGCGGCAATATGGGCGAATGCTTTACCCGCTTCCTGGCCGGTGTGCTCGGCGTCGGAGACGATGTCTGTTGCGTCTGTGCGGCCATCGACGGTGTAGTTCTTTTCGACACCATCGCCACTGTTGGGGTTAATGCCCATCGTCTAGCTCCTCCATCGCTTTCAGACGCTCCAAGCGCATCGCTTCGGCAGCAAGCTGGGATAGTTCTAGGGCGGTGAGACCATCGAGGGTTTTAGGTGCTGGTGTTGTGGATTCAGCGCGGGCGCGTTTCTGGTTAATGGGTATCCACGCGACCTGCTCCCCCGGTGTGCCCGTGCCGCCTAGTGGGTCGAGCTTCACAGCGGGGCCAAGCGCTAGGGTCACGTCGTACAGGCCCGGCTTAGCGAACACCCCAGTCAGCGTGCCGTTGTGGCGGTGTAGCTCAATACCGGGCGGCAGATGCCCCTCAACAATGCGCACACCGCGCCTATCGCCGCCTGGTATCTGGAAGTCCAACGACTCCCCCACCGTGGCGCGCTCACGGTCACTATTCGTCTCGAAATCCACCGCCCACCCAAGCGTGATGGTCTCCGGCTCCCCCACCTGGAAGCGAGCGCCCAACTCATCAAAGACATGCCGTGCTACGGCAGACTCACGCCCCTCCGGCACAACACCCAAAAACAGGCCCGCATACGGGTGCTCCGACTCCGGCACCTGCGTGGGCACAATATAGCGGTAATCCACGTTTATCCTCCCTTTGTCACGGCCAGCCGGCCAATCACAGCACGAACATTCTCTTTATTGGCCTGGTAGAGCTCACCCGGCGACGCCAGCGAGGAGTAATCACCAATACGCAGCTGCCAGCCAACTTCCTGCCCCGGTTTCGAGGTCCACGTCAACCCACTGACGTACGCTGCCCACACCACACCCCACGCGGTAATACCGATGGTGTCGCCCAGGTCGAAATCACGCCCCGGTAAATACGGGTCGGGCGAATCGATGGAGAACTCGGCGGAAATGCCGCCCTCCGTCTCCTGCTTCGCCTGCCAGGCCTTCTGCAAAGACTCAACAGTGTTCGCTTCACCTGTCTTGGAGATAGCCGTGAAACGCGAGCGGCCATAATGGAACTGCCTATTTCGGTCCACGTACTCGTTGAGGACAAACAGGCGGTCAGCGGACAACTCCGCCAGCAGCTCACCGCCGCCCTTAATCACCTCGGCAATAGGAGCACCAACCCACGGGATTGCGGCCACTGCCGCGGCAAACGCCGTCTTAATACCAATGTTCGCAGCCTTATTCACTATGTCCGGCGACTTACCACCCACCAGCCAACGGTGATCCGTGGACTTACGCAGTGTTACGTCCGGGGCGTCCATGAGGGTGTAAACCACCCACGGGCGCCGCCCATCACTATTCCTAATATCCACGTCCGCAAACTCCGTCGTGGACGTAATGAAATCGTCACTGCTAATCGTGCGTTTCAACTGGCGGAAAGCCTGCCCCACGATGCCAGCCGCGCCAGTCACCGTAGCCCTCGGGGCGAAATCAATAATCGTCGTAGGCAACGAGAGCGTCGTATAAGACGGGAAAGGTTGCGGGTCGCCGGGAAGCCACAGCCACGCGAAAGGCTGCACGCCTGCCGCCGCCCACGTCGCTTTAAGCAAGTCCCAGGCGTTATCCCAGCGTGCGGACACCACGCACCACTCGGAGCGGTTACCCGACATGACCGGCGAGCAAATCACCGGGTGCATAGACGGATTAAACCCGCGCCACTGGCGAGGGCTCGTGTAGCCCGCCGTCCACGAGAACATGCTGTCTAGAAGACTCGGCTGCTGATACCCAATAAGGTTTCGGCCGATGAGTTTACGGGAGACTTTTTCGGCGCTGCCGTCTTGGCGGTCTTCCCACTGCAACTGCACAACCTTAGACCTGTTGGAGGGGTCCGCCCACAGTGGCAAGTGCTTCAAATGCTCCATCGAGTCCACACCGGACAATTCCACCTCGGCGGGATTGCCCTGTGGGTCGCCACCACGCGGGTTGATTTCCAGAATGCGGTAGCAGCGGCGTTTAAGACCAGGGCGCTCCACGACAACATGCACCGCCCCGTGAATAAGGGCGTCTAGACTGCCGCCCTTATCGAGGTTGCGCAAATCGTCACGCAAAAGGTAGTCGACCACGGGGTTGACCACGCCCGGCGAAATCTCACCCGGCAAGGTCATGGACATGTTGCCCACGTCCGCGAAAATGCCACCCCACTCGGCTTCTAGCCAGTCCTCAATATCGAGCACCGGCTCCCAGTTCTTGTCGTACAGGCCGACGTACTGCCCGTGGGCTTGCATGACCGCTTCACGGTGAGCCTTATGCTGCGACCAATTGACCATGTGTCACCTCCACGGGCTAAGAAAGCGCGGGGTGACTTCTAGGGTGAGCCCCGCGCCCAACTGAAAATCATTCTTTGTGTGAGGCTGTAGCGTCTCCCCCACGAGCACGCCGCGCAGCGACGACCACGTTCCGGTATCAACGTTGCCGCCCTCATCGGTGACTTGGCCTTGCATGCCGCGCTCCAAATCAATCCACCTCGTGCCCGGGCCTTGCGCCAAGCTGACGCGCAGACCACTCGGTAAGGTGAAACTGGTTGAGCGGCCGTCCCATTTCAGGCGAAGTTTCGGTGGTAGGTCGCCGGGAGTCGTCACAGTGACGTTACCCGTGTATGTCCTAACACCCCCAGACCAGTACCCATCAAGGCACCTATACCGAACACTATCTTCAATAAGACGTGCCCCTGACGGATCTAGCTCAACCTCCGCGAAACTCACCAGCCGCACACGCGCCTCACGGTTACCACCATCACGCGCCACGACCTTCAGCTTGCCGTCCTCAAAATAGGACCACGCATTACGCCAATCCCGTAATGTCTCCATCACCGAATCATCAGGCCCCGGACGCACGACAACATCCAACTCGCCATCAAACGCCGGAACCTTCGACCCAACAACACGAGAACCGTAACGAGTGACCGACTCCGCCGAGGAAAAATCCACCTCACCGAAGCCGCCACCAAAACCGCTCTCTTTAAGCACGACGCGCTGCTCATCAGCTTCCGCGTCAAGCATCGAGTGCAAGATGAACGTCTCGCCAGGGCGATGCGGCGCAGTATAGGTGATTTTGTAGCCAGGCTCCTCCGGCATAGTGAAACCAGAGTATCCAGACCCAAACCGCACAGGATTCACCATTTACATCGCACCTCCCCTAGTCGTGCCAGCCACAGCCACGCTCGTACGGCGCCGCAGCTTGCCAATCTCCTCGGTATTAATCGTGACTTCGTCTTCGACCTTGTCCACGCGCTTACGCAGCACCTCCTGGCCCTCAAGGTTGACCACCAAGGTCATACCATCATCAGACTTGAGTCCGCCGCGCTTAATGTCACGCCACTGGTCGCCGTTGAACACCGGCTCCGGCTCGTTCGACAGATTCACGGCAATGCCACCAGGCTTAAGCCAGCCGCCTTGGTCAAATACACCAACCTTGTTCAGCAGCTTCTCGGCATTACCCATCTGCTGCCCATAGCGGTCAGGAAAGGCAGAAACCTGAACCTTCTGCGCAGCAGCTCCCGGGTCCATCGACTTGTAATCAAAGGATTTCAGCTTGTCGAAGAACATGCCCGCCGAGTCGTATGGGGTCATGCGCTGCTTCACCGTGCCCCACGCGCCGTTATCACGCTGCTGGAAAAGACCAACGGAATCGTAATCCGAACCAACAGCATCATGACGGTACTTCAACGACTCCGGAACAGCACGGTTCGCCCACATCTTCAACGGGTTACCCGACTCCACCAAAGCCGTCGCAATACCAATCCTCGCGGCCAGCTTATCCAACCTCATATCCTTGGCCTTGCGAGCAATCTCACCAGCAAAGAAATCAGGGCCCCACGTCGGGCCTTTTTTCTTCTCCGGTTTGGGCGCTGCAAGCTGCGGGTCCTTAGCTATCTTCGCCGGAGACAACGACGTTGCCGCATCGGACTCAATCGCTTCGGCATTCTTCGCAGCCACATTGGTGCGCGGCTGCTCCTTAACCTCCTTGGTGGTGACAATGCTGTCACCGTTTGGTAGGAGGTCTTTGCCCTTAGTGGTCAGCAATTTCTTGATGGTGGAATCTTTCAGGCCGAGCATGTCGAAGATGCCGTCCACTGCGAAGTCGAGAATCGACTGGTCGCCCAGCCCCTTCGCTGCGGTGGCCTTAGCCGCGTCCTCCGGGGACAACGCAACCGTGACCGTATTCTCGCCAGTGGCACCAGTGGTGGTGTCATCGGCACTCACAGTGACGGGTACGCCGTCAATGGTCATGGTGCTGCCGTCTGGGATGGCATTCTGGTCGAGAATTTTGTTCATCTTCGGCGGCTTCGGCGGCTTAATGGTCTTGTAGAAGAACTCGTTGAAATACGAGTCCCACGCGCCGGCGGCACGGCCACCAATCTGGCCATTACCACGACCGCCGCCCATCTCCACGTTCGTGCCGTCTGGAAGTGTCGAAGCGGTATGTCCGCCGCCTGGCCCGCCGTTCTTGAAGCCGATTCGCAGGTCGCCCTTCTTACCGCGACCGCGATGGAAACCATGCGAGGACAACCATGCGGCCTCGTCCATCGTGGCGAACTTACGAGGGAACGGATTCATGCCGCTGGCAAGCGCGGCGAACGCCGACGCGGTGCCGGAACAGTCACCCCAGTTCGAGCCACCAAACACATATGGCGCGCCCTCTAGGGAGCGCGCCGCCTGGTAGCCCTTGACGCGGGCTCCTTCTGCAAACCTGCGCAAGTCCTTAGACGTAATACCGCCGTTGGCGAAGTACTGGGGCTTGGCCGGCGCTACTTGGGAAGACGGGCCTGGTTTGACCGGCTCGCCCTTCTTGTCCACAACCGACAGTCCGAAAATGTCGGCCGTCTTGGCGAGAATCTGGGTTGAGCGTTTGCGCTTCGACTTTGCCAGTGGGATGTAGGACTCGCCGCCGGTTTCCGGCTCCGCCCAGATACGCCACTCGCCGCCCTTAGCAATCTGCGCCGTATGCTTCTCTTTCGAGCCGCCGTTAGCGTAGCGCTCTAGCTTGTCGATACCGCCGTCAATGTAGGCGCGGGTAATACCACCCTGCACCATATAGACACCGCCGTCCGAGAAGCCAATCATGCCGCGAATCTTGTCCGGCATGACCGAGCCAATAGCATTCTCAACCTGGCCAAACATCGACTTAATACCGTTAATCAAGCCACTGATGATGTTCTTACCGGCGTTGACCAGCCACGTACCAGCCGAGGAGAAGACGCCTTGGACCTTGCCCGGAATCTGGCCGAGCACGCCCATCATCTCGCCAATCTTGTTGCGAACCGTACCTACCATCCGGCCAATCGCTTGACCGAACGACGCGGCAACCTGCTTCGCATTCTCGAAGATGGACTTGAAAAAGTTCATCGCCGAGTTGATAACGCCATGCACGATGTTGGAAATCGCCTGGCCCATCGAGCTGAACCGATTACGGATATTCGAGAAGTTGCCCGTGAGAACGTCTGCCAGCAGGCCGGCAGCGTTACGGAAGAAATCCCACGCGGGCTTAATAACACCGTTCCACACGTTGGAAATAAGCGAACCCATCGTGCGGAAAGCGCCGCCAATCACAGCGGTGAAAATCGGCACGACAAACGACGCCACCGACTGAACCACCGACATGAACAGCGACAGGACGGGTTGAATCGCCCCAGACCACACAGCAGAAATGACGCTGCCAACGAACTGGATAGCCGTCCAAATACCGTTAAACGCCGCAGACACAACAGAGCCCAAAACTTGGAAGCCCGTCATCATCACGTCAACAATCGGCGCAATCCAGGCTTGGTAGAACTCACCAAAGCCCTGGGTGAACTCCGACCACTTATCTTGCATGGCCTGCCAGGCGCCAACTGCAATGTCTTTCAGTACACCGAACGCAGTACCGATAAAGCCGACAACCGGAGAAATCCACGTCTGATAGAACTGGCCGAATCCAGTGGTGAACTCGGACCACTTGGCCTTCATGAAATCCCAAGAAGCCACGGCGATGTTCTTCAGGTCCACAACGCGGTCGCGGAAGAACGTCAGAGCCGTGAAGATTGGGGAATCCTCACTAATACCCAGAGCAGCGGCATAGTCAGTCGTGTCACCAGTCTTCAAGAAATCAAGGGCTCCGGAAAAAATCTCCTTCACCCTATCGACAGCGCCAGTGACCTTTTCCACCGTCGCATCCCACGCGCCAGAAATCATGTCACCAATCTGAGAGAACACCGGGCCGAAAGTAGACTGCACCCAATCCAGGCCAGCCTGAAACTTCTCGACTACCCAATCCCAGCCGGCGCCGAGAGCCTCCGTGAAGGATTCCCACATCTTGCGGCCCGTCTCGGTCTTGGTGAAGAACACCACTAGACCAGCCACCAGGCCGGCAATCGCAATGGTGATAAGCGCAATCGGGTTCGCAGCCATCACCATGTTGAACGCCGCCTGCACGCCGGTCATCAACTTCGTGACACTAGACAGGCTCTTGAACCACTTAATCAAACCGCCGGCGGCAATAATCTTCTGCTGGAAAGCAACCGCAGCCAGCCCACCAGCAACAACCGTCAGACCAGTCCCCAACGGCAGCAGCCAATCCTTACTCTTCTGCACCCACTCGGCAAACCCTTTCACCGCGCCCAAAGTGAACTCAAAAGCACCCTGAGCTCTATCCAGAGCCGGGACTAAAGAATCAAAAATCTTCGTCGCGATAGGCTCCAACGCCAGGACCGCCTGGTTCTTAAACTGGTCCCACCGCTCGGAGAAATCAGCGGTCTCCTCTGCCAGTCCCCCAATCGTGTCCGAGGTGGCACCAGTCGCATCCATGAAATCATCCACAGACAGAGTGCCGGTCTTCACCGCATCCACAAACTGGGCGGCACCACGAGTGCCGAAAATATTGGACGCCATATCAATCGCTGCAGCATCATCACCCGCATTGATAAGCTCCTCGATACTGCCGATCGTTTCTTTCAACGCCTCCGGCGCATCGCGCCCCTCAGACGCAAACTCCGCCAGCGCACGCTGCATCGACTGCAGCGTCTTATCCGCATCCAGACCGGCCTTATCCATCTGGCCCACAAGCGCAGCAGAATCAGCCATCGAGAACCCGAACCCGCGCAAAACGGGGCCAGCCTTAACCGCCGACTGCGACAACTCAGTAATCGTCAACCCAGTCGCCTGCGACACTTGGAACAACTCATCCAGCGCGGCCGGCATGTCCTTCGCCTCGATACCAAAGCCAGACATGGCCTTCGATACCTCGTTGATGTCGGCATCCACGCCGAGGTTCTGCAGCTGCATGAACTGAGCCGTCATCTTCTCAAGCGGCTCACCAGTCAAACCAAGACGTGTATTCAGATCCGCCAGCGTCGAGCCAATAGCCCCCATATCGGAGCCAACACCAATGGACTCGCCAGCGACCTTGCGCATCGAATCCTGCAGCTCCTCAAACGCAGCACCACTAGCACCAGTGCCCGCACGGATCGTGTCATACGCATCATCAAACTGGGCACCAATGTCATACGCAGCTTTACCAGCCGCGCCGACAGCACCAACTACCACGGCACCGGCGGCGGCAATCTTGCCCAGAGAGACCTCAAACCCCTGGCCCTTGCCGTCGGCGTCAGCCGCGGCGTCGCCAAACTCCCGGGTTGCACCGGTGGCTTCGTCCGTGGCATTCTCGAGGTCTTTCTGCGCCGTGGCGAGAGAATCGGAGGCACGCTTCGATTCCGCCATGGCCTTTTCGACGCCACGCTCAGCCTTCTCAACATTCTGCGCAGCAGTCTCAACCTTGGCGCGCTTGGTGAACACGTCACCTTCAGCCTTAGCCAACTGCTCCGAGCTGGCCTTGCCAGACTTCTTCATGTCCGCCAGCTTCGACTCCGCAGCTTCCAGCTGCTTCGCCGCAGCCTGAGACTTCAACACCTCAGAGTTACGCTTCGCCTCAGCATCAGCCAACTCTTCCGAGGATTTCTTAACGCGGTAATTCGCCTTCTCGACCTTCGCCGCTGCATTGTCGGTGCCCTTGGAGATGCCCTTCTCGATGGAGTCGCCGGCCTTCTTCGCCGCCTTCGATGCAGGTGCCAAAAGCTGCGACTGCAGCTCTTTGTTAATTCCAGACAACGACACCGTTGTTGGCAAAACTGCATAGCCTGCTGCGCTCATTAGGAAACCTCCATCAAAAAGAGCCGCAGGGGTTATCCTGCGGCGTTAAACTCCCTGGCTCGCTCACGAGCCCGTTGCATTGCAATTTCGCGCTCTTTGGCGCGACGCTCACGCTTAAGCTGCTCCCAGCGTGGATGCTTTTGCTCAGTCAGACTTGACCAAATATCCATCAGGACCGAAGAAATCTCACTGACAGGTGGACGGTCTTGCACCACGGAGTGAAACAGGGACTCCGGCGGCAAATGCTCCGCAAGCAACAGCATGCGTCGCAGAGTCATGCGCGACGCGCCCCCACTAGGGCGGTAGAAGTCGCGGTAATCCAGGTGGTAGAAACGCTGAAAATCAACCTCCACCAAATCCTCATGCTGAGCAATGAAGTACAGCAGCCTTATTTTCCCTGGCGGCGCTCACCCCACGCCTCAAACACCTGACGAAATTCCTCAACAGACAGGCCAAGGTCAATGAGCTTAAAGACCTGGTCTTCACCAATAATGGCTTCAAGCACACTCGGAATGTACTTCTGTGCGTAACGCTCGTGGAACACGAACATCATGCCGGCAGGAGCTGCTTCACGAGTCCAGCGATCTTCAATCTCAATTTCTTCGCCATCCACATCGATGGTGAAGGTGGGGTATTCGATGTTCTCGTCTGGGGTGTCGGTGGTGGTTTCTTCGATGGCTTCGGCCTGGGCGCCGGTGGCGTCCTTGGGGTCGATGTTGTCGTTCTTTTTCTTGCGAGTAGTCATGGCAGACCCTTTCACATTGAGTTGTTTAGTAAGAAACTTGGGCAGACCTTGGGGTTAGGGGTAGGGGTAGGGGCGGTCTGCCAAAATCTCCCCTACCCCATCGACCTACGCCGAAGCGCCAGCCTCGGTGTCAGCGCCGCGAGACGGAGCTTCCTCCGCAGCGTCGCCAGTGTCGTTCTTATCCTCAGAGAAACGAATAACCTCCGGCAGCTCATCCGGCGTATCGTCACCACGCAGACGCAGGTAGTCATACAGTGCGCCGAACTGGTCCTTACGAATCTCCGCCTTAAACTGAGTTACGGAAGCGCCATCATCGTTACGCTCATTACCGGAATCCGCGTACACCAGAGCACGGCGACGAGACACATCAATGTAAATATCGCCGAAGCTGTTGGTGGTCTTGAACGCAATGAAAACCTCGGCAGGATTCTCCGGCGCCATCAGAACACCCGGTTCGCCCTCCTTGAAGTCAGAGCCCGGCCACAGCAGCGGGAAAGTCACGTCGTTCATTTCGAGCGCATCGAAACCACGAACGTCCTTCTTGAACTTGTTGTTAAGCAGCTGCAGCACGCCACCAAACGAGTTGATTTCGGTACGGTCAACCTCCGGCTCCTGGGTGATGGCGGAACCATCGTTGAGAAGGCCTACGAACTTCCAGACCTTCGGGTCAAACGAACCATCAAGGCCAATCTTCGGGTCAGATTCGGTAGAGGTGTAGACCTCCGCGTCCTTCCAGACGTCAATCATCCGGGCGCGGTCAGTTTCCAGAGTCTGGGTGCCCTGGTCAGTGTTAGGGGTAGTCATTTAGGAAAGTCCTTTCTTAGTTGAAGCAGCCACGACCGTGACCGCAGCGACCCAACCCTTAACGTCCTCATCTTTCACAATGAGGACCGGGCCGGGGGAAATACGAAAACCCCCAACAGAGTGGGGGTTTAAAAGCCAAGCGTTAATCTCACTAGCTACACGTCGAACTTCCGGCTCAAACTTGCCGTACACGTTCACACGCACATTCTCAGTCGACGTAGCACGGCCCGAGCGTGGAAAACCATCACTCGACACCGTGACTACCGGGCCATCATCAACCGACCAGCCCTGCGGGATAGCCGCCGCAACCCTAATCGGCTTCGCCATCACGCCACGCAAAGCGCGGCGAATGACCTCCGGGGCATTACGCTGAATGAAGTAATCCAACTGCGTCACCTCGGACTATAGCGGTGCACATCCAGCCCCTGCGACGCAGCGGCACGCGTCAATGTGCCGTGCTTTGCCTGCATAGCCAGACCTTTCGCATGAGCCAACGTTACGAGCGCGACGGGGCGACCATGACTATCGGTCTTCATCGTCACCGTCACCGGAACATCACCCTCAACGGAACCAGCGACCGCCTGTACCTTCGACTCCAACTGCGGGGCCAACGAGGAAAGATTCTTCTTGTACCAAGAATCCGGAATATTCAGCCGAGGTTTACCAACCTTAGCCACTAGCCCTCACCCCTCACGCAATCAAAAACCACAGACGGAAAATGCCGCCTGTACACAGGACGACGGTGTTTAGACCAGTCCCACGCAGTAATACGCACCTGATACCGCTTACCGCGAACCGTGACCTCGTCACCATCGGCAACCTCAGTCCCGGCCGGCGCCCACACGCGCAGAATGTCCTTCGTCCCCTGCTTGTCTTCATCCGACATCTCAGACAACGACAACGGCTGAACCGACTTCACCCACACCTCACGGTCAGGCAACCCCGGCACCGGATAACCATCATCATCCACACCACCGGCAGCACCATGAATAATGACTGCTTCGCTCAACATGCACCCCGCTCACTGAACTCTGCACCACGAAACGCAGTGCGCCGCCCATACGGAATGACACGGCCACCACGACCGCGTGGGAACCCACCAACGCCAAGACCCAACAGGTCTAGAATCGCATCGTCAATTCCCACACCGCCCCAGTGAAACCGAAGCCCCTGCGAGTACGTCACCGAATCGGACTCCTGGCCCGTAGTCGACGACGCCGAGGCAACACCCACATTGTCGCCAATGAGGACAGCCTGAAACACCATCGCACGTACAGCCTGCTTTGTTGCAAGCTGCAGCCACCGAGAACCAGCAACCTCACTCTGGAAATCACGCCCACGCCGAGCAAACTCCAACTCGATAAGCTCATAAGACTGCTCAATCAGCGCCTCTACACGCGAGCGTTCTTCATCCAGCAAGGGTCGCGGGAAAACGTCAGCAACATCATCAACGGAGATATTCATCTGCCCTCCCCTCCTTAAGGTCTAGCGCGACTGATTAACAGTCTTAGTAACAAAGCCCATAATCTCGTTGCGCTTGGTTAATCCGGTGAGCTTAATCCCATTCCGGCGGGCATACTCTTTCCACTCCGCAACAGGAGCGGTCTTCTTCGGCAACGCCGGATAGCCAGACTCCGAAACAGTCAAAGCTGTTTCAGGTGCCGGCGGGGCCTCCGATTCTTCGGCAGGCTCTGGGGCGGGCGACTCCGCCGGCTCGACAGCTACCACCCCCAGTTCAACGAGGGCATCGAAGTCTTTGTCTTCAACCTCGATGACTTCACCAGAACGATGCACCACCGTAGACCCCAGAGGGTAGCGGGCAGCCTTGGCAAGACGAACTTGCTTCATGCCTTACCCCCTTCCCTAAATAGCGCCAGTGATCTTCACAAGCGCCTTCGGAGCGCGCACAACCAAGGAACGGAAGTGCACATAATCCGAGCGCCAGGTCAGACGAGGGCCACCCATACCGGACTGACCGCCCTCCTCATACCAATCAGAGAATCGCGGTTCCTCAGCTTCAAAGCGGGTACCAAGACCACCGGTGAGGGTCTCAGACATCACGTAGGCAACGCCATCTTCCATGCCGTCGTCTACGACGAGCTCGAACTGTTCACCGATGACCGGCTGGCGGCCAATCGGGGTAAAGCGCGGGTCAGCGTGCGCCATATCCCCCACGTACAGTTCAGTGACCTGCTTGTTACGCTTCAGGGCATTAATGGTGCGGCGGTTCGCCCAGATATAGCGACCGGCGTAACCAAAGCGTCGCCCCTCATGGTCGACCGCTCCCGCAAGCAAGTCATCAGCAGCATAGAGGTCATCCATAGCCTTCGCGTCCGCAGTGTTCCACTTCGCCGCGACCGGCAACTCCTCCACCTGGTCGTCAACTGCAGCGAAAGCAGCGAGCGCGTCACGGCCATTCTTGCGGCGAATTTCTGCTGCACGACCAAGCAGCTCACGCTGCACCGCAGCGCCGGAAGTGAAGTTGCGCTGCGAATAGGACACGCGGACACCAATACCAGCAGGCAGCAAGTCAGTATGGCGGCGCTCACCACGGGACGGGTCTCCCACCGGAATTTCCCCAAACTCCGCAATAGTCTGGGCTTCCTCATCCAGGCCAGGCGCGGAATCCAGGTTGTAGCCAACGGTCAGCTTGCCACCCGTGCTAAACGGGTCGAAAATCAGCTCATAGGCCTGTTCGCCTTCCAGCAGCTCGTTGACAGCGCCCTCGATGAGTTCCGAGGAGGTCAGGATGTCCTCGACGGACAGGTACTTCAGGTCATCGAAATACGAGTTGTTAGTGCTCATTAGGGTGTTCCTCCTAGGATTCAGCAGCAGCTGCCACGGCAGGCAGCTGGTTGAGGATGGTCAGGGTCTTACCGTTCTCAGTGTCGCGGACAGCCACGCCCACCTGTACGGAACCAGATGCGGAAGCCTTGCCGTCAGCCGCGGCGAATACCGCAGCGCCAGCCTTAATAGCACCGTCGGTCTCGAGCTTCACCGCAGCAGGGCCATAGTGAACTGCGATGGTTGCGGCACCAGGCTCCTTCGGCTCTACTCGACCCGCCTCGGTTACTGCACCAAAGACAGCGCCGGACGCATCAGCATGCTTAATCTTGCCGTTCTCATCAACAGTGACGAGACGGAACTTTTCAGTGTCGGCCGCAACCTCAAACGAGATAGGGCCGGAACGGAAAGTTGGGTTCGACATTTACTTATTCTCCTTCTTATTCTGACGGTTAGCCGCGGCCTTGGCACGTAGCTTCTCAGCCTTGGTCATGCCGGCAACATCACCGGAATGGCCAAGTTCCTGTACGGGCACAGCCACGTTCTTTGGGAGGTTGCCCCAAATCTTTTCCGCAGCGACCGGGTCAGTCTGGTAAGCGGCGATAGCTGCCGCACGGTGGCCTGCAGAGTATCGGCCTTCACGAATATGACCATCAACTTTGGCTTCGAGCGCTCGGCGCTTGTCCTCTGCGAGCTTTGCGGAGTACTTCGCCCGGTCAGCCATATACTCGTCCCACACAGCACGCGGAACGGTGACCACGTCCGCCGCAGCTTCTCCACTAACCGGGGCAGCGGGGGCATCTCCCTCAGCGCTTTCACCGTCGTTAGTATCCTCCGACAGTGCACGCACCGTCACAGATAGTGGCACCGCTGTATCATTCACCATCACAGTGAACTCAGCGGTCGAGCCAACCTCAGCTCCGGAAGGTGCAGTGACCGTTACCGTGCCACCCTCATCCACGGTGGCCTCGAAACCATCCGCCACATCGCCCATGGTGAACGTGAGCCCTGCGGACTTCGCCAACTCCACCGCGCCAGGGGTCGGCTGCGGTTCAGTCCCCTCCGGGATTACCTCAACCTGCTCATCATCGGCGGTAGTATCACCAATCTTCGCGTCAACGGTGATGCGCTCCGTTGGAACAATCTTCACGTCATCCGGGTAGGTCACATCAACGTCACCGGAAATCTTGACGGTCTCATTAAAAAAGCCGGAGAGTGCGTTCTGCACGTCCTCCGGCTTCTTACCCAACTCCTGGGCAAGCTGATTAAGAATACTCACTGTATCCCCTTTCTGCCCATCACTGGGCGTCGTAGTTGTGTCCCCCGATTCCGACCGGGTGACAGGCGGCGGCGGAGCCGCAGCCCGGTTAGCGAACTTAAATTGAGCACGCATCGCCCCCAGCGACGCCATCGCAGGCTGCTTAGCGTCCTCAATCTCATCCACCAGCCCAGCAGCCAACGCTTCCTCGGCGGTGTACCACGTCTCCGCGGCCATAACCGACAACCAATCGTCGGGAGCACCACCGGCCCGGTCGGCGTAAATCTTCGCCAGCTTCACGTCTTGGCGGGCCAGGTCGGCGCGCATCTTGTCAATATCGTCGGCATTACCGGAAAGCATCGCCCACGCTTTGTGCACCATCACTTCCGCGTTCGGTCGAATCACCACTCGGCCGCCAGCACCAACCGCGATGAATGACGCGGCAGAAGCCGCCAACGACTCAATCACCACAGTGATGTCACCGGCATAAGCACGCAGGGTATTCAAGATGGCGATGCCCTCATAGACATCACCACCGCCAGAATTAATGCGAACTCGCACAGGGGCGCCATCAAACTCGTTGAGCTTTTCCTGGACTTGCTTGGCCGTGTTCTCCCAACCAATATCGCCGTAAATCAACAGGTCATTCATCTACTACCTCCCCGCTGTTATTCTCCCCCGCAGGTTTCTCACCCTCCGGGGTTAGGGTGACGCCCAGCTCTTCTTCCGCGTCACTCAGTGACTTCTTTGCTTTCAACGCCTCAAACAACGACCGGGCCGCAGGGATACGGAACGTCGACCGCACCCACTGCTCAAGGTTCGGCTCCTTCGTCAACACACCCTGAGCCGCAAGCTGTGACACATCGCCCGGTGTGAGGTCCTTCTGGACCTGAATGCGCGTTGAGGTAATCAGCGGCACCGGCCCGTCATAGTAAGGGAATGCGACCCGAACCAAGTCCTCGACAATATGCTGCGACGCTATATCAGAAACCCATTCTGAAATGGACTGCAAGCCCTGGATAAACTCACCCAACTGAACGTTTGCCAATGCGTAAGAACCGCCCGCTCCCGTCAAGTTAAGGTGAGTCGCGTTGCATGCAATCGCAATCTGCGAAGCGTGATACTGCATCGCTTTTTCAATATCCGGCAACGTGCCAGAAACACCCTCTACAGGCATCTTCGCCCCAGGCGGCAGAGAATACGCAGTAACCTCACCTGCAGCGTAAGACTCCGCTAGCTCCTGGCCACGATTTAACTCCTCTTGAACCTGCGACCGGTCCGTAAGCTCAGATGCCTGATACTTCGGTATGCCCATGCCATTGCGCTGCATCACCAGAGAATTAAGCTTCTCCATCTTCATCAGCTCAAGCCAATTATCCCGCGCCGGGGCAAACACACTCGAGCCCTGCCACGTATCATCACGCCGCCCATGCCGGTACGCCACCAGGCGCTCCACAGGGATGAAGACATCTTTGCTACCCTTCACCCCACGCTGTGTGATACCCACCAGACCACCATCAGAAGCGACGTGGATTTTACGGATGGATATATTCGGGCGCGGTGCCAGTTTCCGCAAATGGTGACGCCCATCATCGCCTAGTTCGTAGACCTGCTCGAAGAAAGCGACACCCGTGAACACGGCTTCCAGGGCCATCTTCAAATGCTCATCCCAGGAGACACGACCAGTACGGCGAGCCACCTGTCCATCTTCGCCTTTAACCGGCAAACGCAAGTCAGTCGACACCAGCTCGACTACCTCTGCAGGCGCACCATTAGGCTCAACAGACCAAGCAGCCTGCTCAATCGGCTTACGAATAGCGTTCTCAACCTGCGCAACCTTCGCCGTAGAACGCATCTCCATAAACTCCGCCTGCTGTGTCGCCCACGACACCGCATCCGGCCGGCCAACACGCGGAGACCACGCCGGCGACGACGCATGCCCAATCTCGCGAACCATCATATTGTCAGCCAACGAGCGCACCTCCCATCAACTTCTTTCTCGAAAACACCGGGAATGTACCCACGGGGTTCTTCTTCTCAACCTCGACTTGCTTGTACGGCACCTGGAACTCCGCGATGAACTTGTTCAGAGCCCACAACGCGAACGTGCCAGCAACAAGCACCGATACATCACCGGAAAAACGCTCGATCGACGGATAGCGACCGCCACCATCACGCACTGTTGCAACGCGCAACGCGCCTACCCATTCCTGCGCACCATCATGCGTGAGACGCCCATCAGCGACGGCTTGCTTCAACTCACGCAAAGCACCCGCGACCATTCCACCGTTCAACAACACAGGCTCAATTCCTGCCGCCTGCAAATGCGGCACAAGAACACCAGCCGGCGAATCCTTATCCAGAACAACCGCCGCAGGGTCATCATTCTCCACCACAAAACGACGGATGGTCTCAACGGTGGACTCGACTTCGAACGCCTTATCACCATTCCTCTGCTCGAGGTGTACGCCCCGCGAAGTCTGCCCAGCAGACACAAAGGTCACCGACTCCGAATCCGGCGACACCTCTACCGCAAGCACACACTCACCAACGGCAACACGGCGTTCCACTGCCAACGACCCCCAACGCTCAAACGGAACAATCGGCTCGAAATCATCACCAAGCTCATCGACCCACTGACACAGGTGCTCAGTACGAAACGCCGCCTCCGACTTCGACTCACGGAAACCCGCCAACGTCGCCATCGTGATACGCCCATTGCCAAGGTCCGGATTCGCCTGCTTCCACCCCTCAACATCATCAATATCCGCCGACGGGTCAGCAGACCACTCAAACAACCCCATACGAGTATCACGCCACGCGCCCTCATCAAGCGGACGCTTCGCCATATTGCGATAATCACGCAACACGACCGAATGGCCTACGCCAGCATTCGACGTAATAACAATCAACCCATTGTCCGGCACCGCAGTGGTAGCTTCCAACGAGTTCACACCCGTGAAGTCTTTTTGAGTACGCAGCTCATCAATGTAGAGCAAATCCACCGTGTCACCACGGCCAGCATTCTCATCAATCCCCACCGGGCGATACCGCTGCCGCTTACCCTTAGTCCACATAGCCTGCGCACCCTTAGAATGGTCAACGCGGCCTAGAATCCTACGCAGCTTCGGGTGACGCTCAATCTCAAGCAGAATCTCATTCCACAAATCAATCGACTTATTCAGCGTCTGCGCCGCAGCCATAACTTCCGGCATACGCTTGCGGAAAATAGCCCACTTAATGAGCTTCTTTACCCAATCCGTCTTACCATTCTGACGCGAAATCAAAATCAAAGTCTTGGTAAACCGCAAACGCCCATTCGGAATCGGACGACCACCACGAACCTCCGGCGAAGCGTACAAACGCTCCACCTTCACAATCTCCGCTGCCGGATCATCCTCCAACATGGCGAACTCGAGAGCCTTCTCTTTCGTCAACACCTCAAGCGCATGCATAGACAACCACTCCTGATAGTCAGAAAGCGGCTCGTCCAAAATCTCATCGCAAAACCACGCCATATCGTGGCCCCACGACGCCCCCGGCTCATCAAGGTCACGCAGTGGCGGGGTAAACACCCGCGGCAAAGTCAAAGCCACGACCACTCACCCCTACCTACTAAAACTCGTCATCCTCCTGGACATCATCATTCAAGCCCAGCTTCTGCTTCCCCTCCGGATTAAGCCCCAAACCAGTCAAAACCTTATTCAAAGTAGGCATTGGCCCGAAAGAAGTCTTAGAAATAGCGTCCGGGTCACCCGATTCACGCGCCTCATCAATAATCGTCGCCAAATGCAACGCCAAATCAACCGAAGCCTGGTCAGACTCCACCAAATGATCCGCAGACTCAACCGCCTCAACGACCGAATCAACCATCGAGCGCAGCCCATCATTCTCAAAATCCATCAACATGCCTCCCTATACGCGCACGACCCCCCATTTTTCACCCGAGAGAGAATCCCTGACTGCATGCGGACGGGGCGGTGTCAGGGAGAGGGCGTGTCAGATTTTTTGGTCACCCCCTGGGTCACCAGTTGATTATTTTTCCTCCGGGCCAGTCGAGCCCCACCCCTTTTTCGGTGTCAGTGGTTTGGCCGTGCTTGGCGTACCACTCTGGCCCGTGTTTGACCCATGTGCCTTTGCCTTTACCGTTTAGCGTGCGGTTGCATTTGCGGTGTATGAGGCGTTTGGGTGGCTGGGTTTTGTCCCTGTCTACGTGGTCCGCTTCGAGTGCAGCTCCGTCGAAGTTTTTGGCCGGGTCGCGGAACATTGGTTTGCCGCAGTATTCGCATTCGGTGCCGTCGACGAGGTTGAATAGTAGGGTTTTGCGGGTTTTTTGGTGTTGTTTGTATCCGTATCCGCGTTGTGTGGTGGTTTTGGTGATACTCACGTTCACCTCCGGTTTCTTTGTGCCTTGTTCTGGTCGTGAGCCAGCGGCCTGCGCCTCAGGTTGTTGCTCAGAGTTCTCAATGCTTGATTGATGGCTTCAGGGGTGAGGTGGCTACAAGGCTTGGTGTCTTGCCCCGGTCGCGAACCGGTGGCCTGCATCTCAGGTGGTCAGTTCTGCAAAAAGTGTCCGCATTAGTGGGTTAGTGAGTCAGGCGACAAGACTTGGTTAAAACGACAAAAGCCCGCTCTCAGGCGGGCTCTTACTACAGCGCAATCATATCATTTTATTTAGACTACTTGTCAAGTGGTGGCAAATACTTACCAAGGAGGTGACGTTTCACTCGCGCTGACTTCAGCAGTGCTTGGCCGTGTTCCGGTGGGTGTGTCCATCGGTTGATGGTTCGGGCTTGGTCCTCGAGTTCCTGCGCTAGGTCTGCTGACCAGTCCAGCTCTGATAGTGGCTGGGCGTGCCAGGCGATGAGTCGGCATAGTCGTGGTGCGGTGAAGTCTGCCTCGTTGATGCGGATTCCGATGCCGTCGGTGCCGAACGCATTGAGTGCCAGCTCTCGCAGGTTCTGCTCCATGGTGACGTATCGGTTGAGCCATAGCCAGTTGCCGGGCGACTTGGGGCCAAGACCCTTGACTGAGTTCCTGGTCTTGACCTCGGGCGGGTTGGGGGTTGTGTCTTTGAGCGCGTGTAGCTCGGTGTAGTGACCGGCGAGTTCGCGGGCTAGGTCTCTCAGTTGGAACTCGTCTACTTGTTTCATGCTGCCTCCTCGAGTTGGGCTTTGACTGCTGTGATGAGTGCTTGCTGTGTGGTGTCTTTGCGGGTAAGCGCCTGGTGGACTGTTTGGTCGATGGAGTCGGCGGTGTCGATGTGGATGATGCTGACGGGTTCGGTTTGGCCTTGCCGGTGTAGTCGGGCGTTGGCTTGCTCGTAGAGCTCCAAGCTCCAAGGCGTGGTGAACCACACCATGATGTGCCCGCCGGCTTGGAGGTTGAGTCCGTGGCCCGCGCTGGCGGGGTGGATGAGTGCGACTGGAATGTCGCCGTTGTTCCAGTCGTGGAAGTCCTGCTGGGTGTCGAGTACGCGCGCGCCGGGGATAGCGTCAAGGATTCGGTAGCGTTCGTGCTTGAACCAGTAGCAGACCAGCACGGTGTTGCCGGCGGCTTGGTCAACAAGTTCGGCAAGCGCCTGGATTTTCTCGTTGTGGATGGTGATGTATTTGTCGCCGGTTTCGTTGTAGATGGCGCCGCCGGCGAGCTGCTGCAGCTTCAGTGACAGGGTGGCGGCGTTGGCGGCGTCGATGGTGTCATCGTCGAGGTCCAGGACGAGGTCACGCTTAAGGGTGTCGATGTGCTTGCGCGCCTTGGGCGGGAGTTGGACGGTGATGTGCTGGTGGGTGGCCTCTGGGAGTTGGAGGTAGTCGGTGGTGCGCATACTGACGGTGATGTCGGCGATGTTGTCGTAGATGGCTTGGTCTGCGCCGGGCCGGAGGTTCCAGTTGTAAACGACGGTGCCGTTGCGCCGGCCGGGTGTGAAGTACTGGTCTCGGTAGTGGGTGATGTACTTGCCGAGTCGTTGGCCGTTGTCGATGAGGCGGAACGGCGCCCAGATATCCAGCAGGGAGTTGGGGGCGGGTGTGCCGGTGAGGCCGACGATGCGGTTAATTTTCGGTCGGACTTTCTTGAGTTCTTTGAAGCGTTTGGCTTGCGGGTTCTTGAAGGATGAGAGTTCGTCGATGATGACCATGTCGTAGGGCCAGTGGTTGCCGTGGTGCTTCACCAGCCAGGGGATGTTCTCGCGTCCGATGGTGTAGATGTCCGCTCGGCGGTTGGCGGCAGCTTCGCGTTGCTGTGCGGTTCCGGTGATGGGGCTGACGGTGAGGCCGGCTAGGTGGTCCCATTTGTGGATTTCTGCGGGCCAGGTGTCGCGGGCGACGCGGATGGGTGCGATGACGAGAACCTTTTGGGTTTCGAAGCGGTTGCGGATGAGGTCGTTGATGGCGGTGAGGGTGGAGATTGTCTTGCCCATACCCATGCCCAGAAATATTGCTGACTCTGGGTGGTCGATGATGAATTGGGTGGTGTGGGCTTGGTAGTCATGCGGCTTGAATTTCATGGATGAGTTCCTGGATTTGGTTGGGGTGGTCGATGACACGGACCGTGCAGCCAAGCTGGGTGAGTCGTTCCATTTGGCGGATTTGGAGTGGGCGGGGTTTCTTGCCGGGGGCTTTGACTTCGATGAAGCAGACCTTGCCTTGGGGGAGGATTACGAGTCGGTCGGGCATGCCGGCGTTTGCGGGGCTGGTGAGTTTTGGTGCGATTCCGCCGGCCTTGCGGACCTGGTGGACGAGGGCTTTTTCGACTTCGCGTTCGAGCATTGGGTTTCTGTCCAATCATGGTGGGTGGAACAAAGTCGGGGGTTTTCCTATTTAGGTGTCTGATTTAGGCAGTGTGTCCGTAGTTTTGTACATAACACCCCTCTAATTTCCTACAGACTCTTTAATAAGAAACTTTGTCCCGTTTGTCCTTATGGTGATGTTTGAGCCGCTAGTACATGGTTTTCGGTCGGGACAATGTACGGGACAATGCCTTTAGGATTTGTCCTTTGTCCCCATCGGGACAAAGCCTGGGGTTATGTTGTCCCGGGGCATTGTCCCGACCTACATTGCTAGAACATCTGACCGGAATTGGATTTTGCGGAACACCCTTTGACGGCCATAGATGGGTAGCTGCTTCCGCTCTCCGCTGTCTTCCCACCCGTCAATCTGCCGCATGATTGCAGTGATCTCGTGGGAGTCAATCTTGCGCATGTCCTCTGGATTACGCCCGAAGCACTCGGACCAGATTTCGATTTTCGAGACGGTGTTGCGCTGGATGGTGCGGTCCCACATGCCTGCCTCGCGGTATTGGTCTGGGAGTGTTTCGCCGTCGAGCCAGATGCGGCGCATGCCGAGTGGGAGGGCGTCCCAGTTTCCGGGCAAGGCTTTGTCGAGGTATTCGGCGACGATTCCGACGCGGTCGTCGGCTTCTACACTTTCGGCTTGGATGTGTTCGGCGGCCTGGAGTAGGTCGCCGGTGAGGTAGAGCTTTTCTCCTTGGTGGTCGCGCGCGCGTGCTTCTGCCCAGAGTTGGTCGATGGTTTGTTGGGTAAGCGTGTGTGGTTTTCCGAGCCAGCCTTGGCCGGTGACGTGGACGGGCCACCAGCGGCGGTTGCCTGTGGTGTCGCGTAGGAAGCCTTCGTCGGCGTTGGTGGAGCCGACGATGATTCCTTGGCGTGGGAAGCTTTGTACGTTGCGGCCATAAGCCGGCCGGTACTTGTCCTCCGTCCTTGAGATGAAGCCTTTGACTGGTTCGGCTTCTGCTTTGCGCATGCCGGCGAGTTCGGAGAGTTCGACGATGAGGTTGCCGGCGAGTTTTTCGGCGGCTGTTTTGTCTTTCATGTCGGTGATGGTCAGCGAGTCGGAGAACCAGGGGTCGGCCATGCGGTTGAAGATTGTGGATTTGCCGGCGCCTTGGGGGCCTACGAGGGTGAGGACTTGGTCGAATTTGCAGCCGGGGTTGAAGGTGCGGCGGTGTGCTGCGACGAAGGTTTTGCGGGTGACGGCACGTACGTAGTCGGTGTTGTCGGCGCCGAGGGTGTCGATGAGGAGTGTGTCGAGTCGTTCGATTCCGTCCCATGGTGGGAGGTGGTTGAAGTAGTCGCGGACGGGGTGGAAGGCGCGTGCGGATGCGGTTGCGAGTAGTGCGTCGTTCATTTTGGTGGGTGCGTAGAGTCCGCCGTAGGTGCGGGCGATGTGGGCTTTGAGTTGGGCTTCGTCGTTGTCGGTCCAGCCGGGGTTGATTTGTTCCCATGGGAGGGCTTGGGGGTCTTGGACTTCGAGGTGGTTGGCGTGGGCGTTCCAGGCGATGTGGTTGATGTGTGGGTCGTGGGTGAGGATGAGTTCGAAGTTTCCGATGGTGTCTTTGAAGGTTCCGTCTTTTTTGGTTTCGAGTTGGGTGAGCCAGGCGGTGGGGTCATGGGTGTCCGTCTCCCCTGCTGTGGTGGTTCCCTCCCCTGCCTCGGATGTTGTTGCGTCGTCCTCTTCGCCGCGCGCGTCCTGGTCCTCGGTGATGGGTTGGAAGACGTCGTTAATCTTTGCCGCGGTGGCTTTAGCGTTTTCTGCGCGCGTAGCGGAATCCTCGTTGATGAAGTCCATCATGGCGAGGTAGCTGGGTTTCTTGTTGGCTGGTGTGCCGGCCGCGGTGTCTGTGTCTAGGTCGCCGTATTTGTGGATGCGGACGAGGTCGAAGGCTGCGTGGGAGTGTCCGTCGGCGGCGGGGTCGGTGGCGTGCTGGCTGTAGGCGTAGTGGCCTTGGTTGTAGACGATGAGGCCGTTGCTGGAAGAACCGCCGGTGTAGGTGTAGCGGTTGTTGGTGGTGCCAGGCTTGTAGACGTCCGGGAGGAAAGTTTTGATGGCGCGCGGGATTGGGTAGGCGCGGTTGAAGGCGCCGAGCATGCCGGGTTTGTCGCGCGGGTCGTCGAGCTTGCCGGTGGCTTGGAATGCTTTGGCTTGTTCGGGTGTGATGCCGGGCCAGGTGGTGACGTCTTGCCAGGTGTCGTAGCGGTCGAGGTAGTCGTCGGGGTTGAGGATGTCTTTTTGGGTGCTGACGTGGACGTGGTAGTCGCCGTCGGTGAGGGTGGCGGGCCAGTAGAAGAATCGTTCTGGTTCGAAGGTGGTGGGGTCGAACCATGCGAGTCCGGGGTTGATGTCTTGGGCGACTCTGCGGGCGACGGCGCCGTATTCGTCGGCGGTGACGTCGCGGTGGAGCCATACCCAGATGCGCCAGCGTTGTTCGGTGGTGAGGTGGCTGAGTGTGGTGTGGGCGAGCCAGGCGTAGGGGACGGTGTTGGCCAGGGCGGCGGGAAGGTCTACGCCTGCTGGGATGTTGTCGAGGTCGAGGGTGATGAGGCTGCGGGTGAGGATGTGACCTTTGCGGCGGCGTCCGTGTTTGAGGTGTCCGCCGACGAAGCCTCCTACGTCTTTGTGCTTGTCGCGCTCGGCCTTGGTCATCTTCTTGTATTCGTCTTTGGTGCAGTTGACGATGATGGGCTCATACGCGCGTGCGGTGAGGTCTTGGAGGGTGGCGAGTTCGTTGGTCCAGTGGGAGGAGGTGCGGGTGGTTGCGGTGGCGATTTTGAGCTCGCGGTTTTTCATTAGTGGTTTCTCCTCCGTGGTTGGGTGGTTTTGGGTATTAAAAATGGCCCCGCTGTGTGTGCGGGGCCTGGTGGTGTGTGGGCTAGTGGGCGTAGGGGTGGATGGCCGTCTTTATCTTGTATCCGAGTTCGCTTAGTGCTTTTGCGAGTGCGTCAGGGTCGCTGGTGCGCCTGTAGTCCTCGGGCCGTTCTGTGTGTGCCATTCGGTTGGCGTAGCGCAGGGCCATGCCCCATTCGGGGAAGCGGCGGCCTTGGGGCCTTTCCCACCAGTTTTCGTGGGCGGGTACGGCTATCCACCGCAGCCACCTATCCTCATGGTCTTTGTAGACCCGCCATCGTCTCATGCTTCCTCCCATTCCCCTATCCACCGGCGGCGCGTGGGATTCTCCTTGCCGCAGAGGTAGACGGTTGTTACTCCCTTGCTTAGATGTTCGGCTTCCTCCCATTTCCCTGCTGGAGGTTGACCGTCTGCCTGCCAGGCTCTGGGCAGGTCGGGGCGTGGGGTGCAGTCGTCTAGGCGGCAGTAGTTGTCGCCGTAGCGTGGGTCGAAGATACGAGCGCCGTGCTTGATTTCTCCGGTGCTTTCGAACTCGCCCATGTAGATTACGGGGTGCGGTTTGTGCGGCACGTTTACCCATGTGCCCACGTGATTGGCGAGTTCTAGGGGCGTAAGGTCTGCGAGGGTGGTCATGCTTGTTCCTTGAGTTGGTTGTAGATGGGTGTGGCCTCCGGTGTGTGGTGGGTGTCGCCGTCTAGTTGGATGTGGCTGGCGTAGACGGTGAGGTGGACGAGGTGGAGGTCGGGCGCGAGTGTTTCTACGGTTGGGGCTTCGTCACTGTGTAGGAGTGGGATGCCGTCGAGGGTGATGCTGCGCGGTGAGATGTTGATTTTGTGCGGTCTCATGCTTCCTCCGAGTAATCGGCTGCTGCGAGTAGGGCGGCTGCGAGTTGGCGTGCTTCTTTCGGGGTGATTGGTTCTGCTGGTTCTCCGTGGTAGGAAACGGTGATTTCGCCCGGTCTTTCTTTCTCGATGCTGTACCCGTTATTGACTTCCCAGACGGGGCCGCCTGCGTACTCAAAGTAAGGCTGGGGTGCGTCTGGTGCGAGTAGGTTAAGTTCGTTTAGCAGTGTGGCGATCTGTTCTGGGGTGTAGCCGCGTGCGGCCGCAAATTTGATTGCTTTTGCCGCCTGGTCTTGCTTACTCATCGTGGTCTCCTTGGATTTTTGCGACGGTGGTTTTTATGGCATCGGCTACTCGCTTTTGGACTACTACATCGTCGCTATTTTCGGCGGCGAGTAGTGCTTCTTCTACGAGGTATACGAGCGCGTCGCGAAGTTTGATTACTTCCTGTGCGAGCTCCGGTGCCAAAGCGGCGAGGTAGAGCTCAGCGTCTGAGCATGAAGAACCTTCTCCGTTAGGCGTCGGGTTAATGCACATATTCCAAGTTTCAGCGTCGACTATGCACCGCTCGTCCTCTTGCTGTCCGGGGTCGTATTCCCACGGGCCTAATGTGGCTTGGCTGAGTAGGTGCTTGAGGTGGTCGGTGAGGAGGTTATTCATTGGCTTCTCCTAGGACGATTTCTTTTAGGTAGCCTGCGATGATTGCGGGTGACTGGGATTCGCCGGTGGCTGCTTTGACCTCCATTGCGGTGATTAGTCCCTTAATCTCGCCGCGTAGGCGGATTAGTTCCTGTGCGAGTTCTGGGGCGGTGGCTGCGAGCGCGAGGTTCCGAAGTTCCTGCTCGTCGTTGATCTCCAATCCGGTGCCCAGCACTGTTTTCCCGTCGGCGGTTTGTATCCACCCGTTGAGCATTTCGACCAGATCGCCCATGATGTATCCGTCCTCCAGCTTGTACTCCCACGGCCCGGGTGTGGCCTGCTCGAGTAGGCATTTCAGGTGCATGGTGGTGAGGTCAGGCATCGTGTTCTCCTAGGATTTGGTTGATGGTGGTGTCTAGGGCATCAAATACCCGCTGTGCAGCTGGCCCGGTTGCGTGGATTTTTGCGGCGTATCGCGCTTCTTCTTGGAGGTCTGTTAGCTCTTTCCGCATACGTAGAACTTCTTGTGCGAGGTCTAACCAGCTGTACCTGGTGGTGGCGGATACGCCCTGCTTCATCTCAGCTACTACGCGGCGCAGGTGGCCATAATCAATTCTCATTCCTGCACCTCCGTGAGTATGCAGCGGCGACCGGTTGGGGTGAGGGTTTCTCGGTATGCCGCGTCGTATCTACATTCGCGAAGACGGGGGACGAAATATTCAATCATTCCGCTTTCGTCTAAGCCCAGCATGATGACCTGGCCGTGTATGTTCTGTTCCGCTTCTGCGAGGTAGTGCAGCTCATCGTTCCATTCGACATCGGCCATGGTGGGGCATGGGACCGGCGGGAGAGCGTCGAGTACCTGGTCTTTTATCGAGTGAGCCGCCTGTTCACTGATGAACAGTCCGTCACTTGCAGCGTTACATAGGTGGGCGAGTGCTCTGTGCGCAGCGAGGATTTGGTCACGGGTTGGGTTGGTCATGGATGGTGTCCTTAATCAGTAAAGTTTTGTGAGGTAATTGGAAAGGTCCCCGGCCGCGCGGGCCAGGGACTAATGGTTGCGTGTCGTTTAGAAGCCGAGGTTCGGCTCAGCGGCCTGGGCCCTTGCACCGCCGCCGAGAGTGGAGAACACGTCCTCGGCCTCCAGCGGCTGGCCGCCTAGGCGCTCGCCGTCCTTGACCTTCTGAACGCCAACCAAGGAAGCGCTAATGCCCTTGTTGCCGGAGTTCTCGTAGGCGAAGAACTGGACTGCGGCGTTGATGTAGCAGCCGGAGTAGATTTCCGACTCGTCAATAATTGGCTGCAGGTTCCCGTCTACGACGAATGGCTTGCGCTTGGTGCTGGCTTTGGCTGCGATGAACCAGTGGCCGGCGAACTCCGGGCCGCGGGGCTCGCCGCTGTCATTGGGCTTGTCGCCGTCGCGCAGTGGCGGGTACTTGGTCTGTGCGGGGTCGATGGCCTGCTTGAATACGTGGCGTTCGACGCCGTCCTGAACTGCGTTATTGATTGCCGTGTTGAGTGCTTCAACGGTCTTGGTGTCCGTCTTGGGAATGAGCAGGGTCATGGAGTACTTGGGGTCTGCGTTTTCGTTGACGGCGTGTGGTGTGAATAGGTGCTCGAATGATAGTCGGCCATATACGGTGACGTCGCGGTTGGTCTTAGCCATGGTGTGGTTCCTCCTTGGAACATTGGTTGGTGGATTGTTGTTGGTTCATGGGTGCCGGTTAATCTCGTCGACCAGCGGCAAAAAGAAAAGGACTAAATGTTTAGTCCTGCCGGGATAATCGGGGATGACGTTGTCCCGCCACCGGTGAGGCCGCAGTGGGGGCATTCCATCTTGGGAATGACGTTGTGATGAAAATTTGCGTCGTCGTATCCCCATTGCACGCTCTCTTTTCCACAGTGGGAACATGCGAACGTGCCTTGGAAGTCGCGTCGAGATTGATACAGACGGTTTACTAGATGCATTAGCTTTCCTCCAGTTTCTTGAACACTGTGTCTGCAGTGGGAACTGATAATGCCGGCCGCTTATCCGACTCGGGCACTAGCGTGGGCTTGCCCGCCGGTTTATGTACGAGGCCGCCGAGCGTGTCCTGGAATTGCTTTTTGCCGAGCATTTTCGTCATCGCAGTAATGCCGAGGAGCTTCTTCTCGTACGGGTCGTGGCCGGTCTTTTCGACCGCGGCGGCAACCGCGTCCTCGTCGGTGTAGCGGCGCACGCTACGGCCTTCCACGAGCTTCAACCCGGGGTAGTAATGCCCGTTGTTGGCTTCATCTAGGGCGAATTTCTCCACCTTCGATAGCCACTTTTTAATCTCCCCGGACCAGGCGACAATGTTGGCTACCTGGTCATCGGTGAGTGTGTCTGGGGCGGGGGCCGCCGGCGTCACATCATCCGGTTCCTTCGGCAGCGGCTCGAGGTATTGGGCGGCGAGTGCTGGGCATTGTGGCGCGTGCCGGCAGAATCGGCACCACTCCCCCGCGTTAAGTTCTCCCTCACCGTTGATGGCGAGTTGCGCGCGCGGGGCAACCACTTCCTTAGCCCACGTGGTGAGTTCTTCGACGCTTACCTCATCGACGCTCACGTTGTTTAGGCGTGGCTGGAAAATCACCATGCGCACCCGGTCGACGTTGTAAATCATGCCGAACTGGGCAAGGGCGCCGAGCGCATACAAGCGCATCTGCGGATTACCCACCGCGCTAACCTCTACGCCTTTGCCGTATTTCAGGTCGATGACGGTCATGGTGCCATCTCCGACGATGAGAGCGTCACCGGTGCCGAAACCGTCCGGCACGATGTGGGAGAAGTCGAGGCGCTGTTCAATCGCGAGGAACGCGGCCGGGCTGGTTTCCTGGGCGCGCGCGAGCTCCGCCATCACGTTATCGACATAGTCGTCGGTGTAGGAATCCATCTCCTCGTTAATCCAGTCGGAGTCGCCAACGAGGGTGGACTCGTCACCGTTGAGGAGGCGTAGCTTGTGCTCCGCGAGCTCATGGGCTGCAGTACCTTCCGCCGCGGCGTCAGACTCACTGTCCGGGTATTGGGCTTCAAGCTGCGGCGCCGGCGTGCAGTTAAGCCACCTGTGAGAACTGGAAGCAGACAGCACGGCGTGTGCGCGGCCAGTGTGCTGCACTTCGGCCGACGGGGCGGCTTTCTTCTCCTCCATCGTGCCGAACGTCTTTACCTTGTCGAAAGTAAGACGCTGCGGACCATCACCACCGTTATTAAGGGGGACGGTTTTCTTGTTGAGCCGGCCGAAGATTTTCCTGATGTCGCCGCGGTCATCTTCGATGTGAGTAATCCCAGCTTGGGTGATGGTCTTTTCTACCCCGGCGCGCTCATCGTCATTAGTGAAGTCGATGCTGGTGGCATCAAGTAGGGGGACGTAGACTTCTGCCATTGTTTAGTCTCCCTTGCGGTGTTTTTGGGCCATGGTGATGAGCTCCGGGAGTTTGTCGACTGGTACGTCGGTAAGTGATTGGACGTTGAAATGTGGGAATAGGGTTCCGGTAATCCAGCCCGGGCCTTCGTCCATGCTGATGGCGCGGAGGGTGTTTTGTGCTTCGGGCAGGAGGTCGGGGGTGTCCTCTTCCTGTGGCTCAGGCTTTGGCTCCGGGGCGGGCGCGGCGGCCGGTTCTTCCTTCGGCGCGGGTGCTTCCTCTACTGGGTGCGGTTCCGCGGCTGGTGCCTCCTGGTGCGGCCATGGGGACTGCGTGTCAGGTTCTTCTTTGATGCGGTCGAAGGTTTTTTGCATGGCGTGGATGCCGATGGCGAGGAGGTCGAGGGTGAGGTTTTTGCTAATCCAGGTCATTATTTGGGGTCCTTTCCGGTGATGAGTCGGGTGCCGTGGACGGTGAGGCGGTTTTGCCCGTCGTCGAGGGTGGTGATGTAGCCGTTGTCTTTGAGGTCTTGGAGTTGGGCTTTGGTGATGTGTTTTCCTGCGGCCCAACGGCGCAGGGTGGCGCGTGTGGTTTGATAGTTCATAGGTCTACGGAGTCCAGGAGCGTACGTCGGTCATGGCGGGTAAGCGTGATGTCGGTGAGCTCGACGGCGGTGTCTTCGCTGTAGCCGCGGTCAAGGAAAACCATCATGGTGTGATGGGCTTCTTGGATACGGCGGTCAAGCTCAGTGGGTTTGAGGTCGCTTGGCTTGGGTGGTGTCATAGGTTTTCTCGTTCCTTATCAATGCGGGTGCTGATTTCATGGCAGAGGTCCCGCAGCGTTGGGAATACTTCTCCGTGGTCGCGCATCCAGTCGAGGACTTCACCTTCGAGACGCGACAGTGCGACTTTCTTAGCTTCCCGGCTGGGATAGGTGGACTCTGGAGCGAAGAGTGGCATTGGGGTTCTCCTAGTGTGGTGTTGGCTATAACCAGACGGGTGGCATGGAAATGATCGCGTGAAGGAGGAATCCGAGCATGCCGCCGAAGATTCCGGTAGCCCAGCACAGGCGAACTCGTTTTGCGGCGGTGTCTTGCCAGTAGGCGAGTTCTTTGTAGGTGGGGGCTTTGCGTTCTGGGCGGTTATTTGGATTGGTGGTTGGCATGGCGGGTTTTCCTTTCATGGGCTGCGATTTGGCCGGCGATGTTGTTTGCCCCGCCGGCGAGGTTGAGAATCTGGCGGCGCGTCTTCTCAGGTAGGTGCGCCAGTTGGTAGATGGTTTTCAGGCGGGTTTCAATATCAGTCATGTGGGCTTTCGCCTCGGCGTGCGTAATCTGACGCAATTTGTTACCTCCATTGCATGGTGAATTTCAGGGTGCGGGGCTTACGATGACGGCCGCGGCGGAACAATCTTTTTAGCCAGCTCATACTGACTCCCCCATCAAAAAGGCGTCGCACCATTCGCGGCGCACACGCCACCTGCGGCCAACTTTCACGCCGCGCAACTCGCTGCGCTGCAAAAGCGTGTACACAGTGTCACGGTCCATCCTCATGTACTCGGCTGCCTCATCGGCCAGCAGCCATGTGGTAGTGTCCATTACAGACCTCCCTTTTTGAGTGTCGTACTAAAAAAGGCCCACCTCATTGGGCCTTAACGATCGGCCCCCACACTCCCAATTCGTAGGGGGCCGCACTTATGTCTAAATAAAGGGGTGGGTGCAGGTGCGGGTCAGTGGCGGGGCCGCCCGCTCCTTCACTTACGACGCCAGTAACACGTCGCACCCACCCCAGTGGCCTGCCGGGGAATCGAACCCCGGAGTCTTTTGCAAGCACATTCCTTTGCCTCGGTTGTAGGTGTAAGAAAATGTGTTTTGTCCTGTCAGGCCTGGTATTTCTGTCCGCGCCGTTCGCTCCCTCCTCACCACTCCAGGGTGAGGGTTCCTGTACTTATGTACTTGCCGGAGTCCTGGCACCCTGTCGGGCGGCCCAATGGGGCCTGATCTATGAACCACGCTCGTCCGGCCGGTATCTTCCGGCGCTCTTCACTATTGAGTTCTCTGTACTGCGTGGCCGTCCAGTCCCTCGTCTATCCCCTAGGGAGGGGCTGGCGGCCTGGTGCCCGTGGGGAGGCTTGCACTCCCCTGCCTGCTGGTCGGGCTGTGTTTATGCGGCTAACTGTGCGGGCTCTTGCTTAACTAGGACGCGTTCGGGTGCGGCTCCCAGTTCGGCGAGGGCGTTTAATACTTGTGGGGTGGGTCGGCGGTTTTTGATTGCTGCGTTCCAGGTATTTCGCGATAGTCCTGTGCGGTTTGCGAGGTCTACTGCGGTGTAGAGGCGGTTGATACGCTTAACCCGGTCCAGCTCGTCCAAACTGATAAGAAACATTGTCTTTTTCCTTGTTTTGTAGCGGGTATGACAAAATAATATGTCACCCGCTAACCGTTTGACAAGCTTGTAATTCAAAAAGGTGCACCCATTTTGTCTTTTGGCAGGTCTACCCCCACTTGCTGACAACTTTTTTGTGCACTATGCTCACTTTTATGACAACCCCAGCAGACGTAAAAGATATCTTCGCCAGCCTCGCCGGACGCCGCGTCACCGCCCAAGACATGGCAGACATCCTCGAAACGTCACGCAATACCGTGAACCTCCGCTTAAAGAACGGCCTGGCAGCGGAAGACGTAATCGCCATCTCTCGTGGGCTAAGCATCAACCCAGTTGACGCACTAGTAGAACTTGAGAAGCTAACCCGCGATGAAGTCTTTAACTACCTAGACGGTGATGCGAAGTTACTGGCTACCGCCAGCATCGAAGAACTGGTCTACCGCCTAGCCGAGGACACTTTAAGCAACGTCGAGAAGATAGAGCTCGGTGGCGCTGCCCGTTCCCTGCTCGAGCGCGATGACCTTGCCGCTCGTCGTGCGGGTGCCCCCGTGTCCGAGCCGTCTGCTTCACTGCATGATGACGATGATGGCCTGGTCCAAGAATGGGACGATTCCGTACCGCACGCGGCGGATAGTAGCCCCGACGAGCAGGCCGAACGTGAAAAGCGAGGTGAGGATTTGATTGATTAACACTGATGCCCTCATTGATGTGGCGCAGCGCCGCGGGTATCGAGTGAGGTGGCATCGTGGCGGGCCGAAAGCAGCATGGCTCCCCCACCGGAACACCATCAGCCTGCGCGTAGGCATGGATGATGTCACCACCTTGTGCTCACTGGCTCACGAGTTGGGTCACGCGCATTATGGTGACCCGCCCGGCCACCACGGCGCCCATGAGCTACGCGCCGACCGGTTCGCCGCCCGCCTGCTCATAAACCTCCACGACTACGCCGCTACTGAAGCAATCTATGGACCACACCCGGCCACCCTGGCCCACGAGCTAGGTGTCACGGTCAAAGTCCTCAAAACCTGGCAATCCCTACACGAAAGGACAGCAGCCTAATGACCCAGATATCCCGTCGCCTCATCGCGCCAGACCAGGATGTACTTTCGGCAATCGCACAATTCGTGCAAACCAAGTTCCCGAAGTACGAACTCGATACACAAGCAGATAGCGTCTCTGCCCGTCGGAAAGTTTTATGGCAAAAGCAGGAAGCCACATTTCAGGTAACTGGGGGACAACTAACCGTAACTGGCAACTGCCAAGAGGCCGACAAAGTTGTCTATAAGACTTTGAAGGCTATAGACGAAATGATTGATGACCGCGGATGGGCAGAGGCAGCGCGTACCCACGGAATAAAGTCGGTAGCAAAAGGCCACCTGCTAAAGGACCAGGTGCTGGATGCGTTAGAACCCACTGAACGAATCGTGGTTGCTGCCCAAGGGCATTACGATGGGAAGATCACAGTCCTTACTGTTACCGAAAAGCGCATTTTGGTCGTCTCTAACGATGTGATCGGTTTTCAAGGGGCATCGAAGACTATTGCGCTGGATAAAGTTTCCTCTATCTCGGAGAAAACTGGGTGGGCGTTGGGGTCTATCCGCATCTCTACCTCGAATGATGAGATTGAGGTGGAGAAAGTGGCGACCGATGAGGCGAAGGCAGTTGTGTCCGCAGCGCGTCGTGCACTCGAGCAGGTTTCTGCGCCGTCCTCTGCACCTGAGTCCAGCGGTAGTTTAGACGATTTGCAGAAGCTCGCCGACTTGCACGCTGCCGGTGTGCTGACTGACGAAGAATTTGCAGCGGCTAAAGCCAAAGCGCTCGGACTGTAAAAACTGGGGGTGGCCCCGTGGAGCTGTGCTCGGACACGGGGCCACCCTATGGGCCCACGGGGGGGATGTGGGCCACCAGCAGTATAAAACAAGACCGCCCTTGGCGCTTGTCATGTGGAAGTACAGCACCAAGGGCGGGGATTATCCAACCACCAATTGGGAAGGACACGTATATCTTATGGCATCCATCAAGCCGTACAAGACAGCAAAAGGGCGGGCGTGGCGCGTGCAGTACCGCAGCCCCGACGGTAAAAACCGCACAAAACAAGGATTCCGCACCAAAAACGAAGCACAAGCATGGGCGGACAAAAACGCCACCACCATCCGCACCGGAGACTGGATAGACCCCAACGCCGGCAAAATAACCGTCGGGGAATTAGGGGCACGGTGGCTAGAAATGCAAACCCATTTGAAACCATCCACCCTGCGGACCACAGAGCAGACCTGGCGAATCCACGTAAAACCACGCTGGGGGAACACGCCTATCAAGGCAGTGCGGGCCTCCGAGGTACAGCACTGGCTATCAAACACAAACCGGTCCGCATCCATCGTGAGAAAGAATCACGCGATGCTATCCCAAATCCTAGACATGGCAGTACGTGACGGGCTTGTTAAAACCAACGTAGCGAAGGGAGCAACCCTCCCGAGGAAGGCGAAGGCCAGGAAGGTGTATCTCAGTTGGGAGCAGCTTTCCGCATTTGCCGACGAGTGTGGGGATAATGCGCCTATCGTGTGGCTGCTAGGCACCGTGGGTCTTAGGTGGGGTGAGTTAGCCGGCCTGAAGGTTCAGGATGTGGATGTTTTACGGCGGCGGATTGCTGTGCGTAGGAATGCTGTAACCGTGGGGTACGAGGTGAAGATAGGCACTCCGAAGACACATGAGACTCGGGTGGTAGCTGTCCCTCGGTTCGTGATGGACATGCTGGTACCGCTAATGGATGGCAAAGCTCAGGATGCTTGGGTGTGGTGCAGGGCGGATGGGTCCCCGTTGCGGGTGCCGTCGAACCATACGTGGTTCTATGGTGCGCTGAAGCGGTGCATGGAGAAGGACCCGGAATTTCCGCGTGTCACCCCGCACGGATTAAGGCACGTGGCGGCGGGGTTGATGATTTCGTCGGGTGCGCATCCAAAAATCGTGCAACGGCAGCTCGGCCATGCTTCGGCGGCGATGACGTTAGATACGTATGCAGATTTATGGGAGGAGGATTTGGATGTGGTGGCTGGCCGGATGGATGAAAGTTTTTCGAAAGCAGTGGAATTGTCGTGGAAGGGGGCTTGAGTATGGTGTTTATGCTGGTTAAATGGGGTTTGTGTCGCGGGTTCGAATCCTGCTGGGGGCACCGTGTGAAGTCTCGAGACATCGTTCCGGTCGGTGTCTCGAGATTTTTCGTTTTTAGT
>ERZ1031292.2-NODE-2-length-195447-cov-22.461539_pt1 | contig 195447 bp, 171 predicted proteins | sample MGYA00518215_ERZ1031292 | MGnify/ENA primary metagenome ERZ1031292 (study PRJEB33718, sample SAMN03159822) | human skin metagenome | collected 2014-02-25 | study: EMG produced TPA metagenomics assembly of the PRJNA266117 data set (Human skin bacterial metagenome... | reverse complement strand
CACTACTTCTCCTGGTCGAAAGTGGTGATGCATTCACCGCCTGAACCTACCGGGCCAATTTTGACATAAACGCAGTCAGTAACTTCCATCGCCCCACCGCCCCCAGCCATAAACGCTGTCACCGCCTGAACCTACCTCCTCCAAAAACCAAAAACCGCAACCTTTGGCCACAGTAAAACTGCGACTTCAGATTGCGGTTTTGGCAATAAATGAGGAAGCTATTTGCTTCGCGCTAGCCTAAATAAGGCTTAGCCCTGACGGGCCTTGAAGCGCGGCTCCTTCTTGTTGATCACGTAGACCTTGCCACGACGGCGCACGACCTGAGCGCCCGGCTTGTTCTTCAGCGACCGAAGGGACTTGCGGACCTTCATTCGGGCGCTCCTTTCTACTCGGCTCCGAAACGGGAATGTGCACACTGCACTCTCCCCGGACAATCACCCCAGTGACTGCCTGGCAACGCACCCTTCCTGATAATCCGAAGAAATATCAAAGAGGATGCGTTACGACACGAGTTGCCATACTACCTAATAAGCGGAATAACTCCAAAAATCCGGGGGAAACATGTTCTTTGACGGGCAACCCCAAGATCGCGACTCCCCACGTTGCAACTGCTTCCACTTCTCTACTTGGCAGCGGCAATCATGTACTCGCGGACCTCGGCAAGCGTCTTACCTGAGGTCTCCGGCACCGCCTTGATGGTGAATACCAGCGCAATTGCGCCCGTAATGGCAAAGAAGAAGAACGACCACGCACCACCGACAGCATCCACCATCGGAAGAAAAGCCTGCGCCACAAACCAATTCGCAACCCATAGCGCGAGCCCTGCCAGCCCCATACCCAGGCCACGAGCCTCTGTCGGGATGATCTCGGAAATCAGGAGCCAGGTCGCCACCGACACAGCCGCCTGCTGAAACACGATAAATACGGTCATCAGCAGAAGCGACATCATGGCACCCGTCGAAGAGTTACTCGACAAACCATAGACGGGCGCCAGCACGAGCAGCGAGCTTGCACAGCCCACCAAACCGATAATCAGCATTCGCCGACGACCAACGCGGTCAATGATGCTCATACCAATTGCACACGAAATCACCGAGGCGATACCGATGATGATGGAGGTATAGACAGAGCTTTCCGTCGACAAGCCAACCTTGTTCATCATCGTCGGCGCGAAATACATAATCGCGTTCGCGCCCGTGACCTGTTGCGTCACACCAATGAGCATCGCAATAATGACGGTGCGTCGCACCCACGGGGTTTTCACGGCAAGGCGCTCGGCTGCACGCTGATCGGCGCTTGACGACGCCTCATCAACGGCAACCTCAGCCAGGGTCGCCTCATCTCCCTGCATCTGACGCAGCACGGCCAGCGCCTTGCCCTCCTGTCCTCGACGGACGAGGTAGGCCGGAGTGTCCGGCAGAACCAGCATGCCGATGAGCAGCACGATGCCGGGGACAGCGCCGAGTCCAAGCATGAGTCGCCAGTTACCGGAGGAGGCTAGGGCGGAGTTGGTGAGGAACGCCACCAGCTGACCAATCACGATCATCAGCGAGTTCAGGCTGACCAGGCGTCCACGCACATGCGGTGGTGCCATTTCGGAGATGTACATCGGTACGACGATGGAAACACCACCGATACAGACGCCGAGCAAAGTACGCGCAGCACCCAGCGAAAACGCACTAGTAGCGAAAGCACACCAGATACTGCCGATGATGAAGCCGACCGCTCCGAGCAGGATGGTGCCACGGCGCCCCAGGGAGTCCGCTACGCGACCGCCCAGGAACGCACCGATAGCCGCACCGACCAAGAGCATGGCGGTGACAGTGGACTCCTGTCCTGGAGTCAGCTCAAAAGAGCGCTGGATATACAGCAGCGCGCCCGAGATGACACCGGTGTCGTAACCAAAGAGGAGGCCGCCCAGAGCGGCGATGATAGCCACGGCTATCGACCGAGTTGTGGTGGTTTCCCGGTTCGGTCCAGTCTTATTCTGTTCGGTTGTACTCACGCTGGAAATCTTGCCACCGTCCGGCCAAAGACCCCCTATCCGAACAGCACTTACTCGATAAAGATGAGAGTTTTGGCACTCTTCTGGCAGGAAAATCATCCCTTTTCCCGTCCTGAACTAGCGGTAGAGTGAGGCTCATGACACCAGTAGGCACACAGGATTTCCCACACCCCCTCCAGTCGGAGATTATTAACGACCTCCACGTCCAGCCCACCATCAATGCCGCCGAGGAAATCAGCCGCCGAGTCGATTTTCTCTGCGATTATTTCCGCGCCGCGCACGCCAAGGGATTCGTGCTCGGAATTTCCGGCGGTCAAGATTCCACGCTAGCCGGACGTCTAGCGCAGTTGGCCGTCGAAAAGCTTCGCGACGGCGGCGAGGACGCCACCTTCATTGCCATTCGCCTCCCCCACGGCGTGCAGGCCGATGAGGACGACGCACAGGTGGCACTGCAATTCATTCAACCTGACCAAAGGCTAACTATCGATATCGAACCGGCCACCGCCGCGATGACCGCCCAGGTCACCGATGCCCTGGCCGGCAGCGCTATCAGCGACTTCAACAAGGGAAATATTAAGGCCCGCATGCGCATGATTGCCCAGTACGCAGTGGCGGGTGTTGACGGCGCTTTGGTCATCGGCACAGATCACGCCGCGGAGGCTGTCACCGGCTTCTACACCAAGCACGGCGACGGCGCCTGCGACCTCGTTCCGCTGCAGGGGCTGAGCAAGCGCCAGGGCGCGGCCTTACTCCGTCACCTCGGCGCACCAGCCAGTACGTGGGAGAAGGTGCCGACGGCCGACCTGGAAGAAGATCGCCCTGCGCTTCCCGACGAAGTTGCACTCGGGGTGACCTATACCGCCATCGACGACTACCTCGAAGGCAAGGCCGTCTCAGATGAGGATGCCGCGCGAATCGAGTATCTCTACTCCATTTCCCGGCACAAGCGAGCCGTCCCTCCCGGACCGGCCGATTCCTGGTGGCGCTAGGCTACTGCCCCGGGCCACCGATCCAGCGTCCCGGACAGAGCAGCAAACCCCTTAAGAGAAGGCCTCCGCGCCAGCGTCCCAAATAGCCCCAACTGCGGCCAAGCTGTCTGCCACACCGGCTTCGGCGCTGGGTTCCAGCGCAGGTGAACCATCCTGGACGAGCTCGGCGGTCACCAAACCGTGGGCGAACGCCCACATGGCCAATCCCTTAGGCTCATCGCCGGCAACCTTAATGAATGCATCACGAATCCAGGCATCCAACGACGAAGGCGAGACGACATTCACGAAATTAGTGCGACTCATCAGCCGGTAACCATGCGGATCGTCGAGAACTGCCTGGCGGTACGCCTGCAGCAGAGACGCCGAAGTGCATTCCTCATCAATGGCAGCGTGAATACGCTTGCCCAGATTCTCGAGGCTCTCGGTCAGCAGCAGCTGAAGGAGCTCTTCTTTGCCGCTGATGTGCTTGTACAGCGATGGCGCCTTCACATCGAGCCGCGCCGCTAGGCGGCGCATGCTGATAGCACTCCAGCCCGATTCGCGCAGCATCGCGCGCGCTTCATCTACGATCTTCTGCATACGTGGGGACTGCCTGCGCACATCGGGCTGCGCTGGCACCCCATCGGTCGATTCTATGGTGCACGTCACATTTGCGACTGTAACGCGTTGAATCTCACTTAGGGCGCTTTTGGGTAATTTAACCCAACAATTTTTTAAAAAACAGCTAACGGCGGTGCTCAGTCACTAAAAGCTGCCTTTGCACGCTACAAGCTTTGCTTCACGACGGAGCCCCCACCGTCGTAAAGCAAAAGTGCCGTATGCCACCGCTACACTTCGTAGCGATTCGGCTCCTCCCCGAGGTGGAAATGGCGACCCGAAACATCGTTCGGGGTAATGCGCACGTAGTTGTACTTTAACGTCGGCAGCCAGGGCTTCAGCGGCAGCTCATCTGCAGCGTTAATATCCGCGCGGGAGGTGAGAACCTCTGCGTCACCCTTTACGATGACCGACCAGGCCTTCTGAGCATCCTTGTCAACAAAGTCGGCCTCAAAAAGAACATCGTGGTTCAGAGAAACAGTAAAGAGCTTCGACCCCTCGGCAGTGCGGAAGTAAATGTTCCCCTCATGAACGACGTAGTTCAGTGGGAAAAGATCCATATCGTCTTTACGACGAACAACCAGTCGCCCAAAAGTCTGCGTAGCCAGCAGCTCAAGGGATTCTTCGGTGGACAGTTTCTGAATAACGGAGTCGTTGTGTGCCATACCCCCAGTATTCCACCGTTCAGACAAAGTTGCTACAGCCATACGGATTACCAATCATTGAGGTAAACGGCGAGCACACTACCCAGGGGCAGATACAAGAAAACCCCCGGTCATAACGACCGAGGGTTTTTCTACTGGTGGAGCTAACGGGACTCGAACCCGTGACCCCCACACTGCCAGTGTGGTGCGCTACCAGCTGCGCCATAGCCCCAGAATCAACATCGAAGTGGCTTTCACCCTCCGCTGTGGACTCCTCAAAGGCTACATGGCACTGTCATGTATCACCAAATCCGCATGTAGAACACTCTTTTACGTATTCGCCGAGTGCCCCAGAGTGGATCTGCCGAACATGAACTGAAGATGAATCGTGTGAGCGTGCACGGAACCTAGCGCAGGGCCACCTTGACCCACTGCCCCAGTCCGCCATCACCGGAAATGTTCTCCAGAATATCCTTGCCATCGACAAAGACGTGCGGTGAGGAAACCTTGCCCAAGCGCTTCTCAAGGTCATCGAAGTTGGCATTTGCGCTTGCCTTAGCCTCGGTGGTGTCGATGCCGGAACGGACTTCGCTGACAATTTCGTCAGCAACACCGAGCTGCTCCAGACGGTCAGCCAACTCATCATCGCTCCACGTGACAGAGTTCTGCTGGTCAGCCATCATCATCGTGCGGAAGTTCCAATATGCGCGAGCATCACCGGTCTCAGCAATCTTGCGGGCAACCGCGAAGACGCGAGTGGAGTGACCGTCACGCTGCTCCTTCTCCTGACCATCCAGGAAGTTCAGCGTGCGGTATTCAGCGACAAGCTTGCCGTCGTTTAGCGCCTTGAGCTCATCATCGTGGCCCTCTTCGCTCATCTGAGCACAGTAGTGGCACGAGTAGTCCTCAAAAATCGTGGCTGTTTTAGCCCCTTCGGCGCCGTCCTTGCTCAGTCGGATGACATCGCCGTCGAGTGCGACGGAGAAGTCGACGTCCTCATCTGGCAGTCCCTCAATCGGCTGCGACCGGCCGATGTAGATAACGCCACCAATAACAACTGCAACGACAGCAAGAAGAGCAATCAGGCCGACGACGAAGCCACTGCCCTTTTCATTTGGATTCTTAATCTTCTGACTCACACCGCTTACGATAGCGGTGTTTTCTTGCCAATGACACAATTGCGCCTGAGAAAACGGAAATGGTTGTTAGGCCGCATCGCTAGGCCCCATCACCTTGCCCCATTCCCCTGGCCTATCCCCTAGGCTTCCCCTCTAGCCAGCGGACTAGGCGTAAATGGCAAACTTCTTCCACGGCCACACGTACACAAATACAGCCAAGGCCAGAAAACCGATGTCTCGGGCGATTGACTTTAGATATGAAACCGCGTCAGCGTTCTCGTCGTAGCCACCGCCACCAAAGCAACCGCAGTCAATCTGCAGGCCGCGCGCCCACGCCGAGATAATGCCGCCGATAAACACCAGCAAGAGCGCGCCAGACAACACCGCTACCGGGCGCAGGAAAAGCCCCAATACCAGCAGGAGTCCAAGGATGACTTCGAAAGCGGGCAGCGCAACCGCTACCATCGGCACCAAATCGCTCGGCAGCAGCTCATAAGCTTGAACTGCCTGACGCGATTCCAGCGGGTTCAGCAGTTTGATAAGACCCGAGTACAACCAAACTGCAGCCAGGCCGAATCGTGCCACCACGCCTACGAAATTCTTCATACACAGAAATGTTAGTACAGGCTAACTGTTTACAGCTAGCCCAATGGTTACCGATTACCCGTTCAGGACTGCCGAGACCACGTCCTGCGCCTCAGCCTGAACCTGTGCCAGGTGATCCGCGCCTTTGAAGGACTCCGCGTAGATCTTGTACTTATCTTCAGTGCCCGACGGACGCGCCGCGAACCAAGCGTTCTCCGTAACCACCTTGAGGCCACCAATCGCAGCGCCGTTGCCCGGTGCTTCAGTCAGTTTGGCTGTAATGGTCTCCCCTGCCAGGGTGTCGGCCTTGACCTGCTCCGGCGAGAGCTTCTTCAGGATTGCCTTCTGCTCACGGGTTGCGTCCGCATCGGTGCGGGCGTAAGCCGGGGCACCGTACTTATCGGCGAGTTCTGCGTAGAGCTGCGATGGAGTCTTCTCGGTCACAGCCTTGATCTCGCTGGCCAGGAGGTCCAGGATGATGCCGTCCTTATCGGTAGACCACACAGTTCCGTCGTGACGCAGGAACGATGCACCAGCGGATTCTTCACCGCCGAAGCCGATGGTGCCGCCGAGCAGACCCGGGACGAACCACTTGAAGCCGACTGGAACTTCCACGAGCTTGCGGCCCAAATTGGCAACGACGCGGTCAATCATCGACGAAGACACCAGCGTCTTACCGACCGCGGTCTCCTGCGACCAGCCCGGACGGTGCGCGAAGAGGTAGTCAATGGCAACGGCCAGGTAGTGGTTCGGGTTCATCAGACCCGCGTCCGGTGTCACAATTCCGTGGCGATCGGAGTCCGCGTCATTGCCGGTGGAGATGTCGAACTTATCGCGGTTACCAATCAGGGACGCCATCGCATTCGGCGAGGAGCAGTCCATACGAATCTTGCCGTCTGTATCCAGCGTCATAAAACGCCAGGTCGCATCAACCAGCGGATTGACCACGGTCAGGTTTAGGTTATGCGCATCGCCAATTGCGCCCCAGTAATCCACCGACGCACCACCCATTGGGTCGGCGCCGATACGCACGCCGGCATCACGGATGGCGTCGAGGTTGACAACATTCGGCAGGTCCGACACGTATGCGTTGAGGTAGTCGTGCTTTACGACGAGGTCTCCGGCCTTATCCACCAGCTGGCGCTTAACCCCATCCAGGCCCTTAGCCAAGTATTCATTAGCACGAGCTGCAATCCAGTCCGTCGCATCCGCGTCCGCCGGACCACCGGTCGGCGGGTTGTACTTAAAACCACCATCCCGTGGCGGATTGTGGGAAGGGGTAATCACGATGCCGTCGGCACGCGCGGCGCTACTCCCCGTCGGACCTCCCTCCACGTCGCGGTTGTACGTCAGAATCGCGTGGCTGACTGCCGGAGTCGGCGTGTAGCGATCCTGAGCGTCAACCATCACGGTGATGCCGTTGGCCGTGAGCACCTCGAGGGCGGAAATCATTGCCGGCTCGGACAGGCCGTGGGTATCGCGACCGACGTAGAGCGGACCTTCAATGCCCTGGCCCTTGCGGTAATCCACGATTGCCTGAGTAGTGGCGTGAATGTGGTCTTCGTTGAAAGCGCCGTCGAGGGAGGAACCGCGGTGACCGGAAGTACCGAAGACGACCTTCTGGTCGGGGTTATTCGGGTCCGGGTGCTTTGTGTAGTAAGCAGTGACCAGTTCCGCGACATCGATAAGGTCGGATGGCTGGGCCAATTGCCCGGCGCGCTCATGAGCCATTGTGGGTATCCTCCTGCTGAATCGGCGAACTGCGCAACCACCGATTTCACCGCCGACGAGCCGGCCGGAATGGGGAAACCGGACTTAAATGCGCTTCCTCTTCCCCAGTGTCCCCGTTTTAGGGTCAGCGCGCATGGCAAGAACCACTCGGTAAGGCAAACTCGCCCCTGCAATAGGGTGCAGTAGGTAGATTGTCGCGTGCCGACGGGAACACCTCCTGGTGAAAGATTCCGAATTGTCGGCGCCTACCTCCCCTTTCGCCACTGTGCTAGCGTTTTCACCGTGAATGAGGAATCTGTCGTTGCGAAACTGCCATCAGCAGGACGGGCGCAGGTTCTCATGGCCCTGGTTGTCGCCGGCGGTGCCGCTATTGGCGCGGTAAGTCGCTTTCTGCTCGGCGCGGCAATCGATGCGATTGTGAGCTCGGGAACTAGCGCAGTTTCGACCACTGCCATCAACTTGTTGGGCTGCTTTCTCTTCGGCCTGGTCAGCAGTATCGCGTTTGCTAATCCTCGGCTTTCCGCTTTCTGCGGTACTGGCTTTTGTGGCGGTTTCACCACTTTCTCCGCATTTGTCATTCTCTTGTTGGTGCAAGCGGACACGTCAGTCGTACTGATTGTGAGCGTCGGACTTATTCATCTGCTGTGCTGCCCTCTCGCCTACTGGTTGGGCACCAAGTGCGCACGGGAGGTCGCGGAATGACCGGCGATCTCCTCGGCTCTTTTTCCTCGGCACTCTCTGCCATCCTCGCTATCGCAGTTGGCGCGGCAGTAGGTGGAGCGCTGCGCTATGCGCTGGCCGAACTTGCGGTGAAGTGGGCTGATTCCAAACTACCCGGAACGTGGACCGCGAATATGATTGCCTGCTTCGTCGCCGGTGTCGCTGCTGTGGTGTGGTCGCGGGGAACGTCGATAAGCAATGGCATGACGCCTGCTCTGGCCTATGCGACGGTAATGATTGGCTTCGCCGGCGGCCTGTCGACGTGGTCCACACTCGCCGGAGAGATCGTACGCCTTAAGAACCAACACTTTTGGAGGGCATGTGGGTACCTTGCTCTCACACTGATTGGCGGAATAGTTTTTGCTTTCGTCGGAATGTGTTTACCCCCACTTGTGGCGAATTAGTAGCACAATAATCATTTTCTGAGAAATTAATGATCGAATTTAGGCTTTCTACCAGTAAAGTTCCACAGCATGGAAAGCTTCAGCGATTTTGCCTCAGCGGCGGATAGTTTTATTTGGAGTCCGTATCTCCTGATCCCCGCGCTGATCGGCACCGGAATCATTTTGACCATTCGCCTGGGTGCAATTCACCTGGTCAAACTCGGCCCGGCACTGCGCCTCGGACTCATCGACCGTAACGACGAAGACGCCGAGGGAGATATCACCAACTACCAGGCGCTTGCGACGGCTCTCGCGGCAACAGTCGGTGTCGGCAACATTGTCGGTGTCGCTACCGCGATCGGCCTGGGTGGACCCGGTGCGCTGTTCTGGATGTGGGTGACCGGCCTGCTTGGTATGGCATCGAAGTACTCCGAGGCATTCCTGGGTGTGAAGTACCGTCAGGTCGATGCAGCTGGCGAACAGTCCGGTGGCCCGCAGTACTACCTGCGCAAGGCCATCCCGAATGGTTTTGGTAAGACGCTCGGTATTCTCTTCGCCGTCTTTGCTGCGCTGGCAGCGTTTGGTATCGGCAACCTGACCCAGGGCAATGCCGTGGCCTCGAACCTGGAAAACAGCTTCGACATCGATCCGACGCTCTCCGGCATGATCATGTTCATCCTGGTAGGTGCGGCGCTGATGGGTGGCATTAAGTCGATTGGCCGCATCACCGCCGGCTTTGTGCCGATGATGATTGTGCTCTACATCGGTGCGGCCGTGTGGGTGCTCGTCGCCAATGTCTCGGCGCTGCCCGAGACCTTCAAGCTCATCTTCACCGATGCTTTCACCGGCACCGCGGCCGTTGGTGGGTTCGCAGGCTCCACGCTCATTCTCGCCCTGCAGATGGGTGTTGCCCGCGGCCTGTTCTCCAACGAGTCGGGCCTGGGTTCCGGTGCTATCGCCGCTGCCGCCGCATCGACCACTCACCCGGTTCGTCAGGGTCTGGTCTCCATGACTCAGACCTTCATTGACACCATCATCGTCGTGTCCTTCACCGGCCTGGTTATCATCAGCACCGGTGTTTGGCAGGATGGCAACGTCGACACTGGCGCTCTGACTGCTGAGGCATTCTCCCGCGGTCTACCTGGCCACTGGGGTGGCACAATCGTCACGCTGTCGGTTGTCTTCTTCGCATTCTCCACCATGCTGGGCTGGTCCTACTACGGTGAGCGCGCATTCGAGTCCCTGGTCGGTCGCCGCGGCACCGGTCTCTACCGTGCGGTCTTCACCTGCGTAGTCTTCGTCGGCGCTGTTACTCATCTGGAAACCGTCTGGTCCGTCGCCTCGGCTCTCAACGGCCTGATGGCGCTACCGAACCTCATCGGTCTGATTGTCCTGTCCGGGCTCATTGCGCGCGAGACAAAGGCCTACCTCAAATTTGACCCGCAGTTGCGCGCAACGGCGGCAGAGATTGATAAATGGCAGTCTCAGCAAAACTTCGAGGCCTTCAGCAAGAACTAGCTGAAACTAGCAGCTGCTCGTAGGGACTACGACAAAAACTACGAGCAGGTCTGCGCGGTCTCCGGCTTTTCGATTGCCGCAAGCGCGTCGTCAAGCACAGAGACCTTTACCAACTTCATATCGCCTCGGTCGGCAGTCACAGCCTCTGCGCAATTGCCTTCCGGCACGAAGAACATCTCGGCGCCCTCATCTCGGGCGGCCGAGATTTTGTGTGTAATGCCACCGATTTCGCCCACGTTGCCGGCAGCGTCAATAGTGCCGGTGCCAGCGAGGTGCTGCCCCTCGGTCAAATCGCCTGGACTCAGCTTGTCAATCACTCCGAGCGTCATCATGAGACCCGCAGACGGACCTCCAATGCCGCTGAGCTGGTACTCAACCTTGGTGTCGTCCGCGGATTGCGCCCCCATCCCAACGCCGAGCAGCGCGGCATTCTTCTGATGCGGATTTTCCGCCAGTGTCACAGAAATATCGACGGCTTTCTCGGGGTCAGAGTCCTCGCCCTTAGCAGTCTTCTGCTTGTCGACGGTCGCAGACTTGACCCTCAACGTGACAGTATCGCCCGGGTTGCGTCCGGCAATAATCGCCTTGACTTGCTCAGGCTTGCTTACGGCCACCCCATCCACGGCGAGAATCACATCGTCTTCATGCAGTCGCCCATCGACGGGACTATCCGGCACTGTGTAGGCGACGGTGACTTCCATCGGCAACCCGAGATGTGCCAGCGCAGCGGAGGTGGCGTTGGCCTCTGACTCGGTGAATGCAGCCTTGTTCTCCTCTTCCACCTCGTCCTGACTCTGGCCCGGAGGGAAGACCGCCTCAATGGGGACGATATCGTTGTCACGATCGAACCACAGGCCAATGACCTGCGGCAATGTCAGGTTATGTCTGACTGCGACGGTTGTCATATCCAGCGTGCCCTTAGAGAGTTCGGAGTCCGCAGCACTGCCACTGACCGAGATAATGCTCTTGCCCTCGACATCGCTGAGAACATCGAAGACCGGGCCAGGCCCCTGCGCGGCATAGGGCACTGTCAGCGTTGGCAGCGAGAGCACAGTTGCCAACGCGGCGATGGGCACAGCGCCCGCAACAAGAGTTTGGGTACGACGATTCACAAATAACACCCTACATTCTCGCTATCTGCCTACTGGACACCTGATGAATCTTGTCCGTGTCTGTTCGCTGGGCGCGAAGTTGCCAATAAAGTGGTGCTTTTAAGTACTCACGCGGGTCATTGCCCGGTACGGTGGGAGCATGAGTTCTAACGGATTTGGCTTTGGTCCGAACGACAATGATGACGATCGCGACGACGCTGGCAACAATGACTCCGGTCAGGGCGGTCAGGGCGGCCAGGGCGGTCCTTTCGGTTTCTTCGGGTTTCCCTTCGGTGGCATGGGCGGCGCCGGTGGCTTCGGTTTCGGCGGCCCCGGGCAGCCCGGCAGCGGCGCCTCCGGCAAGGGGGACCAGCCGAACTTGGGCGATATTCTCAACCAGTTCGGCGAGATGTTCTCCGGCATGGGGCAGCGATTCCAGGAGTCTAACTCTGGCCCTGTCAACTACGACGCGGCCGAGCGCGTTGCGCGGACCCGTCTTGGTAACCCGGCTCCGGTGAAGGACTCGGCCCGCGAGGCGCTGACTGATTCCCTGCGCCTGGCCGAACTGTGGCTAGATGACGTCACCTCCCTGCCGGCTGGTGTCAACCGCGTAGAAGCGTGGAATAGCCTGCAGTGGTTGGAGAACACCAAGTCGACATGGACTCGCCTTGTCGATCCCGTCGCCAGCCGCATGAGTGATGCCTCCCTCGAGGGTGTTCCAGAGGAAGCTCGCGAGATGATGGGGCCGATGCTGGGCATCATGCGCCAGATGAACTCGATGAGTTTCGGTACTCAGCTAGGAAATGCGCTGGCGGAGTTGGCACAGACGAGCCTGACTGGTTCTGACCTCGGGCTGCCGCTACACACCACTGGTGCGGCGGTACTGCTGCCAACGCATCTCGTCGCTCTCGCGGAGGAACTCGAGGTTCCAGCGCGCGATCTGTTTATCTACGCCACTGCCCGCGAAGCTGCCCACCAACGTCTCTTCGACCGCGTGCCATGGCTGGCTGAACGCATGATTTCCTCTGTCGAGGAATACGCTGCCGGCATCGTCATCGATTACTCGGCGATTGAAGAGGCCGCCCGCGGTCTGGATATTGAGAACATGCAGGATCCGCAGCGTATGCAGGAGGCTATGAGCGAGCTGCAGAATATGGATCTGAGCCCGAAGATTCGTTCTCGTAACGAGAATGCTCGTACTCGTTTCCAGACGCTGCTAGCACTGGTCGAGGGATGGGTGGACATGGTTGTCACCGATGCCCTCGGTGAGCGTCTATCGGGTGCCGCACAGCTGGATGAAGCCTGGCGTCGTCGCCGCGCCACCGAAGGTGCTGAACAGGCGCTGGAGAAAGCCACCGGCATTGACCTCGGATCCCCCAAGGTGCGTGAGGCAACCAACTTGTGGCACCGTCTGACCACCGCTGTGGGCATCGAGCGACGCGACAAGGTCTGGGATCACCCGGACTTCCTGCCCGTGGCAGAGGATTTGGATGAACCCGCGGCCTTTATTGATTCGGTCCTTGGCGGCTCGGAAAACGATGACTTCGACCCGATCGCAGAGCTTGAAGAGCAGCTGCGCAAAGAGGCCGAAAAGCGCGCGGCTGAGGGCAACGACAGTGACGCCGACGACGATAAGTAGCGAGTTAGCTCTGGGTTCCCCAGCGTTGATACGCCTCTAAATAGCCCCGTGCCCGTTCGTGGTACGGGGCTTTTGCCGCCCAATACCAGAACTCTTCGGTATGACCACCGTCGACGAAAGTGTGCACCAGTTCGTGCACAATGACATCGTCGAGGACGTACCCCGGGACGTCGGCAAGCCTGTGCGAAATGCGAATGCGCCCAGGACTATCGACACCGCCGGTGACGGATGCCCACCTGCGCGACATGTTCTTGACCCATTTGATTGACTCGAACCGCGGGCGATCTTCCAGCACCGTACGAGAGAGCAGCCGTGCGCGGCGCTCCAGCTCGGAATTATCCAGGTTGCTGCCAACTTTCTTCCGCACTCGCGCAACAATTTCATTGACCTGCTGTTTTTCCGCAGCGGCGCTGAGATCGTCCGGAACCATGACAATGATCCGGTTTCCCTCCGCGCGGGCGGACACAGTACGGCGGCGGCGCTTCGAGCGCCGAACCTCAACATCCGGGCCGTACTCAGGTCGCTTGGTGCTCATGCTTTTTAAGCGTATATGCTCTGCGCTGCGATTGCGTAAAAGCTGGCCCCGGGGTAAAAGATATTTTTATGGGGGAATACAGGGATACGTCTCGGGGGCGGGATGGTACGGCTGGCGTAATAGGTTCGCACGCACCCGCTGCACAAACACTTGCCGCGCCTGCCACGGACTACGCGCTGCGGCCGGAGGTACCGATTGTCATGCGCCCAGGCGCGCGGATTCAGTTCGGCGTGGAACCGGAGCGCAGCATGATTCTGCCGCTTTCCGACGGCACCCCGCCGGGGCCTGTCTTCTCGGCGCTTCTTGCAGCTCATAGAGGTAGCACCTTAAGCGAGGCCTTTACTGACAGTCACGACAAACTGTCACCGCAGTTCATTACCGCACTTATCTCCGACCTTCACCGAGCCGCGCTGGTCCAAAAACCACCGACACGGCGGAGGATTACGCTGATTGGTCGGGACAGCTTGCGCACCGGACTTTTAAAGGAGCTTCGTCGCACGGGTTGTGGTAGTTGGACGACGGCAATGTCGCCCACCCGCAATGCGACGCTGAAAATATCTCAATCCACACCGGAAGAGATCGGGCTCGCGGTGGTCACGGGCATGGAAGTACCGAGCATGCCCTTGGTTCGCGCTCTGTTTCATCGTGGAATTGAGCATCTGCACACGCATTTCCGCGATGGGGCACTGATTCTTGGGCCACTTGTTCAACCAGGTCAAGGACCCTGCTCGATGTGTTTCGAAGCTTATCGACGAGACCGCGACCCCGTCCGGGCACTGATTGCGCTACAGCTTCGCACTTTTACGCCCGTGGCCGCACCGGAATGGCTGAACACAGCGGTGCCACTGTTGGTTGGGCAGCTGCGGCGGCCGGATCTCTCAGATCTATGTGCAACGGAGGTGCGCATAGATCTGGAAAGCCTCGATATCACTCGCACTACTGTTGCTCCCCACCCGCAGTGCCCAGTGTGTGGTCATGGAAACTCGCAGATGCAGTTCATGTAATTCGAAGTGCCTTGAGCAGAATCTGACTAGGAATTCACGAAAGAATTGACGATTCCCAAGATGCCTTCGCCGAAATGATTGAGCTTCGCTTCTCCAATTCCGGGAATCTGCAGAAGTTCCTCCGGCGTAGTCGGCTGCTGCTCACCGATGGCCAGAAGGGTCGCATCGGAGAAGATTACGAATGCGGGGACCGTCATTTCCCTCGACATTTCCAAGCGCCATGCACGCAATGCTTCCAGTAGTGCAGGATCCGCACTGACTGGGCACTCTTCACAACGCCCTGAAATCCGCTCGGCATCGGTGTGCAATGGCTTAGTACAGCCCTTGCACTGTTTGGACTGCTGACGCTTACTGCGGGAACTAGAGCTCCTTGAGCTTCGCTGTGCCTCAGCCGAGTAGTCAGAGACATCAATGTCGAGTTCATCGAGGAATCGTGTGCGGCGACGTGACCTGCGGCCGCCTTCTGTCCGCGACAATGACCAAGATAGCTCCAGATGTTCGCGGGCTCGAGTAATGCCGACATAGAACAGACGGCGCTCTTCTTCGATGGCTTCCGCCCCCTGCGCAGGAGAACGGTCGAATTTATTCAGCGCATGTTGGATAGGCAGCGAACCGTCGGTAAGCCCAACGAGGAACACCGCATCCCACTCCAGCCCCTTGGCTGCATGCAGGCTAGCCAGCGTCACGCCATCCAGCGTCGGTGGATGTTTGGCCTGCTGCCGAGTGTGCAATTGGCCGAGGAGCGCCTGGATATTGACCTCGGTGTTGGCATGAACGATGTCTTTACACAGGTCAAATAGGGCGCGTAGTGACTGCCAACGTTCCCTGGCACCAGCGCCTTCCGGCTCTTGGTCAGTCATGCCAAGACCCGCGAAAACCTGCTTGACCAAATCCAATAGATTCGTGCCCTGCAATGTCGGAACAGTCCGTGAGGAACGGGAAACTCGCACAAGTGCAGCGATGGCATCGCGGATCTCGGGACGCTGGTAGAAACCGTCCCCGCCACGAACCTGGTAGGCGACTCCTACCTCGGACAAAGCCTGCTCAAAAACTGCGGACTGTGCGTTGATGCGGTACAAAACGGCAATCTCCGATGCCGGTGTACCCGCGTCGATAAGTCGCTTGATGCTGCGCGCGGTCGCGCGAGCTTCCATCGGCTCATCGTCGTACTGGTTGAAAGTCGGCTCCGGGCCGTCTTGACGCTGTCCAATCAGCTTCAGCCGCGAGCCGGCGATACGCCCCTGTGCACGGCCGATGACATTGTTGGCCAGCTCAACGACCTGTGGGGTCGATCGGTAGTCCCGCTGCAGGCGGACCACTGTGGCTTCGGGGTAGTCCCGAGAGAAGTTCATCAGGTATTGCGGAGTCGCACCTGTGAAGGAGTAAATCGTCTGGTTGGCGTCCCCGACAACTGTGAGGTTGTCACGGTCTCCCAGCCAGGCGTTGAGAACTCGCTGCTGTAACGGGGTGACATCCTGGTACTCATCGACGACGAAGCACCGATACTGGTTGCGGAATTCCTCCGCCACTGCACGGGAATTCTCCATCGCACCGGCGGTGTGAATGAGTAGGTCGTCGAAGTCAAGCAATAGCCCGTCAGGAGTAGTTTTTATGTCCTCGTAAGCGCGATAGCAATCGACAATTTTTTCCGCAGACAGAGGCGCCGTGCGCCCATGTTCCCGCAACGCGACCTGGTACTGATCCGCACCGGCCAGAGTGGCCTTCGCCCACTCAATCTCGCCCATGACATCGCGGATCGTTTCCTTGGAGGTGTCCAGGCCCACCCGGCGTACTGCTTGGGCGACGACACGGAATTTCTTGTCATCCAACAGCTGCCAGGGCATATCACCGGCGACTTGGGGCCAGAAGTAGCGCAGCTGGCGAAGAGCTGCCGAGTGGAAAGTACGCGCCTGGACTCCAGGCGTTCCCATCTTTGCCAGGCGGTCGCGCATCTCCCCTGCTGCACGCGAGGTAAATGTCACCGCTAATACCTTCTGCGGCTGCACAAACCCCTGGTCAATGAGGTACTTGATGCGATGAGTAATTGTTCGGGTCTTACCTGTACCGGCTCCAGCAAGAATGCACACCGGCCCCATCGGAGCCGTTGCTGCCTCGCGCTGGTCTGGATCCAGCCCAGCTAGATAATCCGGCTCGTTCACATCCGCCTCTGAGTAAGTCAAAAGTTGTTAGACCCCATTTTTAAACTGGTCGAGTGCTATTCGTCATTGCTGTAGACACGGCGGACGTACAGCAGCCGGTCGCCTGGCTCCACCGACTCACACTCCGGTGAATCAATTCGGTACAGCTCACCCGAGCGCACCACGCCGAGTGCAATATCCGCGAGGTGCCGTGGGCTGGCACCGATTTCCTCTTCGGTGACCAGCCTCTCTGCAACAGAGAATCCTTCATCCGGGCTCAGGAGATCTTCCATCATCTCAACCACCGAAGGAGTCACCGTGGCCAGCCCCAGCATTCGGCCGGCGGTTTCAGAAGAAATAACCACTTGGTCTGCACCTGACTGCGTCAACAAGTGGCGGTTTTCTGATTCACGCACCGAGGCCACAATTGAGGCACCCGGCGCCAACTCACGGACCGACAACGTGACCAGCACCGCTGTGTCATCTTTGTTCGGTGCAACGACTATAGAGCGGGCACGCTGAATACCAGCTAACTTCAGCACATCGGATTTAGTAGCCGACCCATGCACCGTCGCCAAGCCTTGATTCGAAGCGTGGTCGAGTGCTTCCTTGTCCGTATCAATGACAACGATTTCTGCCGGATCTACGCCGTCCGCGAGAAGAGCTGCAATGGCAGAACGACCCTTGGTGCCGTATCCGATAACGACGGTGTGGTTGCGCAACTGTCTCCTCCAGCGCTGAATTTGCAGGGTTTTCCGAGATTCTTGGGTCAAAACGGTCAGAGTAGTACCGACCAAGAGAGCAAGGAAGGCCACACGCAGTGGCGTAATGATCAAAATATTGAGTAATCGAGCCCTCTGTGTCACCGGCGTGATGTCACCGTAGCCCGTCGTCGACAGGCTGACAGCCGAGTAATACACCGCATCGATGAAGGTGAGAGGCTCCGTATATCCGTTGCGGTCGTAGTAAACCACGACGGATGCAATCAGCAGCAAAAATACGGCGTAGTTCAAACGACGTATGATTAGCCGCCAAGGATTCTTCGGCGCGGACTCAGGCAGGCCAATGACTCCCAGCAGTGCATGCCCGGGAAGATCATTGAGCCCGGTTTCGTATCCCGAAGATTTCCGAATTGGATTACGCAACCGCTCCTCGCCTGCCTTTCATGAAAATTCCTCCCGGTGAAAAATAGCGCATACAAACTGCTGCTTTCACCTGGATAACTGGCCACGGCCACGCGGCAGTTACATACGTAGATGATTATCCAATCAGCTCGCGCATTTTCCTGTCTAACTCTATCCTGCTTGGCAGTAGCGCTTCATCTGGTATTAGCGTCCGTCCTGCCGAAACGTAGAAGAACCCGGCTTCAATGTCTTCGGGGGCAGTTTCCATTCCCATCTCGCGCAGCCTATCCGACCACGCCAGGCGGTAAATCGCCAGCTGTAGCGCCGCTACTTCCCTTTCCTTTCCGCGCGGCATCTGGCCTGTCTTCCAGTCAATGACGCTCCACTTCCCGTTGTCGTTAAACACCGCGTCGATTCGGCCGACGACCCGCCTCTGCCCGATGGCAATTTCAAACGGCACCTCTACATGCGTTGGCGTGCGGTCAGCCCACTCAGATGCCTCGAAATTCGCCTTCAATTTCTCCAGTTCGCGTTCGGACGCGACTTGCTCTGTGCCGAGGAAGTCATCCAGTTGATCCCCGAAGAGATCCTCATCGTCCAGCAGACTGTGTGCACCGAAGCGATTCTCCAACCAAGCGTGGAATGCCGTACCTCGGCGCGCGAATCGGTTTGGCTTAAACGGCACCGGGCGTGCTTTCCGACGAGCAAACGCGACCGGATCCGCAATCATCGCTTGGTATTCGCTAGTGGACATGCTTGTCGGCATTGGTAGATGAATCTCCGCGGCCTTAGCTCGAAGGATTTCATCCACGAGAATGGTCGTTTCCGTTTCCCATACCTCAGACAGGTCACCTGCAATGGGGCGCTCATCCTGGTCTTCGCCCATGTAGCGCATGACGCTTTCGGCTGCTCGCTGCACACTATCTCGGCGGTTGCCCAGGGTATCGACGGGCCAGACCACCCCATCAACCGCAGTGTCGCAGTCCAAATCGACTTCAGTGTCCTCTACCTCAGGGTCCTCCCCATCTGTCCACGACACCACATAGTCACTGAATTGAGTGGCGATGGCTGCGAAGTCCGCCGACACGTCGGTGGGTTTCTTCAAGCTCGGATTAGGCCGCCTGCTTGCAGTGACAATGAGCTTTTTCGCGGAGCGAGTCATGGCAACGTAGAAGAGGCGCTGTTTTTCTTCCCTCTCCACTTCTCGCAGCTCTTCCTTGTAGGCTTTGATCACCTTGTTGAGGTCGGTCTGGTTATCGGTGCCTGATATGTCCAGTTCGGGGGCGTTGCTATCGACAGAATCAGCGACAGGAGCCCAATCGCCTGCTGCAAGCTGCGTTGCATCCTCTGTTGTTTCTGCACTAGCCGTTAGCGGATCCACTTGAGTAATTGCGCCAGGAGGAAGCTGAACTGAATTGGTGAGCCACGATGACAAATCAACTCTGTCGAACTTGCTAGTGGTGATGCCCGGAACAGCAACCGTTTCCCACTCCAAGCCCTTTGACTTGTGCATAGTCATGATTTGGACACAGTTTTCCGGCATGTTCATAGGTGCCCGTTCCAAGCCATCATCGTGTTCGACAGCGAATTCCAGATAGTTCAAAAACCCTGTCACATCGTCCGAGATATTTTGAGAATACGTCGCAGCGATATCGACAAACCTATCCAGATGTGCGGTTGTCGGCCTGGTTATCGCGGTAGCAGAACCGTACTGTCCAGCCGCTGCTTCTACGCGAATTCCAAACTCAGTAGCGATGTCCTCGACCAGTTCCGGCAGAGGCTTATTCAGCGAGAACCGGCGTAGTTTTCGTAGGCTTGCACCCAACTGTGCGATGCGCACCATTGCTTCATCTGTGTAGTTCAGTGACTCGCTACAGACCAACCGCCCATTTTTTTCCACACTGCCGCGCGCCAGCGGGGTGCCGTCGTAAAAACGAATATCCGGGTCGGCGATGGCGTGCCCCAACCCCACCGCAGACGATGCTGCTTCGGCATCTTCCACGAGCTTGTCATACTGGCGAGCGAGCTGGGAAAGCGGTGAGGAGTCTGAAGTCTCTTCGACATTGCCCTTCTTTCGGGCCAACTCGTCCTTGCCTGCCATTGCCAGCTGGTCTACACGAGTGCGAAGTGCCTCCACGTCCGCGGCACCCAAATTGAACTGTGGGCTGAGCAGCAGACGCAGAGCATCCGGGTCTGAACTGGGGTCGACCAATATCTTCATCACCGAGGTGATATCCATGACCTCGGGCAAGTGCAGCAATCCAGCGAGTCCCACAATGATTGCAGGCACACCCCGCTCAGACAGTGCCTCTAAATAGACAGCCGATTCAGCATTTGTCCGAACCAGGATGGCGGCATCGAGCTTGTTGCCAGCTGCTTCACATTCGCGTAATTGCGCCTCCATGCAATCTGCGATGTATGCAACTTCTTCCTCACCGGTTGCAGTGAAAGCAAGCTGCACCTCGCCCTGGCCTGCTTTTGGCCCTGCATCCAGTGCCTCTACCGTACGAGCCTGCCCCGCAAAAGCACGGTCGGAGACTGCGTTAGCAAGCTGCAGCACTGACTGCGGGTTTCGCCAAGAAATGGTCAGTTGCTTTTTCTCCGCTGGCTGCCCATCCGACCGCGGAAAATCATTGACAAACTGCACAAGGTTTTCGGCCGTTGCTCCTCGCCAGCCATAAATTGCCTGCATCGGATCGCCGACAGCGGTGACACAACCACCGGAGAACAGCGCACGCAGGAACAGCCGCTGTGTGTGCGACGTGTCCTGGTACTCGTCGAGCATGATGATCTTAAAGCGACGCCGCTCCTCCTCCCCGACTTCCGCGAAGTCGGTGGCTAGCCGGGCCGCCCGAGCCATCTGCATACCGAAGGTGGCGACATTTTCTTCATTGCACCGAGCTCGAACCTGCTCTACCAGCGGCAAAATCTCTAATCTCTCCCGCTGCTTATCGACGATGCCCTGTAGATCGCCAATTAGTCCCTCGCGTTTACCCTTCTGCGGGGTCTGCTCAATATTGCTGATGAACGCTTCGGTTTCCTCGCGAATCGCCTGCGGGGTAGATAAGTTTGAGTCGATGTTCGACCCCAGCTCAATAATGCGACTAGCCAGCGTTGATGGTGCAATATCGACATCAATTTCGGTCACATTGCGAGCTGTTTCCCAGGCCAACTGCCACTGCGTCGCGCCATCCATAATGGTGACCCCCGGCTCCGTCGGCAGCAAAAGACCATAATTGCTCACGACTTCAGAGGCATAAGCATCGTAAGTAAGCGTGGTTGGGGCAATGACCTCGAGGCTTGCTAATACCTCTGGTGAAGCTTGTGCACGAAATGCAGCGGAGGAAGCAAGCGCATTCAGCTGTTGGCGGATACGGACGCCGAGCTCGCGCGCTGCCTTCCTGGTGAAGGTCAAACCTAGAACTTCTTCTGGGCGGATAAAGCCGTTGGCGACCAACCACACGACACGGGCAGCCATTGTCGCTGTTTTACCAGCACCGGCACCGGCGACAACAAGCATTGGTTCCATCGGTGCACCGATTACCGCCGCTTGTTGCGGAGTGGGCGGAAAGTCCTGCCCCATCATCTCCGACAGGGTGACGGGATCAATGATGGTTCGTTCCTCCGACATGACTACCGATTCCCTTCTGCTGCCGGGCACGCCTTCGAAAGCGTGCAGAACTTGCAATGATCACCAGCGAGCGCCAAGGCACGCGGGCCAGACGTCGCACGTGCTACCTGCTCCACGCGACGCTCCCAGTCAGCCAACTTGTCTTCCGTGAGCTTTGACTGTTCTCGGCTAGTGATAATGGTCTTATTGTGTGACTTTCGCGGAAATACCAGGTATGCCCCAGATTGTTCAATGCCTTCGCCGTTGTCCACAGCGAGCCCATCTCCGCTTTCAACGAGCTTCCCCTTCGACAGCGCTAGTTGATATGTAGCTAGCTGTGCGTGTCCTTCTACTTCTTTACCGGAGGGCGCTGTCTTACCGGTTTTGATATCGACGATTTGAACTGCACCATCAGCGTCTTCAATCAACCGGTCGATTCGTCCGACAATCACGATGTCATCGTTGATGTTGACATTTACTGGGACCTCGGTTCCGATATCTTTCTTAGTCTCAATCCACCGCTGCCAATCCTCCAGCCCGGTCAACCAGGTCTCTTCCTCAGTACGCTTACGCCACTCCGGATCATCGGACAGGTCCCCAAAAACACGCCGGATCTCAGACTGAGCCTCAGGCACAGTCACTCCCTTCGCGACTGCTTCTACCGCCTGATGCAGTAGAGAGCCCAGATACATGGCCGATGTCGGTGCTGATTTATCCAACATGGCCTTCAACGGACAACTCAGGGTTGCTTCCACCTTGGAGGGATTGATCCTCATCGGCTTCTTGTCATTTACCGGCTTCGAAGTCGACGGTGCACGGAGCCCCCACCAGGTGTCTGGATGTGCGCCAGCAACCTCAACCTGCGCCAATCGCGCGAGTTGACGTGCAGCTTGTCGACGCCGCGTCTCAGTCTCCGCATCGTCCACAACGGCTGCACGCAGTTCTGCCAGCAGTGACTCCACAGAGAGCACCCGTGGCAGGCCTTCACCGGCCCATGCGACATCTTCTGCCTCTGCAACATCCGGATTGCCGGCGTTTACTTCATTAGCCGTAGCCCCGACTCCGTTCGCAGACGACGAGGCTTCCGATTGTTTCGCCAGCTCCGTCACCGAATTACCGAGCTTTTCAACGAGCTCGATAATAAACGGACTGGGAACTCCAACATCGTCAGGAGAATCGACTGCGGTCAGCAGTACCCTGTCGCTCGCCCGTGATACCGCGACGTGCAGCAAACGACGTTCCTCCGCCAGCGCATCCGCCATGGAATTGATGTACTCCCGCGGCTCAATTCCGTGATCGACGAGACCGATGAACTCGTTCTGCTTCATCACCGAGCCAGTCACACCGAGGCTGGGCCACTGGCCTTCCTGGACTCCGACAACCGCTACTGCTTTCCACTGCCTGCCCAGAGCCGCATGGGCTGAGAGAATGCGCACGGCATCGCGCTCTACCCCGCTACGGTCACGTGCGCCGATGGGCAGCTCCTGCTCTTCCACAGAAGCGATAAAACCGTCAACCGTCAGTTTTGGATTCAGCTCCACACGGTCACCAGCAAAGTCGAACAGTGCCATCACAGCATCCAAATCGCGGTCAGCCGATGCGCCAGCTGTACCGCCGCGCAACGATGCCGCCACCAGATGGTCTGCCAAACCAGTGGACTGCCAAATTGCCCACAAAGTTGCTTCCACACCATCGCGCAACGCTTCACGAGCTGCGCTCAACAGATCCAGCGGCACCTGCAGCGCCTGACGTTCACGCTGCGACAGAGACTCAATAAGCTCCAGCTGTTCAGCTGTGAGTCCCTCTGCCTTCAAGATTCCGATGAGCTGAGTCATCGCGGCCCCGCCGAACAGGTCGGCCTTCCGGATTCCGCGCAGCAGACGCTCTTTGACAATCGGATCCATGTTGACCAATGGGCCGGAGAGGAACTCGTCCCACTCCACGTCATCGAGCTGGTTCATAGTTGCCCGCAACGCCACCATCAGCGCTCGCACCAATCGCTGATGACTTAGCACGATGTCCGTTGGGTCAATCTGCACAGGCACACCCGCACGCGACAACGCACGGAACAGAGAGGACTCCCCTGCACCGGACCGGACGATGACCGCCATATCCTTCCATGCCACTCCCTCGTCAATATGAAGGCGCCGGAAGTAGTCCGCGACTGTGGCTCGCTGTGCACGTTCAGAAGGATGAATAGCTATTTTTACTGCACTTTTAGCTGCGTACGAGTTTTCCGCTGCGACGGTATCGCTGTTGTTTCCAACTTCGGATTCACGAGCTTCCTGTGCTCCAACTGAACCGACAATGCCACGGTATGCAGGCGCCTTAGGCAAGCGCTGAGAAACTGCGTTGACTAAATCCGCGATATCAGCGTTACAGCGGTAAGACTGCTGCAAGTGGATTGCCTTGTACTCGACCTCACCAGTCCCCCGGAGATAGTCATTATTAGCACCGCGGAAATGGAATACCGATTGATCTTCATCACCAGTAATGACGGCTACGGCCGCCTGCGACACAAACCGATCCACAAGACGCGCAGCTTCCGGGGATAGGTGTTCAGCATCATCGACCAGCACCACCGACTTTCCCCACCGAGCCAGTGCTTGCGCGTCTGTATCCAGCTCCATCAATGCCGCAGAGACAATCTCTGCAGCGTTCAGGCTGGGCTCCCACGCCAACCGCATAGTCTGCTGATACTCCGCCATAAACTTGCCAGCCGCACACCACGACTCAATGCCATAGTCCACGCCGAGCTGCTGAAGCCTCGGGGCGTCAATCCCCCGCTCAGCTGCACGCAGCAGAAAGTCACGAACCGCACGGGAAAAACCGACTAACGGAAGAGCCGGGCGCAACCGCTCTGGCCAATACGCACCACCATCTTCCGCATGTCCGGCCAAAAGTTGCCGCACGACAGCATCTTGGCGTGCACCAGTGGTCAACGATGGTTCAGGCTCTCCCCGACTGACAGCGGCATCACGTACTACTGCATAGGCAAGCGAATGCACGGCACGCACCATGCCACCTTGACCTGCCCCGACCGAACCACCTTCCCCCAGTTCAGAGGAAAAACGCCTGTCAATATCCCGCCTCAATTCCGCAGCGGCCTCTTTTGACTGTGACACCACCAAAATGCTGTCCGCCGGAATGCCCGCCTGCATGTAGTCCACCGCGAGATCTGCCAGCAGCGAACTCTTTCCAGTCCCTGGGCCGCCTAAAACGCGCACAACAGACTGGTTTACAAGCTTGTTCTCTACCACGAGCGCCTGATTATGGGAAGGGAAAAGCGCCTCTACCGCAGTACCCAACCACTGCCGACGACGAGGAGGTTCCTCCTGGACGAACCGAACCTTCGGCATTCCATCTACGTTCATGTGCACCATTGTGGCACAACCTCCGGACCGATACTCGAACACCCATTCGAAATAAGGAGAAAAATACCCCCGCCCCAAAAACTCCCGTAAATACTGCCCGGCGTTACTTAGACACAAACGCGCGAACTAGCGAAGCCGCGCGGAACAGACCGCGATACGCACTCGGCTGCGATTCTGGACTAACAGCGTGGACAAAAAGTCGATAACACATCGCACGAACGAGCAACTGACCGAAATCCGGCAGGTGATCGAAGCGCCGCAGTAGCTCCTCATCAGCCCCCATCATGGACAGGCAATCCACTGCCGCCAAGGCAGCTGTCCAACCACGGACATGCCACGCTGGCACGATATCGGTGAGAACCGGGGCGGCCGTGCCGTCGTAAAGCAGCGTGCCGACGAGGTCTGCGTGACAGACCTGCAGAAGCTCCGTTGGCACAACCATCTCTGCCCGCAGCTGGAGAAGATCACCGGAGATCGTGAGAGCCTCGGCACAATCGGCGCGGGGGACGCTATCCGCGTCGAGAAGCTGCTCGAGGATGCCGATTGGGTCAGAGTCCCAAGCTGCGCGATTACACATGACGAAGTAATCGGGCTCCTTATCAAGGAGAAACTGTGGCCGTTCAATACTGGCAAGCGACTCTTCCACGCGACCAGCGGCCACAATGGTTTCATCGGCACGTGGCGCGAATCCCCCCGGGATGAAATGACGAGCCTGCCACCCAGCAATAACCAAGCGGCCGTCACTGGTACGCACAGATTTCGCCACTCGGACGCCATCGACATCTAGCGCACTGCGAACCTTTGCAGACCACAGCGCCTGCGCCGAATTATGTACCGGCGAAAGGACAATGGAATCGTCGTAGACCCAGCCATTGTCCCAAGCTCGCCCGGCACGATGCGGCTCGCCCTCGGCACCAAAGGCCTCTAAAACACGGTCGGGAGGAGTGGCGATCATAATCTGCTACTACCTTGCTTTCTGAGTCGGTGCGGCCGTATCGTCGTCCGCCCCAAATGGGTACGGCCAGCCGTTGACAGAACACGTCTTACCATCGACCTGATAGACCTCGCTGCTGTCGATTTTGTGCAGTTCATCGTTCGACACGCTCAGGGTCTGCTGCATCATGATTGGCGCGATACCGCCGTCCCTCGGACAGGGCTCGTGAACCGCGTACCCAAGTCCGTGACCAACCTCGTGATTAATAAGGTATTGGCGATACAATCCCAGGTCCCCCTCAAAAGGCAGGGCACCTCGAACCCACCGGGCGATACTGACGACCACGCGCCCAGGCTCACCTTCCCGCTGCCCAGACAGGTAACAGGAGGTCTCCATTCCCAAGGTGTTGCCGCACAGCTGATGTGCGGTTCCAGTCGCGGAAAGCTGCACGACAATCGTCGGATCCTGGTCGCGAGGCACTGCCTCGAAAGAAAAATCTGGATTAGCTGTCCAGCCACGTGGATCGGCCAGAATCGAGTTCACCGTCTCTGCAAAGGCGCGCTCGCCACCAATCGAAGGAACATCAATGTTGTCTTCAATTTCCACGGAATACCTGACCGCATTGTCGCGCCCCTCCCCAACACGGGGATGCGCCACGGTGACATCTTTAAAATTTCCCGAGGGTTCCGTGGCAAAGGCCGGACCGGGTGGCAACTGCCCTCCCTCGTAACCATCACCGTATCCCTCACCGGGCACCGGACCAGGGCGACCATTGCCACTCTGCGAGGCGACAGTGCCAGTGCCGGAACCTGAAGAATCATCTTCAGCAGTGAAGATGTCGAAGAGAATGATGACTGTGAGCACCACAAGTACAGGGATGGCATAGGCTCGCCACCCCCAACTCCTTGCAATGCGTACGAGAAAGGGTTCTTGCGTCATTAGGCGAAGAAGCCAACCTTACGGTCTGCGTTATTACCGGTACGGACGTAGGCGACCTTGTCAGCATTAATCAGGTACTCCTGACCAGCGCCGTCGCTGAGCTCAATCACACCTTCGCCAGCAGCCAGCTTCTGGGAGATCGCAGCCTTGACCTCCTCACCACCAGCGACGTTTTCAATGTTCAGCTCACGCGTATTGTCTGCAAATCCAATAGTGATGTCCATAGGTGACATCATAACCATTCCCAAAGCGGCTAGGATTAGAGAGACCGATTAAGCCGTCGTGTCACGTGAGGTTACAAACAGCAAAGGAGTCGCCGTGGCAGAGTCCCAGTCCCCGACATTCGTCGAATTGGGGGTCGCCGCGGAAATCTGCGACGCACTCGCCGACGAAGGAATCACCCGCACATTTGCAATCCAGGAACTGACGCTGCCCTTGGCACTCGACGGCACGGACATTATCGGCCAAGCCCGTACTGGCATGGGAAAAACTCTTGGTTTTGGTGTCCCCCTTATTGACCGCGTCTTTGATGACGCCCGCATTCCAGAACCGGATGGCACTGCCCGCGCAATCATCATCGTCCCCACCCGTGAGCTATGTGTGCAGGTCGGCGAGGATTTGGCCCGCGCTGCGCACTCAACCAATCTGCGTGTGTGCACTATTTACGGTGGCCGCCCCTATGAGGAACAGATTGAACAGCTAGACCGCGGTGTGGACATCATCGTCGGTACTCCCGGCCGTCTCATCGATCTTTACCAGCGCAATAATCTAGAGCTGTCAGGCGTAAAGATTTTGGTTCTCGACGAGGCCGATGAGATGCTCGACTTGGGCTTCCTGCCGGACATCGAGAAGATTCTGGCTGCGGTGCCAGATGAACGTCAGACCATGCTCTTCTCGGCAACAATGCCGGGCCCAATTCTGACTCTCGCACGTACCTTTATGAATCGCCCGGTGCACATCCGCGCCGAATCAGGCGAGGAAGAGGCCACAGTCCACGAGACCACTAAACAGATTGTTTTCCAATCGCACCAGATGGATAAGGTCTCGGTCATTGCCCGCATCCTGCAAGCCAACGATCGTGGTCGCACCATCATTTTTGCTCGCACGAAGCGCGGCGCCGCCTCGGTTGCTGAGCAGCTCGGCGAGCGCGGCTTCCTGGTCACCGCCGTCCACGGCGATATGGGCCAGCCTGCACGTGAGCGCTCGCTGACGGCGTTCCGCAATGGCGACGTCGACGTCCTGGTCGCAACCGATGTCGCGGCTCGCGGTATCGATATCGACGATGTCACCCACGTCATCAACCACCAGGTGCCCGATGACGAAATGACCTATGTCCACCGCATCGGCCGCACCGGCCGCGCGGGACACAGCGGTGTCGCCGTTACGCTCGTCGGCTGGGATGAAACCACAAAGTGGAAGGCTATTTCAGATGCTCTCGACCTGGACATGGCCGAGATTCCGACGTGGTTTTCCACCTCCCCCGAGCTCGCCGAAGCTCTAGACATCCCCGAGGGGATCGATGAGAAGGTCGGGCCAGCCCGCCCGGTATTGGGTTCCCGGCCACCTCGCGGGCGTGGCGGAAGAGGCCCGCGAAACAACCGCTCACAGTCTCATCATCGCAATCGCGGCCAAGGACGAAGCTCAAAGCGGGACGGCCACTCCAATTCTCATCGTCGCAGCTAGGCCGCTGCGCGTGCCAACTCCCCACCTCACCTCTCGCCACGACCACTCGTCGACAGGACATTCCAACCGTGCTGCAGTCACCACAAGCCAACGCTGAGCCCACCACTGCAGAGACCCGACTGCGCCGCAATCGAATCGCATCAGTAGTTCTCATCATCGCCGTAGTGCTAGTCGTCGGTTGGACATGGGTCGCTTCTCCGGCTCGTAAGGTCGATCGCACTGAATCCACGGCACCGACGAGCAGCACAGCGCAAGCCCCGGCCGCGAACGATCCGGAGGCAATGCCACATACTCTCCGGCCGGTGTGGTCCACCGAATCGTCGGCAAGCACAAGCACGCACACCATCTCCCCGGCGCCACTGGTGATGGACAACTCCCTCATCGTTGCTGAGGACCGGGGCGTGCGTGCTATCTCGCTTAACGACGGCACGGAGCGCTGGCACTATCGACGAGATATTCCGCTTTGTGCGCTCTCGGGCAGTGATGGCCAAGTTTTCGCGACTTTTCGTGGGGCAGCTGGCTGCGGTGAGACCGTTGCACTCAAGCCCGACTCGGGGCAGTATGTCGCGACCCGTAAATCGATTGCGGCTGACAGCCCTGCCGCCGTGCGCTCGAACTCATACGCGGGTGTCTACGACTCTGGATTCCTGGAGCTGTGGCGCTCTGACCTGGTCCGAGTAGTCGAGTACGGCAAGATTCCAGCGTCTCCAGAACCGAAGATGCAGCCGCATCCGGAGTGTTCGATTATCAGTGCGCTCACGCGCGTGGAGCTGCTGGCCCTCGTAAACAACTGCGATGGTCACGGACGCCTGGTCATGCAGGCGGCAAATCCGGAGGAATCTCGGAAGCCGGAGGTCAAGAGCGATATTGACCTTGGTCCGGCAACTGCAGATATGTCGCTGGTATCGATTGGCCAGGACACGGCGGCGGTACTGTCAGACAATCGCATCCGAGTTTTTCGTATGGACGGCACGATGCTGACTGAATTGGCGCTGGATGAGACTACCCTGCGCCCAGCACCGGCGGAAGCTAACTCCGACGGCGATGCCCCGCGTGCGCCTTTTACGACGGATCTTCCCCATCACATGACGTGGTGGTCGCCGCGTGGTTTACTGGGCTTCCGCCCGAGCACCCTGGCGCCGGATTTCGAGTTTCCTGAGGCCACAGGAACCCCAGCTCCATGGGGTGAGCATGTTTTCATGCCAGTCACTGACGGAGTCGCGGTATTGAATGCCAAGACTCTGGAGATTATCGGCACACTCCCGTTGCCTGCAGCTGCGAAGTCCACTCAAGCAAATAATGCGGACAAGCCGGAAGTGCCCGTGCGCCTTGCGGTTGTCGGTGACACGCTACTAGTTCAGCGCGGTGAGTCAGTCGACGCGTTCGCCATCGAAGCTTAGAAAGAGCGGGCAGCCCAATCAATCGCCTTCGGACTAAACATACAGGCCAGCGCAGCAATTGAAGCTGCCGCCGTCGGTAGAGCGAGCAGAAAAGCGCTCGAGCGGAACATGTAATAGGCCACGCCCAGCAAGCAGAGGTTGAGCATAATAATCGGCCCGCGCCCCCATCGGGCGCCACGCAGCAACATAATCGCACCAGCGAGAACAGCGCCGAAAATGAGAAGGAACCACAGCGCGGTACCCCAACCGGAAATGACCGCGGCCTCGTCGCGGTACCCCATCAAATCACGAATGAGAAGGAAGATCCCGTAGCCCAGACCGAGGGCACATTCGGCGACACCAATCCACGCACCGACCATAACAACCTGAGGTGCGGCAATCGGCCCGTCGGCTGCCGCAAGCTGGTCGGTAGTACGCGATTTGGGCGCATTGCTGCTGTTTTTCTGGTTACTCACGCCCTACATGTTAGCCCGGTGCGAACCGATGAATACACCCTGGAGGCATACCGGCTAATGCGCCCATCACAAGTCTGCTCATGCACTATTCTTGGTGCCTGTGCGTGCGTTGCTAATCTCCAATCCGAATTCGACCAGTAACACTGCTCGACGTATGCCCGGCGTTGTGCGGGCGCTTCGCTCGGTCGAGGGGATTCGCTTGACATCCATGTTTACCGCCTACCCTGGCCATGCTGCGGAAATGGTGGCGGGTAAAACGGTTCGCGATTACGACGTCATTATTTCTCTCGGCGGCGACGGAACCATTAACGAGATTGTCAATGGGCTCATGAACTCCAACCCATTCTCCGCACTGTCTGCCACTGACCTGCCTGCCATCGCGACAATTCCCACCGGCAGCGCCAACGTTTTGGCAGGTGCGTTGGGTATTCCCCGCGACCCCGTAGATGCCGCGTGGTACATCGCAAGTCTGCTGCGCTCCCGAACCCGCAGCACTATCAGCGTTGGACATGCAGCGGAGCGATGCTTCGTGGTCGATGCCGGTATCGGCATCGATGCGGAAGTCATTTCCACCATGGAACAGCTCCGACAAAACGGTACCCGCGCCAAAGCCGTGCGCTATTTGCCGGCAATTTTCACCGCATGGAATCAGTTGCGCAAAAGCCCGCCACAAATCACCGCAACTATCGACGGCACGGAGTTTGGCCGTGATCTCGCAATGGCCGTGGTGTCCAACTCCAATCCATGGACATTCCTCGGCGACCTCCCCATCGTCACCAACCCCACTGTGTCACTGCGCAGGGGTCTGGGGTTTTATGGCTTCACTTCTTTAAAGGGAGTGACGGGGCTTGTCGCCGCAGCCAATTTGGCCGGTTTCTTCACCCGACTGCGCTCCCCCTTCCACATAGAAGCCCGCGAACGACGCGTTGACAACGCTCAGCGCATCCAGCTCACCGCTACTGCTCCACTTCGTCTCCAATTGGACGGCGAGTACATCGATCAGTGCGACTGCCTCAACATCCGCGTTAAGCAAGGCGCAATCAATTTTGTGGCGCGTGCCGACGATTACACCGAGGACCAGTTCACCAAGAAGGTCGCTACCCGCCCCGTGGACGAGCGCTTGCTCGTTGTGGTGACCAAAAAGGCCATGGATCGCACACGCCGCCTGTTCAGTACTAGCCAAAAGACCGAGGCAAACCCGGCTTAAGCTGTAACTGTTTACTGACAAGCCAACAAAAACGCGCTATACACCCTTACTACTGCAATTACCAAAACTAAAATCACCCCCACAAGGGGCTAGTTTTGACCTGGCGTTTTAACCAAAACTTCACTTTTCTGTGAGGTTTGGCACTTTTATTCATTTTGCTCTTTACGAACCGCTCCAGTCGTGAAAACATGTAAATCGTCAGCGAGACAGGCACGCAGTTCACTGGATGTGCAACCATGCAAGTCTCGCCTTTTTAGGCGCAAACTCTTTGGTGAGTCCCCACTACCTTTCACGTCGCATAGGCGATGCAACAGGTAGCCCCTCCCAAGATGCCTAATACCCCTGGGCAACCGGGAATGAACCCCAACCCTCGTTGAGATACGGCGATTTGTCGTGTCTGACGAAATCCATTTCCGGAGCTGCCTTCCCGCAAGGAAATTTAACCCTGCCCTCACCCGGGGCTCGTAATGTTTTAGGAGTTTGTCATGGATTGGCGTCACAAGGCCGTTTGTCGTGAAGAGGATCCGGAGCTGTTCTTCCCGGTCGGTAACTCCGGCCCGGCTCTCGCCCAGATTGCTAAGGCCAAGGTCGTTTGCAACCGCTGCCCCGTTACCGCTCAGTGCCTGGCTTGGGCACTTGAGACCGGCCAGGATGCAGGTGTCTGGGGCGGCATGAGCGAGGACGAGCGTCGCGCACTGAAGCGCCGTCGCAACCGCGGCCGCACTCGTCGCACTCGCACCAGCACCGCAGTCTAATTAAAAGACTTACCCCTTACCGTGTAATCTATAGCGGTTGATACCTGTTTAACCCGATAGAAAGAGAGCCCAGCTATGAGCAAGCGTGGCCGTAAGCGCAAGGACCGCCGTAAGAACAAGGCTAACCACGGCAAGCGTCCGAACAGCTAAGTTGCCCTTAGTTGCAGCAGCCTTAGCCATCGTCGGCTAAGGCATCTCGCTCCACCCCGACATAACTCGGTATTGCGCCGATGCAGTGGGGTGGAGTTTTTATGTCTCCAGCGAATGTCTCAACGAGTAGCTAATAACGGGTAGCAGATGACAAGGAACAGATAGCAGGTAGCAGAACTGAAAGTGACTCGTCGATGCCTAATCCCCGCTTTCAGGACTAACCATCCGCCAGATGCCTATCAGCGAGTTTGGAGCCCAAACCCCACCGGAGTAACGTCTAAAAACAGAGCTTTTACAGCAGCTTAAGCTAGGTTGCTCAAAAGCAATGGGGCTATAGCTCAGTTGGTAGAGCGTCGCGTTCGCAATGCGAAGGTCAGGGGTTCGATTCCCCTTAGCTCCACCATTTGTACTCACCTTTGGATACAAGGATCGCAACCTCTTGCAGTGAGCGTTTGGCCTAGTCAGATGCTTACGGCGAGAGGTTCTTTCTTTGTATGACGTTTGTGGCGGATTCAATTATCGGGATCTCTTGCCATTGTCGACTCCTTTGGCAACAAGACGAACCGAAGGGCGTCAAAAAGTATGGGTCTCCGACAGAAAGTGTGGGTGGGTGTCAAATTGTTTACCCCGTGGCGTCCAAAGGTGTCCGCGCCGGTGCAGCGTGGAGCTTGCTGACTCCGGTGCTCATGTCGCGTGGCAGGACCAGATCGGGTGATTGCGCGGTAAACTTGTTAACTGAAGATTGTCCCGCTTCGGGTGGATTTGCGGCTGTTCGTATCCGGCGGCGTTGCCGATGAGAGAAGGAGTTCACATGAGTGATATCTCTGGCGAGCGGCTGAGCGAAGAGGACGTCAAACTCCGCTACATCACTCCCGCGCTGGTTGATATTGCTTGGTGGAAGCCAGAGCAGATCAAGATGGAAGTGATCACGCCGGGGCAGATCATCGTTCGCGGCGAGAAGGCAGTGCGTGGCAAGTCGGGCAGTGCCGACTATGTGCTCCGGCGGGCACGCAACCGCAAGCCGCTGGCTGTGGTTGAGGCGAAGAAACTTGAGCTCAGTGCTGATGCTGGCCTCCAACAAGCTCTCGACTACGCCGAGAAGCTCGATGCACCGTTCGCTTATTCAACGAATGGTACGTCCTTTGTTGAGCATGACCGCCTGACTGGTCGTGAGCGTGAGTTCAGGATGGATGAGTTCCCGACCGAAGACGAGTTGTGGCAGCGCTATCTGGATGCAAAAAATCTGCACGGACGTGAGGTAGAGCTAGTTGATGAGCCGTACTACTTCGACTCATTCAAGAACAAAGTTCCTCGTTACTACCAGCAGGTAGCGATTGATCGCACGATTGAGGCGATCGCGAATGGACAGAAGCGTCTTCTGTTGGTGATGGCTACTGGTACGGGTAAGACGTTCACGTCGTTCCAGATCATTTGGCGGCTATTAAAATCGGGCGCGGTCAAGCGCGTTCTGTACCTCGCTGATCGGAATGTGTTGATCGATCAGACGATGCGTGACGATTTTTCGCCGTTCTCAGGCAAGATCACAAAGGTTCAAAACAAGGAGCTCGATTCCTCTTACGAGGTTTACATGAGTCTCTACCAGCAACTTGCTGGTGATGAAGGCGATGAGCCGTTCCGCCAGTTCAAGCCGGAGTTCTTTGATCTGGTGGTGGTGGATGAGTGCCATCGTGGTTCGGCACGTGAGGCGTCGCTGTGGCGTAGGGTGCTCGATTACTTCTCGGGTGCGATCCACATCGGTATGACTGCCACGCCGAAGGAGACGAAGGACGTCTCAAACATCACCTACTTCGGCGATCCGGTTTATACGTATAGCTTGAAGCAGGGCATTGAGGACGGCTTCCTTGCGCCTTACAAGGTGTTACGTGTCGGATTGGATGTTGATCTTGAGGGCTGGCGTCCCTATCAGGGGCAGCGCGATGTCGATGGCAACGAGATCGAAGATCGCGAGTACAACGTCAAGGACTTCGACAAGAACTTGGTGATCGATGATCGCACCAAAATGGTAGCCAAGTATGTCGCCTCGTGGTTGCGGCGGTATGGCACGGATTCAAAGACGATCGTGTTCTGCGTGGATATTGAGCACGCAGAGCGGATGCGTCGTGCACTGATCACCGAGATGCCCGAAGAGGTAGCCAAGGACTGGCGCTACGTCACGCGCATCACCGGTGACGAACAAACCGGCAAGGCTCAACTCGACAATTTCCAGGACGTCAACGAGAAGTATCCGACCGTAGTGACTACCTCGAAATTACTCACCACAGGTGTGGATATTAAGACAGTGAAGTTGATTGTTCTTGAGTCCAACATCGGTTCGATGACGGAATTCAAGCAGATCATCGGTCGCGGCACCCGCCTCGCGGAGGATCACGGCAAGCAGTTCTTCACCATTCTCGATTTCCGTGGTTCAACGCGTCTGTTTGCCGATCCTGATTTCGACGGCGAACCAGTGGTCTTAATACCAGTCGGGCCTCCAGTTCCAGGAGACGACGGGGAAGAGGTTCCACCCGAGTGGCCCGAAGATGACGAGGTCGATCCGAATACTCCGCCGATTCCCACGGGTGGAGAGGATCCTGAACCACCGTTGCCGCCGGGGCGTGAAGAGAAGATCCGGGTGTGTGGCGTTGATGTAAAGCTGCTCAATGAGCGTGTGCAATACATCGACCCAACCACAGGCAAGTTGATTATCGAGTCTTTGCGCGATTTCTCTCGCACCACGTTGCGCGGCACGTACAAGACATTGGATTCATTCATTCAAGCCTGGAATGATGCCGACCAGAAGACAGCCCTCGTGGCCGAGCTCCAGGAGAAAGGTGTGTTCTTGGATGCGATCCGTGCCGAGGCCGGAGGGCATTTCGACGACGTTGACGACTTTGATTTGATTATGCACGTCGCTTTCGACCGTCCACCGCTGACCAAGAAGGATCGGATCGATCAGGTGAAGAAGCGCGGATACCTGCATCAATACTCGTCGGCAGCCGAACAGGTGTTGGCCGCACTGCTCGACAAGTACGCCGACGTGGGTATTAGTGAGCTTGAGGATGTTCGAGTGCTCACCAATGAGCCATTCGTGCAGTTCGGTTCGCCGGTGAAAATTATTTCTTTGTTTGGTGGTAAGAACGAGTACTTGGCTGCGGTCAAGGATCTGCAAGACGTCATCTATGAGACCGCTGCCTAGGAGCAACTAACCAATGAGTCTGTCTACGTTCATTTCTTCCTCGCGCAACATTATGCGTGGGGATGCCGGTGTCGATGGCGACGCTCAGCGCATCGCCCAACTCACTTGGATGCTCTTCCTCAAGGTTTATGACGCGAAGGAAGCCAACTGGGAAATCATGATCGACGACTATGAGCCGATCATCCCCGAACGGCTTCGCTGGCGCCGCTGGGCACCAGACCACAAGGACGGCCGCTCCATGACCGGCGATGAGCTGCTGACCTTCCTCAACGAAGACCTATTCCCAACACTGAAGACTTTGCCGATCACGGAGAACACCCCGTTGAGCCAGACGATCGTCAAGGGTGTATTTGAGGATTCCAACCAGTACATGAAGGACGGCATCCTCATCCGTCAGCTGGTGAACCTCATCAACGAGATCAACTTCGATGACTACGCAGACCGCCACGCCTTCGGAGAGATATACGAAACCCTCCTCAAGGAACTCCAGAGCGCTGGCAGCTCCGGTGAGTACTACACCCCGCGCGCGGTTACTGACTTCATGATCAAAATGCTGAACCCGAAACTCGGGGAGCGGGTCGCCGATTTCTCCGCAGGAACCTCGGGCTTCCTCACCTCGGCACTCAAGCATCTGGATCCTCAGGTGGAGTCGGTGGAGGATCGCGAGAAATTCCAGAATGCCGTGTTCGGTATTGAGAAGAAGCCAATGCCGTACCTGCTGGGTGTCACCAACCTGCTCCTACATGACGTCGACGAGCCCGCCTTCTTTCACGGCAACTCACTCTCGCGAAACGTTCGCGAATACAAGGAGCACGAGAAGTTCAAAGTCATCGCGATGAACCCGCCCTACGGAGGAACCGAACAAGAAGCAGTGAAGGCGAACTTCCCGCAAGCCTTTCGATCCTCCGAAACTGCCGACCTTTTCGTCGCGCTCATCACCTACCGACTCAAGAAGAACGGCCGAGCAGGCGTGGTGCTGCCAGACGGATTCCTCTTTGGTAGCGACGGCGCGAAGCTGGCTCTCAAGGAGCGACTTATCAAAGAATTCAACCTGCACACGATCATCCGACTACCAGGTTCGGTGTTCTCGCCGTACACCTCCATCGCGACCAACTTGTTGTTCTTCGACAAGACTCACCCCACGAAGGACGTGTGGTTCTATCGGGTAGATAAACCCGAAGGTTACAAGAACTTCTCTAAGACCAAGCCGCTTCTGCTTGAGCACCTGCAACCTGCGATGGACTGGTGGGGCAGCCGAGATGAGATCAGCGACGCTGACGGTAATCCGAAGGCCAAGCGCTACTCCGCCCAAGAGATCATCGAGGGCGGTTACAACCTCGACCTGTGCGGCTTCCCACAAGCCTCCATTAAGGTGCTCAGCCCAGCCGAGACTATCGCAAACTATAAGACTCGACGTGCTGAGTTGGACGCCCAGATTGACGCCCAGATCGCGTTGATTGAGTCATTTCTGGCGGTGAAGGAATGATCGCCGGCAACCTCCGCCAAGCAGTATTGCTAGCGGCAATCAGCGGCCAACTCACCGAGCAGCATCCCGAAGACGGCACCGCGGCGGAGCTCTTAGAGAAGATAGCCGATCAGCGTTCTAGGCTGGTGAAAGAGGGAAAGCTTAAAAAACAGAAACCCCTTCCGCCCGTCACCAGCGACGAGAAACCGTTTGAAATTCCAAGCACATGGTCATGGGTGCGGCTTTTAGAAATTTCAATCCAGATGAGTCCAGGCGGAAAGACTGCAAAGACTGGAAATCTTTCCTCAGATGGCAAGTACCCAGTAGTTTCTCAGAGTGCTCAGACCATTGATGGGTACATCGACGATCGTAAAGGGCTTCAATACGTTGAGGAACTACCCGTTGTAATTTTTGGTGATCATAATCGTGTCGTCAAAATTGTTTCCGATCCGTTTGTCGTTGGCGCTGACGGGACGAAAATTCTCCGACCAGTATGCGTTGACTTCAAGTATCTGCACGCCTTGCTGCTTTATGCATCGGGAGAATTACGCGACCGAGGGTACGGTCGACACTTCGGTCTCCTAAAGGCAATGGCGCTGCCTCTTCCGCCCCTTGCTGAGCAGGAGCGGATCGTCGCGAAGCTCGATCAGATCATACCTATGATCGACAAACTCGAGAAACTCGAGAGAGAGAGAGCAGATCTAGACCGCACTTTCGCCAAGGCAATCGAAGCTGCAATCCTGCAAGCTGCCATCAGCGGCCGACTCACTGAGCAGCGCCCTGAAGATGGCACCGCCGCCGAACTCCTCGAACAAATCGCCGCCGAACGCGACGCCCTAGTCAAGGTAGGCAAGCTTAAGAAGCATAAGCCCCTCCCACCCGTCACCGACGACGAGAAGTATTTCGATATCCCTGACACCTGGGAGTGGGCTCGGTTCTCCGAACTGGCGATCGAAGTTTGTACAGGTCCCTTTGGAAGCGCGTTACATAGGAGGGACTACGTTGACGACGGAACGCCGGTGATCAATCCATCTAACATCGTCGGAGACACCTTTGTTCCGACGGTCTTCGTCAATGAAGAGACCTCCGCAAAGCTGTCTTCATTTGAGTTAGCGCACGGCGATCTTGTAATCGGTAGGCGAGGGGAAATGGGGCGATCTGCAGTAGTGAGTGAGGCGGAAGCTGGATGGCTATGTGGAACGGGATGTTTCTATGCTAAGAGCGGGGAAAATCATGTATTCGATTATGTGGCATTAACCTTGAAGGCGCCATCAGTGCGTGCTCAGCTCTCGTCGTCGTCGCTAGGCACAACAATGCAGAACTTGAATCAAACCACTCTACGACGGCTCCCGTTAGCTGTCCCTTCATGGCGGGAACAACTACGGATCGATGCCAAGTTAGGGCAGCTGAAAGCGCCAATGAGGTCACTCCAACAACTGCTTCGAAATGCATAGTGTTTCCTTGGCCGAACGGAATTGGGAAAAAGATGGATCTTGCTTCGTGGATTTCTGCTGGTGCGGCTGTTGTTACGTTGTTTGGTGGAGGATTCGCATACTTTCAGGCGCACCTATCGAAGAAGGCACGTACTGCTACTAAGGGCGAGCGAGAGCGTGCCGAGCGATCAGAATATCGTGCACAGGAAGCCGCTTATGTGGCCGAGCAACAGCTTCAAGCTGCGCGGGATCAAGTTGGCGTACTCGAACAGCAATTGGCTGCCATTGCCAACGCTGTTAAGGAGACTGCGTCCCAGGCGCCGATACAAGTTGAGGCAAGCGGGTCAAAACGTGTTCGAGTGCAGTGGGTCAAGAATTCGTTGTATGCGATCGTTAACGATAGTCCCGTACCTGTACAAATTGAGCTCGTGCGAAACCGAGAGGACTTTGTGCGCATTGAATTGGCTGATTCCTTCACTTTGTCCCCAGGTCAGCAGAAGACGTTTCTCGCAATCGGGGCTTGGGGGCATCCGATTCCAGACAACTTGATACTTGATGAAGTCGGAGCAGACGTGCCGTTGTACCTACCGATACCTGAAAAGCAGGCGTGAGTACCCAGCCATTCGGCTAATGAATCCTAAATCTCACGGTAAAATGCCTAGTCAAGTGCTGGGTGCATCGAAATCTCGGTGCATCGAAATCTCGAAAATGCACCCACCTGGGTCGAGAATTCCGGTAACTTGCACCCACCCTCGCCGGAAATGCACCCACCTAGACACCCTGTATCCAAATGTGTGTGCCAGCCACAAATAGCTTCACAAAAACATCCCAGGCCATATCACCCTGACCCGGGATTTTCCGCATTACCGCGTTACGCATCAAAAGAATACACGCCAAAACCCAGCCGCCAGCAACTACCTGCGGTACTCCACCCGCGTATAGGACACGCGAATACGGGTGGTAATGCGCTGGCGGAGGTCCTCAGGGGCAGGTTGCTGGCAGCACCGGCGCAGCAGCCGTCGGATAGCTTGCTCGGAACCGAAATCTTCTAAGCACTGAGGGCATTTGTGAATGTGTTCCTCGAGAAAGCGGCGCTCCTCCGAATCACACTCGCCATCCAAAAATGCGTGTAGGCGCGAGTGGACATCCTGACAGAAAGCATCTTCACAGGCGTGCCCGCGCTCTGGCGTCTGCTCCATATCTTGGCTCGACTCTCGGCTCATCGCGGAGAATCTCCCTTCTCTTCTTTCAAGAATCCACGTTCCGCGGCCACGTTGTGCAACGCGTCTCGGAGCTGTTTTCTTCCACGGTGGAGCCGACTCATCACAGTTCCGATGGGCGTGCCCATGATTTCGGCGATTTCCTTGTAGGGCAATCCCTCGACATCGGCGTAGTAGACCACCATCCGGTAATCCTCTTTGAGACTCATCAAAGCGTCACGAATTTCCTCGTCAGGAAGCTTTTCCAGCGCTTCAACCTCAGCAGAGCGCAGCCCTATCGAAGTGTGCGACGCGGTTTCCGCGATCTGTGAATCCGTGATGTCATCGGTGGCGTACTCGGCAGGACGTCGCTGCGCCTTGCGGTAGTTGTTGATGTACGCATTCGTCAGAATGCGGTAGAGCCACGCTTTCAGGTTCGTGCCCGGCTTGTAGGAGCGGAAGCCCTGAAAGGCCTTGATATAGGTCTCCTGCACCAGGTCTTCGGCATCGGCGGGGTTGCGTGTCATCCGCAGCGCCGCTCCATAGAGCTGATCCAAAAGCGGCATGGCATCACGCTCAAAGCGCTGCGCAAGCTCCTCATCCGACTCATCAGTCCGGATGGCCGATGTTCCTGTCTGATCACCTGACATGCTACCTATCCTAAAACATCCGCACCCACGAGTCGGCCAGACCCCCGTCACCAGGCATTTCGTAGCGTGGCGGCACTGGTGTGCAACGATGGGAAATTATGTCGAAGAAGTCCGCCAAGAAATCCGCTGCCGCCACCCCGGCAATCGCCGTCTGTCAGAACGCCGGAATCGACTTCCACGTTCACCAATTCCCCCACGGCAGCGACAACTTCGGCGAAGAGGCCGCCTCTTGGCTACTAGAGCATCTCGGAGTCGAGCCCGAACGCATCTTCAAAACTCTCATTATCGAGCTATCCGGCAAACGCACTGGGCTGGCCATCGCCGTCGTCCCCGCCACCGGAATGCTCAACCTCAAGGCCGCCGCCGCGGCTGTCGGGGCTTCCAAGGCCATGATGGCCGACCCCCATGACGCGTCACTTGCCACCGGCTACGTTCCCGGCGGCATCTCCCCGCTTGGCGGTCGCCGCAAGCTCCCGACTGTCATTGATGAGACAGCTACTCTCGCCGACACGGTGTTCGTCTCCGGTGGTCGCCGCGGGTGGGACATCGAACTGTCACCCGCTGATCTGGTTTCGCTTTGCGACGCCACGGTCGCCGACATCGCCCGCTAACCCTGCGGCTACTCCTGCAATCTCCCCGCTGATACGGCCTTAAAACAGCTCCTCGTTGTGGCCGGGTGCTGCTCCATCGGGCCCATTCAGCAGGTGCGGCCCTTCATTCGCAACATTGCCGACGGCGCGGTTGACCGGCCGGATAGTCAGCTTGTCCACCACTTCTGCGCTGGTCATGCCAACATCTCCGTCTGCTGCCCAGGCCGAGAGATCCAACCAGTCACTGACTTCGTCGTCGGCAAGCACGCGCGGCATACGATGATGCAGATCCGCGAGCTGTCCCACGGCGTCGGTGGTGAGAATTGTGGCGGAGACGATATCGCCCCAGCGCGCCCACAGCCCCGCGACGGTGAAAAGCGGTGCGTCATCGCTGAAGCTGACGAAGTAGGGCTGGCGATTCTTCCACTCGTACCAACCGTTCATGGGGATTGCGCAGGGCAGGCTGTCCCGGAAAGTCGGTTTGGACTGCCAGGTTTCCGCACGAGCATTGAAGAAAGGTGTTGTTGGCACTTCGCGGGCCCACTGCGGAATTAAACCCCAGCGCACGGTGGCAGCAATGGTTCCTGTGCGGCCGGGGTGCTCGCGGGCAAGAGCAACTATTGGCATGGTCGGGCCGATGTTGTAGCGGGAGGTGGGCAACGGGCCGTCGGCACGCACGGGCGCCAAACCGGGAATCTCAGCCGTGGTGCTGAGCAGTTCTTCGGCGACTGTGAAATTGACGAAACGACCACACATACCAACTGATTGTGCCGTTGACTCCCCCTCTAGTCGAGGTATGGAGTGAAAGTGTTCCATAATTGGTTGTGTGTGTTCCCAAAATCAGAATTGGTCCGCCCCTACTGTAAGTGTCGACGGTGCCGAGGCCGGTCGACAGCCTTTTAGCGCCACGGTGCAGATTGCCGGCTCGAAGTCGATTACGAACCGTGCCCTTGTCATCGCGGCGATATCTTCGACACCATCGGTTATCCATGGTGCTCTGCGCTCTCGCGATACCGATCTTATGATTCGCGCACTGCAGGCCCTGGGAACTGACATCAGTGCCGACTCGACATATTCGGGTGCCCCGAACCACACGCTCCGCGTCACTCCACGCATGCTCCGCGGTGGTGTTGTGGAATGTGGTCTCGCAGGTACGGTTATGCGCTTCGTGCCACCTATCGCAGCTCTTGCGCAGGGGTCGGTGTTCTTCGAAGGCGACGTAGAAGCCAAGGCTCGCCCGATGTCGGCCGTGCTGGATGCCCTGCGCAGCCTCGGTGTGAACATCGCGGGCAATGGGCTTCCCTTCACGGTCAATCCGCAGGGTCCGAATCAGGGCAACCGCCTCGGTGACTCGGTCCAGGAGCAGGATCTGCCGGACATCGGCGGCGAAGTGGAAATTGACGCTTCGGCTTCGAGCCAGTTCGTCTCTGGTCTGTTGCTGTCAGCACCACGCTATGGCCGTGGCCTGGTACTTCGCCCGACCGGTGAGATTCCTTCCCGCCCGCACATTGACATGACCCTGGACATGCTTCGCGAGGCCGGTGTGCAGGTCGAGGAGACCACGGCCGACACATCTGAGGGACCACGCACAACGTTCACCATTCACCCGACCGAAATGATGGGTCGTACTTGGCAGGTCGAGCCTGATCTGTCCAACGCCGCCGCTTTCCTGGCCGCTGCGGCTGTCACTGGTGGCAGCGTCACCGTGCCCGACTGGCCAGAGCACACCACGCAGCCGGGCGACCGCATCCGCGAGATCCTCACCGCTATGGGCGCTACCGTGACGTTGAACCGTCACGAGAGTGGCCGCACCAGCCTCACCGTCGTGGGCCCAAAGCCGTCGGAGCTGCGCGGAATCACGATGGACATGTCCGAGATTGGCGAGCTGACCCCCACTGTCGCCGCCATCGCCACCTTGGCCACTACCCGCACCGAGCTGACGGGTATCGCACACCTGCGCGGTCACGAGACCAACCGTCTTGCCGCGCTCACCACGGAAATCAACCGTCTCGGCGGTCGCGCGACCGAGCTTGACGACGGCATTGCGATCGACCCCGTTCCGCTCCACGGTGGTCTCTGGCACAGCTACGCCGACCATCGAATGGCCACCGCTGGTGCCATTGTTGGCCTGCGCACGGAGGGCGTGAAAGTCGAAAATATCGGTACCACTGCTAAGACCATGCCTGGATTCGACCTGCGCTGGCTGGAGATGCTCGGACTGGCCTCCCCCAGCCCTAGTTCGTTGGAAAAGTCAGCCGAAGCTCGAATTGATGGTGTGGACAACGGAACCGAGGCAGGGAAATAACAGTGGCGGCACGCAGGCGTGGACGGCAATGGGACGAGTCCGATGTACGCATCCGCCCCGGTAAAGGGTCGCGACCACGGACGAAGGATCGCCCCCGCCACGCAGATGCCCACTGGGGCATGGTGGTGACCAAGGATCGTGGTCGTTGGGGTGTAGTCCTCGATAACAACGCTGATGTTGCAGTGACATGCATGCGTGCCCGCGAGCTCGGCCGCACCAATATCGTTGTCGGTGACCGTGTCGGTGTCGTCGGCGATGTCAGCGGCCGTGAGGGCACACTGGCCCGCATCGTCAAGCTGGCAGAGCGCAGCACGGTTTTGCGTCGCACCGCCGATGACAATGACCCGTATGAGCGCATCGTCGTGGCCAATGCCAGCCTGCTGCTCATTGTGTGCGCAGTCGCCGATCCTGAACCTCGCACCGGTTTTGTCGAACGCGCGCTGGTCGCGGCCTACGCCGGCGGTGTCCGCCCCGTGCTCTGTCTGACTAAATCCGATCTGGCCGACCCAGAGGAATTTGCCGGGGAGTTCTCGGCACTCGGAGTGGATGTCGTTGTCTGCGGTATTAATGATGACTTGGCTCCCTTGTCAGAGCTCATCGATGTCCCCGGACGAGTGACAGCTTTGGTTGGGCATTCCGGTGTGGGGAAATCGACCCTTGTCAACCGGATTGTTCCTGAAGCCAACCGTGAGACCGGCGAAGTCAGTGGTGTGGGTAAGGGCCGCCATACCTCCACGCAGTCGGTGGCGCTGATGCTGCCGTCGGAAAGCGAAGACAGCGCGACGTCGTGGATTATTGATACCCCGGGCATTCGTTCCTTTGGTCTGGCTCATGTGACACCGGAGACGCTGCTGGCGGCGTTTCCAGATATCCAGGCAGCGACAGATGAATGCCCACGTGGTTGCACCCATTTGGGGCCGCCCGCGGATCCAGAGTGCGCCCTCGACAAGCTGGAGGGAGTTCAGCACCGTCGAGCGATGGCCGTGCGTCGCCTGTTGAGCGCCATCAGCGACAACGAGGATTGGGAGCTGGACATTGAAAGAGACTAGCCACACCGGTTCTGTGGAGACGCCCTCTGAAGCCTCGGCTGGAGCTGAGGCGGACAACGCGGGCTCCGGTCTCTACCCCGCTCCCGGCAGTTGGATTCGGCTGTGTATCTACACGCTTATCGTGGGTCTTGCGACAGGACTCGGCGCAGCCGGCCTCGCACTAATAATGCACGGCATCGAGTACGCAGTTTACGGACAACATGAGGGCGACGTAGCCGTCGTGACCGATGGCACCACTGGCCTCCAGCGCTTTGTCGGAATTGTGTTGGCGGGACTGATTGCAGGGCCGGTGTGGGCAGCGCTGCGCACAAAGGCCACGCCCATTGAGAGCGTTGAGGCAGGCATGAACGGTCGACTCATGCCGGTGTGGTCAACTCTTGTCAATGTGTTTTTGCAGATGGCGACCGTCGCTGCAGGTGCATCCATGGGACGCGAGAATGCCCCGCGTGAGCTCGGTGCGATGGTGGCCTCGCAGATGTCGCATCGACTGCGCATCGATCCGCTACACCGCCGTATTCTGGCCGCAGCAGCAGCCGGTGCCGGCCTGGGGGCGATTTATCACATCCCGTTGGCTGGAGCGGTTTTCTCGTTGGAGATTCTGCTGGGCTCGCTGAGTATTACCGCGGTGATGGTGGTGCTGGCGTGTTCAGCCATTGCCACGGTGACGTCGGGCATCGTGGTCGGCAGTAGCCCGCTCTACAGCCCAATTAATCTCTCGGACGGCTGGGGCAACCTCGGGGCAGCACTGCTCATCGGTGTTATCTGCGGTGCCATCGGCTACGCATTTCGCATTCTCAGCTCGCGGATGTCGGACAAAGCACCGACTGGCTGGCACTCTGCCTGGGCCATCCCCCTCGCATTTACGCTGGTTGGTGTGATTTCACTGTGGGTTCCAGAAGTCTTGGGCAATGGCCGTATCGCTGCGACCACAGTTCTCATGGACCGCCCGCTGCTGGGTTTTGCAGTCATCCTGCTGATTGCGAAAGCTATCGCGGTTCTCGTTACTTTCCGTTCTGGTGCCGTCGGTGGTCTCTTGACTCCCGGCTTTGCCCTTGGCGCGCTCAGCGGTTTCATCGTCGGCTGCTTCGTACAGCCATTGATGCCCTCAGTTCCGCTGAGCGACTTTGCGATTCTCGGCGCGGCGGCCTTCCTGTCGGCGTCCATGGCAGCCCCACTTTTCGCACTGATCGTGACCGTGGAGTTCACCGGCCAGAATTCCTCGGCTTACTTAGCACTCTTCCTCGCTGGTGCAACTGCGACGCTGACCGTGACCATGATTCGCGCCTGGCTACGGCTCCCCCACAAGCAATCAATGCCATGGAACCGCGAACCAGCAGTCGCGGCTGTGGTCCGCAAGCGGGCCGAGGGCTAACCGCGCGCAACAGTGTGCGTCGAGCGACCTGTGTAGGCCCGGACAATTTCCCGGGCACCTGGGCGAAGACGGCGGAGCATTCGCAGGCCCGTCGCTAAGCCCTTGCGTTGCGGGGAACTGGACTGGAGCTCCGCTTCAACCTGCGGATACTTCTTGAACGCCGCCTCCGAACGTACCTCTGGGGCGTTGTCCGGGTCAGCGACTAAGAAACGATCCGGCAGCGACAACTTCAGCAGCGTGCGCTGGACCTGGAAGAACTGCTTCGGGAACGACCCCGTGTTGTATGGCAGGTCGTATTCCCGGCAGATTTGCTGAACCTGCTTCGAAATCTGCGCAAGCCTGTTGGATGGCATGTCCGGGAACAGGTGGTGCTCAATCTGGTAATTCAGATTTCCTGAGAGCACCGACAGCGCCAGCCCACCGTGGAAGTTCGCCGAGCCCAGCATTTGGCGCAAATACCACTCACTCTTGTCCTCGGTGTTGTACTGCTCCTTGGTGAAAGTCTCGGCATCATCCGGAAAGTGTCCGCAGAAGATGACCGCGTAGGCCCAAAGATTACGGGCGAGGTTGGCCATCATGTTCGCAAAGGCCACCTCACGGTAACGCGGACCCGCCATCGCCGGGAAGAGAACGTAGTCCTTGAGCACCTGGCGCCCCGACTTGTTGAGCACCTCCATGAGCTGCGGTCGGGCCTCATCCCAGGATTTCTTGCCGGCGAACACGCGCCCGAGCTCGACGTCATAGAAGGCCACTGCCCATTGGAAAAGGCTGGCCAACGCCACGTTTGTCACCGGCTGCAGCAGCGTCGATGGCTTCCAACGGCGGTCACGAGTCACCCGGAGAATGCCATATCCCACATCGTTGTCCATACCGAGCACGTTGGTGTACTTGTGGTGGACAAAGTTGTGGGAGTGCTTCCACCCGCTGGATGGGCAGGAATTGTCCCACTCCCAGGTGGCCGAGTGAATCTCGGGGTCATTCATCCAGTCCCACTGACCGTGCATGGTGTTGTGGCCGATTTCGAGGTTTTCCAAAATCTTTGCCAGCCCCAGCGCTGAGGCACCCGCCCATTTGAAACCCCAGTGCGCGGTGTTCTTCCACGACTTCGGCAGCATCCCTAGTTTGTTCAGGGCCATGCCGGCTGTCGGTACCATCAGCAGACCTCGACCAGTCACCTCAAGGGTGCGTTGAATGCGGATGAGCGTGCGGATGTAGCGAGCATCCTTCTGCCCCAGCGAATCGCGGTGTTGCTTTTCGATTTCCGCAAATCGACGCCCAATCTCTGCGACGTCTTCTTCGCTCAAGTGCGCATACGATGCGATATCAGAAATTGCCATGGGAAGGGTCCCAACTCCTTTAGGTAGTTTCTCCTGGTTAATACAGGTTGAGATAGATGTGGGGCGAACTTACAGTTCGATACGCGCGTGCCCCGCCGGCGCACAGACGCACGTTCGGACCCGCTCCCCCGCCACAAACGTCGCACCGGTGCGGATGTCCCGCGCTGCGCCGTCGGAGAGCTGCTGCACGCACGTCGCACAAATTCCCATCCGACAGCCGTACGGCAGGTCAACCCCGACGCTCTCGGCCGCCTCCAGGATGGTGGTTGCACCGTCTACGTCGATATCGCCTCGGCTGCCTAAACTCACCGTGCCGCCGACCTCCCCTGCCGCCGAGCGGTCAACGGTGAAACGTTCCGTCCGCAGCCCGGGAAACTCCGGCTCAAGGTTTTTCAGCAGTTCAACCGGACCACAGGCGTAGGCGCTTGCCGACGATGCCAGCGCTCCAAAGTCAGCAATGATGTCGGTAACCGCCGCAGCGTCAATCCGCGGCTGCGTCTCCGTATTCCGGGCATGCAGGCGATACTTCAACGCGCTAGTAGCGCTGCACTGTTCCAGCTCGCGAAGCTCATTGACAAACACAGCTTCTGCCTCGCCGCGGTAGGAGTGAATGTGCTCGACTTCCACTGAGGCATTGCGAGCTGAAAGATCACGCAGCATCGAAATCACCGGAGTGACGCCGGAGCCTGCGGTAACAAACGCAATGCGGGCTGGGAGCGGCTCCGGAAGATAGAAGTCTCCAGCCGGGGCAGCGAGGCGGACGACAGTACCCGGCTTTACATTGGCGACGAGGTGTTGGGACACGTAGCCGTCGTTGAGCGCACGGATGTTGATAGTCAGCAGCCCGTCATGAGGCCGCGGCGCATTTGTCAGCGAGTAGGAGCGCCACAGGTATTTCCCCTTGACCTCTACGCCGACTCCGATGAACTGGCCTGGCTTGAAGTCTGTTGGCATCCCCCAACCCGGACGGATTATCAACTCTGCTGAAGTAGGAGATGTGGGATTAATGGCCTCAATCTGACCGCGCAGCTCGCGACTTGACCACAGCGGATTTAGCAAATGCGTGTAGTCATCGGGCAAAAGTGGCGTGGATAAATGCTTGAATACCCGGGAAACTCTGGTCTTAAGTCCCATTTTTGGCCCTCCTGACTATCACGGGCGAACACGCAATAACACTGTTCATCAGCAGGCATGCCCCACCCGATTCATTATTACGTGTCCGTAGGTTACTTAGACGTAGACTACGGAGCGGTAAGTTATTGGTCAAGAGAAACAAATGGTTTTGACACAAATAGCGAAATTGTCATTACCCCCACTCCCGTGCGAAACACCCCCTTTGACATGGAGCTTATCCACACAAAACAATCCCGCCTTTTATACCCCCGCTGAAAACACTTGTGCCATACAAAAAAGGGGCTGGGTTCCTAAACCCAGTCCCCTTCTTTAACGCCGAGCACGCGCTACTACAGGAAGTCGACCACCATGCCGAGCTCAGCTACGTCATACCACGCCAGCGGGATCTCCAGCGCGTCGCCGACAGTGAGCTCCGCATCCTCGTCACCGAGATCCGCCTTATCGACGGCATCAATCGCAGCCTCAACCTTGTTTTCCGCCTCTTTCACATCAATGTGGAGCGCTGCAACGTCGGCAAGCGAAATTGGGCCGCCGACCTTAACCACGGCATCTCCCATATCCGACTGCGGCTCCGCCTCCACATCAACGGAAATGACCACTCGACGGTGCGGGAACTTCTCTTCTGCGGCATCGAGCAGACGGAGCGACGCACGCGCAGCCTCATCAAAGGCTACGTCTGCCAGTTCCTCATCATCGCCCTCAGTAAAGAAATCGCGCAGCGATTCAGTGACAGCAAAGCCCCAACCACCGCGGGCGTGGAAGAGCTCATCCTCCTTCAGCGCCTCAAGCATGGAGAAAGTCGCTGGGATATAGACGCGCATTAGAACTCGCCCTCGAGACCCAGTAGACCGGCAATCTCGACCACTGCGCGGTCGAACTGCTGATAGAAGACTCCCACCATGCCGTTAGAGACGGCCGCATGGATGTTCTCAATCGAATCATCTACCAGCACGCAGTCCCGTGCCGGCAGTTCAATAGCCGCAGCGGCTGCATTAAAAGCCTCTGCCGAAGGCTTCTCATGGCCAATTTCACCAGAGAGCACAACTGCGTCTACCAGGCCCTCATCTTCGAGCTTGCGAATCGGATCCGCCGATGGGCCACCTGGGTCATTCGACAGGACTGCCAGGCCAACACCATTTGCACGCGCCTCTACCAGCAAATTACGCCAACGTGCCTGGTCTTCATCCGTGCCGTCAAGGACACCACAGTAATCGATAATCATTCCGCGCATGGCCTGTAGTTTATCGCATGACCTGCACGTTTGCCTTTTTTCCAGTTCAGCGTGTTAATTGGCTGTTCGTTACGCCCAATTGTAGGCGACCAGAACGGCCTTGACGGAAACCGATAGGACCATTAACAGCGAAACACTCAGCCCATTTCGCGACTGCGCCTTCTCCCCAATCCCCCCCCACGCCGGCCGTGAATTCCCCTTCACAAGCTGCACACTTAAAGCACTTGTAGGACAATGGTCTTCAGCAAGGGGGAACTTGCCAATGGAGCGTTTTAGGGGGATTAATCCATGGCACCAACGTCTCACGTACCAAAATCTCAGACACCGATGCCTTACGCGCTGTCGCACGCCGCTGAGCACCGCTCCAGTGGCAGGGAATCCATTGAACCGGCAACGGGCTTTTCGCTTCTCCACACAATTCAACTCGGCCAGTCAGCTAATGCCGCCGCCTCTCAAACCGCAAAAGTGGCACCGACCTACAGCGGATGCTCGGCTGCCACCGGAGCCGCTGTCATGACGGCATTACCGCCCGTCGCGGCCGCTCCTGCTGCAAAAAAGACGCCGCAAACACCGCACGTCGTCCAGCACTGTGAACAGAATCTGAGACAGGAGCTTGGCACGATTACTCGCCGCGTCTTCGACATCATCGCGGGTCGCAGGCGAGTCAACGATCTACGTCGCATCAATATCGACCCGATTATTCACGCTGCGATACTCACGCTGTCGAAGAACACCAGCCTCAAGGGTGTCGCGTTGCAATCCTTTCACGCCAGCGCTTCCGCGGACGGCAAGAAGGTCGAGTTCCTGGGTAGTTGCCGTGTCGGTCCGCGCGTTCGCGCGTTCACGGGCACTTTCCGCCGCGGAACAGCAAAAACGCGGCCATGGACCATGACCGCGTTTCGGGTGCTTTAGTGCTTAGCGACGGCGCTTGCGAGCCGCCTTCCGACGCTGCGCTCGGTTGCCCTCAGACTCTTGATCCACGCGCTGCTGCTCTGCACTGCCGTCCTCGCTGGGACCGGAGTAGGTCATCTGCTGATTTTGCTCAGCAGCTTCCGTCGGCAGAGCTGGAGCCTGATTCTCCTGTCCCTCAGTGTTTTCCACTGCGGGCATAACCTGCTTACGGATTAGGAACAGCTGACGAACCGATTCTTCCTTGATGCCGTCCATCATCGCGGTGAACATGTCGTAGCCCTCACGCTGGTACTCCACCAGCGGGTCAGCCTGGGCCATGGCGCGCAAGCCAATGCCCTCCTTGAGGTAGTCCATCTCGTAGAGGTGCTCGCGCCACTTCTGGTCCATGACGTTCAGGATGGTGAAGCGCTCGATGTTGCGCATCTGGTCGTCGCCGCCAATTGCGGAGACCGCATCCTCAAGCTGGTCGTAGCTGGCCGAGATGTCCGCGTGCAGAGCCTTGGACAGCTCATCGGCCGAGAGGTCACCCGGGGTACCGAAGTCAGAGCCATCAATGAGCTCTTGCGCGGTAAACGTCGGGCTATAGAGCTGCTCAAGGGCATTCCACAGCTCGTCGAGGTCCCAATCCTCCACGTAACCGTCAGCGGTGGCACCGTTGACATACGCATCGACTACGTCGTCCTGCATGTCACGGACCTGAGTCTTCAAATCCTCACCTTCGAGGATGCGACGGCGCTCAGCGTAGATGACCTTACGCTGCTGGTTCATAACCTCGTCATACTTCAGAACATTCTTACGGATTTCGAAGTTCTGGCTTTCCACCTGAGCCTGGACGCTCTTAATGGAGTTGGAGACAACCTTGGAGTCGATAGGAACGTCATCCGGGACATTCAGAGTGTTCATCAGCGCTTCCATGCGCTGACCGTTGAAGCGAACCATGAGATCATCGCGCATGGACAGGTAGAAGCGGGTAACACCCGGGTCACCCTGACGACCGGTACGACCACGCAACTGGTTGTCAATGCGGCGTGACTCATGACGCTCAGTACCCAGGACGTAGAGGCCACCGGCCTCACGTACCTTGTCAGCTTCTTCCTTCGACTGCTGACGAACACGCTCAATCTCAGCGTCCCACGCCTCTTCGTACTCTTCCGGAGTTTCCACCGGGTCCAGACCACGAGAGCGCAGATTCAGGTCAGCGATGATGTCCGGGTTACCGCCCAGCACAATGTCAGTACCACGACCGGCCATGTTAGTTGCCACGGTAACGCCTCCGAGACGACCCGCCACTGCGACAATCTCAGCTTCCTTCTCGTGGTGCTTAGCGTTCAGCACAGAGTGAGGAATACCTTCGCGCTGCAGGAGCTTGGAAAGGTACTCGGATTTCTCAACTGACGTCGTACCAACGAGAACTGGCTGGCCCTTTTCATGGCATTCGCGGATGTCCTCGACAACAGCGGCAAACTTTGCCTCCTGCGTTTTGTAAATCAGGTCGGGCAGATCCTCACGCTGCTTCGGGCGATTCGGCGGAATCGACATGACATTCAGCTTGTAAATCTGGTGCAGCTCAGCCGCTTCGGTCTCAGCCGTACCGGTCATACCGGACAGCTTGTCGTAGAGGCGGAAGTAGTTCTGGAGCGTAACGGTTGCCAGCGTCTGGTTCTCGTTTTTAATCTCCACCCCTTCCTTGGCCTCAATTGCCTGGTGCATGCCCTCGTTATAGCGACGGCCTGCCAGCACGCGACCGGTGAACTCATCGACAATGAGGATCTCACCATTGCGGATAATGTAATCCTTGTCGCGGGTGAACAGCTCCTTGGCCTTCAGGGCATTGTTCAGGTAGCTGACCAGCGAGGAGTTTTCCGGAGCATACAGGTTGGCAATACCCAGCTGATCCTCAACGAATTCAACGCCCTCTTCACGAATACCGATGGTGCGCTTACGCTCATCGACTTCGTAGTGAATGTCGCGCTTCATACGCGGCACAATCTTGGAAAACGCCAGGTACCAGTGCGGATCGCCATCTGCCGGACCGGAAATGATTAACGGGGTACGGGCCTCGTCAATCAGAATCGAGTCAACCTCATCGACGATGGCAAAGTGGTGCCCACGCTGCACCAAATCGTCGAGCGAATGCGCCATGTTATCGCGCAGGTAGTCAAAGCCGAACTCGTTGTTCGTGCCGTAGGTGATGTCGGCAGCATAGGCCTTGCGGCGCTGGTCCGGACTGAGCTCAGAGAGAATCACGGAAGTCTCAAGCCCCAGGAAGCGGTGGACTCGACCCATCCACTCCGCGTCACGCTTAGCCAGGTAGTCATTAACCGTAACGACATGAACACCCTTGCCTGCCAACGCATTGAGGTATGCGGGCAGCACACAGGTCAGGGTCTTACCTTCACCAGTACCCATCTCGGCAACGTTGCCGAAGTGCAGTGCCGCACCGCCCATAACCTGGACGCGGTAGTGCTTCTGCCCCAGCACGCGCCAGGATGCCTCGCGCGCCGTGGCGAAAGCATCCAGAAGCAAATCGTCTACATCGGCACCGTCAGCCAGCTGCTTCTTAAACTCCTCGGTCTTGGCACGGAGTTCATCGTCTGAAAGAGCTGCGTACTCGTCTTCCTTGGCGATGACCTGATCTGCAATATTGCCAAGCCTCTTGACAGCGCGGCCTTCACCAATGCGGAGCAACTTGCTGAGCGAAAACACTAAATTGGGACCTTTCCGGCCGATTCACGTCGAACTTTAATGTGCAACGGTTGATTATACGACGAACCCGCCTTCCCTTCTAAGAGAAGACGGGCTCATGTGAGCAATTACTTACCAATACACAGCTCTGCGCGGTATTGCGTGCTCTTTTTGGTGAAGACTTACTTCTCGTCTTCGTCTGCCAGCTCAATCAGACCGTAGTCGTATGCGTGACGACGGTAGACCACGGACGGACGAGAGGTTGCCTCGTTAACGAAGAGGTAGAAGTCGTGACCGACGAGCTCCATCTCAGACAGAGCATCTTCCACCGTCATCGGAGTTGCGGAGTGCTGCTTGGTACGCACAACCTGGCCAGGGGTCACGTCCTCAACCAGATCCTCGTACGGATCAGCCTTTTCCGGAGCCGCTGCCTCAGCCTCTGCAACCAGCGAAGCAGTTGCCTCGCCGACGGACATCGGTGCACGGTGGCCAGAACGGCTAATCTTGCGGCGAGCCTTCACCTTACGCAGGGAGCGCTCCATCTTGCCCAGAGCAGACTCCAGTGCAGCGTAGAAGCTATCTTCCTTCGCTTCCGCACGAGCCAGGTGCCCCTTGCCAGTAGCGGTGATCTGAATACGGTCAGAGCGGTCTGCACGGCGCGGATTCGGCTCGTGCTGGAGCTCCACGTGGAAGAAGGTCAAAGTCGGGTCGAGGCGCTCAATCTTCGCCAGCTTCGCCTTAACACGATCTGCGAAGTGCTCTGGAACCTCAACATTGCGCCCGGTGATGGTCACCTGAGCGTTCGGGCTGAGTACCTCGTTGTTGTCAGCAGGTGTGGACACTTGCTACCTACCTCCCGGTATGGCCACCGCCCTTCCGTGAGCGGGATTACTCACGGCGTCTACGGTGACGAGTCTTTCTGCACCCCCAGGATACAGTTCCGGGGGTAACCAATGCCACGTTCCCCTCGTTTATTTTTCGCTTGCCGACGACACCCCTGCGTCTACGCCCGGGCGAGCACCAACACCATGTCGATGCGAATCCCCAATGACGCTGCCACCAACTCGGTTTCCGCTGCAGTGGCACCAGTGGTGGCCACATCATCAACCAGAATTACTGTCGCCTGCGCACAGCGTTGTCGCAGCTTGTCGCTAATTCCGCGCTTGAATTCCGTCTGCGGCACAATGTGGCCAGAAAGATTTCGTCTGCGTTGAGAAGCCCCAAGCTCCGCGGAATCCCGCGTGCGCCCACCAATGCGCACCAGGGGCAATACCGAGCTGGAGGGCAGCTGGCTGCAGGCAAAATCGCAGGCAATCGTTACCGGATCCCCACCCCGTTGTCGACGGGATGACGATCTTGTCGGCGCGGGAATCAAAATGACGGGGGTAATTTCCGGGGGCATTATATGGCCATCAGAGGCCAGCCTTCGTACCGCAGCGGCGAACACGGCCCCCATGATTCGTCTGGCTTCACCACTGCCCCGTTCTTTGGCCGACAAAATGAGATGTCTCCTCGCACCCGAGTACGGACCGCAGGTCCACGCTGCTGCGCGTAACGCAGCCCGCGGTGAAAACCGCACTGGAGGTTGCTGAAGATCGTCCTTGCAACCGCGACACAGCGCCCCGGAGCAGCCGCACACCGGACAGGTTTCCGGTATCACGAGGCCGATCGCATCGCGGGTAACGTCGTAAAGCGCGCGCAGAAATTCCTGCGATGACCTACCCTGCGCCATTAATCCCCTCCCCGATTTGCGCTTATTCCACAGACACCGGAGCCATTCGACCGCGCGCACCCGGAACCTGGCGCCAGAACTGCTGCTGCCCCTCGCTGGAGATCAGCTCCATGACACCGGTGGCATCCAACGCGTAACGCTTCGACGAGGTCGCGGTAACCACAGGAATTGGCGGTGTCAGGTTGAGCTTCGGCAGAACGGAGCTGGTCGCACCGTCCGGGAAGGCACTCCACATCGGGGTGTCTCCGCTGTAACCGCCCACCGTGACCGTTTGATTCGGCGACCACGTCAGCGACACCGGGGAAACGTTTTCAGGGAGCGGCAGAGCACGCGGGTGCGTCAACTTCCACGGTTTATCGTCATGCCTTTCGATGGTGGCGATATAGACTTCACCAGCGATAATCATCGCTACCTGCGTGCCTGAAGAATCGACGCGGAATTCAGAAATACCGGCGCTCGGGCGCCCCGTGCCTGCGCCGCCGTCAAGAAGGTGATTGAGCTCAGAGGTATCAACCTCCTCCTGCTGAATCCGAGATGACGTCGACTGCCGAACCAGGCGTACGACGGTTGTACCGTCCTTCACTGTCCAGACCGCCTCGGCGTCTGGAGACCATGTCGGACGGGTGAGACTCTCGCCAGTCAGCACAGGAACCGGCTGATCTTGTATTCCGCCGAGCATCAATGTGGACTCCCCGAGGTCATACGACCCAGCACGACCATCCACGGCCGAGCGGAACACGGCGGCAATGAGCTCGCTGCCATTGGGGTTGGTGCCCACTGCCGCGGAGAACACCGCGGTGCTGCCGCTGGCGGTCCAGCCGCGTCCCACAGGTGTGGCGTGGCCGTCAGCGATCTCGTAGATACCGCTGCGGTCGACCGTCCGTAACGGTGCGTTATCAGCCGGTAGATGATTCGGGTCGTAGAGCTGGATTGTGTCGGTGTCCTTCGTCCACGGCTCGTCGTGGCTGGCAACTAGTGGTTCGCCGTCGGCCATGAGGATCCACGGACCACGGAAATCTGCCGAGTCGAGAGTCCAGATAATCTGCGCCGCGAGCATGACACGCAGTTCCTCGGAAACATCACCCAATCCGGTGATTTCGACCCTGCGACCGTCCGCGTTGGACACAGGTCCTGCTTCCACCGCAATTGAGGCATTGGGCTTGAGCACGGTGGTGACGCCCGGCCGCAGTGGTGCTGATGGGCCGTTCTTCAGCTTCGTCAACAGATTGGTCGCGCCATCGGTGACGCCACGATAGAGCCAACGACGATCTGTGACCAAATGATTACCCGCCGGATCGAGGAAATAGATATTGCGAGGCACATTGTTTTCCAGGAATGCCTGACGCTCCATGACAACACCGTCGGGCAGCGAGGAAATGCGCCACTGCCCATCCGAACCAAGCTTCATCTCCACGGTTTCCTCATAGTCACCGGACTGGGGCTCATACGCACCATCAGTACCGAATTGACCAACGCTGCGACCTCGGGCAACGAAGGACTGTCGCGATCCTCCTTCATCCCTCTGGGCGATGAGGTTGACACCGTCGAGAATGCGGGCACTATCCTGCGGTTTCCAACTGGCCGCAAGTTCCGGGGTCATGAAGGCACGCATAGCTTGAAAATCATCAACCGGATGCGCGGCCGCGGCGAAAAAGTCGCGCAGGACAATGTCTGCATTGACATTCGGTCGTGGCTGAGGAACTTCAATACGAACTTGGGGCGGCTCAAACGGACGCAGCACCTGGGGGCTGGTGTTTCTCGGAATGGTGGTACATCCTGCGGCCGTGCCCAAAATGATCACTGAGCTAAGCGCCACTGTCTTACGCAGGACGCGACGAGCCTTTGACTGTTGCTGCGCCGTCATTTAAATATCCTCCTCTCGTGCCTGTCGGGATTCGCTATCGCTAGTCCTCTGCTCCTTAGCCTGATCCTGGCTCTTGGCTTGCGGTGCATTCGATTCCGATTCCAACTCCCGTGCACCAATTTCCTGCTGGTGCGGAATCTGATCAGGCAGCGAGGGAACTTCCAGTCCGAGCGGATGCTCGCCGAAGCTCGCATCGGGCTCCGGCGGCACAGTCAGACGGAAACAGCTACCGACCGTCGGTACGCCAAATGCCTCCAGTTCCCCACCGTGCAATTGTGCGTCCTCGCGCGCGATTGCCAGGCCAAGTCCGGTACCGCCGGTGCGTCGGACACGCGAGGGGTCAGCACGCCAGAAACGGTTAAACACCAGTTCCTGCTGCTCCGGCTTTAGCCCCACACCGTGGTCAACTACCGTAAACGAAACCGCGGAATCGCTCGCCCGCACTGTGACATCCACCGGATTGCCCTCACTGTGATCAACAGCGTTGGCCATAAGATTGCGTAGCACGCGCTCGATACGACGCGAGTCGACTGTCGCCATTACCGGTTCATCGGGCAGATGGAAGCGGATGGGCGTACCGGTCTCCTTAGCCACGACTGTTACCTGCTGATAGGCAGCATCCACACAGCGACGGACATCGACCTTTTCTGCAGACAGGTCAGCAACGCCGGCATCGTGGCGTGAGATCTCAAGCAGGTCATTGAGAAGCATCTCAAAACGCTCAAGCTCCTCATTCATCAGCTCAGCTGCGCGGCGAGTCGCCGGATCGAGGTCCTCAGCGCCGTCAGCAATAAGATCGGCGGCCATACGCACCGTGGTCAGAGGTGTCCTCAACTCATGCGAAACATCGGAGGTGAACTGTCGCTGCAGACTGCCGTATTCCTCCAACTGTCTAATCTGCGTGGACAGCGATTCGGCCATCTTGTTAAAGCTCATTGCCAGTCGCGCCATGTCATCTTCACCTTGCACGACCATGCGTTCGCGCAAGTGACCGTCGGCAAAGCGCTGGGCAATCTGGGCAGCGGAACGCACTGGTGTCGTCACCTGATTGGAGAAGAACCAAGTAATACCACCGAGAAGCGCCATGATGATTACTGTCGCACCGGCGAGCAGACCACGAACCAACTTAATAGTCGATTCCTCTGCGGCCATAGAGGTGACCAGATAGAGCTCGAGCCCATCAACCGAGGTAGAAGTGGGACTACCGATAATTAACGCCGAGTACGTATCGCCGCGGTTATCAGTGACTTGGCGTACCTGATACGCAATTTGCCCTTGTCGGACTACTTCATGCAATCGTTCTGGGACATCAGCCTTAATCGGCGATGAAGCCAACACCGTGCCTCGCGGCACCGGCGCCACGAGCAGTGGTTCATAACTTGTCAATGGTGCAGCACCGGAACCGGCTGCACGGTTCACAAGGGCATCGCGCCCCACGTTGAGCAGAGCTTGCAGCTCGTTGGACGAAGAGTTCTCAATCGCCCGCTCCACCACTGCGCGAGCACGGTCAATTTCCTCGTCGGCAGCGGTAACCTTTGCGTCGATAAGCCGCTGGGTAACAATAGTCGCCAACGCGAAACCGAGTACCGCAATCACCATCGCGCTCAGTACCACCACAGAGGTCAGAATGCGCGCTTGAATAGACGTGCGCCAGAGTGTAACCGCCCAGGTCACTCCCCTATTGGTGAAGTCTCGAAGCTTCGTTATTAATCGACGCAAGAATCGGCTCCCACTAAAGCTGACTGGCCTTGTTTAGTCACCCGTCTTGTACCCGACACCGCGGACGGTCAGCACAATCTGGGGGTTTTCCGGATCCAGTTCGATCTTCGAGCGCAGACGCTGAACGTGAACGTTGACGAGTCGAGTATCCGAGGTGTGCTGATATCCCCAGACCTTTTCCAACAACTCATCACGGGAAAAGACCTGCTTCGGACGGGATGCAAGAGTGTGCAATAGGTCAAACTCCAACGGGGTCAGAGAAATCTCCTTGCCATCACGGAACACGGCGTGACCGGGCACGTCGATGGTCAAGTCGCCGACCTCGAGAGTCTCACTCGGGCTGTCTTCTTGACGACGCAGCCGAGCGCGCACGCGCGCCACGAGCTCCTTCGGCTTAAAGGGCTTCGTGACATAGTCATCCGCACCGGATTCCAGGCCGAGGACCACATCGACCGTGTCGGTCTTCGCAGTCAACATGATGATCGGCACCGCCGATGTCTCTCGCACAGTGCGACAGACATCGACACCACTCATGCCCGGCAACATGAGATCCAGCAGAATCAAATCTGGGTTCTCCCGCTCTGCTGCCTTGACAGCTTCGAGGCCATCGTCGACTACTACTGTGTCGAAGCCCTCGCGCTCCATCACCATCGTGAGCATTTCGGCGATGGCCGGATCATCATCAACAACCAGGATTTTTGAGCTCATGCGTCATATTCTAAACGTAAAGCTATCTAGTTCTGTAGTTTCCCGTTGAGGTGGCTAGCGCAGGCGTGCACTGATCCATTCCACAAGGCGGTCCGCCCCATCGTCCCCCGTAAGCATCAGCCATGGTGACTGCCACGAGCCTTCCGCGAACTTCTGGTACGCCGCCAGCGTGCGCTCCTGCAAACTCGAGTCCTTTTCGTAGGCGTCTCTCGTTCGCTGCACATCCGAGGCTTCCCTCTTGCGTGCACGGTCGGCTGCCACTCCCACCGACGTGGCCAGACAGACCTGAACGTCGGGAAGCGGAAGTTGGAAATCTCCGAATTCGGTCTTCTCAATCCACTCGACGATCGCCGGATCCTGTGTGCGCGCCAGGGAGTAGGCCGCGTTGGACGCGACGTAGCGATCGATAATCAGAACATCGTTCTCGCGCGCTGCATCAACAATCGCTTCACGACGTTCTTTGCGGTCCAGAGCGAACAGGAGTGCCATTGCCCAAGCGGAGTCCGCGGTGTCGCCGAGCTGACCGTGCAAGGCTTGATCGGCGAAATCAGCGAAGATTGTCTGCCGGTACGCCGGAAAGGTCATCGAAGAAACGGAGTGCCCTTGACTTCGGAGTTGATTGGTAACAGCTGTGACAAGCGTGTTCTTGCCAGCACCGTCGATTCCTTCGACTGCGATAATCAAATTCTTCTCCTCGCACACATGGCTACGGCCTAGCCTTGGCTAGAACTAGTAGCGGTAGTGCTCTGGCTTATACGGGCCCTCGACGTCAACGCCGATGTATTCGGCCTGTTCCTTGGACAGTCGGGTGAGCTCGCCGCCGAGTGCCTCGACGTGAATGCGAGCGACCTTTTCATCCAGAATCTTCGGCAGACGGTGGACAGAGTTGTCGTACTTATCACCGTTGCAGTAGAGCTCAATCTGGGCGATTGTCTGGTCGGCAAACGAGGTCGACATTACGAAGGACGGGTGTCCGGTGGCATTGCCCAGGTTGAGCAGGCGCCCCTCGGAAAGCACAATCAGAGAGCGCTCCTCGCCGTCAGCATGCGGGAAGATGTACTCGGTGACCTGCGGCTTGATCTCCACACGACGGACATCATCGCGGTGGTGCAGGCTGTGCATGTCAATCTCGTTGTCGAAGTGGCCGATGTTGCCCAGCAGCGCGTGGTTCTTCATCTGCTGCATGTGCTCGAAAGTGATGACGTCCTTGTTGCCTGTGGCGGTGATGACAATGTCGACATCTGCGATGACGCTCTCAGTAGCGACGACGTCGAAACCGTCCATCAATGCCTGCAATGCGTTAATCGGGTCGGCCTCGGTGACCTGAACGCGAGCGCCCTGCCCCGCCAGCGCCTCCGCGCAGCCCTTACCCACATCGCCGTAACCGCAAACCAGCACATTCTTGCCGCCAACCAGCATGTCGGTACCGCGGTTAATGCCGTCCAGAAGGCTGTGGCGGGTGCCGTACTTGTTATCGAACTTGGACTTGGTGACGGCATCGTTGACGTTCATGGCCGGGAATGGCAGCACGCCCTGCTCTGCGAAGTGGTAGAGGCGGTGGACACCAGTGGTGGTCTCCTCTGTGACACCCTTGACCGACTTTGCAATTCGGTGCCAACGGCCGGCATCCTTCTCCAAGCTGGCGCGAAGCATGTCCTTGAAGGCAATAAACTCGTCCGAATCCGACTCTTCTGCTGGCGGCACCAGGCCAGCATCCTCGAATTCCATGCCCTTAATAACAGCCATGGTGGCGTCGCCGCCGTCGTCCAGAATCATGTTGGCATCTTCATCGCCCCAGTCGAAGATGCGGTCGAGGCACCACCAGTACTCCTCCAGCGTCTCGCCCTTCCAAGCGAAAACCGGAACACCCTGCGGATCCTCCGGAGTGCCGTTTCGCCCAACGACGACAGCCGCAGCGGCCTCATCCTGAGTGGAGAAGATGTTGCACGAGGCCCAGCGGACCTCTGCGCCCAGCGCCGTCAAGGTCTCGATGAGCACTGCGGTTTGAACCGTCATGTGAATGGAGCCGGAAATACGGGCACCGGCCAGTGGCTGCTGCTCTGCGTACTCTTCGCGCAGCGCCATTAGGCCTGGCATCTCGTGCTCAGCCAGACGAATCTGGTGACGACCGGCCTCAGCCAGGGAGAGGTCTGCAACCTTGAAATCAATGTTCTTCGAGGACATGTAACGCTTTCTCTAGATTCTTTGACGTGAGATTCTTCTTAAAGAATCAGTACTGGGGACGCGAGAATTACTCTACCGCTTCGACGCAGTTTTCCAGCGCCGCCTGGTCAGACTCACTGAGTTCCCCCAGAAGACTATCGAACACCTCGGAGGCGATAGCCAACGCATCCTCCTCGCTGCCGTGTGCCTCCGAGATTCCCTCCCGAATGAAGCTGTAGTCCTCCACAATGTCACCGCCGCTAAATGGCGCACCATTCCAAATTGCAATAATCACAGCCGCCGCGAGTGCGCATGCTTTCTCATCGCTACTTTCGGAATCCACCCCAATGCGGCCAGCATCAATCAATGCACCAACGCGATCCTGCGAGTCGAGATCCTGAACCTCATCGAACAGTTCAATGACCGAATCGCTACCAAAAACCTCAGTCTCCCAGATGGACATGATAGGTGGCCACGCTCCTTTCGCGCTTCGAACCAATTGCCAGTTTTCGTCTTCGACGAGCGCTTTCCAAAGAGCGCTTTTCGACGAGCCCACGGTAATCTGGCCGCCGACCTAATAGCTGTCGCCTGCACGTACCGCTAGCCGGAAAACCGCATGTGGCCTTACCGAAGTTCTACCCGACTTTTCGCCACTTTTACAGTGCGAGAGACTTATTTAATCCCCTCAACACAATTTTCACCCTAGAGAGAAGATAACGGGCATGTTAAGTTAGTTCCCAGACCTCGTAATGTAACTGTTATCTTTTTCGTTACAGGGCGATTTCACGCATGACACGAAAGGAGTACCTACCATGGTGAAGAAGGCCTTTGGAGCTCTTCTGCTCGCAGCCCTTCCCCTGAGCGTTTCGCTCGTTGGCTGCTCCGATAGCAGTGCTGCCGAGGGGGCGAATCCGGAAAACGCCGGCTCTCAGTCGAAAATGGAGACCTCTGCTCCACTACCTCCAGTTCCTAGTGATGCCGAGCTGCAGCAGAGCACTGAATCGAATTCAGATTCCTCGCTGACTGAGACGACTGGCAGTCTGGTACCTCGTCCGACCACGCCATCGAGCACCGAGATTGTAGAGGATCCGTACCTGCCACCGCAGGCGTACATCCCGCCGACTTCCACAAACTCAAGTACGACAACTCCGACGTCGACCACATCAACACCTCCGACGACCACGGAGACCACAGAGCCCACGTCTGACGACGTTTCTTCGCCGACGCCCAGCAAGCCGGTGCCACTGCTACCGGAAGATAACTCGGAAAAGCCGAACGACAGTCTTCCGGAAGGCGACGGTGACGCAGCAGCTGAGCCGAAGCCGCCTTCATCGCAGGCGCAGTCTCAGTCGGGTACGCAAACCACAACTCCGTCCGAGACTCCTCAGAAAACTCCTTCGAACGAGCCAACGTCCCCGAAGGGGCCGACACCTCCGAACAACCAGGCCCCTTCGAAGGAGAAGGACACCGCTGGCGGCAATGGGGCTAGCAATAGCAAGATTTCCCCAATCCCGGAAAAGCCAAAGGACTCCGGATTCCTGGGAAATCTCTTCGATAACGACGAGGACTAACCCACCCGCGGGACGGTCGCGACAAAGACGGTTGCCCCGTCTTGGCGCGCAGTCAGCTCAATATCGGCTGCGTCGACAGCCGGAACCCAGGCCGCATGGCCGCTGGGAACCTCAACCACGGAGTCGTCGTGACGCAACGTAACCGTGCCCGCTGTAGACAGCACAACCGTGGCGGAATCTTCGTCGAGCAGAACATGTTCGCCCGGCTCCAGGTCCCGCGAACGAAGGCGGAACTCGCGCACCGGCGCGTCATAGTCATTCCAGCCATCATCGGTCAGCCGCGACTGCAGCACCGGATCTGGCAGCGGGCGGAAAGAGAGCACGCGCAGTAGCTCTACGACATCGACATGCTTAGAGGTCAGGCCTCCGCGCAGCACGTTGTCGGAGTTGGCCATGATTTCCACGCCCATGCCATTGAGGTAAGCATGCAGCTGTCCCGCACCAAGGTAGATGGCTTCGCCCGGCTGTAAGCGAAGGCGATTAAGCAGCATCGAGCCCAGGACTCCCGGGTCCCCCGGATACTTTCGAGCCAGTTCGCAGGTGGTCTCGGCTACTCGCGAGAACTCCTCGTCCTCGCCACTGTAATCCGCGCACTTGGCAGCCACGGCTTCGACCAGCTCATCGAGGACATCCTGGGGCAACGTCAACCACGTTGTAAACAATGCCCGCAGAGCGCTCTCGTCATCGGCGGCATCGAGCAGTCCCATGTAGTGGTCGAACTCCGGTACCGCCAGCGCCGCGAGCAACTCCTTCGTGCGCTCCACCGGGCGGAATCCGGCCAACGCGTCGAAGGTAGTCAGGGCGACAATGAGTTCTGGCTTGTGGTTATTGTCCCGGTAATTGCGGAAATGTGCAGTGGCCGGAATGCCCTCCGCATTTTCGCGTGCAAATCCCTCCTGAGCTTCTGCCAAGGTGGGGTGTGCCTGCAGCGACAGCGGCTCATCGGCTGCGAGCAGTTTCAACAGGAACGGCAGCCTGCCGTTGTCGGTGTCAATTGCGCATCCGAGCGCAGCCGCCGGATCCTGCGCAATGAGCTCATCCAGCGGCGTGCCGGCTACGGTGGCCGATGCCAGTGCATGCGCACCAAACCACAGTTCCGCCCAGGGCTTCGATGTGGGAGCGTCCGCACCGGTGATTCTCGCCAAATGTGTACGAGACCCCCAGGGGTACGACTGCAGCACGGGGTCCAACAGCTCCATGCCCGTATCACTCCTCTAATAGTCACTACTGGCGCAAGCACGCCAATCTCACCGAAGCCCCAAAAGCCTTCGGTGACACCCGGCGATTACGCAGAAAACGCCGCAATCGCACCAACTCTGGCTGCAGTAACACATACTTCAACCAGTGGATGATGAGTCTCCGCATCGAGCGCAGGGCACTCCACACGAGCCCATCCAGCTTCGCCGTAGTGGTCCCGGTAGTGGCTCACATTGTTCGGCGCAGCTAAAACAATCGCCCCCAACGGTAGCACTGTCGCCCCTTCATCCCCACCATCAATGAACGGGTCATAGAAAATATCCCGGCTTGCCTGGGGTTCTGCAGCGAGCAATGCGCCCACGCTAAGAGACAATTCGCTTATCGACGACGCTGCCGAGACCACGCCTGCCTCGAGCATCTGTAACGATGCCAGCTCCGCTACCGGCGCCAGCGCCGAGGTCGTCGACACTGCAAGCATTCTGCGGCCTGCCACCCACTGCGCTACCTGCCGCGCGGGGTTAACTGTTTCATCTCGCTGCGGAGCACAAGCGGCAATATCGGCGTCCACCGCATCGGCGACTTCCTCGACTATCCCAGCCGGAGCCAGAGCGGTGGCGCCACATTCGGTGAGCGCGCTGGCGATGGCACCGACATAGGCGGTAAAGGACGCCGACTCCGCCATCGCCGGGCGCGGAACCACAACCGTATCGGGGCTACCTGCGGCACGCAATGGCCCTTCACCGGGATCCACCACGACCGTGGCTGCTCCTCGCCTATGAGCTTCAGCCAGAGCTGCCCCCAGTGGGCTGCCGGGGTTGTCGTCACAGACGATGACCAAGTCGAGGGCACCGACATAACTGGGCAACTGATGCGCAATTACCACCGGACAGCGGATATCGTCGGCAAGCGCGCGCACGGATTCGGCGGCGAGCTGCGCCCGACGATTTCCCACGAGGATGACCGCACTGCGCGGCAGTGAAAGTTGAGCAAACGCACCCCCGCGAGTCGCGGAAGCAGCAGCTCTGAGACCTGCACCGGCAGTGGCCATACGATAGAACAGGGCCTCTTGGCGCGGGTTATGGGAGGAGTCGAATGACGAGGTCATACTCCCAAGCATGCCTGAAAACGGGCGCGTGGGGTTGATTAACCGCGGATGATGCCGAGAACTTCGTCGACAAGAGCGTCGACCTCAGCACGCGTCGGAGCCTCGACGTTCAGACGCAGCAGCGGCTCCGTATTGGAGGCCCGGACGTTGAACCACGCCTTGGAGTCCGCCAGCTCAATGGTCAGGCCATCCATCCAGTCCGAGGACTCCGTGCGATCGGCAAACGCGGCCTCGATTTCCTTCTGCTTGGCCTGCTGCTCCTCGGCACTACCCAGGCGGGAGTTAATCTCACCGGAGGCCTCGTAGCGGTTGTACTCGGCCATGAATTCACTCAGCGGCTTATCCTGCTCGGCCAGTGCGGCCAGGACATGCATGGCAGCCAGCATGCCGGAGTCTGCGTTGAAGAATTCCTTGAAGTAGTAGTGCGCTGAATGCTCGCCACCAAAAACAGCACTGTGCTCGGCCATTTGCGCCTTAATAAAGGAGTGCCCAACACGGGTACGAACCGGGGTTCCGCCGTTTTCCACAATCATCTCCGGCACGACGTGCGATGTGATCAGGTTATGGATGATAGCCGCACCCGGGTTCTGCTCCAGGTAGCGGGTGGTCACCAACGCACAGATGGCCGATGGGCTGACCGGGTTGCCCTTCTCGTCGACGACGAAGCAGCGGTCAGCGTCGCCATCGAAGGCAATACCGATGTCTGCGCCCTGCTCCACCGTAAACTTCTGTAGGTCAACGAGGTTGGCGGGCTCCAATGGATTGGCCTCGTGATTCGGGAAGTTGCCGTCGAGCTCAAAGTAGAGATCAGCAACATCCATGTCTTCTCCGAGCACTGCCGGAACTGTCAGTCCCCCCATACCGTTACCGGCATCGACTGCAACCTTCAGGCGACGGCCGGAGCGAATGTCGACCAGCCCATGGAGGAACGCCGCGTAATCCTGCAGAACATCCTCACGATCAATTTCGCCCGGAGTGCCGGTGTACTCCGGGATTCCGTCGACAAGCAGATCCTTAATCTGAGCAAGCCCTGTCTCCTGCCCGATCGGGCGGGCGAGCGAACGGCACATCTTGATGCCGTTGTATTCAGCTGGGTTGTGGCTGGCAGTGAACATCGCGCCCGGGCATTCCTTTACTCCGGAGGCGAAATACAGCTCGTCCGTAGAGGTCAGGCCGAGCAGGGTGACGTTGAGCCCCTGTGCAGCCGCGCCGTCGGCGAAACTAGCCGCCAACTCCGGTGAGGACTCACGCATATCGTGGCCAACTACGGCACGTGTTGCGCCCTCTGAACGCATGATGTGTCCGAAGGCGGCGCCGATGGCTCCGACAAGATCCGCGTCGATGCCCTCACCGACAACACCGCGCACGTCATAGGCCTTGATGACGGCATCCAAATCGGAACGATTGTAAGTGCCCACGAAAAACCTCTCTGTGGCTAGTATCAGTTTTGTGAAAAATGATACTAGCCACAGAGAGGCTCTCACAAAGAAATGCCGCGGCAAGATGGCATGAGCTGGGGCACGGCGCCCGACCCGTTAGTCGTCCGAATCCTCCGGATCGCGAACTACATGCAGGTGACCGCGCGCGGATTTCCGCGTCGACGGGTGGCGGCTGGAATCAATCTTGTAGGTTTGCGGACGGTTGTCGACCTCATCCCGCAGCACCAGGCCAGTCGCGTTGCGGCCAGCTTCACGGACGGCTTCCGCCAGTGCGGTCAAATCATCATCGTCCTGGGCGGGCGTCGGCACGTCGTAACGCACGAGCTCCCACCCCAGCGGTGCGGTGATAGAACGCGCGTGCTTCTCACAGAGATCCCAGCTATGCGGTTCGGACGCGGCGGCGAGCGGACCCACCACAGCCGTCGACTCCGCGTAGGCATACGTCAACGTAGCTACGGCAGGTTTGCCACAGCCGGGCCGGCAACAACGTCTAAAAACACTCACGGCATCAAAGTCTAGACCCTAACTTTAAGTTTCGATAGTTTTTCTCCCACTCGGGCGTTTTTCGCTTTCCGACGCTCCCCCGGGGCACCCCAGCCTTACCCAGTAAACCTGCGACATGGCCGGAAGCTGGCCTCACCCACGTTGACGATCCGACCGATTAAGCTCAACAAATATGAATTCATCGGCTTATACTCCGCGCTCTTTGCGACGCTCACTGCGACGCGGTCGCGGACCTCGGGGTCCTCTGTTGCCGCCGGAGGTACCCCGCTGGAAGAGCCGTTCAGAAGCTTTTGACCAGGCGGTTATTGACGCCTACGCCCCATTGGATCAGCACTGGTCCCGGCAACTGTCACACCTGGACATCGCCATCGACACGATTCCTCGCATGCAGTTGCGCCCGGACATGTATTTCCCGGAAGAGATTGTCGCTGACGGACCTGTACCGCTGGGACGGCTTATCCCCGCTGGCATTGACCGCGTAGGCAACCCCACCCGCCCCTGCGTAGTAGTGTTCCGCCGCCCCATTGAGCGCCGTGTCTCGGGTCGAGTGGAACTGGACCAGATGCTGCAATATGTACTGATCCGCCTGGTGGCGGTATATCTGGGCATTGATCCGGTTGAGGTGGACCCTAGTTTCAACGAGAACTTCCTGTAGAAAGCTTTCTCCTAAGGAGCTCCCTAGAGACCGGGTTAATAGACAAACAGTGTGTGATTCTCAAGATAGTAACTGGTCAGGCCCCATAAATTACCGGCTGCACGCGTGAATACGGGCTGCAAATGTGAAACTGTGCAAGTTTATGACACTTTCAGGCCATTTTTCGGGCGATTTTTGTCATAAACGCAGTCAGTAACTCGCATTAAGAACTAAGCGACAAAAGGGCCCACCCAGCGACATGCTGAGCGGACATATTTTCGTCTATTAACCCTAGAGAGCAGGAAAAACTCGTTCACCGAAAAATCCCCCAGGGTATTACCCAAGGGGAAACTGTGGCATTGCGTGCACACGAAAAACTAGCCGCGCGATCCTAGCCAATCTGCCGCTTCAAACGGCGGCGCTCACGCTCAGAGAGGCCACCCCAAATACCGAAGCGCTCATCATGCTCGAGAGCAAACTCCAGGCATTCATCTCGCACACCACAAGCACGACAAATACGCTTTGCTTCGCGAGTGGATCCACCCTTCTCAGGGAAGAAAGCTTCTGGATCGGTCTGGGCACACAGAGCTTGCTCCTGCCAGTCCTGATCGACGGCTTCAAACAACCCCGAAAGGTCATCTGCCCACTCTGTCAACGGCCGAGGCTGGTTTTCAGAGGAGCTATCATTCACAGCGATGTCACCCGCATTCGTCTCACTATCCACAGCAGAGCCGCCATCAAACATGCTGGACTTTTCCATGCCGAGGGCCTCCTGATGGTTGTTGCTGCGGGTCTTTAAATTGGGCTTAGTGTGCGAAACACACATTTGTGATTACACACGTGTAACCCACCATCGGTCAAGCCGAATAGAGAATTTGCCCCAATACTTTTCATTGCCCCTGAAGCCCCTCCCCCCGCGTTGGGGATTAAGTTCAGGTTGAAGGATGGTGCCCGAACCCTAAACCTGCCACCCAAACTCAATCACATTCACCACATGCCTCTCACCAGCAACTTTGGCGACACTTCGGCAACTCTAATCAGATATTGCCGACAAAAGTCTGACACGCCGAAGGCTGCAGACTAGACATCCGTCGAAAAACGTACTCCGTGATCGGGGATCTGGACGCCCGGCCACACACGGATACCGTTGATCAATTCACAGCGCGCACCAACGACGGCACCCTCGCCGATAATGGCATCACTGATGACCGTTCGCGGGCCAATATCGGCACCATCGGCAATCACAGAGCGCTCGATTACAGCACCGGCACCGATGCGTGCGCCGTCGAAGATCACCGATTGATCAATCCGAGCTCCCGCACCAATCTCCGCCCCACGGCCGACAACAGAGCCACCGTAGAGAAGAGCACCGCCACCGACCGACGCAGATTCGTCGACAAGCGCTTCGCCGTGCTTACCCTCTAGAAGTGGTGACGGCGCGATACCGCGGACCAAATCAGAGGAGCCGCGGACGAAGTCACCCGGAGTCCCCATGTCACGCCAGTAGGCGTAATCAACGTGACCGTAGACGTTCATACCGCGGTCAAGCAGCGCTGGGAAGATTTCACGCTCAACGCTAATGGGGCGACCAGCCGGAATCGACTCGATAATCTCGCGGCGGAACACGTAGATACCGGCATTAATCTGATCGGTCGGCGGATCCTGGGTCTTCTCCAGGAACTCCAGGACGCGCCCATCCTCATCGGTCGGAACACAGCCGAACGCGCGTGGATCCGGCACACGGACGAGGTGCATCGTGACGTCCGCATCCTTCTCCGCGTGGGTGCCCAACACCGCGCGCAAGTCGGTACCGCCGAGGACATCGCCATTGAAAATCATTGCGGTGTCATAGCGCAGCTTGTCTAGGACGTTTCGGATACCGCCACCGGTTCCCAGCGGCTCAGCCTCAAAGACGTATTCAATTTCGAGACCCAAATCCGAACCGTCGCCGAAGTGTTCTTCAAATACTTCAGCTCGGTAGGAGGTGCCCAATACCACGTGCTTCATACCTGCTGCACGAATGCGGCCAAGCAGATGCTCCAGGAATGGATGCCCTGCCGTGGGCAGCATCGGCTTCGGCGTATTCACGGTAAGGGGACGCAAACGCGTACCTTGCCCGCCGACCAGAATGACAGCGTCAGTCTGTTCAGCCAACGTGGCTCCCGCCTGCTGTGCAGCATCCGCTCCCGGCTGGAAGGCGGAGCCATGCCCAGCACTCGGACGAACTTCGGTAGTCATGAAATCGGTAACTTTCTTCGATGGATCGTTCCAACAGTTAATTAATTCCTACGCTTTTTGACCGCGATTATGACTTTGCCACGCAGGAACAGCCCCAAACGCAATGCCAGTCGCACAGGTGCCAGCGCCGGCCCCGGCAGGCGATCTGACATAAAACGGTATGCCGACTCGTGATGGGCCCTTACGGTAATTTCTGGGTGCTTACTGGCAGAATGGCCCTGCGCGTGACGAATCTCTGCACGGGGACAGAAAATATTGCTCCAACCGGCCTTGCCCAGTCGGTCACCCAAATCCACGTCCTCCATGTACATGAAGTAGCGGGTATCAAAGCCATCAATCTGGTCGAACGCATCCCACCGCAGCAGCAGGCATGCACCCGACAACCATCCCGCCGATCGCTCACGATCCATATCCGTGTCATCCCGGTAGTGACGTGAGAAAGGGTTAGTAGGCCAGATATCGGCAAGCAGCGCGTGTCCGATACCACTGACAAGTTTAGGAACCGCGCGTGCCGACGGGTACACGCTGCCATCCGCCTCGCGAATCAGCGGACCAATCGCTCCAGCTTTGGGATTGCGCTGCGCGCATTCCAACAGAACATCGATTGCGCCAGGGGCAAACACCACGTCAGGGTTGACCAGCATGACGTAATCAGGATTGATTTCACCAGCACGGCGAGCCCGCCCCAGCTCCGCAATGCCACGGTTGGCGGCCGCGCCATAGCCAATGTTGCCGCCGGTGCGCAGAAGCTGAACATCCGCTCCGGTCTCCTTGGCCCGAGCTTCTTCCTTCTCCACGGAACCATCCGTCGAGCCGTTGTCGGCCATAATCAGACGCGTGGAGGCACTGGCGGCGGGGCCCAGCGAATCCACCAGCTTGCTCAGGTGCTCACCGGGCGAAAAGGTCACGGTGACCACACCGAGCGGAAGCTGCGAGGGTTGCGGGGAATTCGAGGTTTCAATCACAAACCTAGACCCTAGGTCAGGACTGCCCGCAAAGTGTCCTGCCACTCCGGAAGCGCATGTAGACCTACCTCACTCCATGCCGAACCATCCAACACGGACCAGGCCGGACGTGGGGCCGGACGTGGGAACTCACTGCTGGTACAAGCCACCACACGCTGCGGATCGTGACCGGTGAGCCGAAACACTTCGCGAGCCACCTCGAACCATGTCGCCTCACCGCTGCCCGTGACATGGAAGGTGCCGGTCGGTGCGCTGCTCGGTTCGGACAACACACGTTCGGACAACTCCCAGACAGCTCCGGCGAGATCACCGACAAATGTGGGGTTTCCGTGCTGATCGTCAACGACCTTAATAATTGCCGGATTGCCTTTGTCGTCAGTCGCCGTCTCTGCCAGACGCATCATCGTGGAAACGAAGTCCTTGGCCTCCGGCTGTGTGGGCCCCGACCAGACCCACGCCGTGCGCAAAATAGCGAAACGCGCACCCGAATCACGCACATTATTCTCCCCCACTAACTTGGTACGTCCATACATAGTCTGAGGCGCGGTGAAATCATCAACTCGCAGCGCTCGGCGCTGCCCCGTCATCTCATCGATTGCTACATCACCGAAGACATAGTCGGTGGAGATGTGAATGAGATACGCGCCTTCTTTTTTCGCCCGAGCCGCCAAGTACTTCGGTCCAAGTGCATTGATAAGGTGCGCCGAACCGGGATCGGATTCTGCGCCATCGACATCGGTCGCCGCTGCCGCGTTAATGATGATGTCGACGTCGTCAAGCAGAGGCGTTGCCTCCACAGCAGCCGAATCAGTGATATCCAACTGTGCCCGCGTAAGAGCGAGCACCTCAACATCGGCGGCGAAAGAATCACACTGAAGCGCAGTACCCAGCTGTCCCGCCGCGCCAGTTATGGCGACAATGGGACGCCGCGAGTTGCTGTGGGTTGGTCCAGGAGTGGCGAAATGCGAGACTGAGATTTCGGACATATTCTTCTTTATCACTATCGTAGATACGATTGACACTGTGTTGAGGTGTAACCGCACACGGTTGGACGGTTAAGGTTTATGTAGTTTCCGCAGCTGCTTACTGCGCTCCACGATGTGTGGAATGCCCACGCAGACATGCAGCACAAATTATATTTTCGAAAAACGGTTTAAGAGGAGCCCCGGTTTGAGCAGCCACACGCCACGCGCGCGTCACGCACGCGATATTCAAGCGCCACCGTCCTCTGCAGAGAGTACAGCCCAAGCTTGGCCGCCGATGCTACGCAATGCGCTTGTGCTGCTCTCAGCCATTATCCTGGTTATTTCCGCAGTTGGCTGGTGGACACTTGGTAGAACCACCGACAACTTGGGTTCGGGTGGCGACTTCGGTCTGGGCAGTGAGAAGGACGGTGCAACCGATATTCTGCTCGTCGGCTCCGACTCTCGCACCGATGCCCAGGGCAACCCGCTGACTCCGGAAGAAGTTGAGCTTCTGCGTGCCGGCGACGAAGAAGCCACGAATACAGACACGATTATTGTGATTCGTGTTCCTGCCGATGGTTCTTCAGCGACGGCAATTTCCATTCCGCGCGATACCTATGTCCACACCAATCGCCTAGGCAACACAAAGATTAATGGTGTCTACGGCAACACAAAGCAAATGGTGGAAGAGGAACTCGCAGGAAGCGGGGCCTCGCCGGAAGACATTGAGCGTCGCTCGACCGAGGCCGGACGTAGAGCTCTGATTGAAACCATTAGCGACCTCAGCGGTATCACCGTTGACCACTACGCAGAAGTTGGCCTGCTCGGCTTCGTCCTGCTCACCGATGCCATCGGCGGTGTCGATGTATGTCTGAATGAGGCTGTCTACGACGAGTTCTCGGGTGCAGATTTCCCAGCGGGCTCACAGACATTGAAGGGCGCCGACGCGCTCTCATTCGTCCGCCAGCGCCATGGTCTGCCCCGCGGTGACCTCGACCGAATTACTCGCCAGCAGGTCTTCATGGCCTCGTTCACCAATAAGCTGCTCGGCGCTGGCACGCTGTCTAATCCCGCGAAGCTGTCTGAACTGGGCAACGCCGTCCAGCGTTCGGTGGTGCTCGACGACAACTGGGATGTCACCGGATTTGCCACCCAGATGCAGGGCCTCAGTGGTGGCAACGTGAAGTTTGAAACTATCCCGGTGACCTCGATTGACGGTGTCGGTGACTATGGCGAGTCGGTGGTCACAATCGATAAGGGCCAGGTTCACAAGTACTTCGAGACCCTGCTGGGCACCAAGGAAGAAAAAGCTCCGGCGAAGGAAGAAGACGAAAAGAAGGCTGACCCCAACGCGGCTGAAACTACGGTCAGCGTTTACAACGCCACAGGCATTGAAGGTTTGGCCAGCGGCGTCTCAGGTTTCTTAACGGAAAAGGGCTACACCCAGGGCGAGGTCGGCAACGCTGAGTTCGCCGGCGTTGCCTCCAGCCAGATCAATGCGGCTGACCCAGAGGATCCGGCAGCGCAGGCCATCTCTGAGGCACTCGGTGGCGTACCGATTGTCCACGATCCATACCTCGACCCGCACCACATCTCAGTGACAATTGCCGGTGACTACGAAGGCCCGGGATTGACATCAGAGGGAATGGCCGCTGATTCGGGCGACGGTGCCGAACCCGCGCCTGAAGTCGAAGATGGTTCCAATGGCGATGTCATCGGCCAGGAAGGCGGGGCAATTCCGCAGGAAGATCGCCCCGCTATCGACGCCGCCGGCGTGACCTGCGTGAACTAGGCCCGTCCCTTCGGGGAGACCTCAGCGACATGTTCGATGAGGTTATATTCCTCAATTGCGGCCAAGGCCTCCTTGGCCTCCTGTTCGTCCAGCACGTTCATGATGAACCCGTTCTGGACGAACACCCAATCACCTGCCACCAGCTCAGGCACGTACATTGCCGAGCATTGCCGCTTCTGCCCCGCCATATCCACCGTCGCCATCGGCAATGGACCATCGGCGATTGCCAAAACCCGGGCAGGAATTCCAAGACACATCGTGTTACTTCGTCCTCTCCACTACAGTCGGGCGTCCGCCGAACCAGGGCTATCCGTTGTTATATTGTCCGCAGGTGCACCGGCATGTTCCTGCATCGTGAATGTCATCACTCCCGCAGGTGCCGAACTACACGGTAGGCACGGATCAGCGGCCCAAATCGACTTCTCGACCCCCGCAGTCTCCCCGCCACCGCACAGCTGCTCGGTAAGCATACGCGTCAGCCAGGGTTCATTCTGCGCAGTCGGTGTCATAATCTGACAATCCGTAATGATGCCGTCAGCTCCTGCCGTATAACGATGCACTAACAGCCCACGTGGCCCGTCAATCATCCCGACACCACTGCGATGTCCTTCAAAGTCAGCATTCTCAATCGCCGTCGCAGCATTCGGATTGCACACATGGTCGCCGAGCAGCTCCCCGTCGGCAAGCACCCGCTTCGCCCAGGCCACGGTGTCGGCGAGAAGCTGGCGTTGGGCGTCGCGTGGGCTGATTCCACGCTTATCGACGACAACCTGCCTGGAGACCGGCCCCACCCGGTAAAAATCTGCCCGCTGACCTTCACAACCATCCTTGCCCAGCTCCTTCGAGGCATCAAACACCGGCCTGGGAGCGGCATCGCCCGGACGGGATTCCCGAACACGTGTAGGCCAATCAGCAGCCGGGAAAATCTGCGCTGCGGTATCGGTGTCGTGCCGCGCGACTGCCAGGTAATTTCCCAGCGGAGCAAGTTCACCGTCAGCGTCGACGACTGCGACGTCGAGACCGTCAAAAGTATCCGTCCAAGCACCAGAAGCATCGGGGGCGGCAAGAAGCTCCACTTCCTTGATTACCGCCGTCTCAGCCAGCGCCTCCAGAGCACTTTCGGCCTCAGAAACAAGCGTCTTATCCACTGCCGCGCGCACACCGCCGGGGACGGCGACATCCGGGAAGTGCGACGGTTCCCCCGCTGCACGCATCAGAGCTTTTCCCGCACGCTTCATTGCCCGCGCCCCCTCGCGGTCGGCGGCCACAAACTTGGTCGCTAGATTATCCAAGGTCGACCCGGCCGCCAGCAGCTCTCGAATCAACTGTGCGGTGCGGGGAATATCGGAAATCCCGTAGAGGTCCTCCACCGCCCGTACACCTGCAAGATGATGCACAACCGGGCACAGGCCACACAGCCGCTTGGTGATATCTGGCACATCTAATGCCTGCTTGCCCACGAGCATCCCGTCGATACGCGGCAGCCCTGAAAGGTCGAAGGACACCTGTGTGATGGCGCCGTTGTCATCGCGATAGACATCCAGTCGTGCCTCGAATGGGTCAACAAGCTCATCGAGCTGGATGTGCTGGGTAACCGGAACGGATTTGGATGACATGGTCCGCCTGCGCCTCCTTCGCGCTGAGTGCTTCGCCATAATGGTATCTGTGCATGAGCTTGGATTGTTGACCAGCGTGGTGGAAAAGATTGCCGAGGTCTGCCCGGGACGTACCGTGACAAAGGTGTCAATGCGTGTGGGCGACCGCTCCGGGGTCGTCTACGATTCCCTCATCGCCGCATGGCCTGTGGCCAGTGCCGCGACGCAGTGTGAGGGCGCCGAGTTAGATGCCGAGCTCATTGTCTCGACGGTCTACTGCCCCACCTGCGAGGCTGAGCATGAAATTGATGAATTCTATGCTCTAACCTGCCCTGTCTGCGGCACCCCAACTGCGGATTTGCGGCACGGCCGCGAGTTTGAAATCTCCAGTATTGAGGTCAGCGCTGAGGGCGAGGGTTAGACGTCACTGTCGCGCTCGTCGGCAAGCCAGCTGTCGATGAGCTCGCGCGCAACCTCAGTCGCCTCCTCAATGCCGCCAAGTGCCGTGTTGCTGAGCCCCACCACCATGTCGGCAGACTCGTAGACCACTCCCACCACACCGACGCGCTCAGGCTCCTGCCCCAGCAGTCGCGCCGCGGTGAGCAAATCCAGCAAGCCGACCTGATGCGCGGACAGCTTTGCCGCCAATAGTCTAGGGATCTGGTCACCGACGAGCTTGACGACGGTACCGGGATCCCCCGGACCAGCGAGAGCGTCGAGCAACAATAGGTTCTTGGCCTCCTGCACGATGGGCAGCAACTCCATACCGCAGGTGCCACCATCGATGTAGGCAACCGCACCCGTCCATTCGTCCCCTCGCCCGGCGAGGTTCGCAGGATTATCGAGGTTGGAGGGCGACCAGACCAGATGCGCAGAATCCCCGGCCTGCGTTGTCTGCCCCATGCCTGCAGATTCCAGTTCTGGGGCAAGGCGCCTCAGCAGCTCGAGACCAATGCCGTCGTCGCCCATGACGGGGTTGCCGATGCCAAGAACCGTCACCAACGGAGTGCCAGCATCAGCACCGGTGACTGCGTCGGACACCTTATCGTTACCCAATGATCTCCTATCCAATGCGTGGAGAGTCAACCGGTTGCGTGCCGCGCGGTAGCCAGACAGAGCCACCAATCATCGAGGACAGACCACCGTGGTTGTGTACCGCATCAGAGCGGATAACCAGGTAGACGTGAATGATGGCGAAGAGCCAAATCAGGTACATGATGATTGTGTGAATCAGGCGGAAGTAGCCGATGCCAATCCAGTGCGTGGGCATAGCCAACAGCTGGAAGAACCAGTTGGACTGGTCCATCATCGCGTATAGCGACAAACCTGTGAGCATCTGGATGAAACACATCGCGTAAATGCCGGTGTACGCCAGCTGCTGCAGCGGATTGTGTGCGAAGTAGAACGGCCCTTCCTTGCGCAGGAAGAGGTAGTACTGCATCGTGTGCCAGAGGTCTTTAACATCCTGCTTGTTATAAATCGGCCATAGCGCACGCCATCGTGTTTGTCGGTCGTGGGTAACAAACAGCAGAATGACACGCCATAGCCCCACCGCGATCCATAGGAATCCGGCTAAGAAGTGCGCGAAACGGACATATCCCATCGCGAATCCCGCGGCCGAGCCGTCATAGGTGCGCTCAGTCAAATAGGGCTGCATGATGTACCAGCCAGTAAAGGTCATCACCAACATCAGCGCCAGGTTCAACCAATGTTGAACGCGCAGCGCCCATCCCCACAGGTGAACCTCGACCCACGAACCGGAGCCCTTCTTGTTCTCCGCAATGGCCTCGTCGAGTTTCCGCAGCCCCATTGCCACGAATCCTTCGAAGATGAACTCTCCGATGATATTTCCGTCTTTGTCAATGGGCGCAAGCGCGACGCCCATGCTGCGGTGCCCGCGACCATGATGCATGTTCGCGTTACGACGAAGTAGAACGCCTTCCTCACGGGACATCGTGGATGCCTCAACGACCGCATTCAATTCACCGCGCATGATGGCGACATCGACCGTTTGATCCGCAATGTTGAGGCCGTGCACCTTGGCAATGGAGTAACGGCGGTCAGGCGTCGCCGGGTCGTAGGAATCCGGGGTCAGTTTCATCAGTGGCGTGCCGTCGAGGTGGAAAAGATCGTCACGACGACGACGCAAGCTGACCTTTAGCGCAAGGTCGACAGGATCGCGGGAGTCGTCCGGGACAATTGCTGCGGCCTGAATGACCTCGGATGGCGACAACCAGTGGCTGGTGTGTGCGTCAATAACCGCAATAACCAGGGGGTTGCCCTTGGAATCTTTTAGTCGCAGTTCCGGATTTTCACTCACTGGGGGTGTCATGCCGTCGTCACCTTAAACATTTCCTGACCAGCCGGATCCAAAATGTGGACTGCGCAGGCCATACATGGATCGAAGGAATGAATCGTGCGAAGTGGTTCAAGCGGCTGCTCGGGATCAACCAGCGGATGTGTGCCATCGCCAGCCAGCGCGTGCTCGTATGGGCCAAGCTGCCCCTTCGAGTCACGGCCACCGGCCAGCCACGTGGTGGGAACCACGGCTTGGTAGTTGGTCACCTTGCCATTTTCAATTTTGACCCAGTGGCTGAGCATGCCACGAGCGACCTCGAGGAAGCCCACGCCCTGGCACTTTTCCGGCCACGTGGTCGGCTCCCAACGGCTGTTGTCGAAGACATCGATGTCGCCGTTCTTCAGGGCCTCAACGAACTCCGGGAAAATGTGATCTGCCAAGTAATTGGCGGTGGTCACAGACTCCACAGCACGTGCGTAGGTGCGTCCCGCAGTGGAGTTCATCTGCTCAATGCGCAGGTCGAGCTTATCCATGACCTCGTCGACCAGGCGCATTGTCTCCGGCTCCTTCTGCAGGTATGCCAACAGCACACGAGCAACCGGGCCAACTTGAACAGCGCGACCGTCGTAACGCGGCGCCTTCGACCAGGTGTACTTTTCATTGTCCGACAACCACTCGTACGGCGGCTTCGGGCCGGTGTAGTTCACAGTTGTTTCGCCGTCATACGGCTTGAGGCCGACATCATCGCCGGCTTCCTGCGTATACCAGGCGGAGTTGATGAATTCCTCGATCTTTTCCGGCTGGAATGGGTGGAGCTTGGTGTAGTCACCGTCGAGAATGACACCGGGCTTGATGTCTGGATGCACGGTCTGGACACGGGACTTAGCCGGGTCGCCGGAGTAAGTGGCGCCGGCCATGCCTACCGCCAGGAAGCTGTCGGAGGAGCGACCGATGTCGAAGTAGTCCTTGTAAACGCTCATGATGGCGACTGCATCTGGGTAGAAGCAGTCATTGACGAACTCCACAATCTCGTCGATCCAGGACTTGATCTGATCAATGCCGACTTGGTTGACCGTCTCAGAGCGTTCCGGGTCGATGGAGCACGCCATGCCTCCGACCAGGAAGTTCGGGTGTGGATTCTTACCGCCGAAGACGGTGTTAATGCGGATGATAGAGCGCTGGAAAGCCAAGGCGTCGAGGTAGTGCGACACTGCCATCAGGTTGGCCTCAGGCGGCAAGCGGTAGTCCTCATGTCCCCAGTAGCCGCCGGTGAAGATGGACAGCTGGCCGGAGTCCACAATGCCCTGCACGGTCTCCTTGACCCGGGCGAAGGTTTCTTCGTTGTTGCCCTTCCACGTCGAGCCGATCGACTGCGCGAACTCAACGGTCTTCTTCGGATCTGCCTCGAGAGCCTTCGTGACATCAATCCAGTCCAGACCGTGAAGATGGTAGAAGTGCACGACGTGGTCGTGAATCTCCTGCGAGCCAATCACCAGGTCGCGAATACGACGTGCCTGCGGGGGCGGTGTCGAGCCAATGGCATCTTCGACAGCGGCAATGGACGCCACCGAGTGAGTACCCGTGCACACACCACAGATACGACCAACGAATGCCCAGACATCGCGAGGATCGCGGTTTTTCACAATGGTTTCGATACCGCGGAACTGAGTAGTCTCACTCCACGCGGTTTTGATCTGGTCTCCCTCGCGTTCCAGCTCAATGCGAAGGTGTCCCTCGATTCGGGTAATCGGGTCGATTACAACTTTTTCCGTAGCCATGTCCTATGCCCCCTTAGTTGTCCTTCGAATCGGATGCTGTCTCGCTCTGCGTGCCTGGTGCGTTTGAAGGAAGGTCGACCATCGGTGGCTTCCGGCCTTCCACACCACCAAACGCAGCCAACACCTTTTCTTCGCCGTTGGAGCGCCTTATCTTCAGTTCCTTCACCAGTGTGAGTCCGCCATGGACCGCGGCACCTGCGGCAGTGGCAGCCAGCAGTCCAACGCCGACCGTGTTCACGCTGGACTCCACTCCAATACCCGGGATTCCCGGCAGCTTGTCGTAGAACGGAGTGAACTGGTCGAAGAAGTCCTTCTCAGTACAGCCAATACATGGGTGACCAGCACCAATTGGCCAACCGGACTTAAGGTTCCACTGCACGATTGGGCATGGGCTAAACGTGGATGGCCCCTTACAGCCGACCTCGTAAAGGCACCAGCCGTTTCGTGCGCCTTCGTCGTCGAAGGTTTTCACGAACTGACCGGCATCGTAATGCGCGCGACGCGGGCAGGAGTCGTGAATACGCTGGTCATAGGCAAACTTTGGCCGCCCCTCAGCGTCGACCTCCGGTGTCTTGCCATAAGTGAGTACGTACGTCAGGGTGGCCGTAATCACCTCACCAATCGGCGGACAACCAGAGACGTTAATCACCGGCTTGTCCTTGATAATCTCATCGACACCCTTGGCACCGGTCGGATTCGGCTTAGCAGCCTGGACAGAACCCCAGACTGCGCAGGCACCAACGGCCAGGATTGCCGTGGCCTTCTCAGCAGCCTCGAGCAGCACCTGTTCTGCCGACTTACCGCCAATGGTGCAGTACGCACCGTTCTCGCCGGTCGGAATCGAGCCATTGACCACCAGAATGTGATCCTCGGCATTCATGTCGTCCAAAGCCTTTTCAGCCGCATGCCCGGACGGTGCCATGAGCAGCTCGTTGTAGTCCATCGAAACCAGGTTCAGCACCACATCTTCAGCAGTGGTGCCTCCGGAACGCAATACGGATTCCATACATCCGGTACATTCCTGCAACTGCAGCCAAGCCACCTTCGGCTTCTTTACAGCCGAGAGCTTATCTGCGATTTCCTCCGCCGAGGGAGTCAGTGACTGCGCCGCAGCCTCACCGACATTCGGAGTTCCGGCGGCAAAAATTGCCGCCATAGTGCCACAAAACTTCATGAAACTGCGCCGTGAGACACCAGCTCTAGCGAGGTTTTCGCCGAGGGTCCCTTCCTGCCAATTCGCGCCACTAATCATTTTTTCGCTGCGCCTTCTGCTTAGTTATTAGGAATATTGGTTTCGAGGTTTTACAACTACCAAGGCCCATTGCCTATACATGGCCAAGTATAGCGACCTAAGAACAACCTGAATAATGGTGCTGCGCTGCGGTTATAACAAAATAATATGCAAGATAAATGTTGCGTAAATATAGCTCCAGGTACAGGTAGTGAACGTGAAAAACCGCCGCAGATTACAGCGGGATATCACCTATCCCCCACTAAGGTGGAGCGAAGCGAGGGGGGGTAACGGGGCCGTCGTCAAGCATGCTGTGACGCCCCCATTGCTTCACGACGGCCCCCGGCGCGCGCTTAATCAACCAGCGCAGGGTTGACCCAACGGAGCCATTCGTCGATGCCCTCCCCGGTCTTAGCGGAGACCTCAATCACCTTCACGCCTGGATTGACCTTTTCCAGGTTGGCGCGGAAGAGCTCCATGTCGAAGTCAAGGTACGGGGCAAGGTCCATCTTGTTGATAACCACCACCTGTACAGAGCGGAACATCACCGGGTACTTGACCGGCTTATCCTCCCCCTCGGTGATGGAGTAGACCATTGCCTTGCGAGTCTCACCGACCTCAAACTCAGCCGGACAGACAAGGTTTCCCACATTTTCAATCATGACCAGGTCAAGCGTGGACAGATCCAGCCCCTCGAGCGCGCGGGAGACCATCGGGGCGTCCAAGTGGCATTCACCACCGAATCCGTTGCCCGTGTTCAGCAGCGAAATCTGTGCCCCATAACCCTCCAGGCGGTCGGCATCGAGAGCCGTCTCAATATCGCCCTCGATAATGCCGACGCGCAGCTTTCCCTGCGCAGCCGCCAGTGTCTTCTCCAACAGCGCAGTCTTGCCTGAACCCGGGGAGCTCATCAGGTTGATGGCTTCCACGCCATGCTCAGCAAGCAGCTCGCGATTATGCTCCGCGCGGTGGTCGTTCTCGCTGAAGATGTCCTCGAGGATGGTCACGCGTTCCACGCCGGTTTCATAACCCGAGTGGTCGCCGTGGCTAGTGTCATCGGGATCGGCGAGATGAACGTGGTCATGGCCGTGATGGTGGTCATGGTCGTGGTCATGATGATGGTGGTGATGGTGGTGTGCGTCATCGCCGTCATGCCGGTGGAAACGTCCCATGATAAAACCGTCTTTCCTACTTGTGCGTGTCGACGTCGATGTCGACGATTGTGAACTCTTCCCCCGAGATTACGCGTCCCGGCTTTCCACACGTGGGGCACAGCAGGCCGTCGAGTGGCCCCACCTGTTCGCGATGCCCGTGCGCGCATTCGACAACCGCAGGTACCCAGTCAATATCCAATTTCGCGTCCCCCAAACCGGTATCGCGACTGACGAAATCCCACGCGTATGAAAGGGTTTCTGGCACAACCTGCCGTAGAGCGCCTATCCGCAGGTGCACAGTGCGTACAGTTCGACCTTCGGCTGCTCTCGTGACAACCTTCGCTAACTGCATGCTCAACGCTACTTCGTGCACAATCTCCAAACTAGCAGTGCGAACGGACCCGAGCCGCTTACGTAAAGTTGAATGCATGGAAAAGGCAGGCGCGACCGGGGCGGGGATGGGTACGAGCATTCAACGCATTCGCTGGCGTATCGAAGGTATCGTCCAGGGGGTCGGATTCCGCCCTTTTGTCGCCACCATCGCCCGGCGCGCGGGTCTCGTCGGCTTCTGTGGCAACGATGAGCAGGGCGTATTCATCGAGGTAGAAGGCACGTCGGACGCCCTCGCTGCCTTCCGCAGCCAGCTTTTCACCGAACTGCCGGCGCTTGCCCGCATCATCAATCACTCCGCCGAGCACATCGCGACACTGGGCCATGAGCGCGAGTTCACCATCGTGCCCTCTCGCCACAGCTACTCCGGCCGCGCACTGCTTCCGCCCGACACTGCACTGTGCCCGGACTGCCGCCGTGAGTTTTTCGACCCTACCAACCCGCGCTACCTCTACCCTTTCATCTCCTGCACCAACTGCGGACCGCGCCTGTCCATCATCACTGAACTGCCCTACGACCGCCCGCGCACCACTATGGCGGCCTTTCCGATGTGCACCCCGTGCGAGCGCGAGTACACCGACCCCACCGACCGCCGCTATCACGCTCAGCCAATCAGCTGCTTCGACTGTGGCCCGCGTCTGAGCTGGCACGATGCAGGCGGCACCACCACCGCCACCTCCCGCGAGGAGGTTCTCGCGCTCTTTCGTCGCGCACACGCACTGCTTGACGACGGCGCCCTGCTCGCCGTCAAAGGTATTGGTGGTTTTCACCTGGTCTGCGATGCCACCAATGACGCTGCCTGCGAGAAACTACGGATGCGCAAACGTCGACCCGACAAACCGTTGGCGGTAATGGCCCCCACTGTTGACACTGCTGCCCAACTGGTTGAGTTAACTGAGCAGGAGAAGCGTTTCCTCGACTCCCCTGAGGCACCGATTGTGATTGCACCGAAGCAGCGGTCGGGGCCGCTTTCCAATCTCATCGCACCGGGCCTCGACAGCTTCGGGATTATGCTTCCGTACTCAGGCATTCACCTGCTGCTTTGCGATCGCCCGCTCGTGGTCACCAGCGGCAACCTCAGTGGCGAGCCCGTCTGTACCGACAATGCCGACGCGCTGAAGAAGCTCGGTCACATCGCCGACGCTTTCATCCTCCACGACCGCGAAATCCACGTACCCGTTGAAGATTCGGTTTTCATCGGCACCGCCCCATCGCGCCGGTCCCGCGGCTTCGCTCCCGTCCCCGTTTCAATCACGCCCACCGATTCTCGTAGCCACACTGGCCCTGGCCCTGGCACTGGCCCTGGCCCTGGCACCAGCGCCCGGAGCACGTCCCAACCCACCATTTTCGCGACCGGCGGAGAGCTGAAGAACACTTTCGCTATCGCGCATGGGGACCTCGCTCACGTCTCTGCGCACATTGGCGACATGGGTTCGTGGGCCAGCCAGAAGGCCTACCAGAGAGCAGTTGACCAGCTCCTTTCCATGCGCGATGCGACCCCGAAAATTGTCGTCTGCGATCTTCATCCGGGCTACGCCACTACCACCTTCGCCGAACGCTTCGCCGCCGAGCACGACATCGAACTCCTCGCAGTTCAGCACCACTTCGCACACGCGCTCTCCCTACTCGCGGAGCACCGTCTCCTCTCCCCCAATGCGGGTCGCGCCGTCGTCGCCACCCTCGACGGCACCGGCTATGGCACCGATGGGTCCATCTGGGGCGGCGAGGTTCTCACGCTCAGTCGCAGTTCCGCAAACTGGGAACGCACCTGGCACTGCCCCACTTTCCCGTTGGTCGGTGGAGATCGCGCCGTCACGCACCCGTGGCGGCTCGCCCTCGGTCTCGCTCATGCTTGGGGGCTTGACGACGACCACCTCCTGCGCAATCTCTCCAACGAGCGCGAAGTAGCCCTGGTTAAAAGCCAGTTGGCGACGGGAGTTGGCACAGTGCAAACGTCTTCTCTCGGCCGCATATTCGATGCCGCCGCAGCTCTGCTGCTTCCTCGCTGGCGCGGTGGCGGGGCCATCAGCTACGAGGCGCAAGCGGCCATGGAGTTGGAGGCAGCGGCGACTCGCTACGTGAGGTCACATGCGGAAGCGCTTGAAGCGGTCAGTTCAGAGACCAAGCCAGTGCCCTTCCAGGACGCCATTCGGGAGGCGGTAGCATCGCCTGACGTTGAGCAGGCCGCATTTGTATTTCACGGTGGGGTCGCGGGTGTCGTCGCCAAGCGATTGGTGCAGGCTGCGGAGGAAGCCGGCACCGATGTTGTCGGCATCAGCGGGGGTTGCGCGAATAATGCGCTGTTGATGGAGCTGCTGCGGCGCGAAGTTGCAGCTGAGGGCATTACTCTGTTGCAGCATCAAATTGTGCCGCCGGGCGATGGCGGATTGAGTCTTGGTCAGGCGGTGGCCGGCCGCCTGCTGGCGGCAACGGGCATGGATGTCTAGCAGATGCGCGGCAGCGGGTCGCCGACCAACATGTCCACCATGCGGGTGCCACCGAATCCGGTGACCAGTACCACGGAAGCGGCGGGCTCGTCCTCGATGGAGCCGATATCACAAGCCTCGGAAGCCCCGGCTGCGTGGAGTGCACTGAGCGCTGCCTCGGATTGCTCGGCGGGGACAACGGCGACGAAGGTACCTTCATTGGCGACGTAGAGCGGATCGATGCCAAGCATGTCACAGGCGCCACGGGTCATGTCACGGACTGCAATGGATTCGTCGTCAAGCACGACACCAAGACCGGTGCCGCGGGCGAGCTCGTTGGCGACCGTGCCGAGGCCGCCGCGGGTGGCATCGCGCATCCAGCGAGTGCCGGGTGCAGCTTCAAGTAGCGCTTCGACCAGACCGTTGACAGCGCGGGTATCGGACTCAATAGGCGCGGCCAGAGCCAAGTCGCCGCGGGCGAGCATGACGGCCATGCCGTGATCGGCGATTGGACCGGAGACGAGGATGCGGTCTCCGGCCTCGATGTTTGCGTAGACAGATCCTGCCGTAGCGGCACCGGCGTAGTCGCCGCGGACCACGCCCACCCCGGCCGTGGTGATGTAGACCTGGTCACCTGCGCCCTTCGGCACAACCTTGGTGTCGCCGGCGACGATGCTCACCCCTGCGGCATCGGCAGCGACGCGCATACTCGCCACAATGCGGCGCAGAGTCGCAATCTCCAGCCCCTCTTCCAGAATGAACGATGCGGTCAGCGCCAGGGGCCTGGCTCCAGCTACCGCCAGATCGTTAATCGTGCCGTTGACGGCCAAATCCCCGATGTCGCCGCCCGGGAACTCGATGGGATTGACCACATAGGAGTCGGTGGACATTGCCAACCGCGCCCCACCATGTGCAGAAGCTGCCGCAGCCTCGACGACGGCATCGGCAGCGAACAGCCCGGAGTCGCCACCCTGCCCTAAAATTTCATTGCCATAGGCGTCGAAAAAGACCTGTTCAACCAGAGCTGCGGAGGCCTTTCCACCGGAGCCGTGTTGCAAGGTGACATAATCGTCGAGAAGCCTGAACGGACGTGCCCGAACGCGACCAATATTGGTGTTTACCTTGGCTTCGTTGGTGTTCAGACGATTCTTCGGCTGCATGCTCACTATCCCTAACTTCACAGCTGGTGGCGGACAAAACTGCTTGCGTCACTCGTCCTTCGAAAACGAGGTTCGCTGCCTCTGATGGTAGTCTCGATAAGTATTGCAAACGAGGAGAAGCGTATGTGTCTTGGTGTCCCTGCCGTCATCACAGAAGTCCACGATGCTGCCCGTGCAACAGTGGAAATTGGTGGCGTCGCACGCATGATTTCCACCGATTTACTTGTTGACGAGAACCTCACCGCCGGTGACTGGGTTCTCGTACATGTCGGTTTCGCCATGAGCAAGATCGACGAGGAAGAAGCCAGACTTTCGCTCCAGCAAATCAAACAGCTAGGCGGCGACACTTACGAGGATGAGCTGGAATCCTTCTCATCGTCACAGATCAACTGAGGGGCTGGACGGCACCATGAAATACGTTGACGAATTCCGCGATCCCGCCGCTGCGAAGAAGCTGCTCGCACGCATTGAACGCGAGGCCACCAAGCTGGAGAAGCCCATCGCGCTGATGGAAGTCTGTGGCGGGCACACGCACACCATTTACCGCTACGGCTTGGAAAACCTCCTACCCGAAAACATCGAGCTGATCCACGGACCCGGCTGCCCCGTCTGCGTCATCCCCATGGGTCGCGTCGACGATGCCATTTGGCTGGCACAGCAGGAAGACGTCATTTTCACGACCTTCGGCGACATGATGCGCGTGCCGGGGTCCGAAACGTCGCTGATGCAGGCACGTGCGCGCGGCGCCGATGTGCGCTTTGTCTACTCGCCTCTCGACGCGCTGAAGATCGCCACCGATAACCCCGATAAGCAGGTCGTTTTCTTCGCCGTTGGGTTTGAGACAACCGCCCCGTCGACTGCCGTGACCATTGAGGCCGCGCGCCGGCAGGGAGTGGAAAACTTCTCCGTATTTTCCAACCACGTACTCATCGAGCCGCCACTGCGCGCCATCGTCAACGGCGGCGAAACCAAGGTCGATGGTTTCATCGGCCCAGGTCACGTGGCTACAACCACCGGCACGGACGCCTTTGAGTTCCTGCCGCGCGAGTTTAATCTGCCAGTGGCGGTCACCGGTTTTGAGCCATTGGATGTGCTCCAGGCCGTCGTCATGCTGCTGGATCAATTCGTCAGCGGCGACGTTGCTGCCGGTAAGTCGCGGGTGGACAACCAGTACGCGCGCGTCGTTCGCTCCTCCGGCAACACCACCGCGCAGAAACTTATGGACCGCGTCTTTTCCCTCCGCGACACCTTCGAGTGGCGTGGCCTCGGCTGGATTGAAAACTCCGGCCTCGGCATCTCTGAGGAATACGCGGCATTCGACGCCGAGCGCCGTTTCCAGGTGCCGGGGCGCCGTATCCCAGATCCCGTGACCTGCGAATGCGGCTCTGTGCTCACCGGCCACATCAAGCCCTGGCAGTGCGCGGTCTTCGGCACCGCCTGCACCCCGGCGACCCCCATCGGCACCTGCATGGTCTCCCCCGAAGGCGCTTGTGCGGCGTACTACAACTTCGGCCGCATCGATCGGAAGGTCACCGAGAACCTGGCGAAATCCCGCCGCTAGTTACTCCGTAATTCCCGCACGCGCGAGCGCTGCCACCGCCTGCTTTACGACGGGCGCGTCAATCATCTCGCCATCGAGCTGAAAGGCGCCAGTGTGCGTACCTGCGTGATCGACAATCTTCCGGGCGCGGGCGAGCGTTGCTTCCGACGGCTTATATGCCTTGCGCACCGGCGGCACCATCGCCGGGTGGATGCAGGCCGTAGCCAGGAAACCACAGCCCACGGCATCGAGAGCCTCTAGGTACTGGCCGCGCTCATCGCGAAAGTCAGTATGAACGGCATCAATGGCGGCAATACCCGCCGCAGCTGCATGCACCTGAACGAGTGCACGAGCCAATCGCTGCGGATCGCGGTAGTGGCGACGAGGGTTTTCATCCACACTCTGGCGCGAGGACACGCCACCGAGTTCGGCGGTCAGGTCTTCGGCGCCCCAGAACAGACCCACAACGTCCGGGTGCATGGCAATCTGCTGGATATTAATCATGGCCTGCGGGGTTTCAATCATCGCGATGATCTTCAACCCTTCGAGCTCTGCGGGGATGGAGTCTCGAATCTTGGGCACCATGACGATGTCGTAGTCACATGCACGGGCAAAGGCGACATCCTCCGCGAAGGTCGGAGTCCCGGGACCGGTGATCCGAAGAATAGTCGTCTCCGGGTCGAGCGGATTGTTGATGATGTTCGCACGTGCCTGCTCGTGATTGTCAACGGCAGCGCCGTCTTCCAGGTCAATGATGACCATGTCCGATCGTTCAGCAGCTTTCTGGAAACGTTCCGGACGGTCAGCCGGGGCGAAGAGTAGCGCCGGGCCAGAGGGAAGCCAAGGGAAGGTCTGTTCACCATCGAGGGAGCTAAAGCCTGTCATAGCTCCTAACCTAATTGAAAACTCGAATCACCTTCGCGCAGGGGCTCCCCCAGGAGACAACAAAACCCGCGTTGTGGCATCCATAGAGTGGAAACCACAACGCGGGCTTGCTGAGTTTTCAGCCTTTGGCGATTAGTCGCGGTACAGCAGCAGCGCATCGCCCTGACCGCCGCCACCGCACAGGGACACACCAGCGCGACCCGAACCGCGACGGTTCAGCTCCATCGCAGCGGTCAGAGTCAGGCGGGCACCAGAGCAGCCAATCGGATGGCCGAGGGCAATCGCGCCACCGTGGATGTTGGTCTTCTCCAGCGGGTAGTCCAGCTCACGCAGGGACTTGACGGCCACCGCACCAAATGCCTCGTTGATCTCGATGAAGTCGAGCTCCTGCGCGTCCCACTCAGCGCGACGCAGGGCCTCCTTCAAAGAGTCCGCAGGCTGAGCGTGCAGGGAGTTATCCGGACCTGCGGTCTGGCCAGCCTTGCCCACAACTGCGAGGTAGTCCAGGCCGTGCTTTTCTGCGTAAGCACGCGATGCCAGCACAACTGCTGCGGCACCGTCGGAAATCGGCGAGGAGTTACCGGCAGTGATGGTGCCGTTTTCCTTCAGGAAGACCGGGCGCAGCTTAGCCAGGGTCTCCACCGTGGTCTCCGGGCGAATGCCCTGGTCGGTGTCGACAACTACCGGGTCACCCTTGCGCTGCGGAATCTCGATTGGAGCGATTTCCTGCGCGAAAACACCGTCTTCCTGCGCCTTAGCCGCACGCTGGTGAGAAGCGGCCGCAACCTCGTCCTGCTGCTCGCGGCTAATGCCGAGGTCGCTGTTCGGACCGTCGGTAAGCGTACCCATGGACACACCATCGAAGGAGTCGACCAGACCGTCGCGCTCCAAGGTGTCCTCCAGCTTCAGCGCACCGAAGGACTGGCCCTGACGAACACCGCGTGCAACGTGCGGAGCGTGCGTCATGGACTCCTGACCGCCTGCAACGACGACGTCTGCATCACCGAGACGAATCAAGCGAGCGGCGTGAATGACAGCGTTTAGGCCCGAGAGGCAGACCTTGTTAACGATCTCAGCGGTCGTATTCCATGGCAGACCTGCTTTAATGGCGACCTGTCGAGCCGGGTTCTGGCCAGCACCTGCGAGAATCACCTGGCCCAGAACGACGTGCTGAACCTCTTCCGGGGCAACGCCGGAACGCTGGACAGCGTGCTTGACAGCATGTGCGCCGAGTTCGACGGAAGTAAGCGGTGCCAGCTGGCCGAGCAGCTTGCCCTGCGGGGTGCGGGCACCGGCGAGGATAACGACATCATTCGGGCTGGGAGCTGGAAGGTTACTCATGGATGGATTCTCCTAAGTCAAATCTGATGAGTGTGGACTGACCATGATTGCTGCGTATTTAATTCTCGAGGTCAACCACGTATGCGGCTTCGGTGTTGGCCTCGATATCGGCTAGCGTCACTCCAGGTGCCAGCCTGCGTAGCACCAGGTGATCATCAGCGACATCGAAGCTTCCCAGGTTGCTAATAATCCTTTTCACTACTTTTGCACCTGTGAGGGGCAGTTCGCAGGCTTTTACCAATTTTGGTTTGCCATCTTTGGAAACGTGATCGGTCAAAACCACCACTCGAGGGGTACCAGCGACTAAGTCCATCGCGCCGCCCATGCCCTTTACCATCTTTCCCGGAATCATCCAGTTGGCCAGGTCACCGCACTGGCTCACCTCCATTGCGCCCAACACGGCCATTTTCACAGCACCGCCGCGAATCATGCCGAAGCTGGTGGCGGAGTCGAAGATTGCCGCGCCCGGCACCAATGTCACGGTCTGCTTACCCGCATTGATAAGGTCGGCGTCCTCTTCACCTTCATATGGGAAGGCGCCCATTCCCAAAATTCCGTTTTCACTCTGCAGCAGAACACGCACACCTTCGGGAATATGGTTTGCCACCAGTGTCGGAATGCCGATACCCAGATTCACATAGTCGCCATCGCGCAGCTCTTCGGCGGCCTGCTGTGCCATCTCGTCACGGCTCCAGCCCTTGTCCATAATTGTCTTCGCAGGTGCCATTTAAATCTCCTCCCCTGCTGCCGCGTCACCGGCATCGTGGCTGGAATCGGTATTGCGTTGCCGAGTTGTGCGCTTTTCAATGAGCTTCTCGCGGCCGTCACCGCGGACGATGTGCTGGATATGCACACCCGGAGTCATCACCAGATCCGGGTCGATCTCACCGCGGCCAAGCAAGTGCTCCACCTCCGCAACGGTCACCCTGCCGGATGCTGCACACAGTGGGTTGAAGTTCTGCGCGGTCCGGCGATAGACAAGGTTGCCGTCGATATCGCCGTGGTAGGCGTGCACCAGGCCAATGTCGGCAACGATGCCACGCTCCTGCACGTAGGTCTGCCCGTCGAAGTCGGCGTGGGGCTTGCCCTCTGCAACGAGCGTGCCGACGCCGGTTGCGGTGTAGAACGCCGGAATACCTGCGCCCCCTGCGCGAAGCCGCTCAGCCAGAGTTCCCTGAGGGGTGAACTCCACCTCGATTTCTCCTTCGAGGTACTGGCGGGCAAACTCCTTGTTCTCGCCGACGTAGGAGGCCACTACCTTTGCCACCTGTTTGTTCTCCAACAGAATGCCGAGCCCAGTACCGTCAATGCCCATGTTGTTGGACACGATGGTGAGGTCTTTTGCCCCGGAGTCGCGCACGCCTTCGATGAGGGTATATGGCACACCACACAGGCCAAAGCCGCCAACTGCCAGGGTCATTCCATCAGTGACAAGGCCTGCGACAAGCTCACGGCCGGTCTGATCAGTTGTTTTTGACATTCTTCTACACCCAGCCCAGGATTCGCGGAGCCATCTCACGCATCTCGACCTTGCGGACCTTGCCCGACGCGGTCATCGGGAACTCCTCGACGACGTGGACGTAGCGCGGAATCTTGTGACGCGACAGCTTGCCGTGGGCAAAGGCCGCCACATCGTCAGCGGTGAAGTCTTCCACATCGTCGTGCAGAATTACCCATGCCATAATCTCTTCGCCGTACTTGTCATCCGGCACACCGATGACCTGCGCATCGACGACAGCCGGGTGGGTGAACAGGAACTCTTCAATTTCGCGCGGGTAGATGTTCTCACCGCCACGGATGAGCATGTCCTTAATACGTCCGGTGATGGACAGGTAGCCCTCGTCGTCAAGCACACCCAAGTCGCCGGTGTGCATCCAACCGTCGGCGTCGATGGCCTCGGCGGTCTTTTCCGGGTGCTCCCAGTACTCCTTCATAACGGAGTAACCGCGAACGACAACCTCGCCCTGTTCGCCTCGCGGCAGCGTCTCACCCGTTTCTTCACAAATGATGCGGGCTTCCAAGTGCGGCATAATCTGGCCGACGGTGTTGACGCGCTTTTCCAGAGGAGAATCTGCGCGGGTCTGGAAGGACACCGGCGAGGTCTCCGTCATGCCGTAACAGATGGCAATCTCGCGCATATTGAGTTTATCCATCACATCACGCATGGTCTTCGACGGGCACGAGGTACCTGCCATCACTCCTGTGCGCAGGAGCGACAGGTCGTAGGGGGATCCGTATTCCTCCTGATCATGAGCTTCTTCAAGCTCATTGATGAACATCGTCGGCACGCCGTAGAGGCTGGTGGCCTTGGCCGAGTGCACAGCCTTGAGTGTTTCACGCGCCTTAAACGACGGGGCCGGGATGACAATAGCGGCACCGTGGGTGAAGGCGGCGAAGGTGCCAATCACCATGCCGAAGGTGTGGAAGAACGGCACCGGCACACAGATGCGGTCGGTCTCGGTGTAGCCCAACAGCTCACCGATGAAGTATCCATTGTTCAGCAGGTTGCGGTGCGTTAGCGTAGCGCCCTTGGGAAAGCCTGTCGTGCCCGAGGTGAACTGGATGTTGATTGGATCATCCGGCTTCAGCTGGGAGGTGTACTCGCTCAGGTCGTCGATTTCGCTGTGCATGTGCTCGTACCATTCGGACGAACCGAAGTAAATGACCTTGTCCAAGCGCACACCGCGCTGCTTGGAGGCCTCAATCAGCATGGTTCGGTAATCGGAGTCCTTGTAGCGGCGAGCGGCAAACACCATACGCACACCTGCCTTTTCCAGCACGTAGTTCAGTTCGTGCTGGCGGTAAGCCGGGTTGATGTTGACCAGCACCAGGCCGATGTGGTGGCAGGCGTACTGCACCACGGTCCACTCCCAGCGGTTGGTGGACCAAATGCCGATGCGGTCTCCTGGACGGTAGCCCTCCCGGATGAAAGCGCTGGCCAGGCGCAGAACCCGGTTATAGAAACGCTCAAAGGTAAAGGAGACATCCGCGTAGACGTCAACGACGGCGTCGCGGGAAGGAAATTTCTCCACAATCGCACGCAGGTTCTCACCGAGGGTCTCATCGCGAAGTGGAGCGGCGCCTTGCTCGACACCGGCGCCGAACACGTGGCTCATCTTGTTGCCATCGGCATCGACAACATCCTTGCCGTATGGTGCCGGCACAGTGGTGAAGCCCTCCGGCAGCTTCGAAGGATCAGCAGTGCGCTGTTCTGCGTGGTTCTTCAATGTCGCGGTCATGGGGAGATCTCCTTGGTTTAAGTGACTCCGCAGAGTGCGGAGTGTGTGAGAGGAAAATGTGTTCTTTAGGGGGATAAATCAGTGGTCGTTACCGGCCGTGGGACTAACCGGTTACAGCAGCTCGCCGAGCAATGGCTTCTGCTTGACGGAAGAGCGGCGCATCCACCATCTGGCCGTCAAAGCTGAAGGCACCGGTGTTCTTTTCCGCTTCCGCCAAGAGCCGACGCGCCCAATCAATCTCCTCGTCGCTGGGGCGGTAAGCCTTGCGGATTGTCGGGACCTGACCGGGGTGGATACAGACGGTGGCGGCAAATCCCAACGCAGCGGCATCTGCGGCCTCCGCAGCTAGCCCATTTGCGTCGGAGATATTGACGTAGATGGAATCCAGACTGGCCTTACCGTGCGCCGCTGCAGCCAGGTGAACGTGGCTGCGGGTATGTACCGCCACACTGCGGTAGCTACCCGCATGGATACGGCCCGGCGCGAGTGCAGCCTCTGCTTCGCTAAAGCGTGATGACGTTCCCGCCAATCCCGCCACCAGGTCCTCTGCGCCCCAGAACAGTGCAACGACACCATCGGCCTGCGCCAGCTCTTCGGCGCGCATGACCCCAAGCGGAGTTTCAATAAGGGCAATGACCTGGGTCTTCTCCCCCAGTGCCGCTACCAACTCATCCACTTGCTGAGCCGAGGAAGCCTTGGGCAGCATCACCTGGCGGAAAGCGGTGCCACGCAGCATGTCAATATCCGCTGCGTAGTCCTCAACCTCCGGTGGATTGACACGCACAATCGTGCGGGCCGGGTCGAGGTCACAGGAGGCGATATCCTCGCGGGCAGCCTCACGGTTTTCTGCGCGACAGCCGTCCTCCAGGTCCAGAATCACCATGTCGGCACGGTCAGCAGCTTTAGCGAATCGTTCCGGCCTGTCTGCCGGCGCAAACAGAATTGCAGGGCCCAGCGGCTGCCAGGATTTATGCGTAGACATGAGCCACTCACTTCCCCGCTGAAGCTGCGTTCTCGGAGCCGTCGTCAAGCGAAGTCGGTGCGCATTGGACGAGCGTGGACCGGACGGCGCGGCAGACGATCGTGCCGTCCTGATTGCGACCGATGTGCTCGAGCTCGACAATGCCCTGGTTGGGGCGAGACTTGGACCGACGCTTGTTACGGCAGACGGTCTCTGCATACAGGGTGTCGCCGTGGAACATCGGTGCGGGAAACGCCACTTCGGTGAAGCCGAGGTTGGCGACGATGGTGCCGAGCGTCAGCTGCCCGACGGACAGCCCGACAACCGTCGACAGCGTCCACATGGAGTTGACCAGACGCTCGCCGCCGAATCCCGGCTGCTGGCTCGACCAGTGCGCATCCAGATGCAGTGGCTGGGTGTTCATGGTCAGCGTCGTGAAGAGGACGTCATCGGTTTCAGTGACGGTTCGCCCCGGACGGTGCAGGTAGCGCGCGCCGACCTCGTACTCTTCGAACCACAGTCCGCGCTGGACGACGTCGTGGGTGACTTCGGTTGCGTTGTTGTCAGCCATTTTTACAGCCCCAATCCACGTGCGATCAGCATGAGCTGAACTTCGGTGGTGCCCTCGCCAATCTCCAGAATCTTGGAGTCGCGGTAGTGACGTGCCACGCGGTACTCGTTCATGAATCCGTAGCCACCGAAAATCTGTGTCGCGTCGCGCGCGTTGTCCATCGCTGCCTCGGAGGCGATCATCTTGGCGATGTACGCTTCACGACGGAAATCTGCGCCCGCGGCCATCTTTGCGGCTGCGTCGTACCACGCCATGCGTGCGGCATGCGCACGCGCTTCCATTCGTGCGATCTTGAAGGAAACAGCCTGATACTCGCCAATTGCACGGCCCATGGACTGACGTTCCTTGGCGTGACGGACCGACTCATCGACACAGCCCTGGGCGGCACCGGTGGCAAGCGCTGCAATCGCGACTCGGCCCTCCGCCAAGATGGACAGGAAGTTAGCGAAGCCGCGTCCACGGGTGCCCAGCAGGTTCTCCTGGGGGACGCGGACATCGGTGAAGGTCAGTGGGTGGGTGTCGGAGGCATTCCAACCGACCTTGTCGTAAGCCGGTTCCGCGACAAAGCCCTCCGTGCCACTCGGGACGATGATGGTAGAAATCTCCTTCTTTCCATCGTCCTTCTGGCCGGTGACTGCGGTGACAGTAACCAGCGAAGTAATATCCGTGCCGGAGTTGGTGATGAACTGCTTGGCACCGTTGATGACGAAATCATCGCCGTCTTCACGGGCGTTGGTGCGGGTGGCACCGGCGTCGGAACCTGCATCCGGCTCGGTGAGACCAAAACCGGCGAGCTTCTTACCAGCAGTCAGCTCGGGCAGGTAGGTCTCCTTCTGCTTGTCATTGCCGAAGTGGAAGATCGGCATGGCACCTAGGCCAACGCCCGCTTCCAGGGTGATAGCGACCGACTGATCGACCTTAGCCAGCTCCTCCAGAGCGATACCGAAGGACAGGTAGTCGCCGCCCATTCCACCGACTTCCTCAGGGAATGGCAGACCGAACAGGCCCATTTCTCCCATCTGCGAGACAATCTCGTACGGGAAGGTGTGGTTGCGGTCGTGCTCGGCGGAAACCGGATCGACAACTTCGTTGGCAAATTCGCGAACTACTTTCTGCAGTTCCACGTATTCGTCGTCGAGGATGGCGGTTGCAATCTTGGTGCTTTCGGACATGATGAGTGCTCCTTAAAGATTTTGTAGGTGTAGGACCTGATTGGTGCGTTTTGTGTGGGCTTTTATTCTTCGGCTTCGGCCACGGTGATGACGGCCAGCTGCTGGTCACCGGCGACCTGATCGCCCGGCGCGACGGTGAAGCTAACCTCACCTGCAATTTCGGCAGTGAGAGTGTGCTCCATCTTCATGGCCTCCATGACCAACAGAGCCTCACCAGCTTCGACGCGGGCTCCCTCCTCCACCGCCAACGCGATAATCGCGCCGGGCATCGGAGCTTGGATGACGCCAGAGCCGCCTGCATCGGCTTCGGCACCGGTGGTGACTACCTCGGTGCGGGGCAATACCCAGGTGCCGTGGGCACCGGCGACGACGTACTCTTCGTGGTTCGCCGACCCCGCATTGTCGATGGTCTCGACCAGGAAGTGCTGTGCGACTCCGTCGCGGACGATGCGCAGATGTTCCCCGTCGCGAAAGACCGAAACTTTGTAATTTCGCGGTTCTGGAACGTCGATATCTTCGTTCTCCGCTTCGGCCGACAGACCTGCGACTACGTCACCGACAACGACGTCAGCACTCGCCGGGGTGCCCACAATCGAGATCAGACGCGAGTCCTCCCCTGCCCCAAAGCGAATGCGCTGCGCGGCAGGCGCACTGGCACGCCAGCCATCCGGGGTCAGCCACGGTGAGTCGGTGGCTTGTTCAAAGCGGGAAGTCAGCCAGTCCATCGCAGCGGCGAGGTAGACATCGTCCGGTGTTTCGGAGGTGGCGAAGCCTTCCGCCACGCGGTCGAGCAGACCGGTATCAAGATCGCCGGCGCGAACCTCGGGGACGTTCAGCAGGTAGCGACAAAAGTCGATATTGACTCCGACACCTGCGACAACGGTGTCTCCGAGCGCTCGGTCCAACCGCTCGAGCGCCTGCTCACGGTTTTCCCCATGGGAGATGATCTTCATCAACATCGGGTCATAGAGAGATGAGACCTCGGAACCGTCGACAATGCCGGAATCCACCCGGATTCCCGCCCCGCTCGGCTCGACGACACGTGTGACCGTGCCACCGGTGGGCAGGAATCCCGCCGCCGGGTCTTCGGCATACACGCGAGCTTCAATCGAGTGACCGGTGAGAGTTACATCTTCCTGAGCAACCGGCAGTGGGCGTCCCGAGGCAATGTCAACCTGCAGCGCCACCAGATCCAGGCCGGTGACCTGCTCAGTCACGGGGTGCTCAACCTGCAGGCGCGTATTCATCTCCATGAAGAAGAACGACGACGGGTCCTTCGCCGGCACAATGAACTCCACCGTGCCCGCGCCGACGTAGCCGACCGAGCGGGCCGCGTCACAGGCCGCTTCACCAATTGCGCTGCGCGTTTCCTCATCCAGCAGAGGGCTCGGTGCTTCCTCGATGACCTTCTGATGGCGTCGCTGCAGCGAGCACTCACGCTCGCCCAAGTGGATTACATTGCCGTGTTTATCTGCGAGAATCTGCACCTCGATATGCCGCGGGGTGTCGACGAAGTGCTCGATGAACAGGGAGTCATCGCCGAAGGCACCCGCCGCTTCACGACGGGCCGTCGCGAGCGCAGCCGGCAGGTCAGCAGCGTTTTCCACGCGGTGCATCCCCTTGCCGCCACCGCCTGCCGACGGCTTAATCAGTACCGGAAAGCCAATCGATGGGGCTGCCTCAATGAGGTCCTCGTCGCTAAGCCCGGGGCGAGACAGACCCGGCACGGTGGGAACATCGCGGGCTTCGACGGCAGCGCGGGCGGAGATTTTGTCACCCATGGTGTTGATGGCACTGGCCGGTGGGCCAATGAATTCAATACCTGCTTCCTCACAGGCGGTCGCGAAGTCTGCGTTTTCAGACAGAAAGCCGTAACCGGGGTGGATTCCGTCTGCGTCGCAGCGGCGAGCGGCATCGATAATCTTGTCGATAACCAGGTAGGACTCACGTGCCGGAGATGGGCCAATGTGGATGGCCATATCCGCCATGCGGACGTGAGGGGCGTCGGCATCGGCATCCGAGTAGACCGCGACGGAGCGAATTCCGTTGTCACGAAGGGTTCGAATAATGCGGCAGGCAATCTCCCCGCGGTTTGCGACCAATACGGTACTCAGGCTGCCGCCAGCTGCGTGGGGCTGCGTGTTGTGCGCTGTCATGTGCCCTGTGTTTCCTTTCCAGAAAATGCGGTGTCGAGAGTTTTTAGCTGGTTACTACATGCGGAAGACGCCGAAGCCCTGTTCATCCAGGGGCGCGCCACTTGCCACATCGAGGGCCATGCCAAGAATTCGGCGGGTATCTGCGGGATCGATGACACCGTCATCCCACAGGCGAGCCGATGAGTAATAGCAGTGCGACTGGCGCTCAAACTGCTCACGGATCGGAGCTTCAAACTCCTCCTGCTCTTCCTGCGACCAGCTCTCACCTGAGCGTTCAATCTGGTTGCGACGAACCGTCGACAGCGTCATCGCCGCCTGTGGACCGCCCATGACGGAAATGCGAGCATTCGGCCACATCCAGAGGAAGCGCGGCGAATATGCGCGACCGCACATGGAGTAGTTGCCGGCGCCGAAGGCACCACCGATGACTACGGTGAACTTGGGCACGCGGGTGGTAGCCACGGCGTTGACCATCTTGGCGCCGTGCTTTGCGATACCGCCGGCCTCGTATTCGCGACCAACCATGAAGCCCGTGGTGTTCTGCAGGAATACCAGTGGGATGCCGCGCTGATCACACAGCTCGATGAAGTGCGCGCCCTTCTGCGCAGATTCCGCGAAGAGAATGCCGTTGTTGGCGATAATGCCGACGCGGTGGCCGTGGATGCGGGCGAAAGCAGTGACCAGGGTCGTACCAAATTCGGCCTTAAACTCCTGGTATTGACCTCCATCCACAATAATTTCAATAACCTCGTGAACGTCGTAAGGCACTTTGGCATCGACGGGGACGACATCGTAAAGATCGGTCTGGTTGCGAGTCGGCGAGACGGTGGATTCTGTGTCCCACGGAACTTCCGGGTCCTTGGGGAGCGTTGCGACGATATCGCGGACACGACGCAGTGCGTCGGCATCGTTAACCGCGAGGTGGTCAGTAACGCCGGAGGTCTTGGAGTGCAGTTCGCCGCCACCGAGTTCCTCTGGTGTGACATCTTCACCAGTTGCAGCCTTAACCAGTGGCGGGCCTGCCAGGAAGATGGTGCCCTGGTTTTTCACAATGACCGCTTCATCGCTCATCGCCGGCACATAGGCGCCACCGGCGGTACAGGATCCCATCACGGCGGCAATCTGCGGAATCCCGCGAGCGGAAAGGTTGGCCTGGTTGTAGAAAATGCGACCGAAATGATCGCGATCAGGGAAAACTTCATCCTGGTTGAGAAGCATGGCCCCGCCGGAGTCGACCAGGTAAATGCACGGCAAGTGGTTAAGGCTGGCAATCTCCTGTGCGCGCAGGTGCTTCTTGACAGTCAACGGGTAGTACGTTCCGCCGGAAACGGTTGCGTCATTGGCTACAACCAGGCAGCGACGACCTTCGATGATGCCAATGCCGGCGATGACGCCAGCAGCCGGAACCTTGCCGCCATACATTTCGTGGGCCGCTAGCGGTGCGACCTCAAGGAAAGGGCTGCCGGGGTCAAGCAGTTGGTTGATGCGCTGACGTGGCAGCAGCTTACCGCGGGAAATATGGCGAGCACGGGCACGTTCGGAACCACCGCGTGCTGTTGTGCTAAGCAGCTCTTTGAGCTCTGCGACGAGCTCTTCGTGGCGCTGTCGGTTGGTCAATGCTGGAGCGTGAGTCATGGGCGAAATACTTTCCGTTAATGACTATTAACTTTCTTGACGAAAAGATTAATGTGACCCCAGTCACCTCACAACAAATTTTGTTTCTTAGACCACACTTTCACCCCCGGAAGTCTTTTATGCAGCTTGAAATACACACCTCTCCCCGAGGTCGCAACATGTTTCCAATAGAGATTTATGTTTCCCCTAGAAATCTGTTTCGGGGGTGAATTCAACTGAATGTGAGCGCCCTGCACCGCACAACAAAGCCGCCTGACCTCACACTGCTGAGCACAGTGAGGCCAGACGGCAGAAGAATGAATACGGATTATTGGTTGTTAATGCCCAGCGCAGCGAGGGCCATCTCAAAGGCATTTTCCCTTGTCGCCTCGGGGCCCGCCCATTTGAGCACATGCCTGGAAGAGTTAATCAACCCAGCGGTGAGCTGGACTTTAAGCTGCGCCTCGTCGGAGGTGAGTTCGGGCTGTAGTTCACGCAGAGCGTCCACCCATAAGACCATGTAAAGACGCTGCAAGGAACGCACTTTTGCGCTCTGCTCTGGCGCCAGATTTCCCCCTTCGCGCTCTTGGACACGAATGCGATCGGGCTCCGTGACTGCAAAATGCACGTGATGCGCAAGGAGGCCCCGAAGAGTCTCCTCTGGCTCCCAATCATTGCTCTTTGCTCGATCGAGAACTGCTCGCGCACCATCGACAAGTCGGATAGAAATATCGATGAGGATCTGCGCCAACAGCTCTTCCTTGCCGCTGAAGTAACGGTAAAGAGCTGGGCCAGAAATGCCGACAGCGGAGCCAACATCCTCCAACCGAGTCTGATGAAACCCTCGGTCGGCCAGGATCGCAGCAGCAGCGGAGAGAATCTCTGCTTCTCGACGCCGTCGCGCTTCGGTTCTACGTGACATAAGCCCTTATGTTAAACGCATTGGAGCCATTTCGTCTGCATAATTATCACCAGCGCCTGCCCTCAGCGTGTGTTCACATAGACCACGGCTCGACAACAGACACACATCCTCGCCCACAGGTCCCCACACGTCCGGGTAGAGAAAAACCGCCGAGGTGACAGTTAGCACCGCGGCGGTTAGCCCCTAATCCAGTAAGGAATTAGTGGAAGAAGTGACGAGTACCTGTCATGTACATGGTGACGCCAGCTTCCTTGGCAGCAGCTATGACCTCTTCGTCACGGATGGAACCACCTGGCTGGACAACTGCCTTCACACCGGCATCAATCAGGACCTGCAGACCGTCAGCGAACGGGAAGAAGGCATCGGACGCAGCGTAGGCCCCCTGAGTACGGTTTTCTCCGTCGGCAAGCGTATTTGCGCGCTCAACGGCGAGCTTTGCGGAGTCCACGCGGTTGACCTGGCCCATGCCGACGCCGACGGTGGCGTTGTTCTTGGACAGCAGGATGGCGTTGGACTTCACAGCGCGGACGGAGCGCCATGCAAACTCGAGCTCAGCCAGCTCTTCAGCATTCAATGCCTCGCCGGTGGCCAGCTCCCAGTTCTCCGGCTTATCACCCTCTGCCTGGTAAGTATCCGGATCCTGGGTGAGCAGACCACCCGAGATAAACTTGTTCTCGGTGGTCGGTGCTTCGTACTCGGCGACGAGAATACGCAGATTCTTCTTGGCCTTCAGCACCTCAACGGCACCGTCTTCGTAGGACGGAGCGACGATGACCTCGGTGAAGATGTCCTTGACCTGTTCGGCCATCTCAACGGAGACCTCGCGGTTGACGGCAATGACACCGCCGAATGCGGACATCGGGTCACATGCGTGAGCTGCGCGGTGAGCTGCGGCGATGGACTCATCCGAGACTGCGATGCCGCACGGGTTAGCGTGCTTGATGATTGCCACACACGGGCGCTCGTGATCCCAGGCGGCACGCCATGCGGCGTCGGCATCCTGGTAGTTGTTGTACGACATCTCCTTGCCGTTCAGCTGCTTGGCGTTTGCCAGCCCCTTGGTACCAATGCGGGTCAGAGTTGCCGACTGGTGAGAGTTCTCGCCGTAGCGCAGCGGAGTCGGAGTGGATCCCTCAGCGCCACCGAGCTGCTCAACAAACCAGTTGGACACAGCTGCGTCGTAATCAGCGGTGTGCAGGAATGCGTCGCGAGCGAACTCACGGCGCTGCTCGAGGGTGAAGCCGCCTTCCTTCACGGCGGTAGCGACATCGCCGTAACGAGCCGGGTCGACGACGATGGCAACCGACGGGTGGTTCTTCGCCGCAGCGCGAACCATCGACGGGCCTCCAATGTCGATCTGCTCCACGCATTCGTCGTAGGAAGCGCCCGAGGCAACGGTCTCCCGGAACGGGTACAGGTTAACGACAACGAGCTGGAAAGCCTCCACACCGAGCTCCTTCAGCTGAGCCAGGTGGTCTTCCTTGCGGGTATCAGCCAGAATGCCGGCGTGAACACGCGGGTGCAGCGTCTTCACGCGGCCCTCGAGGCACTCCGGGAAACCAGTGAGATCCTCAACCGGGGTCACAGGCACGCCAGCTGCAGCAATCTTGCCAGCCGTGGAACCGGTGGAAACGATTTCCACGCCAGCCTCGTGCAGGTCGCGAGCCAGCTCCTCGAGCCCAGTCTTGTCGTAGACGCTAATCAGAGCGCGCTTGATCGGTTTACGCTGCGTGTTGTCGTTGGTCATTTCAGATAAGCCTTTCGTCCGTCACGCTCAATTCCGTGATCGGCAATCGAGTGCAATACATCAACCAGGAGTCGGCGTTCGACAACCTTGATTCGTTCGTGCAGGGTCTCCACCGTGTCGTCGTCCTCGACGGCCACTGGCTGTTGCGCCAGAATCGGCCCGGTGTCCACTCCATTATCAACGATATGCACGGTCGTGCCGGTGACCTTCACCCCGTAGTCAAGTGCATCCGGTACCGCACGCGCCCCTGGGAAGGACGGCAGCAGCGCTGGGTGCGTATTAATGATGCGATTGCTGTAGGCCTCCACAAATGATGGCCCCAGAATGCGCATGAAACCCGCCGAGACAACGATATCCGGCGAAAAACTGTTCACGGCCTCTAAAACACGAATATCCCAACCTTCTCGGTCCTTCTTTGCCTCAGCATCGAAAGGCACCCGAAAAGTTGGGATATTGAGGTTTTGAGCCCTCTCCAGCGCCGGACAATCCTTGTCCGAACCAACCGCGACAATCTGAACCTTTTCAGCGTCCAGCAGTTCCAGCATCGACTGCAAAAGGGAGCCCAGGCCAGAGGCCAGGACTACGATGCGGAGCTGCTTGCTGGAGGAATTATTGTGCGAAATTTCTGCGACGGGCTGTGCTTCAGTCACGGCGTTTAGCTTACCCAGCCCGGCAGAGACCCCAAATTCCGCTCCCCCTAAGTTGGCTTAGCTCTTTTGGCTTGACGACGGTTCCCCGTCGCCGCCTTCCTCCGAGTCTTCGGTGTCCTCATCGGATTCGTCCTCGTCGGTCGCATCTACTTCGCCCGATGCTTCTCCGCCTGCGGCGCTTTCTGAATCCTCTTCAGAGTCGTCCGATTCCTCAGCGTCTTCTGAAGTGTCTTCAGACTCAGCACCGGACTCTGATTCCTCCTCTGTGTCGGACTCGGCTTCGTCTTCGGAGGTCGCTTCATCTTCGGAGGTCGCTACGACTTCCCCGTCGACAATCTCCTCCGACTCCTCCGAACCGCTCCCGTCATTGTCGGACTTATCGGCGTCGCCGGCATCCTCAGCCTCAGCATGACCGTTTCCATCTCCCGCAGGCTTCGGCGGGAACTTCTCGGCGGCCACTTCCGAGACTCCCTTGTCCCTACCAAGTGACGGCACACCGGTCATCGCAACAACCACGATGGCCCCCGGAACAACCAGCCACATCGAGCCGAGCAGTCCAGTCAGCCACCAGGAGGCACCGGCCCACCCAAAGATGCCAACCTCACCGCCGAGCAGCCAAGCCAGCCCCATGAGGAAGATGATCGACCACACGGCAGCGAGAACGACGACCAGGTAGGGCTGCTTCGGTGCAGATTTCTTCAGGAATGCCACGACGCGCCAAGCCGCAACGGCTGGCGGTAGCACAATCAGCACTCCGAAAGCCCAGTGCACCAGCGACTGAGGCATGGCAGCCAAAATCGGCAGCGGTGGCAGCTGAGCCGGGTGCACTGCGAACAGCCCAGCCTCCGCTGGCCCAAACGTCGATTTTCCGCCCACCAGCACACCGACAGCACCGAAGGCCACATTTGGCAGGTACAGCAGCGAGAGGCCGCTGACCGCAACACTTTCACCGACGGTATCCGTGATTGCAAATGTCTCTGCCAGCAACTCTCGATGCCAAATCAGCGAAACGAGTGTCACCACAACACCGGCCAGCCACAGCCATGCCACGTAGCTGCCCGCCAGACGGGCCGACCCGAGCAACCACTCCGGCAGCTTCCGGCGCAGCAGTAGTGCACGCAGCAACCGCTGCCCCATTCCCAGCACCAAGGCCACGAGATTTACAAGCAGCGCGGCTGCAATCGCAAGGCCGAAACTAGGGGTCTGAACGCGGGGAAACACCTTCGACGCGTCGTAAAGCATGAGCCACGCGATGATGGTGAGAACAATGGGCGTGCCCAGATACGCGCCGACCAACGCGCGGACATCCTTGATGCTGATGCGGTCAGCGACTTCGCGGCGTACACGCCAGGCGATGAACAACACCATCAGCACCGCGGGCAGTGCTGGTGTGAGCCCCAGCGTCGTGCCGTTAAAGCGGAACGGTGCGAGGTTAAAGATCATCCACATCGACGCGATACTCGCTGGAAGCGGAGACATTCCAGCGCCACTGACGATGACGCCAATCAGAGCTACCGAGATGATGAACAGCAATACGACGCCGTAAGAACCGGCAACAGACAGCCCAAACCGGCGTGTACGAGGCGAGTTAATGAAACGACGGAACCCCGAGGGACGCCCCTTGCGTGACGACGTTCCGGAGCCCCCCGCTTTCATCTTCGTCGTGGCGGCTCGATTGCTGTCGGCACCGACGCTGCGCGCACCGCCAGTCTGACCGGCCTGCGTATTCTGCCATGCGCGGGCAGTGCGCTCGCTGCGGACGCTACGGGAACCCCCGCCGCTGCCACCGGCACCGGTGCGGCTTCGCCGATTTCGATCGCTACCGGAGGAACCTCTCCGCGAATCCGCGCCTTTCACAGTGACATCGTCCTTCCCGCGTCTAATCATTGACAGCTGATTGCCCACCTATATAGATAGGGTGCCACGCAAGGGTGCGTCACAGCCATGGCCATATAGTGCCATACATACAACGCCTCTTTGTTTAGGCATTGCAGAGTCTAATTTGAAGGTACGGATCCCAGGACGGACGGTATCCGTTGAGTCCGATCTCCTTTTGCCCCCTCCCCCCCCCCAAAAGTGGCTTCACCTTTGGTTTCCATTTGTCAACGCCGATGGGTTACTTTTTGCCACCCCCGCGACCACACCCTTAGTTCACCCGGAAACTACTTGCCGATCCCCCCTACCCAGCCCCTCGATTAAGGGGCATCCGCCATAAATCCCCTGGCAACACACCGGTTGCGCTTCACCGGATCCGTGATACAAGACAACAGCCCCACGGCCACAGCACGGCCCTATTGAACTGAAACTGACGAATCAGCGAACAAGTTCTCTAAAAACAAGTTGCTTGCCCTATATCGAACCGTTATTATCGCAGAAGTTAGATAACAGTTGGGTTACAAAGAGTTTCGTTGGCAGGGAGATTGAAGTGACGTTTTTCAATGCTCGTCGCGGAGGCGGAAAGCACCGCAAGGTAGAGGTTTCCGCAACTTCTCGCGCAGCACTGGTCGCACTGTCCGCATCGACGATCGCTTCCTCCAACGCGGTCGCCCACGCAGCTGAGACCGAGAATAAGGCTCCGGAGAACTCAGCTTCGACTCAGACCCGCGCTGCTCAGCCGAAGAACAACGCTCCGATGGTGCTGGCCTCCAGCTCCTTCAATCCGAGCACTAACCTCAGCGACCACCTCGCTACGGCGTTGCAGTACAACCAGGAGCGCGTTGCTCGCGACCAGGCTGCCCGCGCTCCGAAACTCTCCATCCCGACCGTGGGGCTGCTGACCTCACCGTTCGGCTCACGCTGGGGAACCTTCCACTACGGTGTCGACCTGGCTAACGTCACCAACACCCCAATCATGTCCGTCATGGACGGCACTGTTATCGATGCAGGCCCGGCTCAGGGCTACGGCCAGTGGATTCGCGTTCGCCATGACGACGGCTCTGTTTCCGTCTACGGCCACATCGAGTCCATCTACGTTGCTGTCGGAGAAGCTGTCCGAGCTGGTCAGGTCATCGCCGGTATGGGCAACCGCGGCTTCTCCACCGGTACGCACCTCCACTTCGAGATCCACCCGGATGGCACCACTCCGGTCGACCCGGTGACCTGGTTCATCCAGCGTGGTCTGAACCTGAACTAATCAGGTATCGGCACAGGTACGAGCAAGCCTGGCCGCTCTGCGAAGGCCCTACCTGTGCACCGGCCCCTGTTTGACCGCGGCTGCAAGCCTCCCCTGATTAAATTTTTCAGAAACCGGCATCGCCGCCGGTACTGGGGCTTTACTCTTGACACATGGCAGAGACTCAAACATTCCGCATGTGGAAGAAGTTGGCTGCGACTCCAGTCGTCGGCAAGCGTCTATTTTCCTTAACCGCCGCATTGACGGCGCCATATTTCCGCACAATCTGTCCCAAGCTAGAGACGATGCAGCCTGGACTGGCGGTAGCGCGCATGCCCGCTTGGTGGGGCGTGCGTAATCACATTAAGTCCGTGCATGCGATTGCTGCGTGTAACCTCGCTGAATTCGCGATGGGCATGCTCTGTGAGGCCAGCGTACCGACAACGCATCGCTGGGTTCCAAAGGGCATGACGACGAACTACAAGCGCATCTCCGTTGGTGGCCTGACGGCTGTGGCCAAGGCTGAGTTGCCGGACTTCTCCACCATCACACCGGAGACTGGTGGGGTAGATTTTCCCGTCCACATCGTGCTGACCGATGCCAACGGCACCGAAGTACAAGATGCCACCATCAACTGCTGGGTGACAGCGAAGAAGCCTAAGTAGCCTCCACGCGATAGTGGCACGTGCACGGCCGCGGGTAGGGACGGCCAGTCGGGCGGTGGTTGTTCTTTTACAACTTCTCCATGGGCACGCCGCCGATAAGCATCATGCGGACCTTACCTGCGGATCCAAAGTCAATCATCGCAGTTGCCCGGGGCGCGGCCCCTTGGACCTCAAGCACAGTGCCTAAGCCGTACTTGTCGTGAACAACCTTGTCACCGGGCTCTAGGTGCAAGACCTGATTCTTCTTTCGGGATGACGCACCAGAGTTAGAGGATCCACCAGAGCCGAAGCCCGAGCTGGAACCGAAGCCCGACGAGGCACCATGGCCACGACCAAACGCGCTGCCCGCGCCGTAGCCACCAGAACCAAAACCACCAGAACCGGCGCCCCAGCTGCGAGCCGGAGCCTCGCGCAGCCAATCGATCAGGTCGCTTGGGACTTCCCCCAGGAAACGTGAAGGCGGATTATTCTGCGGCGAACCCCACGAGGACCGAGTCACAGCGCGCGTGAGATACAGCTGCTTGCGAGCTCGGGTAATACCCACATAGGCCAGACGTCGCTCTTCAGCCAGCTCCTTCGGATCGCCCAGGGCGCGCAGGTGCGGGAACAGTCCGTCTTCCCAGCCAATGAGAAATACCACCGGAAACTCCAGGCCCTTAGCCGTATGTAGCGTCATCAACGTCACTACACCGGTGTCATCATCCGGAATCTGATCCGCATCGGCCACCAGAGAAACTCGCTCGAGGAACGCCTGCAGACTTCCCGGCTCCGCTTCCCCATCGTTGTCGAAGTCGGCCGTGAAATCACGCGCGAGGTCATTCGCGATCTCCGATTCCACCGCGGACTCGCCACTGGCATCAGCACCGCTTTCAGCATCAGCTGCAGCGCCAGAGCCTTGATTTACATCAGCGCTAATATCCACCGACGACATCATCCGCGCCTCTGCAGAGAACTCCCGCGCAACGCTGACGAGCTCATTGAGGTTGTCCAGGCGCGTGGCATCTTGCGGATCATTGGAGCGCTCGAGCTCCGACTTGTATCCACTGCGGTCAATAATCGCGTTGACCAAGTCACCGATATCGGCCAGTTCACCGGATGCCATATCCGCCGCCAGAGCATCAATCATCTCGACGAACGCCGCCATCGCGTTTCGACTCCGCGCCGCCACCGCCGGAACCTTGCCCTCAGCTACGGCACGTAGCGCCGTGCCAAACGAGCACCGCTCGTCTTCGGCATAGAGCGACACATGCGCCACCGCACGGTCACCGATTCCACGCCGCGGCGTATTGATAATGCGACGCAGCGAAACATCATCGTCGAAGTTCTCAATAACGCGCAGGTAGGCGACAATATCGCGTACTTCCTTACGCTCATAGAACCTGGTGCCACCAACCACCGTGTACGGCACGCCCATACGAATGAAGACATCCTCTAGAGCACGGGAGGAATTATTGGTGCGGTAGAAAATCGCCACATCCGAGTACGAGTACGGTCCGTAATCGACCAATTGCTCAATCTCGTTAGCGATAAACCGAGCCTCATCGTGCTCATTGTCCGCCACGTAGCCCTTGATCTTGCCGCCCTCACCGAGATCGGTCCACAGCTTCTTCTCCCGGCGATTCTCATTGCGCGCAATCAACGCATTGGCCGCCGACAGAATCGTCTGCGTCGAGCGATAGTTTTGCTCCAGCAGAATCGACGTGGCCTCCGGATAGTCCTTCTCAAACTCCTCAATATTGCGAATAGTCGCACCACGGAAGGCATAAATGGACTGGTCCGAATCGCCCACCACACACAGCTCGCTCGGAGGCACATCTCCACCGGGCTTGCCGACGAGCGTCGAGACCAAAACATACTGCGCATGGTTGGTGTCCTGGTACTCGTCCACCAACACATGCCGGAAGCGACGACGGTAATACTCTGCAACCTGCGGATGATTGGTGAAGATCCGAACGACCTCACCGATTAGATCGTCAAAATCCACGGCATTAGCTGCCCGCAGCCTGGTCTGGTACTCCAGGTAAACCCGTGCAACGACGTCATCAAAAGGATTGCGCGTCGTCGAGGCATCCGCGATGGCCTTCTCCGGGTCAATCAACTCATTCTTGAGATTGGAGATACGCGACGAGAGCACGCGGCCGGTGAACTTCTTGGCATCCAGGTCCATGTCCTTAGCGATCATGGACAGCAAACGCCGGGAGTCGTCCGAATCATAAATAGAGAAATTGGAATTAAGCCCCGGTACTAGCGCATGCTGCATGCGCAGGATGCGCACACACATGGAGTGGAACGTGGACACCCACATACGCTGCGCCTGGTCACCGACCAGACCGGCCACACGCTCGCGCATCTCGGCAGCGGCCTTATTGGTAAAGGTAATAGCCAAAATTTGGCTTGGCAGCACTCCACGCGCACCGATTAGGTATGCAACCCTGCGCGTCAGCACAGACGTCTTTCCCGAACCAGCTCCAGCCACAATCAACAGTGGTGAACCAATGTGCTCCACTGCTTGGCGCTGCTGCGGATTAAGCCCCTCTAGCAGCGACTCTGAATCAAAACTGGGCTCGAAGCCGCCGCCAAAACCGCCGCCAAAGCTGGCAGCGCCACTCGGCGTGCTATTGCTACCAGCGCCGGCGAAGTGGCCGAAACCACCGCGGCCAGGCGTAGCACCGCCCGACTCACCGTGGTTCGAACCAGCATGGCTATCGCCACTGCGGCCATCGTCAGCATTGAAGGACCCGAACAGCATTCCAGTTTCATTTCCCATGATGGCTACTACAGTAGCCGAGCCCCCGGATTGGACTGTTCGAATCCTTTGGCACAATAAGAACTATGAGCGAAAACCCTGCGGACACTCCCGCCGCACACACCGATAACACCGACGGCGCTGAGCACAGCCAGCAAGCTGCGGCAGTATCCCCTTTTGAAGTCCGCACCCCCACCGGCACCGATGACCCGTTGAGCTCCGCGGAGATCGAACAGTACCGCAAGGAAATCAACCGCCTTGACGGGCTGATTATCGATGCCATTCAACGCCGCACCGCAATCAGTAAGGCCGTCGGCAAAACCCGCCTGGGATCTGGCGGCACACGTCTCGTGCACGGCCGAGAGGTGCAGATCATCAACGAGTTCCGCGACGCACTTGGCCCAGAGGGCCCGGCAATCGCGTCGGCGCTGCTGCGCATGGGACGCGGTCGCCTGGGCTAACCCTCGCCAGCTACTCGCCCGTCTAGCCTTCCAGGGAAATCAGCTTTTCCTCTAGGAACTCATCGATACCGGTGAAGCCACCCTCGCGTCCAAGGCCGGACTGCTTGACACCACCGAACGGCGCCGACGGGTCCGACAGCGATCCCTTATTGACCGCAACCATGCCGGACTCCAACGCCTCTGCCGCACTAAGCGCCTTGGTCAGGTTCTCACTGAACACATACGCAGCCAGGCCAAAGATGGTGTCATTTGCCTGCTCAATCGCACGGTCGTCGTCTGTGAAGGTTGTCACCGCAACCACTGGACCGAAAATCTCTTCGCGGACAATATCCGCATCCTCGGGCACATCGGTCAGAACTGTGGGCTCGAAGAAGTAGCCGTCGGAAAGCGCGCCGCCGAGATCTGGAATCTTGCCGCCGCACTCGACCTTCGCACCGCGCTTGATCGCATCATCAACCAGATCACGAACCTTTTCCTGTTGATCGCGCAGCGCGAGTGGCCCAAGGTCCGTCGCAGGGTCGGTGCCCTCGCCCAACTTCAGTTCCGCAAAACGCTTGACGACGCCCTCGACGAACGCATCCTTCTTGGATTCATGAACAATAAAGCGATTCGGGGCGATACACACCTGGCCGCCATTGCGGAGCTTGGCGTCACTGACTGCCTGCACAGCCTTATCAACATCACCATCAGAGAGAATGACAAACGGAGCATTCCCGCCGAGCTCAAGGGAAACTTTCATCGAAGTTTCCGCGGCCTTCGCAGCGAGCATCTGGCCAACTTCGGTGGAACCGGTGAAGGTGAACTTGCGCAGGCGGTCATCGGAAAGCAGGGCCGAAACGTTGGCTGAGTGTCCTGTTGGCAGCACGGAGATTACGCCTGCGGGGACACCGGCTTCGATAAGCAGTTTGCCCAGGTAGAGCATGGTCAGCGGAGTTTTGGACGCCGGCTTAATAATGACCGGGCAGCCGGCGGCGAGTGCCGGGGCGATCTTGCGGGTACCCATAGCCAGCGGGAAATTCCACGGCGTAATAGCCAAAGCCGGGCCGACCGGCTGCTTAATCACCGCGACGCGCGAGGTTCCGCTCGGAGAAATTCGGTAATCGCCGGAGATACGCACGGCCTCCTCAGCGAACCAACGAAAAAACTCGCCACCGTAGCCGACCTCAGCCTTGGAATCCGGCAACGCACGGCCCATCTCCAGGGACTGCAGCTGGGCCAACTTGTCTGCATCCCGACGGATGAGTTCAAAAGCGCGGTAAAGAATCTCGCTGCGCTTGCGGGGCGGGGTTACCTTCCACTCCTTCTGGGCTGCGACGGCGTCGTCAAGCGCCTGCCTGGCGTCCTCCTCTGTGGCGGAGGCGACCTGGACCAGCGGCTTATCTGTCGCGGGGTTAACGACATCGAAGGTCTCACCATTCGACGCGGGACGGAACTCGCCGCCGAGGAGAAGGCCTGTGGGGACATCTTTGAGGATGTTGTCGTAATCAGGGGTGAAATCAGTCATATTTTCCAGGGTAGGTGCCTTTGCTGAAGCGGGCTAGGGACTCGTAGGTGGCGGATAGTCGACGGATGGTCGGCGCATAGGCGGAGCATAGGCACCGCGGAATCGAGCTGCCAGCAGATTGTGGTCACGCCTGATCGAATACTGTCGCCCGGCGAGAGCGCCAAAACGCAACTAGTCTGGGGAGGTATAAAGTGCATTTCGTCAAAACTCACCTGGGAGCAGGAATGACTGTAGATATCACCGCAACCGAACAGTGGGCTCAGCTGGCTAAGCGCGTGGACAATGTTCGCGCCACCTCGCTGCGTGAGCTTTTCGCCAATGAAGATGGCCGCACTGAGAAGCTGACTTTCGATGCGGGCACTCTCCACGTTGACCTTTCCAAGAACTTGATGTGCCTCGACGGTTTTGCCGAGCTGGTTGAGCTCGCTCGCGCCGCTGGCATCGAAGAAGCACGCGAGAAGATGTTCCGCGGTGACAAGATCAACACCACTGAAAACCGCTCCGTGCTGCACACAGCGCTGCGCCTGCCAGCAGAGGAAAATCTGACCGTCGGCGACCAGGATGTTGCTGCCGACGTGCATGAGGTGCTCGGCCGCATGCGCGACTTTGCTCGCAGCCTCCGCAGTGGAGACTGGCTGGGATACACGGGTCACACTATTAAGACTGTGGTCAACATCGGCATCGGTGGCTCCGACTTGGGCCCGGCAATGGTGACCAAGGCGCTGCGCACCTACGCCACTGCCGGCATTGATGCCCGCTTTGTCTCTAACGTTGACCCATCTGATCTACATGCGGTTCTGGATGAGGTCGATCCGGAGTCCACGCTGTTTATCGTCGCTTCCAAGACCTTCACCACGCAGGAGACGCTCTCCAACGCTCACGCAGCTCGCCGCTGGCTTATCCAGCAGCTGGGTAGCGAAGATGCCGTCGCCAAGCACTTCGTCGCCGTTTCCACGAATGCCGAAAAGGTCGCCGAATTCGGCATCGACACTGAGAACATGTTTGGCTTCTGGGACTGGGTCGGCGGCCGCTACTCCGTCGACTCCGCCATCGGCCTGTCCATCATGGCCGTCGTTGGTCCGATGGACTTCATGCGCTTCCTGCAGGGCTTCCGCGCAATGGATGAGCACTTCCTCAACGCTCCGCTGGAGCAGAACGTGCCGGTACTGATGGGCATGCTGAATGTCTGGTACTCAAACTTCCTCGACGCTCAGTCGCATGCCGTGCTGCCCTACTCTGAAGATCTCTCTCGCTTCCCGGCGTACCTTCAGCAGCTCACCATGGAATCGAACGGTAAGTCCGTGCGTACCGACGGCAAGAGGGTGGACTACAACACCGGAGAAATCTTCTGGGGTGAGCCGGGAACGAACGGCCAGCACGCTTTCTTCCAGCTCCTTCACCAGGGAACTCGCCTAGTTCCGGCTGACTTCATCGGCTTTGCCCGTCCACGCCAGGATCTGCCGACGGCTTCCGGCGAAGGTTCTATGCACGACCTACTGATGAGTAACTTCTTCGCACAGACCAAGGTGCTGGCCTTCGGTAAGACCGCAGAAGAAATTCGCGCAGAGGGCGTTGCCGAGGAACTCGTAGAGCACAAGGTCATGCCAGGTAACCGTCCGACCACGACCATCATGGCCGAGGAACTGACCCCGGACGCTGTCGGTGCGCTGATTGCACTCTACGAGCACATCACCTTCGTCGAGGGCATTGTTTGGGGCCTGAACTCCTTCGACCAGTGGGGCGTCGAGCTGGGCAAGCAGCAGGCTGGCGACCTACTGCCTGCTGTTACCGGTGAAGTTGCACCGGATTCGGGCGATGCCTCCACCGATGCGCTGCTGACCTGGTACCGCGACAAGCGCTAACGTCTTCTGGCCAACTGGCCTAGATAACTAACAGTCCGCCCTCGGCTTGAACTGATTCTCGCTGCGGGCGGACTTTTGTTATTTATATGGCCACTCGGTTGCGGTGAGGATGGGGCGCGGCATCCCGTCGCAAAGCGGGGTTGGGAAAAAGCTAATAGTATCTAAGTCATGTCTGCCTACATTGAAGATGATGTTCTTGCCTATCGACTTGCCGTGGGCGCCAGTGAAATTCTCAAGGGTGTCCGCAACGTAGGCCTGCTGCGTGGCCGCATTCTGGGAGATGCCGGCGACGCACTGGCACAGGAGTGGATTGCCCGCGTACTGGAGCAGCACCGTCCGGACGACGGACTGCTGTCGGAGGAAGCCGCGGATAACCGTGAGCGCCTGGACTCAAAGCGGGTGTGGATTATTGACCCACTCGATGGCACGCGTGAGTTCGCTTCGGGCCGCCAGGACTGGGCAGTTCATGTCGCTCTGGTAGAGGACGGTCAGCCGACCCACGCTGCTGTTGGTCTGCCGGATCACGGCCAGGTTTTCCACACGGGTGAGGCCAAGGCTGTCCAGGGGCCGCGTGCGGGCAAGATTGTCGTATCGCGTACTCGCCCACCGGCTGTGGCGAAGTACGTCGCTGACAAGCTGGGCATGGAGCTGGTAGAGATGGGCTCCGCTGGTGCGAAGGCAATGCACGTACTGCTCGGTGACTACGACGCCTACATCCACGACGGTGGTCAGTACGAGTGGGATTCGGCAGCGCCGGTTGGTGTCGCTAAGTCCGCCGGTTTGCATGTCAGCCGCCTAGACGGCTCCGCGCCGACCTACAATAATGTCGATACTTTCCTGCCGGATATGCTGTTCTGCCGACCGGACCTGTCGGAGGAGATTCTGGCAGCGGTGAAGGAATTCAAGAATCAAGAGCAGAAGTAGGTAAGCTAGGGCGGCTATGACCGACTCCACTGACATCACAACACAGGCTCATCAGGGCATTCAGACTCCGTACGAGGATTTGCTGCGCGAAATTCTCGCTGACGGAGCAGCTAAATCAGACCGCACTGGCACGGGCACTCGCTCAGTGTTCGGCCGCCAGCTGCGCTTTGATCTGAACGAGGGCTTCCCACTGATCACCACTAAGAAGGTGCACCTGAAGTCCATCGTGTACGAGCTGCTGTGGTTCCTCCGCGGCGATTCGAACGTCCGGTGGCTCCAGGACCGCGGAGTGACTATTTGGGATGAGTGGGCAGACAACAACGGCGACCTCGGCCCGGTCTATGGCGTGCAGTGGCGCTCCTGGCCCACTCCGGATGGGCACCACATCGACCAGATTGCACAGGCGCTGGAGACTTTGAAGTCCAACCCGGATAGCCGCCGCAACATCGTCAGCGCATGGAATGTCTCCGAGATTTCCAATATGGCGCTGCCGCCATGCCATCTGCTGTTCCAGTTCTACGTCGCAGATGGCAAGCTCAGCTGCCAGCTCTACCAGCGCAGCGCGGACATGTTCCTGGGCGTGCCATTTAACATCGCTTCCTATGCACTGTTGACGCACATGATGGCGCAGCAGGCGGGCTTGGACGTTGGTGAGTTCATCTGGACCGGTGGTGATTGCCACATCTACGACAACCACATTGAACAGTGCGAACTGCAGGTCTCCCGTGAGCCACGCCCCTACCCCACGCTGAAGCTTCGGAAGGCCGACAGCATTTTCGACTACGCTTACGAGGACATCGAGGTCATCGGCTACGACCCGCATCCTCTGATTCGCGGTCAGGTGGCTGTCTAAGTCAGCGAAAGGTGAGTGTCGACATGAACGAGTCCACCGCTTCCACCAGCGCAAAGCCCCCGTTTGTAGGGATGATTTGGGCGCAGTCTCGGGCCGGCATTATCGGCGACGGCGCGACTATGCCCTGGCATCTGCCTGAAGATCTTCAGCATTTCAAAACAACGACGATGGGCGCACCAGTCATCATGGGGCGTCGCACGTGGGACTCGCTGAATCCCAAGTTCCGTCCACTCCCGGGTCGTCGAAACATCGTCCTTTCGCGCTCCGTGTCCGATTTCCCCGGCGCTGAATCCGCAGCCAGCCTCGAAGCGGCACTCGCAGCCGTCGCCGACGAGCCCGCAGCATGGATTATCGGGGGCGGACGTGTCTATCGCGATGCACTTTCGCTTGCCGACGAATGCGTGGTCACCGACATTGATACTGATGTCAATGTCCCGGTACCGGTCATGGCTCCCGACCTCTACGACTGGGTTCGTGTCGAGGATGGCCCGTGGCAGACGTCAACGACCGGCCTACGCTACCGCTTCTGCACGTGGCGGCGTCTAGAGGATTAGCTTCCTTTAAAAGCCTCGGAAGGAAAGCCTCCGAAGAGCATCTGGGAAGGGTGCCGAGCAAGGCTCTGAGGTGGGGCTACTGCCCGGCGGACGTATTGCGCAATGGAATATCGGCCTTGGTCCGCGCGTTGGACTAAGTATGACTGATGTGAAGACTCCACAGACCACCGAACACGTGACCATTTACGCTGCGGCCTGGTGCCCTTTCTGCCAGAACCTCATTGCTGGCCTGAAGGAAAACGGCACTCCGTTTGAGGCTTGGGACGTCGAAAAGCACGACGACCTTTCGAAGTGGGTTGAGTCCGTCAATGACGGCAACCGCGTTGTGCCGACTGTGCTGTACTCCGATGGCGAGCACGCCACGAATCCGTCTGTGGAGGAAGTCACCGCTAAGTACGCTGAACTCTCCAGCAAGTAAGCGCAGCATAAGCGCATCGGTACGTTCTTATTGCACAGCCAAAAAGCCGAGCCCCACTTTCGGGGCTCGGCTTGTTTTAATTACGAGTGCGGCCGGTCATGTTGCCAGTCGCGATACCAGCATTAGTCCAGATCGTCGTGTGCCATCAGCTGACGAGCAGCCTCAGTAATCGAGCCAGACAGCGACGGGTAGACAGAGAAGGAGCTTGCCAGGTCATCGACGGTGAGCTGGTTGGAGACACACACAGCAATTGGCAGAATCAGCTCCGAGGCGGTCGGAGCGACCACCACACCACCGATAATCATGCCGGAATTCTTACGGCAGAACAGCTTGACGAAGCCGTGGCGCAGCGAGCGCATCTTCGCACGCGGGTTACCTGCCAGCGGGAAAACCTCAACACGAGCGGAGACCTCACCGGACTCAATCTGAGCCTGGGAGACACCAACAGTCGCAATCTCCGGGCGGGTGAACACTGCCGAGGAAACGGTGCGCAGGCGAATTGGCGAAACACCTTCACCGAGGGCGTGGTACATCGCAATACGACCTTGCATAGCTGCAACGGAAGCCAGCGGGAACAAGTCGGTGCAGTCACCGGCAGCGTAGATACCCGGCACGTTGGTGCGGGAAACACGGTCAACGTGAATGTGGCCAGACGGGGTCATTTTCACACCACTTGCGTCCAGACCCATATCCGCAGTGTTCGGAATCGATCCGACGGTCATCAACGCGTGGGAGCCGAAGACCTCACGGCCGTCGGAAGTGACGACGCGAACGCCGCCGTCCTCAGTGCGTTCGACAAGATCACAGCGGGCGTTCTTCACAACGTCCACACCGCGCTCCAGCAGGACCTCCTCCAGGGCATCTGCAGCGTCAGCATCCTCGTGCGGCAGGATACGGTCACGCGAAGCGACCATGGTGACCTTCACACCCAACTCGGTGAACGAGGATACGAACTCAGCACCGGTAACACCAGAACCGACCACAATGAGGTGCTCCGGCAGCTCCTCCAGTTCGTAAACCTGACGCCAGGTCAAAATACGGTCACCATCAGGAATTGCACCCGGCAGAATACGTGGGGACGCACCGGTGCAGACCAGCACCAGGTCGGCTTCAAGAGTGACCTCGCCGCCCTCGAGCAAGTCGACGGTGACGTAGTGAGTTACACGGCCCGGGTCGTGGTCATCGAGACGACCGCGGCCCTGCAGCATTTTGATGCCCTCGCGCTCCATCTGTGCGCGAACATCGTCAGACTGCTGCTGCGCCAGGCGCTTAACGCGCTCGTTGACCGCAGTGAAGTCGATTTTACGCTGGGAGAAGTCCGGGCGAAGACCCATCTCGTCCGCACGGCGCATATCGGTACGAACGCCCGTCGCCGCGATGAAGGCCTTAGAGGGAACGCAATCCCACAGGACGGAAGAACCGCCCATACCGGCATCCTCAACCACAGTGACTTCAGCACCGTACTTGGCGCCAACCAGCGCTGCTTCGTAGCCGGCTGGGCCGCCGCCAATGATTACGATCCTCTGTGCCACAAATCCTCCAAAGTTGCCGTGGATATCACAATGTAACTACCGCGGGAGGCGTTTTCCCCGCTTTGCCCCAATAGTCTAACGGACAGTCATGGTTGACTGCGCGCCATCCTCATAGCGTGCGACGATGCCAGCGAAGAGTTTCACACCAACGCCCAGGCAACGCTCGTCCACGATTAGATCATCTCGGTGCAAATCGTGCTTGTCTCCACGACCGGACCAGCAGCCCAGACGAGCCATCGCACCCGGGACGTGCTCGAGATACCAACCGAAGTCCTCGCCGCCGGACGACTGTGGGGCCTGAATGACAGCATTCTCGTCCACTCGTCGCACCGCTTCCGCAATCAGGGCGGTGCAGTATTCGTCGTTAAGCACAGGCGGCACGCCACGCTCGTAGTTGATGGTGCAATCGGCGCCGGTCGGAGCGAGGACCTGTTCAATCAGTTCGCGCACCAGTGGATCGATGTCGCGCCAGGTCTTGATGTCCGCGGTGCGCAGGGTGCCACTGACGCTGCCTTCCGACGGAATCGCGTTGTGCGCGTACCCGGAGTGAACGGAGCCGAACGTCAGCACGGTGCCTGTACGAGGATCGACGCGTCGCGACAGCAAGCCCGGCAAATCTACAATCAATTTACCCAGCGCATAGACAACATCGGCCGTCATCTGCGGACGGGAGGTATGCCCGCCCGGACCATGCACCTGAATCTCCAGGGTGTCAGCTGCAGAGGTGATGGCACCTGTTCGAACGCCAACGTGACCGACACGTAGTTTCGGCTCACAGTGGACAGCAAAAATACGTTCAACCCCATTGAGCGCACCGGCGGCAATAACTTCGGGCGCGCCGCCAACCATGACTTCCTCTGCCGGTTGGAAAATGAAACGCAGCGGAGTAGGCAACGTGTGCTTCTCGTGGTACTCAGCCATGGCCAATGCCGTCGCGAGCGTAATCGCGGTGTGAAAATCATGCCCGCAGGCATGCATGACGCCATCGTTGGTGCTGGCAAACTCCAGCCCCGTGGTCTCAGTAATTGGAAGCGCGTCTATGTCACCGCGGAAAGCGAGACGCCCTGGGAGTTCACCTCCGGCGTCACTACCGGCGAGTTCGGCTTCACCAATGTCAACCATCAAGCCGGTGTTGGGAAACAGCACTGGTTTCAGCCCTGCAGCACGCAGCTTCTCCTCCACAAAAGCCGTGGTGGCGTGCTCCATGTGAGATAGCTCTGGGTGCGCATGAAGATGCCGCCGCCACTCGAGAATCTCGTTCGCGTGCTCAGCCCACCAGTGCTTAATAAACTCCTCAATCACAACTCTCCAGTGTAAGCGCTCCGCCGACAGGCCGTAACAAGAGGCCTACCGACGACTGCGCCAGCGATAGCAGTGGCCGGCAAGCGCTTGAATGTCAGCGCCAGACGTACACATGACCAGGAGCCACTTCTTTAACTTTGACCTCTTCAATTATCAGATGTTTCACATTTTGAGGAAGTCTGCGATGATAATAGGCATGTCCGGCAATGGCACACCTAAGTCTCTCAGCATCCCCATCATCATCGTGGCCACAGCACTCGTGGTTGTCATCGGCATCGCCATCGGCCTGTCGCTGAACAATAATGATGAGCCCCAGCGTCCGGAGGTCCCCTCCTCCTCGCAGCCGACGTCGCCCAGTTCGACACCGCCGTCCTCGACGAGTTCGACTTCTACGAGCAAGACGACCACCACGACGACAACTCCGTCGAAGACCTCCGAGACGTCGTCAAGCACGCCGAGCACTTCGACATCTTCCTCGTCGTCGACGCCGAGCACCACGTCTTCATCATCAACGACGACGAGCTCCGAGCCGACATCAGCTCCAGAGGGACAGGACTTCGGCACTGGGCGCTCTGACTTGGACGGCCTGGGCTTCGTGGGTAGCTCCGCACGCTGCGACAGCGGCGACCGCGCCTTTGCTGTTGTCGCCGCTGAACAGGGAATTAAGGCTGCTGCTTGTGAGACACGCTCCGGCGAGAAGTACTACCGCTCGGATACACCACAGGGTTCCGGATCGATGGACATCATCGTCGATGAGGGCGACCGCGTTGTTGCACAAAACGGCTCGTACAAGTACCAGATGTCCCCCTCCGGAGTTCTTGTGACCAAGGACAACGAGGTCGTCAAAAAGTACGCCGCAGAAGCCTGGGGCACCGCCTAAGAGATCAGCTTAAAGATCAATGTTGCGGGGACCGTAGAGGCGGTCGCCCGCATCTCCCAGCCCCGGCACGATGTAGGCATCCTCGTTAAGATCCGGGTCCACCACAGTGGTGACAAGACGCACCGGGAAACCGGATTCCTTCAAGGCGTCGACACCCTGCTGTGCAGAAATGATGCACACGGCCGTGATGTTGTCCGCTCCGCGATCCGCCAACAGCTTCAGGGCATGCAGCAGTGAACCGCCGGTTGCCAGCATTGGGTCGACCAGGAAGACAGTACGACCGGACAAATCCTCCGGCAGCGCCTCGAGGTACGGCACCGGCTCATGGGTTTCCTCATTACGAGCCAAGCCAATAAAGCCCACCTGCGCATCCGGAATCATCGACAGCGACGGATCAATCATGCCAAGCCCCGCACGAATGACGGGAACAATAATCGGCGGATCCTGCAGACGGTAACCCGGCGCGGTGGTGATTGGCGTCTGAACATCGAAGTTATCGACGGGCAGCTCCCGGCTTGCCTCGTAAATCAGCATTGCGCCCAGATCGGCGAGTGCCGCACGGAAGCCCGCGTTATCAGTGCGCGCGTCGCGCAGAATGGTCAAACGTGACTGTGCCAAGGGATGGTTGACAACGGTAATCTCCATGCCTTCCAAAATACATTGCTTTGCTTTTGCCGCTCTGGTGCCGGCATCGCAAGTTTCTGAAAACGTGTTCCCCAAAAAAGATGGAACCGAATCGGCCTTTTTCGCGCCTAACAATACGAGGGCTTTTTACTGCGCTCCATTTGCGTAAGCCCGCTTATTACCAAATCCACTTGCCACTCAGCCGCCGTCCGAACCCCGCTAGCCGTTCTGCCACAGCACTGAGTGTTTAACCACACGCGAATTTCCTAGAGAGGCCGTAAATCTTGTCCCGTCCATCACTCCATAGTCCCCACAGCCAATCATTTCTCTCTCCGGCCACTAGCGGCAATGACTCAGTCTTTACGCTGGTGCCAGAGCTTATTTCTGCCAATGCCGCGCGTCTTGACGCATTGTCGCAGCAGGACGGCGGCACTGACTTGGACATCAGCGCACTGCACTCGCTTGGCGACGTCCCGTTTGCCGGCCCCTTCTGTCACGCTGCAGCCACTGCTCTACAGCGCCAACATGAGCATGTGGCTGAGCTGAATGAGTACGGCACCAGCGCTGCTCGTGCACTGAACGCTCTTGTCTCTGCGGTGTCCACTGCTGAAGATGCAGGCGCACATGCGTTGCAGTCCATCTCACCGAAAATGGGAGCCGTTGCAGCTCGCGGGATTGGCGGTGCGTGATGCTTCCCACCAATCTGCTTACGGAGGTCCCCAGCGCGATTGCACAACAGCTAAGTCCTGCCATCGCACCCGCACTGGCGGGACTTGCTGGGGCCGCAATCCCCGCCGCAAGTACTGCCTGGCGCTCAGTGGCAGATTCCGTTGACCGCAACTGGGGCGATGGTGCTGGTTCCGGGGCAGGAGCCGCGGGAACAAGCCTCAAACGGGCTGCAAATGCAGCAGCCGACTTGGAAGCTCGCGCCGGAACCATTGACAGTGACATTGCCAAGGGCCTAGCCGCAGTAATGTCAGCGGCCACTGATTTGGCCCGGATTGCCATAGATTTTGTTACTTCCGCCATGGGCTCGCTGACTGCGACGGCTGCGGGGCCCGCAGGTCTCGCCGCAACCGGTGCCAGCCTAGTCTCAGCGGCCAGTTCCGCGATCTCACAGGCCATTGCGCGGCTTATGAAACTAGAACAAGAACTGCGGCCTCTGGTGCAGTCGCTGATACAGCAGGCAAGCGCCGCGGTGGACACCCCTACCCCACCCCGTCCGGCGCAGTTGGAGGCCCCAGCAACCACTCAAGCCGCCCTCGCTTCTACGCCTACGAACACCCCAGGATCGGCCAGCGCTACCGATGCTGCAGATGGTTCGGAGGCGTCGTCCGATTCGGGCGGCGCGCCGGTGCCTGCGGATGCGGGGGCTGGCGCGCCGACACCAGAAGCCCAAGCTGCGGTGAAGGCTGCACTCAGTGCCGTCGGAACGCCCTATGGTTGGGGCGGAAATACTCCGGGGCAGGCGCTCGATTGCTCAGGCTTGACGCACTGGGCCTACGGGCAAGCTGGTGTTGATATTCCCCGCACGGCAGAAGCACAGGCCGTCGGCCGACAGGTGAGCCAGGATGAACTGCTGCCTGGCGATCTTGCAGTGTGGGACGGCCATGTCGCCATGGTTATCGGCGACGGAAAGATGGTCGAAGCGGGCGATCCGGTACAGGTAAACCCCGTGCGTACAACCAACATCGGCATGCCGTTTAAGGGGTTCTACCGCCCGACCGGATAGTGCGGTGGGTATCTGCGTCGTAAAACTTCTAAGATAGGACTACGCAAACTTGCCACCCGTGGGGGCGCTGCAGGTATGACAATTTTTGAGTTTTTTTAATAATCACCGACAAGCAGAAGGGCTGCGACGAAAACTATGGCCAGGAAAGGCATCGTTCCTATCGAACTCGAGCTGACCTCGGGCACCTTTTACACGTTGTGGGCTCCAAGCTGGCGTGAAGGTGGCTCCGAGTGGCAGGCTCTGCTCGGCCGCGGCGATGACATCTATTTGTTCTCATCTGCGGCAAAGCTCCTGGCTTTCCTTCAGTCGGATGCTCCTCACGACTTCACGCAGCACCCCAGCTGGCGCAACTTCAACCAGCAGCTACCGGGAGCGGCCATCGCGGCGCCACGCCACCGCTATGACCTGATTGGGCTGCCAGAAATTTTGGCCGGCCGGGCCGACTACGACCATGTTTCGCGCGCAGACCGCATTCTTGCCATCACTCGCTCGATTGGTGCGATTGCGGATCTCAATCCAATCAACCAGATGTTCGCCTCTCACTCTGTCCTGGCTGCCACGCAAAATGGTGCTGATCACTTCCAGGGCAATGGCGCCGCTCAGTGGTCGGCTATCGGCAATGTCATCTTGACCAACTGGGACAATTGCATTGACGCTATCGACGCCATCGGCGCAAATACTCCGAACATCGATGAAGAGTCTGAAACCACTGCTGCAGCCGCACTAAAGGAAGCGGAGGCCGCGGAGCGTGAGCGTCGTGAAGCCGCGGAGAAGAAGCGCGAAGAGGAAAAGAAGTCCGCAGAGGAGACCGTCGGCGATCCGTACGATCAGACGGTGTGGGCCAACGCTGGCATCGACCCGATCAAGATCTCCATCGCTGGCCGCACGCTCTACACCTTGCGTTGTTACATGGGGCGTCGCCCGCTATTCCTGGGCAGCGCCGGTGAGATTCACACGTTCTCGCAGCCACGCACGATGGTGCGTTGGCTGCTGGAGAACAAGCATCACGACATGTCGGCGCTGACGACGTGGGATGAAATCATCACTGCAGCCAACGCAGGTGAGCTAGAGGCCGTGGTGCACGAGGACAATGAGTACTCGTTTACCGGTCTGGCCGAGGATATTGAAAAGGGCCCGAACGCCGTGGACACCGCCCAGCTCGCCCGCGCGTACGAGCTACTCGCAGACGCCGCTGACTGGGCTGGTGATGATGCCGTGAACGAGGTACTGGCGGGCAATCAGCAGCTGCAGTGGCTGCTGAACTTCCTGCTGGACACCGGAGAGCTGTCCGAGCCAGTTCCGCCTTACGACGATGAGGCCAAGGGCTGGAGGCAGTTGGAGAAGGACTTGGCCGCTCGGTTTACGACCAAGATTTAGCTCCCACCCAGCAAAGCTGGCCGGCGCTGGCTAGTCCAGCGTCAGGTTCAGCTCATCTTCGGCACCGAAACCCGGACCGTTGACATCAGTTTCGATGTCCTCGTCGCTGTTGTCGATAAGCTGCAGGTAAGCGGGGTAAATAATGGTGTCCATGATGTGTTCGCGGGTCGGCAGATCCACGAATGCATTGTTTAGCGCATTCGAGGTCAGTTCGAACAGCTCGCTGTAGCCGTAGCCGAAGTTCTCCACCAGCTCCATGCACTCCCTGGTCATGGAAGTCGCACCAATCAGACGGTTATCCGTGTTGACGGTGCAGGCGAAACTCATATCGTCGAGAAGCGAGAACGGGTGATCCGCAACGCTGTCACAGACACCCGTCTGAACGTTGGAAGTCGGACAGATTTCCAGCGGAATCTGGCGGTCACGAATAGCGGAGGCAACCTCCTGACATTCGATGCCCTCGAGGGAAGCACCGAAGTCCTCGTAGATGCGCACACCGTGACCCAGGCGGCGAGCACCTTGCACGACAGCGTCCTGCAACGAATCCACACCGGCGTCTTCACCTGCGTGAATGGTGACCGGAATGAGGTTCTCCCGCAGCATAGTGAATGCTTCGGCGTGGTTAGCCGGCGGGAAGCCGTTTTCCGGTCCAGCGATGTCAAAACCGACAACGTACCCGTCGGAGTTCTTCCCGTAGTTGTCGATGACCAGCTGTGCGACTTCCTTGGAATTGTTATTCTGGCGCATCGCACAGACCAACAGACGTGCGGTGATGTGCTTTCCCTCAGCGGCGGCATGGGCTTCACCCTGCGCCAGGCCTTCGACCAGAGCGTCGATAACAGCCTGCATATCCAGGCCCTTTTCCAGATGGTTTTCCGGAGCGAGGCGCAGTTCAGCGTAGACAACGTTGTCGGCAGCCAAATCCTCAACGGCCTCACGCGCCACGCGCGTCAGCGACTCAGGGGTCTGCATGACGGCGCAGGTGTGCGCGAAGGCAGTCAGGTAGCTCGGCAACGAGCCAGAGTTGCCGGTGTCAATGAACCACTTCTCCAGTTCATCCGCGTCGGTGGTGGGCAGCTGATCGGTGTAACCGCAGTCCGCGGCCAGGTCGATAACGGTCTGCGGGCGCAGGCCGCCATCGAGGTGATCGTGAAGCAGTACCTTGGGTAGGCTGGCGACGACCTTGCGCATCTCATCGAGATTCGATGCCGAAGACTGTGTGTCCAGAGACTGAGCATCACTGTGCAAAGAATTAGTCATAATGGCCAGACTATCGGTACTGCGCCCTCCGCTTCTACTTCACTGCCGCGGAATCGTATTTCTGCTTTTCACAAAGGCTTTTTCCCCCGTTTCCCCCATCCACACACGAGAAATACGTCATTCCGAGTGACGTTTTACTACCCTTATTTCATCATGTTTCCCTCTCGCCGCTACTCGTCTGCCGTTACGCTGCTAGCCACCAGCGCTCTGCTTCTGCCGAGCACTGCCCCCGCAGCCATGGCGCAGAGCACCTCGCTTACCGACGACACTCCGATTGTCGGCCCCGCACCTGACATCCGTGACACGGAGGGCTGCCCCTACAAGACCCTCCCACCAGCACCAGTGGACTCCTCGGAGGTTCCGGCTCCCGGCGAAACATCTCCCGCTCCACTTCCGGTTCCTCAAAAGCCGGCTGGAGGTAGCAAAATGTCCGCCTGCGGCATTGTCAGCGGTGAGGGGTTTGACGTTCCGAAAGACCTCTCCGCCTCTGCATGGACGGTGTTCGATTTGAAATCCGGCGATGTCCTTGCGGCGAAGGACCCGCACGGCCGCTACCGTCCGGCATCGATTATTAAGGTGTTGCTGGCGATGGAGGCGCTCGAGGATTTGAAGCTCGACACCTCGGTTAAAGCGACATTCGAGGACGCGAACATGGAGGGCTCTCGTGTCGGCATCGTCGAGGACGTGAACTACTCGGTAGAAACGCTCCTGACTGGCCTGTTGCTCAACTCCGGCAACGATGCCGGCCACGCGTTGGCCCGCGAACTTGGTGGCATGGATAAGACCACCGAAAAGGTCAACGCCCTGGCAAAGAAATTGGGGGCGACGGATACGCGAGTGGTCAACCCGACTGGTCTCGATGCTCCGGGCCAGATGACGTCGGCATACGACATGTCACTGTTCTTCCAGCACGCATTCAACAATGAGACCTATCGCAAGCTCTCGGCCACCCGCCTGGCCACCATCCCCGGAGACAAGGCTCTCGAGGTTGATGACTTCGAAATCGCCAACGACAATCAGCTGATTGCCCAGGACTATCCCGGCGCGCTTGGAGGCAAAACCGGTTTTACCGACGATGCCCGTCACACCTTCGCTGGGGTGGCTGAGCGCGACGGCCGTCGTCTCGGCGTCATCGTTCTCGACGCCACTGTGGAGGATTCACCGCGCCCCTGGGAGCAGGCGGCATCGCTTCTCGACGCCGGCTTCGCGGCCCCGCAGGACAGCTCTGTCGGTGTCCTCGAAGCGGAAGCGACTGAGGATACGTTGGTAGAAAAATTGCCCGATATCCTGGACGACGAGTCAACAGGAACCGGGCTGAAAATTACTGTCAGCGCTGCCATCGTAGGTGTCATCGCATTGATTGCGATGGTCACCTACCGCTTCGGCAGACGCAATCGCGGTTAGTTATTTCGAACCGAGCAGGCGGTTCAATCCGGACGGATTGGCCGCTTCCGCACGGACGTTAATGACAGCAGGAGCGGGTGCATCCAGCTCCTCGTCGGCAAGCGCTTCTTCGGTCGTCGCGGTCCAGGCAGTGGCGTACATAGTGATGCGCCAGATGAGGTAGAAAACGACCATCAGACCGATGACCGGACCGAAAACTGCACCGGCCGGGTTCGACAGGGCGTTGGAGAAGAAAACGCTACCGAGCTGCTTGACAACCTCAAGGCCAATCGCACCGATAATCGCACCCTTTGCCGCAGAGCGGAACGGGGCGCCCCCGCGCGGCAGGAAAGCGAGCATCCAGAAGAACAGCAGCCAGTTGGCGACGAGACCAATGGCGATGGCAATCAATCCTGCGATTATTGTGATTCCCGGGACATGGGCCAGACCAATCTTGTCCAGCAGGGACTGTGTCAGTCCGGAAGAGCCGGCCGCGGTGACAGCGAAGGTCAGCAGGATCATAACCAGCATGCCCAGCAGACGCAGCAGGTCGCGAACCTTTCCCATCACGAAGTTGCTAGCGCCCAGCGGGCGCTTCCACAGCTGTGTCACTGCGTTGGAGAGGTTGCTCATCCAACTAAGACCCGACCACAGGGTGGCAATGAAACCGACGGTGAAAACGCCACCGGCCTGATCGATCGCGCCTTCAATAATTGCGTTGATGGTGTCGCCCATTGACCCATCGATGGAGTCGGTGATAGCGGACTGGATTTGCTCAAGCAGCTGCTCATTGCCACGCAGCACAAGCGCGAGGATGGCAAATGCCGTCATGATTAGGGGGAAAATCGACAGCACGGAGAAGTACGTGACAGCGGCGGCAAAAAAGTTACCGCCCTGCTCGGAGTAGCGCTCCTGCATCCGCATAACGTGATCGAACCACGCCCACTTTTCGCGGAGGCGGTCGATTGCGCTCGGTTCATCGGCGTGTACACGCTCGATGCCATAGCGGTCCGTTCTCTTCGGATCTTTTTGAGTAGAGGTTGCCATGTCCCCTACCTTAACGTGCCAGCTTTCGGTACGGAGACTGAAGCGCAGAGTCTACAGCTGAATTAACGGTTGGCGGCCTTCAGGAACCCGACTCGCTCGTACACATCTGCAAGTGTCTTGGCGGCAACTTCACGGGCACGGTCAGCGCCTTCGGCCAGGATCCGTTCCAACTCACCACGATCGGCCATGAGCTCCTCATAGCGTGCACGCAGTGGCGTGGTGAATGCCTCCAGCGCATCTGCGGTATCAGCCTTCAGCTGGCCGTAGCCAGCGCCTTCGTAGCCGGCAACGAGCTCGTCGACAGGCTTGTCGGTCAACGCCGACTGAATGACCAGCAGGTTGGAAACGCCCGGCTTGTTCTCACGGTCGAAGCGGATCTCTCCGTCATTGTCGGTAACGGCCGAGCGAATGCGCTTGGCGGAGACCTTCGGGTCGTCCAAGAGGTTAATAATGCCCTTCGGATTTGCACCCGACTTGCTCATCTTCGAGGTCGGATCCTGCAAGTCGTAAATTTTCGCGGAGCCTTCCATGATGTGTGGATCCGGCACCACGAAGGTCTTCTTGTAGCGGGAGTTGAAGCGCTGCGCCAGGTTACGCGTCAGTTCGAGGTGCTGGCGCTGATCCTCCCCCACCGGCACCAGCTGTGGGCGGTAGAGCAAGATGTCGGCAGCCATCAACATGGGGTACGCGAACAAACCAGCGGAGGTATGTTCCGCGCCCTGACGAGAGGACTTGTCCTTGAACTGCGTCATACGGCTGGCTTCACCAAAGCCAGTCAAGCAGGTCAACACCCATCCGAGCTCCGCGTGCTCGGGCACATGCGACTGCACGAAGAGCACCGACTTCTCCGGATCAATACCGAGTGCAATCAGCTGTGCGGCACCTGCGATAGTGCGCTGACGCAGCTCCTTCGGATTCTGCTCGACAGTGATGGCGTGCAGGTCTGGAATGAAGTAGTAAGCGTCGAAGTCATCCTGCAGATTAATCCAGTTCTTCAATGCACCCAGGTAGTTGCCCAGGTGGTAGGAATCTGCGGTCGGCTGAATGCCGGACAGAACGCGCTGCTTACGAGCACTCGGTGCAGGATTAGTTGCCTCAGGACCCTTGCTTTCACTCATAGCCAATAAGTCTAGCGCGAGGCCCGCAGTTGAGAGTCGACGACGTACCCGTTTCGACAACACCACGGGCTTTTGCAGGAAACCGACTGCCAAAAGCTAGCCCCGACGCCCCTCGTCCCCCTGCTCCACAAGCATTCGATCGGATAGCAATTTGACGGTGCGCGCCGCAGCGGCTGGCGATTCCTCGGGGTACAGTGCGCGCACCAACGTGATCGCTGGGCGAATGCCGTGTTCAGAGAGAACACGGCGAACACGCTCACGCTCCCCCTGGGTCAACTCGAGCGGGGCTACGGGTGGCCTACGGGTGTAGGACACGACCATCACGGCTCCCAGCAGAACAATGAGTCCGAGGGAAATCCACAGTGGCCACGCGTAGGCAAAAGACAGCACGATAAACGCAACAATGACACCGGAAGTCACGACCACTGGGACATTGACAGCAGTGCCAGGGTCGTTCTGCAGACTCCGTGCGATGGCTTCCAAATCGGCCATCTGGTGCCGCTTGTTATCGCTCTCGCCGTTTTTCACTGGGGATGTCCTCTCCTTTCCTGGTCCGCACCGAGCTCGCTTCAAGTCCCGCGCAGATTCGCGCTTGGGTTTTACAGCGGCTGAAGTCCCATCAGTCCTTCTTCAAATCTTAGGCGCTCGCGTCCCAAGTGCCGAACTAACCCACAGGTATTATTGGACTAATTCAATTCTCTTATCCGTCAGGAGTCCCATGCTCGCTGCCATTGCGGTTGCCGTCTTCATCCTGCTGGTCCCAGGCGCAGTTCTCGGTTGGGCCAGTGGGCTACGTCCCACGCTCGCGTTGGCATCTGCCGGCCCATTAATGCTGGGTGTGACCGGTTTTTCCGCATGGTTGTCTCACGCGCTCGGGCTGGATTACACCTGGCTCTTCGTGGCCGGCATGTGGGCATGGTTCTGTGCTATTGGCTATCTGGTGCGCAGATTCGTCCCCCGAGCAACGCCCGAAGACGGCTTCGATTCCGGCGTTGTCACCGCGATGATTGTCGTCGGAGTTACGGTAGTCGGCTCGATGCGCGCCATGCTCGTGCTTAACGACGTCCCCGGCGGCCCCGGCGCTATCCGCGAAGCCTGGGACATGCTCTGGCATACCAACTTCCTCCGGTTCATTGACGAACATGCAATAGCCTCGCCCACCGCGGCCGGTGACCTGATGAATCAGGAGACCGGGGCCGAAATGTTCTACCCCACCGGCTGGCATGCCATGGCGGGGCTGCTGCCCGGCTCGGTCTTCCTCGATTCCAACGTGTTTGCGTTCTTGGCCCCGGCGCTGCTTGTTCCCGCAGCAACTGCGGTGCTAGCCCGCACCGCAGTTGGTCCTAAGTGGGCGGCCTATGCCGGTCCCGCAGCTGCCGTCGCGACGCTGATGCTTCCGGAGATTTGGGTGGCCCTTTGGCGCACCTCCTCCATGCCGTATCTGCTCGCGGTGGCCGCTTTGCCGATTGCTGCGGCTTTGACCATGCGGGGCTATATTGTCCCCGCTGCGCTTGCCCTGGTCGGCACGTTTATCACCCACCCGGCCGGCGCAATTGCTGCCGTGCTCTTTGTTGGCTTGTGGTTGATTACCCAACCGAGCGTCAGTGGCCTAGTTCGCACGCTAATTATCGGCGCGCTCGCCCTGGTGATGACTCTCCCGGCAGCTTTGTCCGCGAGGGGGCAAGGCGAATCCGTTGCGGGCTTTACCGGCCAAATTGAGATTTCCCGCTCCGAATCACTGTGGCGAACTCTGATTGGGTTTTCCCGCTATGCTGACGAGCCCATCTTTTCCCGGACTGTTCTGGTTCTTGTGCTCATCGGCCTGGTGGTGGCGCTTGTCTCTCGCCTGCCAGACAGCCCATGGGCTCCGTGGCCGGCACTGGTTTTCGGGCTGCTCTTTGTGGTGTCCGACAGTGCGCAGTCCCGTTGGTCTGAGCCGTTCGGCACCTATCTGAAGTTTATTGGCACTTTCTTCTACGACATGCCGTACCGCATGCAGGCGGTTATGGGAATTCTGCGCGCAGTGCTGGTCGGCTACGCAGTCGCGGCTGCCGTTGTCGGGATTGTGGCTGCGGCGCAGTGGATCGTCGCGAAGCGAAATCAGCCGGTCAAGTCGTGGAATCCTGCGCTGGCGATGGGGCTCGTAGCGGCACTGGCGATTGTGCCTGCGACCTGGGCGAGTGGGCCTGCTCAGCGCGAGGCAATTCGCCAGAGTTTCGGAAGCACGTTTGTGACCGCTGCGGATATGGAAGCTATTGATTGGCTGTCCGCACAGCCGCATGCGTTTGAGGGGCATATTCTCAATGACCGTCGTGACGGTTCTGCGTGGATGTATGCCATCGCCGGACTGCCGACCCTGTTCCGCCATTTCTCCTTCTCCGACAAAACTGCCGAGGCGAGCAACAAGCTGCCGATAAACGTTGACCTGCTGGGCTCACATCCAGAGTTCGATGCCATGGCGAAGAAATTGGGAGTGCACTACATCATTAGTTCCCCGCCGGGTGTGAACACGGATGGCACGGAGGCGCTGTCGATGCGTTCCTGGGCATGGCACGCGCCGGGGCTCACGCCTGTGTATCACGACAGTTCGGTGATGATTTTCGCGGTCAACAAGATGTTTTCACCTGAAGAGTTGCACGCTGTTGTCAACAGTTCCCCACACCGCCCGGCGCGCCCCAATCCGCTGTGGATGCCTCCGCGCCAGCCAATCGTCCCCTCCCCCGACGAGGCTGTCGATCCGCTCGCCGGCGCGCGCATCACCGTCGACTCTCGCCGCGAGGCCATCGAGGCTATCAACGCCGACCTGCCTCGCGCGCTGCGTTTGAGTGGGGATACTTCCGCTCACATCGACAGCATCGTGCAACGCGCCAGCGACAAGCTCCGTCAGCGCGGCGCAATCGTTGGCGCGCATTCGCTTGCCGACGACACGGCGAGCGCAGCCACCGTAATCGTCGGTCGCTCATCAGAGGGCCAGACTCTTTCTGGGGATAACATCGGCGATCGTGGCTTTTCGGTATCCGCTGTGGTGAAGTCTCTCGAACCTGAGGACGATGCTCCTGCCGATTGGCAGTTGGCGGCGGGTGTGCGCGACGGAATGGTGTACCGAGGTTTCAATCCGCACAGCAGTTACAGCACAAACGGGGTGCCAACCGAGTTTCGCACCGGCCTGGCGCCGGCAGTGGCGGTGAACCAGAGTTCGCGGCCACATGCGCCGACAATTGCGCTATCGCTGGGAGCGGTGGGCGCTGAAAAACTCACCCGCGATTTGGCCGACCCCGCTATGCAGGACAAATGGGCCGACGCCATCGTTGACGGCATCGCCTCGATGTTGCGGCAGAACCGGCATCTCGTAACTGCTCCCGAGCCGGAGTTGATCCCAGAGTTCGCTGACCTCGGAGCACACTAGTCCGCTCGGGTTTAGGCGTATGCCGGGTTTAGGCGTACTCCACGATCACCGGCGCGTGGTCCGTCCAGCGAAGGTCGTAGGCGGCAGGCTTATCCACTACCGAGCTGACGGCACGCTTGAGCATTGGTTCGGTTACCGCCTGGTAGTCGATGCGCCAGCCGGCATCGGTATCGAACGCCTTACCGCGGTAGGTCCACCAGGACCAGGGGCCGTCGGCCTCTGGGTGCAGACGGCGAGTGACATCAAACCACACCGGATCTGCATTGAGCTTCGGGGCCTCCCACACAGAACCATCGGAGAAGGCACCGGATTCCAGCTCCTTTTCGCTGGCCTGAACCTGCGAATCCTGGGGAACCTCATCGGGCCAGCAGCCGAAGACCGAGTCCATCCAGGCACGCTCCTGCGGTAGGAAACCGCTCTTGCGGCGGTTGGTCTTCCAGTTCTTCAAATCCTGTTCGCGGTGGCAGATGTTCCAGTCGCCGCCGATGACTGCGTGGTGACCGTCGCGCCCCTTGGCACCCAGTTCCGCCAGGTAGTCGGAGAAGGCATCGAGGAAGCGGTACTTCTCATCCTGCTTCTCGCTCAGGGCAGCACCAGAGGGCAGGTAGAGGCTGGCAATCTGGACATCCACATCCAGGCCGGTGTCCGCTGCCGGGGCAATACCACTGATAAACCGACCGGATTCTTCGAACTCCTCGGAGCCGATGCCCACCTGGACGTCGTTAAGCGGAAAGCGCGAGAGAATGCCCACGCCGGCGCGCCCCTTTGCACCCAGGTTTTCAGCGCCGACCCAATGCCATCCGGCATCAAAAGCGGGCGCGAGGGCCTTGCGTGCCTGGTCGTCGGTGGCGCGGACTTCCTGCAACAAAACGACATCGGAACTGGTGTGCTTCAACCACTCCAGCAATCCCAGGTTGGTTTCGCTGCGCTCCTTGACGGCGGCGCGGATGCCGTTGACATTGATTGTCGCGATTGTAAGGCTCATGCCCTCATACGTTACCTATGCGTGCACTACGCCTTGAAGACCCCTAGCGCAGTTCGATGCGCTCAGCCTTCTTCGCCTGTGAGCGGCGGTAAAGAACAATGGTCGGCAGAGCGATGAAGATAGCCAACATCGCCAACGTCGCGCCGCCCAAAGCCGGTGCGCGGTAGCCATAACCGGACGCAATGACCCAACCACCGAGCGCCGCTCCAAAGGCGTTGGCCATGTTCAATGCGGCCTGGTTGAGAGCTGCCGCCAGCGTCTGTGCGCGACCGGCGACATCCATCAGACGGGTCTGCAGATTTGGCACCAATACCGATCCCAGCAGACCGATAAGGAGGAAGTTGATCGTGCCCAGCACAGCATTCTGTGAGGTGAAGTAGAAGACGCTGAGCATGATTACCATCAGCACCAGCGCAACCATGATGCCCCACTCCCCGATGCGGTCGGAGAGCCAGCCACCGATGTAAGTACCGACAACCATGCCGATGCCGTAGGCCATCAGCACAATCCAGATGTGGTTTTCGCTCATGCCCGCTTCGCGAGTCATAGTCCAGGTGATGTAGGTGTAAACCGCGAACATGCCGCCGAAACCAACGGTGCCGATTGCGACGGTCAGCAGCACCTGCGGTGTCACCAGAGCCGAGAGCTCATCCATCGGACGTGTCTTCGGCATGCGGTTCATATGCGGCACGGCGAACCACAGCGAAACAAATGCAATCAGCCCGATGACCGCGACAAACGCGAAGGCGCTGCGCCAACCGTAAATCTGTCCCAGCACCTGCGCGGCCGGCACACCAATCACAGTCGCCACCGACAACCCCACGCCCGACAGAGCCACCATCTTGCCGCGCTGTCCCGGCTTAGCCAGGGAGGCAGCCACCAGCGCCGCCACCGAGAAATACGCGCCGTGCGGCAGACCGGCGATGAAGCGCGAGACCATGACCGCTTCGAAAGAGCCCAGTGTGCCTGCCCAAACCGTGGCACCATTGCCGATGGTAAATGCCGCCATCAGCAGCAGGAGCATGCGCCTGCGCGGAATCGAGCCGGTCAGCACGGTAATTAGGGGTGCGCCCACGACAACACCGAGTGCGTACATCGAAATCATGCGCCCTGCGGCATCCTCATCACGTCCGAAGGCATCAGCGATGTAAGGCAGCAGGCCCATGGCCACAAACTCGGTAACGCCGATGCCGAATGCACCGACCGACAGAGCCACAATCACCAAGATTCGGCGTAGATCAGAGATGTCGTCCTGCACCGGAACAGGACGGCGATGCGAGCTAAACGCTCCCGCACGACGCGCACGCGGTTTGTGGTCGTCGTTGTGGGTTGTTACTTCGCTTGACGACGTCATTGCGACCGTCTCCTTTTCTCTTCTTACGCCAGTTGGTGGACTCTCAGTTCCCCTCGACTTTCGACCCAAGACGGGCTCGCAAAACCGTGAGGGGAGCCGCAAGGGAAAAATGAGACTCTACTCCGCAACACAAAAATTTCGCTATTTAATCCGCCTGTTCCCCGGGTATTTGTGCGCGGAATAACATCTGCGGCCATTAGTGGAAGTCGCTCACTCAAGTTCTTCCCAATGCATTTTGTAATCGGCATTGTTTGCCGAGGACTACGAATTCCCTTCGAGCGTGACGGACTTCCTACCATCGAGCGCTCCGGGTCTTCGATGCTGCCGTACTAGCTACCGGGTAAATTGTTTTAAAAGATATTTCGAACTGCAATACCGATAGGATCTTGATTCACTATGGGCGACCGCTATAACCTCTACGAGTCTCTGACGCTGGATAGCGAAGCCAGCACCGAAGAGCTCCATGCAAATCTTTCTAATCAACTCTCCGAACTGCGAGATGCTGGCGTCTCGGAGTACTCCGGCGAGTTCCAGGAGAAGCTCACTGCGCTGCAAGTGCTTGGCGATGAGGGACGTCGTCGCGAATACGACGCTTTGCTGGCCGATGAGAACGCCACCATCACCATTGCGACGCTGCGCGGGCTGGCAAATCGCCCGGCACCCACTGCGCAGGAATCCTCGTTCCAGACGCAAACCCAACAAGCACAGTGGTCCGCCCCAACTCAAACCAGTCCTGCGACAGTAACCACCACGGTGACCACGGATGTACCACCGCTGCCTGCAAACGCCACACTGCAGAACATGTGGCAGCGCATGCCACTCATCCCCCGAATCACTACCGGCTTGGTCGGTTTTTCAACTCTGATTGGCATCATCGCAGTTCTGTACGCAATCACGCTCGGCATCCAGGGCGCCAACGATCTCGGCAGCCTAGAGTCATCGTTGGGTGATTCTTGGGATGACATCGGCTACATTATGGGCGCTGCAGCCGCCCTCGTTCTTGTTCCAGTCCTCTTACTGATGGGAATGATGCTTGTCACCTTGACCGCATACTGGATTCACTCCATCCTCCGCGGTGAAGACTCGACGGCACCAATCTTTTTCTGCGTCACCGTGGCACCACTGGCGTTGGCTATGACCATCATCCCCCTCCTGTTCTTGAGCTCCTGGGTGGATGTAGTCCTCTTCCTCGCAGGTGCCATGCTGATCGCGGCTTGCGTTCTTATGTTCCTCAAGGACATGCGCGCATGGTTCCGCGGCCAGAAACTGGTCAGGACTACCCAGTCGGCCCCGGGGCAGGGCTATGCTCCGCAGTACCCACAGTCTCAGAACACTCAGGGCTACCAGTTCGGCCAGAACAATCCTCCGAACAATACACAGAACTAAATAGGCTGCCCTGAACAACCGCGCCGGCGTGCACGACACCCCAGCGCGGTTTTTCGTATTTGAAGGGTTTGAGCGCGGGGGCCGTCGTAAAGCGAAAAATGGAATGAAAAGCGGCGAATAAGCGACAAATAATTGCGCATTTCGTGACTTACCTCACATAATTGCGTTATTCATATCACTATCACTGTTTTTGCGCTATGCCCCGACACAACCCAAGATTCAAAACTGGGTTATCGTGGAACAAAACAGATAGGAGACATGAATTATGGCGACAATTATTTGGACCCGTACTGACGAAGCCCCTCTGCTGGCGAGCTACTCGCTGAAGCCAATCGTGGAGGCATTTGCAAGCCAGGCTGGTGTCAATGTTGAAACCCGCGACATCTCCCTCGCAGGCCGCATTCTGGCTCAGTTCCCGGAGCGTCTTTCGGACGAACAGAAGGTAGAGGATGCGCTGGCAGCCCTGGGCAAGCTGGTCAAGGAGCCGGACGCCAACATCATCAAGCTGCCGAATATCTCTGCATCCGTCCCGCAGATTAAGCGCGCTGTCGCAGAGCTGCAGGAAAAGGGCTATGACATTCCGAAGTACAAGTCGCAGCCGGAAGGCGACGAGGAGACCGCCGACCGCGCCAAGTTCGACAAGGTCAAGGGCTCTGCCGTTAACCCGGTACTGCGTGAGGGCAACTCCGACCGCCGCGCTCCGGAGCCGGTGAAGAACTACGCCCGCAAGCACCCGCACCGCATGGGCGCTTGGTCTGCAGACTCCAAGACCAACGTCGCCACCATGGCCTCCAACGACTTCCGCCACAACGAGAAGTCCGTTGTCATGCCGGAAGATGACAAGCTGACCTACCAGCTCGAGGCTAACGACGGCCAGATCATCACCCTGAAGAAGGACATGCCGGTCCTCAAGGGCGAGATTATTGACGGCACGGGCATGAACGTCCACATCCTGGACAACTTCCTGCGCGCTCAGATTCGTCGCGCACAGCGCGAGAACATCCTGTTCTCCGTGCACCTGAAGGCCACCATGATGAAGGTCTCCGACCCGCTGATCTTCGGCGAGGTTGTCAAGGCCTTCCTGCCATCTGTTTTCCCGAAGTTCGAGTCCAAGCTGGCTGCCGCCAACCTGACTCCGGACAACGGCCTGGGCGCCATGCTCGATGGTCTACACAAGCTTGACGACGCTACTGCGGCGGCCGTCAAGTCCGCTATCGAGAAGGACCTGAAGGAAGGTCCGGCCCTTTACATGGTCAACTCCGATAAGGGCATCACCAACCTCCACGTTCCGTCTGACGTCATCGTTGACGCTTCCATGCCGGCCCTGATCCGCAACGGCGGCAAGGGCTGGGGTCCGGATGGTGAGGAGCGCGACACCCTCGCAGTCATCCCGGACTCCTCCTACGCAGGCGTCTACCAGGCTGTTATCGAGGACTGCCGCGCCAATGGCGCTTTCGACCCGGCCACCATGGGCTCTGTCCCGAACGTCGGCCTGATGGCTCAGAAGGCTGAGGAGTACGGCTCCCACGACAAGACTTTCCAGATTCCGGTTGACGGTGTCCTGCAGGTCATCAACTCCGCTGGCGAGGTTCTGATTGAGCACCACGTCGCCGAGGGTGACATCTGGCGCTCCTGCCAGACCAAGGACGCCCCAATCCGCGACTGGGTGAAGCTGGCCGTTAACCGCGCTCGTATCACTGGCGACCCTGCAGTGTTCTGGCTGGACCCGCAGCGTGCGCACGACAACAACCTGATCAGCAAGGTCAACGAGTACCTGGCAGACCACGACACCGAGGGTCTGGATATCCGCATCATGGATCCGGTGTCCGCTACCAAGTTCTCCCTCGAGCGCATCCGCCGCGGCGAGAACACCATTTCCGTAACCGGTAACGTTCTGCGTGACTACCTCACCGACCTGTTCCCGATCATGGAGCTGGGCACCTCCGCCAAGATGCTGTCGGTCGTGCCGCTGATGGCCGGGGGCGGCCTGTTCGAGACCGGCGCAGGCGGTTCCGCACCGAAGCACGTCCAGCAGGTTCAGGAAGAAAACCACCTGCGCTGGGACTCCCTGGGTGAGTTCCTGGCACTGGCCGAGTCCCTGCGCTACGCCGCTGAGCATGACGACGACCCACGTCCACGCGTCCTGGCTGAGGCCCTGGACAAGGCAACCGCTACCCTGCTCGACGAGGGCAAGTCGCCGTCCCGCAAGGCTGGCGAAATCGACAACCGCGGCTCCCACTTCTACCTGGCTCTCTACTGGGCACAGGAGCTGGCCAAGCAGGACGAGAACTCCGAGCTGAAGGAAGTTTTCGCACCGGTCGCTAAGGCTCTCACGGAGAAGGAAGAGTCCATCGCCAAGACCCTGATTGATGCTCAGGGTTCCCCAGCTGATCTGGGTGGCTACTTCCTGCCGGACGATGAGAAGACCTCCGCAGTTATGCGTCCGTCCGCTGAGTTCAACGAGATCATCGACGGTCTGAAGAAGTAGGACTAGCTGCTTGCTCCTGGCTGGTCTGGCTGACCTGGTTGGCCCAGGCTGGTCTAGGCCGACCTAGGCTGACCGCCGGTTTCGGGCGATAGCCCCTCGCTCATGTTGCATTTGATGCACATGGCGCGAGGGGCTTTTTCTATGCCCTGACTTCCGTAACGGTCTTGACAGTACCCAGTGCTTTTCGGCGCTTTACGGTACCCTTCGCCCATACTCAGTCCCCTGTTTGGCTCACCTCGACACTCGGCACCGCAGCGCCCGATGCCCCGGCACCGCAGTGCCTCACCCCATGAGTTACTGACTACCTTTATGACACTTTTGTCCAAAAAATTGCCTTCAAACTGTCATAAAGGTAGGCACTAACTCCTTCGGCAAACCGCCACCCGTCGAACACCACTCGCCACGCACCACCCACCACCCACCACGCGCCACCCACGCCCCCATATACAGCAGCCTCCACCCCCCCCACAACCGACCACGCCCCAGAACTAATCAAACCAATCCGTACTAAGCGGGCTATAGCACTCTCGACACAGATGCACACACCCTCTTACCTTGGGTTTTTCCAAAACTTTGCAATAGACAGCTTGGTTCACTATTGTTTGTAAGCAACGTTTTGAACAATCTCAAAAACCGCAAGGAAGTATCTGAAATGACCACCAAGTACGACAACAGCAACGCCGCCAACTGGGGCCTGTCCACTCGCGCTATTCACGCCGGTTTCGCTCCGGACGCACAGACCTCCGCGCGCAACCTGCCGATTTACAACACCTCCTCCTACGTCTTCGATTCCGCTGAGCACGCTGCCAACCGCTTCAACCTCTCGGATGCAGGCCCGATTTACTCCCGCCTGACCAACCCGACTGTGGATGCCGTCGAGCAGCGCATCGCCAGCCTCGAGGGCGGCGTCGCTGCCGTACTGTTCTCCTCCGGCCAGGCAGCTGAGACCGCTGCTGTCCTCACCCTGGCTCGTGCAGGCGACCACTTCGTCGTTTCGCCACGCCTCTACGGCGGTACTGAGACCCTGTTCAAGGTCACCCTGCCGCGCCTTGGCATCGACTGCACTTTCGTCGAGAACCCGGATGACCCGGAGTCCTGGCAGGCAGCAGTTCAGGACAACACCGTCGGTTTCTACGGTGAGTCCATTGCCAACCCGCAGATCGATGTCCTCGATATCCCGGCCATCGCCGAGGTTGCACACCGCAACAACGTTCCGCTGATTGTCGACAACACGGTTCCGACCCCGGCCCTGCTGCGCCCGCTCGAGCACGGTGCTGACGTCGTGGTTTCCTCCACCACCAAGTTCCTGACTGGTAACGGCTCCTCCCTTGGCGGTGTCATCGTCGACGGTGGCAAGTTCGACTGGACTCAGACCCGCAACGGCCGTTCCATCTTCCCGAACTTCACCGAGGCCGACGAGGCTTACCACGGCCTGAAGTTCGCCGACCTGGGCGCCCCGGCCTTCGCACTGCGTGCTCGCGCTGGCATTCTCCGCGACACCGGCGCTGCCCCGGCTCCGTTCAACGCCTGGGTTCTGGCTCAGGGCCTCGACACCCTGGCTCTGCGCATCGAGCGCCACAATGAGAACGCCAAGGCTGTCGCTGAGTTCCTCGAGAACCACCCGCTGGTCGCCAAGGTCAACTACGCTGGCCTGCCGAGCTCCCCGTGGTACGAGCCCCTGAACAAGCTGGGCCTTTCCGGCGCCAGCGGCGTGCTCTCCTTCGACCTGAAGGATGCCGACACCGCCAAGGCTTGGAAGTTCATTGACGCTCTGAAGCTGCACTCCAACGTCGCCAACATCGGTGATGTCCGCTCGCTGGTTGTCCACCCGGCCACCACCACTCACTCCCAGTCCGATGAGGAGGGTCTGACTCGCGCCGGTATTTCCCAGGCCACCGTTCGCCTCTCTGTCGGTATCGAGAACATCGATGACATCATCGCCGATCTCGAGGGCGGCTTCGCAGCACTCGCGTAGACCGTTTGTACACGGACACAGAACGGACTAAGTAGTCTATAAGGCATGAGCTTTTCCCCATCTACCCCGGCCGCCCTCCCACCCGAGGGCGAGCCGGGGCGTGTCTTTATCGGCGATGTCACAACCGAGGCTGGCGCGGTCATCCCCGACGTCACTGTCGAGTTCGAACGCTGGGGTCGGCTTAACGACGACTGCTCGAATGTCATCCTCCTCGAGCACGCTCTAACCGGCGACGCCCACGCTTCCGGCCCCTCGGATGAGTACCACCCGACTGCGGGTTGGTGGAACGGGATGATTGGCTCTGCCCGCGCACTGGATACCGACGAGTACTGCATTATCTGCACCAACGTCATCGGTGGCTGTCGCGGTACAACCGGCCCTTCCAGTCCACATCCGGACGACGGCAAGCCCTGGGGCTCTCGCTTCCCCGCAATCTCCGTGCGCGACACGGTGACGGTGGAGCACCTGGCGCTGCAAGAACTGGGAATTTCCCGCCTCCAAGCTGTCATTGGTGGCTCCCTGGGTGGGGCTCGCGCACTTGAATGGTCACTGATGCACCCGGATTTCGTCGGCAAGGCATTGGTGATGTGTGTCGGCGCACGTGCGTCTGCTTGGCAGATTGGTATTCAGTCTGCGCAGATTCAATTCATTGAGTCCGATCCCGATTGGCATGGCGGCGACTACTACGACCGCGGTGTGACTCCGGCCCGAGGTCTGGGTTTTGCACGCAGGGTCGCGCATTTGACGTACCGTGGCGAGCTGGAGATGGATGACCGCTTTGGCGCGGCAGCGCAGCCCGGTGAGGATCCGTTGGGCGCGATGCGCACGGAAGATCGATTCCAGGTAGAAAGCTACTTGGATCATCAGGCGAAGAAGCTGGCTCAGCGTTTCGATGCCGGCTCGTATGTCGTGCTCACCGATACCTTGAATCGGCACAATATTGGCCGTGATCGCGGTGGCCTCAACGAGGCGCTGCACTCGTCAACCGTGCCGACCATGGTTGCCGGTGTGGACACGGACATTCTCTACCCCTTCCACCAGCAGGAGCACCTCGCCCGCAATCTGGGCAACTGCTTGGGGCTGGAAAAGATTGAATCCGCCGTGGGTCACGACGGATTCTTGACGGAGTTCGAGCGAGTGGATTCGATTGTGCGTAGTTTCCTCGCTCGCGATGTCAGTTAATGTCAGCTAGCTTCCCAGCGCATCCACGCTGACTGCGAGGAATACGATTCCCATCCCGATTATGGAGCAAAACCATAGGTCAAAGGCCCGGGATCGTACGGAGAACACACCTAAAATGCTGTCAGGCAGGTACTGCCTAGCCACGCCGAGCAGCATCATTGTGCTTCCCAGCATGAATGTGGCGCGTCGCCACCGCTCCAGCCCCAGGAACACAACGAAGGCGGACATGCCGAAAAAGAGCGCGCCGTAAATCGTATACTGCACCCACATTGGCCACGATGCCCCCGGCGGCGGGGTCTTTGGGCTGTGCGGGTTCAGCATTGGATCCGGCAGGTCTTCCCGCCGGGCACGCTGCGCAATTTCCCTTTTCGACACGAGTTGTTCCTCCTGGCTGACTAGGCCAGGCCAGCGAGCTTTTCAGCGCGCTCGACGACATTGCGTACGAGGAAAGCGCGAGTCAGTGGGCCGACACCACCTGGGTTCGGGGATACGTAACCGGCAATGTCCCAGACGTCATCAGCAACGTCACCGGCCAGCTTGCCGTCGACACGCGAAACTCCCACGTCGAGCACAGCGGCGCCAGGCTTGACCATGTCTGCAGTAAGCATATGAGCGACACCAGCAGCGGCGATGATGACATCAGCCTGACGGGTTTCAGCGACCAAGTCCTTGGTGCCGGTGTGACATAGTGTCACGGTAGAGTTCTCGCTGCGGCGAGTGAGCATCAGGCCGATTGGACGACCAACGGTGACACCGCGGCCGATAACAACAACCTTGGCACCGTTGAGCTCGACGCCGAAGCGTCGCAGCAGGTGGATACAGCCGTTTGGGGTACACGGCAGTGGTGCTGGCTCGTTGAGGACCAGCTTGCCCAGGTTTACCGGGTGGAGGCCATCGGCGTCCTTCTCCGGATCGATGAGCCCCAGAATACGGTTTTCATCCAGGTGCTTCGGCAGTGGCAACTGAACAATGTAGCCTGTGCACTCCGGGCTTTCGTTCAGCTCGTTAATTACTGCCTCGAGTTCTTCCTGCGTGGTATCAGCAGGAAGGTCACGGCGGATAGAGGCGATACCAATCTGCTCACAGTCACGATGCTTCATCTTGACGTAAGAGTGGCTGCCTGGATCATCACCAACCAACACGGTGGCCAGCCCCGGGGTGTAGCCGGCTTCCTTTAAACGCTCAACGCGCTTTTCCAGGTCTTCAAAGATTTCGTCTCGGTAGAGTTTGCCATCAAGCTTTGTCGCTGCCATGGCATTTATCTTAGGCACAGGAGCGAATAATGCCCAGAAACGCCTCGTAGCCGCTCTCGCCTTGCCCCTATTTACCGCCCATAAAGCCCTGCTGACGCCAGACTTCATAAGCAGCCACTGCTGCGGCGTTGGAAAGATTCATGCTGCGACGAGCTGGCAGCATCGGAATTCGGATTAATTGTGTAATTCGCGGATCATCGAGCACTGACTGTTCCAACCCGGTTGGCTCTGGACCAAAGAGCAGTACATCGGTGTTCGTGTACTCAATATCTGTGTGCCACGTGTCAGCGTGTGCGGTAAAGGCAAAGATGCGGCACCCTTGGCTGGCAAAGGCCTCCAACGCTTGATCGATGGAATCGTGAATACGCACATCGGCCAGGTCATGGTAATCCAGCCCGGCGCGACGCAGATTCTTGTCATCGAAGTTGAACCCCAATGGCTTGGCCAGATGCAGCATAGCTCCAGAGCCCGCACACATGCGGATAGCGTTTCCGGTGTTCGGCGGGATGACAGGCCGGTCAAAAAGCACGTGGCAGGTGTGGCTCGTAATCCAGTCTGTGGAGTTCGTTGGCTCGGAGTTCGTTGGCTCGGTCGTGGCGCTATTCATTTCTTCCGTCAGTTCTTTTCCGCTGTTTCTTTTACTGCTCGTTGTTGGTTTCTGCTGCCGCTGTCGTGGCAGGCGCCGCATCGCACACACCGTGCTCGGTGAAAAACGCGATGATGGTCTCACCGATGAGCGCTCGGCTCCTCGGCTTCGAGAACTTATGGCCCTCTCCCTCGACCACTAGAAAATCGGTGGCCACGCCGTATGCGTCCATGGCGTTGCGCATCTGACCGGACTCTCGCGGAGGCACGTTGGTATCCCACTCGCCGTGGATAAAGAGCGTTGGAACCTTCATTTCCTCCGCACGGTGCAGCGGCGAGATATCGCGCAGAAGCTCAGCATCCTGGTACGGGTAGCCGTATCGAGGGAACGCGGCCTGCGCCAACCAAGGCTCGGTGGATTGGTAGTAGGTTTCAAAACTTGTCATTCCGCAGGCATCGACGATGGCCGCAAACTGATCCGGGTACCATGCCGAGGCCAACAGCGACATGAAGCCACCGTAGGATCGCCCGCCCAGAGCAATGCGTTCTGGGTCCGCCAACCCGGCATCAACGAGGAAGGAACGCGCCGCTGCGATATCCGCAATAGCGGCAAAGCGCCCATAGCGGTCGCCCGCGTGCTCAAATGACCTACCGGACCCCGAGGAACCGCGCACATTAGGAGTGAACACCACGAAGCCCGCCTCCACAATGCTGGCTAGAACATCGTGGTGGATGGGTTTCGCCTGCAGTTCTGGTCCGCCGTGGATGTGGATGAAAGCCGGCGGTAGCGCGTTTCCGGAGACGTCATTAGAACTATTGCGCACCGACTCCGGAAGGTAGAGCCAGCCAGACAGTTCCAACCCATCGCGGGAGACAAAGTAGACCAGCTCTGGAGCCGGCATGGTCTCCAGATTCTTCTCTTCCAGAGCCAAAATCCGTTCGGTGCGTTCCATATCCAATGGCTCAATGACACCACCGATATTGCGCAGAATCTCCACCGTTGGCGCAAGGCCTGGCCCTTCTACTGTCAGGGAGATCAGCTCACCGTCACCGGAGATTGACAGCTCGCGCGCAACCATGCCCGGCAATTCCACATTGCGGCGCACCATCACCCGCATGTCGTCAGTCTGCGGGTGAAGGCCAAGGGTAAGCACCTCAAGCGTGCTGACCCCACCGCTGTTCCACAGCACAGCCGCAGTGGAGGAATCCTCACTGATGACAAATTCTTCGACGTCTTGATCCGGATTGCCAATGAACTCCTCGACATCAACTTCGATGCCGATCTTCATATCCAAAATCTCCGCTGCGGTCGATTCCGCTGTGCGCGGCTCAGTAGTGCTGATACCGCTATCGGGAGTAATACCCAGGCGCAGGATGCGACGCTGTTCCGCGCCATGATCTGAGAGCACGAACGCGGTCAGCTTCTCCTGCCCCGGATGCGCCAATAAGACACCGGCATCTGTGGTGGAGCCGGGATCGGACGGCAGCAGCGGCTGCCACTGCTGCCCCGGTCCGACCAGCAGTAGCTCACGGTGACCTCGTGGCCCCACCCGCACGAGGCCAAACCCACCTTCAGCCGCTACCAGCTGGCTGTCAGTGCGTTTATCAATGACCTCATACTTTGAGTCCGTCGGGTTGACCAAACGCGCATAGTTAATGCCCTGGGCATCGACCGCGTTCATCGCTAGGAGATCATTATCCCATTCCACCAGTGTGGCGCGCATATCCGCATCCATACGCAGGGGGCGGGCACCGTCGACCTCCGGATTGGTGGATACCAGCCAGGTCTGCAGTCGCTCCGTACCGTACGGAGAGACCTCGCAGGCGATCCACTTTCCATCCGGGGAGTGCAGCACCCTGGTAACCGGGCCTTCCACCGGCAGTTTCACGGGGCGCTCCACACCTAGCCCCTCCGGAGTAATCTCCTGCTGTACCGCACGCGGGTAGCCGCTATCGCGGACAATAAAGGCGATTGCACTCCCATCCGGTGCTAACGAGGATTCATAGGTCTGGCGCATGACAATCCATTCTAGTAGTCAGCGAAAATCTCTACTTCGACCTGCCACCACCGGCTGCCCCAGAGCCTCGGACATATCCACCAGACGATCGGCCACGATTGTCACCGCACCAGAGGCTGTCTGCGCGATACCGCGCACCACCATCGCCCGCGAATTCACCGCTACCGGCCGAAAACGATTCCACAGCCCCGGTGTACACAGCACATTCACCAGCCCAGTTTCGTCCTCCATTCCCAAAAATGTCACTCCGCCAGCTGTCCCTGGACGTTGCCTATGTGTCACGACTCCCGCCACTTCTACTCGTGTTCCGTCGGGCACTGCTTTCAGTTCTGCCGCAGGCACCACTCCACGTTCCTGCAGGTCTGCCCGCAACGCGGCCACCGGGTACTGCCCCGGGGTCACTCCCGTTGCCATCAAATCGGCAGCTGCCAGCTCAAACTCCGTCATGCCGGGCAACGCCGGTGCGTCGGCAAGCGTGAGCCCCGGCAGCATGCCCTCACTTTCCGTCGCCGCCACGCCCGCCGCCCACAGTGCTTGACGACGGTCAATCCCCAGCGACCCAAGTGCTCCTGCGCGCGCCAGTGCTTCCATGTGCCCAACACCCAGCCGAGCTCTGCGGGCGACATCTGCTGCGTTGACAAATGGCCGCGCTGCGACGATACGTTCCGCCACGTCATTGCCCACACCGGCAATGGCACCGATCCCCAAACGAATACGACCATCGATGACGCTGGCTTCCACGCCTGAAACTGCGATATCCGGACCATCGCAGCCGATACCGTGCCGGCGGGCATCGGCAATCAACGACTGCGGAGAGTAAAACCCCATGGGCTGAGCACGGAGCAACGCTACACAGAACTCCGCCGGATAGTGGTACTTAAACCAGGCCGAGAAATACACCAAGGAGGCAAACGACTGCGCGTGTGATTCAGGGAAACCGTAGGCGGCAAAGGCCACTATCTTGTTCCACAGTTGTTCCCCAATATCCGCATCAATGCCACTGGTGCGCTCCAGCCCAGCCAGAAAACGGGCATGGAGCGCTTCCATTTTGGCCACTGAGCGCTTCGACCCCATAGCGCGGCGCAGCGAGTCCGCTTCCGCCCCGCTGAAATCCGCCGCATCGACGGCCATTTGCATCAGCTGCTCTTGAAATAGCGGAATGCCCAGTGTCTTCCCGAGAGACTTCTCCAACACCGGATGCTCATAGGTCACCGGTTCGAGTCCATTTCGGCGGCGAATGTAGGGGTGCACGCTACCGCCTTGAATGGGGCCTGGGCGAATGAGTGCCACCTCCACCACCAGATCAAAGAACTCCCTCGGCTTCAGTCGGGGCAAGGTGGCCAGCTGCGCGCGCGATTCCACCTGAAACACGCCCACCGCGTCCGCGCGTGCCAACATCTCGTAAACCTCCGGTTCAGCGACATCTATTTCCCACAGGTTCACTCGGCGCCCATGCTGTTCATAGACCAAGTCAATGCAATGGTGGATGGCCTCCAGCATTCCGAGGCCAAGCAGGTCGAACTTCACCAGTCCCGCTGCCGCACAGTCATCCTTATCCCACTGCACTACTGAGCGCCCCTCCATGCGTGCCCATTCCACTGGCACGACATCCGCAATCGGCCGATCACAAATCACCATTCCGCCAGAGTGAATGCCTAAATGACGAGGCTGCCCACGAAGCTGCTCCGCCAGTTTTCGCACCGGCTCCGGCGGACACGCTTCCCGGTCTCTGACCCACGCATCGATAACGCCCGGCGAGTATCCCAACACCCGCGCCGCATCGCGCAATGCGCCGCGCCGCCGGTAGGTAATGACATTGGCTACCTGCGCGGCATTGTCACGACCATACTTTTCATAGACGTATTGGATAACCTCTTCCCTACGACCAGACTCGATGTCTACATCAATATCCGGCGGACCATCCCGTTCTGGCGACAAAAACCTCTCGAACAACAGCCCGGCACTAATGGGGTCAACATTGGTGATCCCCAGCGCAAAACACACCACCGAGTTAGCGGCCGAACCGCGCCCCTGCGCCAGAATTCCCGCCCGGCGACAGAACTCACAGATGTCGTGCACGATGAGGAAGTAGCCCGGAAAGCCCAACTCTCGAATCACAGTCAGCTCATGTTCTAACTGCGCCCACGCCCGCGCTTGCACGGAGCCGTCCCCAGCTCCATCGACCGGACCATACCGCCGCCGTGCCCCCGCACGGGCAATTTCCCGCAGCCAGGAGTCCTCATCGTGGCCCTCTGGCACTTCCCAGCGAGGCAACTCAGGCGCAATGAGGTCAAGCGTAAAAGCACACTCACCTGCAATGTCCTGTGTTGACCGCAGCACCTGCACCCCCAGATACCGTGTTGCCGCCGCTAGCTCCTCCCACGAACGCAACCAAGCTCCGCCTGCCGGCTCCAGTCGTGACTCGAACCCGCCTAAGTCCTCTCTCACAGCAAGAGCCTGTTTAGCCCCAGCCAACCGGCTTGTCGCAGGCGAAGCTGACGTCGCAGCAGAGGAAACCACCTCCCGCAGGCCATACTTCACAGCTGCGGCTGAAATAGCTTCCGCGTCATCGGCCGCCTGCGCGGTGGGGCTCACGCGGTGTTCGAGTGCCACATTCTCCGCACCGAAGGCCGCAATAAGTTCTTCCAGGTCGCCGAGCCAGTTAACGTCGGCAAGCACCTGCCAGAAACCACCTGCAGCCTCCCCCAACTTTGGCAGTGGAGGATAGCGGACGACGGACTTCTCCCCTGCCGACATATGCGCATCACACAGCGCGTGGCTCAGGCGCCGATAGCCCTCGGGCCCCCGCCCCAGCACCGTGAGGGGCCGCTGCGGAAGCCCCAGCTCCGCGCCGATGATTGTGGCAATACCAGCCTCCGCTGCAGCCTCGGCAAAACGAGCGATTCCATAGAAACCATCGCGATCTGTCAGCCCCAACACGTTTAACCCCAAACGCACAGCCTCGGACACCAATTCTTCCGGATCCGATGCGCCATGCAGGAACGAATAACTCGAACGACAGTGCAATTCCGCCTTAATATCCGCAGGCGTAAATGACATGCCACCTCTGCCACCAGCGCCGCTTTCCGGAGCTTCAAAAGCCCCAACGATGGAATCTGACAGCTGTCCCCGCCAGCCGTTGAAGCTACCATTAGGCTGTAGTTTTCCTGAAAATTTACCCGATAGAATACGCTCAATCCGCGACCAGCTCAGTGGCCGACCGGACTGCTCCGACTGTCCGTCCGAGATGTTTTCCATGCCATGAACATTAACCCACCCTACGGACTGCATTCAAACGTATTTTCGATTAGTATGTGCATTAAGCGCCACCCCCGGGACGCATCCGTAAGTCACACCTCAGCCACGTTCGACTGTTTAGGCTGAAGTTGAATTTTCAGCACTACCTGGGCAAGTGCTAGCCTTAACCCCAGAATTAAAGACAGCTTGGTCTAGTTCTGCCTTAAAACTTCAGCTAACAAATCCCATTAAATAAGGAGACCCCTCGATGAACCTCAAGCGTTTTTCCGCCGGTGTACTTACTGTCGCGTTCGCCGCAACCGGCCTTACCGCCTGTGGCAGCTCGGATGACGCCATTCGTATCGGCACCACGGATGCCGGCAAGAAGGCCTGGACCGTTTTCGAGCAGAAGGCTTCTGAACAGGGCATCGATCTGGATGTTCAGCCCTTCTCCGACTACCAGACCCCGAACCGTGCACTCGATGAGGGCCAGCTCGACGTCAATCTCTTCCAGCACATCAAGTTCTTGGCTGAGTACAACGTCGGCGCTAAGTCGGACCTGACTCCGATTGGCTCGAGCGAAATTGTCCCGCTGGCTCTGTTCTGGAAGGACCACAAGTCGGTTGATGAGCTGGAGAAGGGCACCGAGGTCGTCATCCCGAACGACCCGTCCAACCAGGGCCGCGCTATTAACGTGCTGGTTCAGGCTGGCCTGCTGAAGCTGAAGCAGGATGACCTGCTGACCCCGTCCCCTGCTGACATCGATAAGGAAGCTTCCAAGGTCACGGTTCTGCCGGTGGATGCCGCTCAGACTCCGGCCGCCTACGGTGAGGGCAAGCCTGCCATTATCAATAACTCCTTCCTGGACCGCGCTGGCATCGACCCGAACACCGCCATCTTCCAGGATGACCCGAACTCCACGGAGGCAGAGCCGTACATCAACGTCTTTGTCACCAAGGCTGAAAATGCTGACGACCCGAAGTACGCGGAGCTCTCCAAGATCTGGCACTCCAAGGAGGTCCAGGACGCAGTCGCAGAGGACTCCAAGGGCACCTCGGTTCCGGTTGACCGTTCGGCTAAGGAGCTGCAGGACATTTTGGACCGCGTCGAAGAGCAGCAGCGCGAGCAGAACTAACGCCACTGCCACTTAAGTACCGCCCAACACCAGGGAACACAGACCAAGGGGCACTGATTCATTCGTGACCAACAGGGGAACGAAGCTCGAATTCCGCGAGCTGAACAAGCAATTCGGCGACGTCACCGCGCTCGCCGACATCAACCTAACCGTTGAACCCGGCGAAATCCTCGGCGTCATCGGTTATTCCGGCGCCGGTAAATCAACGCTCATCCGTATGATTAACGGCCTGGAAAAGCCAACATCAGGGCAGGTTTTGCTCGATGACACCGACATCGTCGGCATCTCCGAGCGCCAGCTACGAGGCCTGCGCCGCAATATCGGCATGATCTTCCAGCACTTCAACCTCTTCCATTCGCGCAACGCGATTCGCAACGTTGAATACCCGCTGGAACTGGCCGGGATGCCGAAGGCCAAGCGCCGCGCTCGCGCCCAGGAGCTGTTGGAGTTTGTCGGCCTCGGCGACAAAGCGGAGTCCTTCCCAGAGCAGCTCTCGGGTGGACAGAAGCAGCGTGTCGGCATCGCCCGTGCGCTCGCCACCGAACCGACGCTCCTGCTTGCCGACGAAGCCACCTCGGCACTCGACCCGGAAACTACTTCCGGTGTCCTGGATCTGCTGCGTCGCATCAATCGCGAAATGGGCGTCACTATCGTGCTGATTACCCATGACATGTCGGTTGTACGCGGTATCGCTGACCGCATGGCCATCATGGAAAATGGTCACATCGTCGAAACCGGTACGGTCCACGAGGTCTTCGCCAATCCCAAGACTGAGGTTGGCCGCCGCTTCGCCACCACCGCACTGCGCGATGTTCCAATTGGCCGTGAACGCGATTCGGTGAATCAGTCTGCCGAGAGCGCAGCGGCTCGCCTGATCACCATCACTATCAATGACGGTGTTGACCTCGGTGCTCTAGCACAGGCCACTAGTGCCCACGGTGTCGCCGCCTCGGTGGCACACGGTGCAGTCGCCAATGTGCAGGCGAAGTCCTACGGTCGCCTTACTTTGCGGTTGACTCCGCTGACAGGTGATTCCGCCTCGGATTCCTCTGATTTCGATGCCGCCATTGCTGCCATTTCCGAACTGACACAGGTAGAGGAGCTTGCATCATGATCGGTCTCTTAAACTCTCTGCCATCGGTGAGTGGCAAGGACACCAACTGGGAGAGCCTCGGCCCAATGCTGGGCGAGGCATTCGGCCAGACGCTCTACATGGTCTGTGTCGCCATGCTGATTGGTGGTGTTGCAGGTCTGGCAATCGGCGTGCTGCTCTACACCACCCGCGACGGTGGCGTGTTGCGCAACAAGTTTGTCTACCAGGTCCTCAATGTCCTGATTAACTTTGTTCGCCCAATCCCGTTCATCATCTTGGTTACGGCCATCGGCCCACTGACAAAGAACGTGGTCGGCACCACGATCGGCACCGAAGCCGCGGTGTTCGTCATGTCGATTGCCGCCACATTCGCCATCGCGCGACTGGTGGAGCAGAACTTGATGTCCATCGACCCCGGCGTGATTGAGGCCGCCCGTGCGATGGGCGCAAGTCCGTGGCGCATCATCCGTACGGTCGTCGTGCCGGAGGCACTGGGCCCACTGGTACTTGGCTACACCTTCGCATTCATCGCCGTGGTCGACATGTCGGCTATGGCCGGCTACATCGGCGGCGGCGGACTGGGCAACTTCGCAATCACCTACGGCTACCAGGCATTCGACTGGAACGTCACTCTGGTGACAACCCTGGTCATCATCTTCATCGTCCAGTTGGCGCAGATCTTCGGCAACTGGCTCTCCAAGAAGATTATGCGCAGGTAGCCGCACACATTAGCTAGCCATTAGCTAGCGGCGGGTTACTTCGACCGCAGCCCAGCCCTTCTTTGGCCCTGGAGCATCACCGCAGGAAGACACAACACCTTCTGTGGTGATTTTCTCCAGGGCCACTTCGTATTCCACGACCTTGTCGCGGTCGCTGGGGCCGTCGTAAAGCACGACGACCGCAGTCGTACCGTCGACGTCAACGCGTGCGACGTCGTCTACGCCCCACGTATCTGCTTGACGACGCACAGCCAACTCGGCTGCCTGCCCCTGCGGGGTGTAGATACCACGGCCGCGGCAGCCCTCTGCATGCACGATGCCCCGCTGAGCGTCTTCGATAACCCCCTTGGCGTCCACCGCACTCAGACGTCCAAAGCTGTAATTCCATGGCAGCAGTACGCTAGCCGGCGCAAAGCGGTGCCCCTTAGAGTGGGAAGTTTCCCACACGACCTCTGGGTAGAGGTTGTGCATCGCCGCAGCGAGCGGGCGACCTTTAATCGCACAGCAACGATCGCGCTTACCGTGCGTACAGATGAGAAACAGTGGATGGTCTAGACGAGTGGCCCCCTCGGTGGGCTGTCCAAGCCGGATATCCAGAGTCATCAGGCCTTTAACATCGGCAACCATGCGATGTTCGAGGAAAACCTCAGAGCCATCCGCTGACTCGCAATGCGCGATATAGACGTTAACGCCATCACACGGCTGCTGGCCGATTCGGCCTGGTTTGCGAATTAGCTGCAACGCGCCACCGCGCTCAGATAACCAGGCTTCTACCTGACCGGTGATCTCTGCTCCCCATACCCCGCCGTCAAAAATATCGTGAGACCAACCGAGTTGGTGCTCCAACGCAATAAAGAGCTTTCCGGCTTTTGCAGTACCGGGAAGCGGCTCAGCCATCTGAGCGGAACAGGTGGTATCAAATTTGGCCTGGCTCATACACCTAAGCGTAATTGAGTGCCTCTGCGATTGGGTCTTAGGTCGCAGCGTTCACCCCTGTTTTATTACTATTGTGCAACACTTTGACAACAAATAACTTTGACCTCGACTTTTGCAGTTCAACTTGTTGAAATTCCGCAACTGCGCACATACCGTCGGACGTATGAATACGAAATCGCTGGATGCTTCGCGCACTCGTACCCGTATCGCGGCATCCCTGTGCCTCGCATTGGGTCTAGCTCTCGGTGCCTGCTCCTCTGACTCCTCCTCAGACTCGGCTGCTGCACTGTCTATGAAAACTGACTCAACCGCTGGCACCTCCGATTTGTCGAGCAGCTCTAGCAGCTCCACTAGCTCGTCTGCGGCGGCGCAGACCACCATGGATGACGATGCTGCTCCGGAGGGCGATTTCAATAGCTCTTCTGCAGAAGCTGCTCCTTCCGATGGCGCTTACTTGGGTATTCAAGATGTCCGCGTCGGTTCCCACGACGGTTATGACCGTATTGTCTTTGAACTCACCGGCGAGGGCACACCGGGATACTTCGTCCGTTACGAGGATGTCCCAACCCAGCAGGGCTCCGGCAAGCCGATTTCTGTCGACGGCACAGCCAAGCTGGTAATCGACTTGCGGGGCATGGGCTACCCCTTTGATTTCCAGATGGAGGACTTCCCCTCTGACTCGGTCAAGCCGACATCGACGTCCGTTATTAAGGAAGTCGTCGGTGCCGGAACCTTCGAGGGGCAGACTCAGTATGTCGTCGGGCTCAAGGGAGATAAGACCCCGTTCAAGGTTTTCTCGTTGAGCAATCCGAACCGCCTGGTTATTGACTTCCAATCGAAGTAATCGGTTTGCCCACCGACGCACTCCTCCTCCACTGCGTCTCTACGCGTAAGCCCCCTCGATTCTCCATGCGCCGGCATGCCCTATGAGCAACCAGGCGGCGATGGTACCGTCATTCGCCATCGCACGGATTTGTATTCTTGCCGCTCGACGAGCCTCATCGGGCACCCACCAGCGCTCATCAATCGGCCAGGGCCCAGCCCACGATGACACGCGGTACGTTGTCACTCCATGCCGCACCAGAGATGGTTCCGCCGTCATGGTCGCTCGCCCAGTTACGCCCACGGCCTGCCCATTGGCATCGAGCACTTCCACCTCAGCATTAGCAGTCGCGGGAATAGTTGCCGGATTGGGGGCAAGAACGGCTCCCGGCCACGGCTGATTATTTTCCGCGGTTTTTGTGCTTTTGGGTTTTTCTCCGAAAGCGACAAATCCCACTCTTTCCCCTGGGCCACGCCCGCCCTGCATGATTGGTTGCTGTACTGCCTCTGACCCCAGTAACCCCTGCACACGCTCGGCAGCCCGGCGCGCTTTGGCTCGCGCATCATCGCTGCCGTGCCACAGATCCTGTTTTACAGTACCGGCGGCGACCACATCCAGTGGCTCTAACTGCAGCTCTACAATTCCGCGGCTGTCATCTCCATCATTTTCCTCAGCGCCGTCAACAGTTCCAGCAACAGTGCCGCTGCCTCCTCGTGGCTGCTGCCGATTCCTGTTGTTCAGCCAGCCATCCAGCTGCCACCGAACCCTGTCAGCCGTAGTCTGTTCTGCCAATGGCTCAGTGCAGCGCCATACTCTGCGCACCTCTGAGCCGTCACTAAATTGCGCTACCACTGCTAAGCGGTAACACGAATACCCATGGTTAAAAAGTTTTTCATGCAGTTGCCCAGCTAGAAAGCGCGCGACGAATGAGGCCTCATCCACTCTTCGGAGTGGACTCTCCCAAGACTGGTAGCTCACCGCCAGTCCTGGTGGCAAAGATCGCGGCGCCACCAACCGCACTTCCCCACGGCAGGCCAAATCGTGCCATCTAGCCCCCTGCGCCCCAAACCTGTTGGCTATATCCCGCTTCGGTAACGCAGCGACATCCCCCAATGTGCGCAGGCCGAGTTCCTGCCACGACTTCGCAAGCTCTGCGGGCATCTCCAGTGCACTTTCCGCCCTCAGCTCCACCAGAGAGATTCCCTGCCGAAATCTTTTGCCTTCATCCTCCCCGGGAGCTACCAGCACTCCCCTGCGCGCTGCCAAAATAGCTGTCACAATATCGTCCGCGAGCCCCAAGCTGCAGTCCACGCCCGGTACCGCAGCGGCATCAAGCAGCTTTTCCAAGGCCACATCCTGGCCACCGTAATAACGCATTACCCCTCGCGCTGCCACAACCGCCAAGCCTGGCCGTAGAGCTTCGACCCCAGCTGCCACCGCCTCCAACCGTTGCAGCACGGACTCGAATTCCGCAGCGTCGCGCATCGCACTTTCCTCGACAATCTCCAGCTCCGGGCACAACGCTTCCGCATGGCGACGGCTTTGCCCGCGCCGTACCCCTGCACGGCGCGCACTCGGAGAACAAGCAGCTACTCCGCTATAACCCACGATCGCAACTGGACTGAGCGGATTAGCCTGCGACGTCACAGATGCTAGATGCGCTGCCTGCACTGGCCAATCAGGAAGCCAGAGCGCCACCACACGGCTCGATTCCGCCGCTGCCATTAGGACCTCCTCTGTGCGGGAAAGGCCACCACATTGTTCTGTTCCACCTGTTTCCCCACCCGCCAACGGCACTGCCTCCGCGGAAACCGCGTCCCCGACACACTGACTTGGTAATCCACTGCCCGAATCCGGCCATAACCAGTACCAAGCCCGCAAACACCAGCAACAGAGCTGGAAATTTCTGACTCAGCGCCCGGCCACTGCTGCCCGACAAAAACCAGAGCACAACCACTCGTGCGCAGTCGTGCCTGCAGCGGACGTGCCTGCGACGGCGGCGGAGTGCGCGCCAACGAAGCCACCACCAAGTCAACGCCGTCCGCCAACAGCCCAATTACTTCAAGCGGCTGCATTCCAGGATCTGGCACACAGACAATGTTCGATAGCTTCCCGCCCAACTCCACCACGGAGAGCAACCCCTGTTCAGCGAGTCCAACTAGCGCAACATGACCTGTCTTCGTAACTTCCGCGATTAGGCCTGCCAATACCGCACCGGGCTGTTCAATGACACTGACAGCCCCTTTTCGCACTGCTCCCGCCAACGTATTTTCCAACGCCTCCGGCACCGGCAGAGCCTCACCGAGCCCAAAGGTTGCACCAGTTGCAGTCCCACCAGACTGGGCTGCCATCGCCTGCCGCAATGCCGCAATAGTCTGTTCCTTAGACTGCCCCGCAGCAATATTGACCGCCGTTGTCACTTCTTGTTCCACCTCATCCCGCTGCTATCTCACTGCCATCCCACTGCCCCCGCCCACCACGAACACTGCTCGAATATTCTTTCCCAACAAGCGGATTAAACATTACCCTAAATAGCACGTACGTTCGATATTAATGTGCGAAGAAAAGCGCCGCACACCACCGCGCGACGCTCTAACCTCAGCCGAGTACTACATTTCGTACTACTTAGGCCTTCACATCGAGAACTACATCGAATTCGAGCAAATCAGCCGACGACGACACCGGCTTGCGCTTTTCGCCCTCATGCGAAGCCTTGAAGGCACGGCCCTCACGCCACCCCTGGTAGGCCTCCTCACTCTCCCACTCGGTAAAGACGAAGTAGCGGCTCTCTCCTGCAGTCGGACGCAGCAGTTGGAAACCAATGAAACCCGGCACATCGGTCATCTTTGAAGAGTTAGCGGAAAAGCGACGTTCGAGCTCTTCTCCCGCACCCTCAGGAACGGTAATAGCGTTAATTTTTACAATGCTCATGGCCTTAACACTAGCCACACAACTCTCAACAATCTATAGCTCCACCGTTACTAAACTTAAGAAGTATGACTGAACGCAGCCGGCACCAACACTCTTCAGGCTCTTACCAAGACGCGGCCCACCGCACGACAAAATTTATCAATAGTCCCGTGCGCCTGGGGACGGCAATTGGTGCCACCACCGCAGTAATCGCACTGCTCGCACTACTTAAAGCCCACATCATCGGCTCCATTGGCTGGTGGATCATGATAGCGCTTTTACTGGTACTCATCGGCACCACGCTTTTCGTGCGCCAGGCAAAAACACCCACCAAAGAAACTCGGCCATCCTTTTTCGCCGAGCCAATGCGTGAGTCACCAAACGACCTCTCCTGGAAAAGCAGCGTAAGCGTGATGCTGATGCTCCCCGGCGCATGGATTATTGCCGCCGTCGCCGAGCGAATCTCCTCTACACCGGTCGCTTGCATCGTGACCCTAGTTCTGGCCGTCATCACCGCTACCTGCGCAATCCTTCCGCGACAATTCGGATTCCTCCCCCTCGCTGCACACCTTCCTGACAATTTCGCCCAGCGTTGCCCCTACCCTGCCGACTCACCAGAGGCCCGCATCCTCGCAGTCCTCTTCATCGCGCGTCTACGTCCCGGTTACGTCTTCTTCACCGACCAACTCCCCTATTTCGCCATACTTGACGACGATGCCGTGAGCGCAGCTCTCCACACCCTAGCCGCCGATAAGCGCATCACCATCACCAAGAACCATTCGGCCTTGACGGAAAAGGGCCGTGCCCGCGAGTTTGCACAACTCACAGACACGGCCCTTGCCAACTAGTGGCTTACTCCCACTCAATGGTTCCCGGTGGCTTGGAAGTCACATCCAGGACCACGCGGTTGACCTCAGGCACCTCGTTGGTGATACGGGTGGAGATTTTCTCCAAAGTGTCGTACGGAACGCGGGTCCAGTCAGCGGTCATCGCATCCTCAGAGGAAACCGGACGCAGCACGATTGGGTGGCCATAAGTACGACCATCACCCTGGACACCGACCGAGCGGACGTCGGCAAGCAGGACGACCGGGCACTGCCAGACAACCTCGTCCATACCTGCGGCCGTCATTTCCTCGCGTGCAATGGCGTCGGCGCGACGGAGGGTATCCAGACGCCCCTCATCGACAGCGCCGATGATGCGGATACCAAGACCCGGACCCGGGAACGGCTGGCGAGCGACGATTTCTTCCGGCAGCCCCAGTTCGCGGCCGACCGCACGGACCTCGTCCTTGAACAGCAGGCGCAGCGGCTCAACGAGGGTGAACTCAACGTCATCCGGCAGACCGCCGACGTTGTGGTGGCTCTTAATGCTGGCGGTACCAGAACCGCCACCGGACTCAACCACATCCGGGTACAGGGTGCCCTGGACCAGGAAGTCCACGGTCTCGCCCTCCGGAGCGCCCTCCAGCGCCTGTGCGACAGCGCGCTCGAAGGAGCGGATGAACTCACGGCCGATGGTCTTACGTTTGGTCTCCGGATCGGTGATACCAGCCAGAGCATCCAGGAAGACCTTGGAATCGTCGACGGTAATCAGCTTCGCACCAGTTGCGGCAACGAAATCCTTCTCAACCTGCTCGCGCTCACCCTGACGCAGCAGCCCATGGTCGACGAAGACACAGGTCAGACGGTCACCAATAGCGCGTTGCACAAGCGCGGCGGCAACTGCGGAGTCAACGCCGCCAGACAGACCGCAAATTGCGCGACCGGTCTCACCGACCTGATTACGGACCTGCTCAATCAGCTCTTCCGCGATGTTAGCGGCAGTCCAGTCCGGCTCCAGGCCAGCAATCTCATACAGGAACTTCTCCAGAACCTGCTGACCATACGGCGAGTGGTTGACCTCCGGGTGGTACTGCACACCGGCCATGCGCTTTTCCAAGCACTCGAAAGCCGCTACCGGAGCACCCTTGGTGGACGCCGTAACGGTGAAGCCCTCCGGTGCCTTAGACACCGCGTCACCGTGGCTCATCCACACCTCGTGTGTCTCCGGCACACCAGTGTGAGCGACACCGCCACCATCGACGACGTTCAGCTGCGTGCGGCCGTACTCACGGTCACCGGTAGCAGCAATCGTGCCGCCGAGCACCTCAGTCATCGCCTGGAAGCCGTAGCAAATACCAAACACCGGAATGCCCAGCTCAAGCCACTCTGGGTTGAGCTTCGGGGCACCTTCGGCGTAGGCACTGGACGGGCCGCCGGACAGCACCAGCGCGGCCGGGTTCTTGGCCTTAATTTCTTCGGTCGTCGCATCATGCGAGACCACTTCGGAATAAATTTTTGCCTCGCGCACACGTCGCGCGATGAGCTGCGCATACTGCGCACCGAAGTCCACGACGAGGACGGGCTTAGTCACCTGTTCAGACACGCCCTAAAGCTTATCAAGACTTACGGACTGCGGGCATACCCAGGTTCAGTGCAGCCGGAGCATCTTCCGGCACAGCCGGGTTCACCGGAGCAATCGGATCCAGGCGCACGTAGGACTCACCCTGCGCCGGACGCTGATCTTCCTCACCCTTATTCGGCCACAGCGACGTTGCACGCTCCGCATTCGCGGAAATCGACAGTGACGGGTTCACTCCCGGGTTGGCTGCCATCGCCGAACCGTCGTGAATCGAGAGCGTCGGGTAACCCCACACACGCAAGTACGGATCAACAACGCCGTTTTCGGGTGAATCCGAAATCGTTGCGCCGCCAATGAAGTGAGCTGTCAAAGGAATATTTGCCAACTCACCGATAGTGCCCCCAGCCAGCACACGACCATTCCGACCACGTGCACTGAGCTTGTCCGCCGCACGTTGCGTAGCTTCGTTACCCGACGGAATCCACGTCGGATTCGGCTCCCCCTCGCCCTGCTTACTCATCAGGAAACGCACCGGCCCGATCTTTTGCAGGTACGTCGTAATCGAGTTGTCGCGATTCTGCATCACCAGAGAAATCACGGTGCGCTGCGACCACTTACGCAGATTCACGAGCTGCGTCAGGTAGTTAGGATGCTTTACGACGGTTCCCACAGCCTGCAACCATCGCGGAGTCCGACGACCTCCTTCGGTCATAATCATCTGCAGCATTGCGATGGCATTAGAGCCCTTACCGTAGCGCACTGGCTCGATATGGGTGTCCTCGTCCGGGAAGAATGACGAAGTGATGGCTACACCGTTAGAGAAGTCATTTTCCGGGTCCACCTTCGTACCCATCGCGCCCAAAATAGCCTCGGAGTTGGTGCGGGTCAGCTTGCCCAAAGATTTCGGCAGCAGCGGCAAGTGCCCATCGGCCTGCTGGCGATGCAACAAATTCTGTGTGCCCCAGGCACCGGCGGCGAGAATGACGCGCTTAGCGCTAAACTGCTGCTTGTCCTTAGCTACCCAACGGCCAGTGCGCTCAGTGTCAATAACCCAGGAGCCATCAGCCTGAGGATGCAGGCCAGTAACGGTAGTGCGGTCAAAGACCTGCGCACCAAACTTCTCCGCCAAGTAGAGGTAGTTCTTAACCAGGGTGTTCTTGGCATTGTGACGGCAACCAGTCATGCACTCACCACATTCCGTACAAGCAGTACGGTCCGGGCCGATCCCCCCGAAGTAAGGATCGGAAACTGTTTGCCCTGGCGCACCCTGTCCACCTGTCTTGGCTCCGAAGAACACACCCACCGGAGTCGAGCGGAAAGTATGACCCACCCCCATATCTTCGGCTACTTCACGCATGACGACGTCGGCAGGCGTGTCGGATGGGTTGGTGACCACCCCGAGCATGCGAGATGCATTGTCATAGTGCGGAGTGAGTTCTGACTCCCAGTCGGTAATGTGCCCCCACTGACGGTGCTGGAAGTATTCAGTACCCGGCTTATACAGAGTGTTTGCGTAGTTAAGAGAACCACCGCCGACGCCGGCACCAGCGAGAATCATGACATCTTTCAACATGTGCACACGCTGGACACCAAAGAGACCCAGCTTCGGCGCCCACAGGTACTTGTGAAGCCGCCAGCTGTTTTTGGCAAAGTCTTTATCTTCGAATCGTCGACCGGCTTCGAGAACTGCCACTCGGTAGCCTTTTTCAGTCAACCGCAAGGCAGAAACGGAACCACCGAAACCGGAACCGACGATTACAACATCGAAATCGGGTTGTTTACTCATGGGAAAAGCCACCTTCGTTAAGGGCGTAACGCTAATGCGCGGAACATATGTTCCTAACCCTAAGCGGAGGTGGCTTTTCAGTAAGGTAGTTTCACGAAAAAACTATCCGATTACTTTAACTAAAAACCCTTTGGACGTACCGATAGCTCAACGCGGTGGAAGGACTTCAGGTCGGTAAAACCGCACTTGGCCATTGCGCGGCGCAGGCCGCCGGCGAGATTGCGATCACCGAACGGCGAGGCGGACGGCCCAAACAGAGCCTCTTCCAGACTGACCAGTTCCCTCTCATCTTCGACGACCTGCCACACGGCACCGCGCGGGTACTTCGGGTGTGCCGCGACAGACGGCCAGGCGTAGCCCTGCCCCGGAGCCTCATTGACGGTTGCCAGCACGCTGGACAGCGCCACAGCATCTGCGCCACAGGCGATTGCCTTAGCAATGTCCCCGGCGGTATCGATGCCACCATCAGCAATGATGTGGACGTAGCGACCCTCGGTCTCATCGAGGTAGTCCTTACGAGCAGCTGCGGCATCGGCAATAGCGGTGGCCATTGGTACGTCGATGCCGAGCGCACCCGGGGACGTCGTAAAGCCCGTACCGACAATCACACCAGCGGCACCGGTGCGCATCATGTGCAGCGCAGTCTGGTAGTCGACGACACCGCCGACGATAACTGGGACATCCAGGCTGCCGATGAAGTCCTTGAGGTTCAGCGGCTCACCCTGAGCAGTGACATGCTCTGCAGAAATCAGTGTGCCCTGGATAACCAACAAGTCGATGCCAGCCTTGATAGCCAGCGGAGCCAGCTCACGGGCGTGCTGCGGGGAGACACGAACTGCAGTAATCGCACCGGTTGCACGAATCTCCTTGATGCGCTCGACCAGCAGATCGGTGTCAATCGGAGCAGAGTGCAGTTCCTGCAGCTTGCGATTCACTGCCTCGGAGTCGAGCTTGGTGGTGGCGTTCTTTGCCAGCTCCACCAACTCGGCAATCTTGTCCTGCGCATCGGTGTGGCGAGCCCAAATGCCCTCGGCATTGAGAACCGCCAAACCACCCAGACGAGCAAATTCAGCGACGGATTCCGGGCTGGCGATGGCATCCGTCGGATGCATCATCATCGGGAGTTCGAAATCGTAGGCGTCAATTCGCCAGGAGGTATCGACGTCCTTGGACGACCGAGTACGACGAGTGGGAACGAGTGCAATATCGTCCAACTCGTAGGTCCGGCGTGCCTCGCGGCCAATACCGATTTCAACGATGTCGCGCATGAGCTTTCCTCACATGCCCTTTCCGTGGAATTTAACTCGACTAAGCCAGTTTAGCGCTGGTAGTAGTTCGGCGCTTCGACAGTCATCTGGATATCGTGCGGGTGCGACTCGCGCAGGCCTGCAGCGGTGATCTGGACAAACTGTGCGTCGTGCAGCTGCTCGACGGTAGCGGAACCGGTGTAGCCCATAGCTGCGCGCAGACCACCGACCAGCTGGTGAACGATGGAGTCGATGCTGCCGCGGAACGGAACACGGCCCTCGATACCTTCCGGAACCAGCTTCTCTTCGCTCTTGACGTCAGCCTGGAAGTAGCGATCCTTGGAGTAGGAGCGCTTCTCACCGGTCAGGCCGCGGCCCTGCATGGCGCCCAGCGAGCCCATGCCGCGGTACATCTTGTACTGCTTGCCGTTGACGAAGGTGACCTCACCCGGAGCCTCAGCGGTACCGGCCAGCATCGAACCGAGCATGACGGAGGATGCACCGGCCGCCAGAGCCTTGGCGATGTCGCCGGAGAACTGCATACCGCCATCGGCGATAATCGGAACGCCAGCCTTCTTAGCTGCGACAGAGGCTTCCATGATGGCGGTGATCTGCGGGGCACCTACACCTGCGACAACGCGAGTGGTGCAAATCGAGCCCGGGCCGATACCGACCTTGATGGCATCTGCACCCGCGTCAATCATGGCCTGTGCAGCGCCACGGGTAGCCAGGTTGCCGCCGATAATCTGGATGTTCTCGCCGAATTCCTTCTTAACGCGGGAGACCATCTCAAGTACACCTGAGTTGTGGGCGTGAGCGGTATCAACAACGAGCACGTCTACGCCTGCGTCAGCCAATGCGTGTGCGCGCTTCCAGGAGTCCTCGCCGGTACCGATGCCAGCACCGACCAGCAGACGGCCGGAACCATCCTTGGAAGCATTCGGGTACTGATCCTTCTTGACGAAGTCCTTGACGGTAATCAGACCAGTCAGACGGCCTTCGCCATCGACAATCGGCAGCTTCTCCACCTTGTGAGCGCGCAGCAGGTTCAGCGCCGCATCGCCAGACACACCCTGCTCAGCCACGACGAGCGGCATCGGTGTCATGATTTCGGAAACCTTGCGGTTCAGGTCTGCCTCAAAACGCATGTCGCGGTTGGTGCAGATACCGACCAGCTTGCCGTCCTTATCGACGACCGGCAGGCCCGAGATGCGGTAACGAGCGCACTTGGCATCTACCTCGGCGATGGTGTCATCCGGGGAACAGGTCACCGGGTCGGACACCATGCCAGCCTCAGAGCGCTTCACAATCTCGACCTGCTGAGCCTGCTCCTCGATAGACAGGTTGCGGTGCAGGATACCCATACCGCCCTGGCGGGCCATGGCAACAGCCATGCGGGCCTCGGTGACGGTGTCCATAGCAGCGGACACAACCGGAATGTTCAGACGCAGCTCACGAGTGAGCTGCGTCGAAGTATCAACGCCGGAGGGGATAACGTCCGAAGCATCCGGCAGCAGCAGGACGTCATCGAATGTAAGGCCGACTAGTGGAATCTTGTTGGGATTGTCTCCGCCGAGGCTAATTCCCGTGGGGTTGGTCATGGACTCCTCCTGCTCCACCCTTGCCGACATCCGGCCAGGGGCGCTATCGCTTCGTGGTTGCCAAACGTTATATACAGGGTAGTCCTTCAGTGATGAAACGCGACAATTAGGCGGAGCGACAGGTGCCCGACAAGGGTTAGCCGAAAGCTAGCTGAGGGTTATTCCAAGGTGAACTAAACCCCAACTAAGTGCATCGCCAATCGACAGGATTGCCGTACAGAGCTGTTACGGTAGTGGTTGTGAACCACAACTTTTTCTCATCCATGCCGCGGGATCCGTTCGAAGGAGATCCCAATGACCCGGCAAGCTTTCTCGAGCCGGATGAGCCGTTTGCTCCACTGACAGACCAGGAACGTCGAGAGGTTCTTGAAGATCTGGCCGCAGTTCGCCTATTCCGTACCGCTTTGAGCCCAGAGGGATTACTGGGCGTCTGCATGTTGTGTGAGGACTGCGGTGACGAGCACTTTTATAACTGGGAGGTTTTGGAAAACCACTACCTGATGCTCCTGTCTGGACAGGCATCTCCGGTTCACGAGCCACAATTCGATCCAGACCCCTCCCGTTACGCCCCATGGGACTACTGCGCAGGCTTTGTCGACGGTCTGCGTTCTCGACGACCTGGCCGTTTCTAAAAATTTGGTAAGAGTTTGACGGAATTGTTTGCATAGTATCCCGGCTGGCCTCCTTAGGTTTACCAACCGTTCATTGTTGGCCTCCACACTTGAGCTCACTGCTTCAAGAAAGCTCAATGAAGGAGACATCAATTCCGATGACGTACATCGACCACTTGCCCGGGCCCAATGCGGATTTGTGGGATTGGCAGCTGCACGGCTCTTGCCGCGGGCAGGACTCCGCGACCTTCTTCCACCCGGAAGGCGAGCGCGGACGCGCACGCAGCCTGCGTGAAGCCCGTGCGAAGGCTATCTGCCGTTCTTGCCCTGTTCTTATGCAGTGCCGTAGTCACGCACTCAAGGTTGGTGAGCCATACGGTGTCTGGGGCGGTCTCAGCGAATCTGAACGAAATGAAATCCTTCGAGCTAAGCCGGCCGCACGTGAACGCGAACTTGAACGCGTTCTAGTTACTGCCATGTAGTCCCTCCCCTCTCTCGGACTCCAGCCGGTTCACATAAAAACCAAAATGCTCCCCACCCTCAGATTGAAAGGTGGGGAGCATTTTACGTGCCAAAGGCCCGGGCACTAGCTCACTTGCGATTAGTGAGCGTGATCGTGCTCTGGTTCCTCTTCCGGCTTATCCACAACGGAAGCCTCAGTGGTCAGCAGCATACGCGCCACGGAGGTTGCGTTGACGACTGCGGAGTGAGTGACCTTGACCGGGTCAATGACGCCGGACTCAATCAGGTTCTCGTAAGTGTCAGTAGCAGCGTTGTAGCCGTTGCCGTTCTCCAGCTCACCAATGTGGTAGACAACGACAGCACCGTCCTTACCAGCATTCTCAGCAATCCAGAAAGCCGGACGGGTCAGAGCCTTGGCAACTGCACGGACACCGACTGCCTCGTCGCCCTCGAACTCGTCAGCGAATGCCTCGAGTTCACGGGAAATCTGCACCAGTACGGAACCGCCACCGGCGATGACGCCTTCCTGAGCTGCCGCACGAGCAGCGTTAATGGCGTCCTCGACACGCAGCTTGCGCTCGTTGACCTCGGTCTCGGTAGCAGCACCGACCTTAATGACAGCCACGCCGCCAGAGAGCTTCGCCAGACGCTCTTCCAGCTTCTCGCGGTCCCAGTCAGAGCCAGTGCGCTCAATCTCGGCACGGATCTGGTTACGACGCTCTTCTACGGCCTCAGCGGTGCCAGCACCGTCCACCAGAACGGTCTCGTCCTTGGTAATGGTGATACGGCGTGCGTTACCCAGCACCTCAAGTCCAACGTCCTTCAGCTGCATGCCAGTGTCAGCCGTAACGACGGTTGCACCGGTGACAACTGCCAGGTCATCCATGAACGCCTTACGACGGTCACCGAAGTACGGTGCCTTCACTGCGGCAACCTTCAAGGTCTTGCGCATAGCGTTGATAACCAGCGCGGACAGGGCCTCGCCCTCGATGTCCTCAGCCATGATCAGAGTCGGCTTGCCGGACTCGGCAATCTTCTCCAGAATCGGCAGGAACTCCGGCAGGGAGGAAATCTTCTCGCGGACCAGCAGCACCTGTGCACCGTCAAGAATTGCCTGCTGAGCCTCGACGTCGGTAATGAAGTACGGCGAGAGGAAGCCCTTGTTGAAGGACACGCCCTCGGTCACGGACAGCTCGGTGGCAATCGACTGCGACTCCTCCACAGAGACGACGCCGTCCTTGCCAACCTTGTCCATGGCACCTGCAACCAGGTCACCAATTTCAGTGTCGCGCGAGGAAACGGTTGCCACCTGTGCGATGGCAGCAGAGCTGCTGACCGGGGTGGCGCGCTGCTTCAGCAGCTCAACCGCCTTGTCGGATGCAGCGTGAATACCGCGGTTCAGCGAAATCGGGTTTGCGCCGGCTGCAACGTTGCGCAGACCCTCGTGGACCAGCGCCTGTGCCAGCAGCGTTGCGGTAGTAGTACCGTCACCGGCAACGTCATTGGTCTTGACCGCAACGGACTTAACCAACTGCGCGCCGAGGTTCTCAAACGGATCCTCAACGTCGATGTCGCGGGCGATGGTCACACCATCATTGGTGACCAGCGGACCGCCGAAGGCCTTGTCCAGGACAACGTTGCGACCCTTCGGGCCAAGCGTGACCTTGACTGCGTCGGCAAGCGTGTCCACACCGCGCTTGAGGCCTTCGCGAGCCTCTTCGTTAAAAGCAATAAGCTTCGCCATGTGTGGGTACGTCCTCCCTTTAGTTCTCGATAACAGCCAGGATGTCGCGTTGCGACAGCAGCAGGTACTCTTCGCCCTGGTACTTCAGCTCAGTGCCGCCGTACTTGGAGAAGATGACGATGTCACCCTCCTTGACGTCCATAGGAATGCGGTCATCGTCATCGGCCCAACGACCCGGACCAACTGCGATAACGGTAGCCTCCTGCGGCTTCTCCTTAGCGGAGTCCGGGATAACCAGGCCAGAAGCCGTGGTGGTCTCTGCTTCGTTGACCTGGACGAGGACGCGGTCCTCCAGCGGCTTGATGTTGACGTTCGCCACGATGAATTCCTCCATACATGCGGTGATGTGATGTTCTTGTGCCGGTTGGTCTGCCGTGCACAGCCGTCGTCGCGGGTGAACAACTGTGTGTCAAACAACCTTCGTTAGCACTCTACCCCTGCAAGTGCTAACACTCAACAATAGTGAGCGCTAATGCTAATTGGTCAGCTTGTCGGGGTTACACGCCATACGACCGAACGCAGTAACCGTCATTCCGTGTTCCTTGATGTACTCATCGCTAAAGCACGGGCCACCAGAACCGGTTGTGTAACGACTGTCTGGCTCCCTCCTTTGCCAGGCACCTTCGTCCCATTGGTAGACCGCCAGTCCACCACTGTTTGCGCGCCCACCCAGCGCCCACCATCCGTCACAGGCGACGATCGTAAAGTTTTCCTCCGTAGTCGGGAACGCCGACGCCTCGCAATCCCCACTAATCGGATAATCGGGCGCAGCCGTACTCGTGGTTTCCCTCGTCTTGGTTTTCTCCGGCGACTTCACCTTCACGGTCTCCGTCGCAGTCGCAGTAACAGTGAGCTTCGGCGCTACTTCATCCTTGGCACCTGCACCAAACCATTGCTCACCTCGACCACTCACAACTAGGTAAAGCACCACTGCTACAGCGACGATCACCACAAGCAGCAGAGCGATGACTGCCCATAGCACTCCCCCAGCACGACCGCGCTGATGTTCAACTTGCGGTGCTTGCGTTGTTTGCGGTTCGCCCTGCGGTGCAAACAGCTCAGTCTGATTATGCGAATTATCGGATGGCTGAAGTTCCCACTCGCTGTAGTCTTTACTCATTTTTGGGCAAGCGCTTTCCTGTAATTGTCCTGCGATCCATGGCAGAGAAACAAGTCAAAGTCAGTTAACGAAATTTAACATGGATCCGAGGGGCAATCACTGCTTATTGCATTACAGGATCTTCCACTGGCATCGATGGGTCGGTCGGGCAGGCGTAGCCAGAGGGCTTGACCCCCGCGGCAATGAGGTAGGCGGCAGCTGCGCCAATCATGACACCGTTGTCGGTGCACAACTTAATCGGTGGCACGTGCAGCGTAATTCCCGCCGAGGTAGCTCGCGCCGCTGCGAGTTCACGCAACCTCGAGTTCGCAGCCACACCACCACCGAGCAGCAGCGTAGTGGCCCCCACATCCTGAGCTGCGCGAACGGCCTTCTTGGTCAATACATCGCAGACCGCCTCCTGGAAGGAAGCACAGACGTCCTCTACGGAGTATTCACGACCTTCCTTCTCCGCCTCCTCGACATAGCGGGCCACGGCGGTTTTCAAGCCGGAGAAGGAGAAGTCATGGCGCGCATCCTGCTGGCGCATCATGGCGCGAGGAAACGCGATGGCCTTGCGGTTGCCCTGCTTAGCCAACTTATCGATAATCGGGCCGCCCGGGTAACCCAATCCGAGCAACCTCGAAACCTTGTCGTATGCCTCTCCGGCCGCGTCGTCAAGCGTCGATCCGAGCTCTCCCATCGGACGACCAACCCCCTGTACGCGCAGCAGCTGCGTGTGCCCGCCGGAAACTAGCAGCGCCACTGCGTTGGATAGATCTGCGCCATCGAGAGCTCCGACAGCAACGTGGCCACCAAGGTGATTAATGCCGTAGAAAGGCACACCCCAGGCGGCGGCATAAGCCTTCGCGCCTGCCGAACCGACCAGCAGCGCACCGGCGAGACCGGGCCCCACGGTAGCGGCGACGGCATCTGGGATAAAAGTATCGATACCGAGCTTGGCAGCTGCTTGCGCGCGCGCCTCGGAGACTACTGGCTGCAAGGCTTCCAAATGAGCGCGGGAAGCAATCTCCGGGACCACACCACCGAAGCGGGCGTGCTGCTCCATGGAGGATGCGACGACGTCGGCAAGCACTTCCACCTCGGGAATGGCGGGGGTGCTGGTGTCGGTGTCGTCGTAGCGCACACGCATCACTGCAGCGCCAGTCTCATCGCAGGAACTCTCGATTGCCAGCAGGGTCAACTCGGTCATAGCAGTCATGGTACTAGCGCACCACCGGGTCGCTTACCAGCGACCGAGTTTAAATTTCGAGGCGACCGAGGTTCCGCACAGCGGCACGCCAGAGAGCGTATTCCTCTGGGTAGTCATCGCGGTAGTGGCGCACGGCGCGCATACCGTGCTTAATACGCTCGATTTCCTCGTCGCCGATATCCTTGCCCTCGGCGTCGACAAATACGACCGTTCCGCAAATTGCGGTGGTGGGGTCGGTAAAGAAAGCCGAGTTGCCCGTAGCAGCCTCATTGCGGCCGAGGGACGCGACCGGATTCGGTTCAGCGCCCTCAGCCTTGGCCGTCGGGTTGTAGAGAGCGGCGTAATCGGCGCCGTCTTCCTGAAACGCCACCGAAACACGGTCGGAGGAAACTCCGCCGAGGAATGTAGCAGCGGCCTCCAACTCAAATTCGACGATGCGATGCGTCAGGTCAGGGTTCACCAGAAAACCTTTAATCATGGAAACAGAGGTACCGCACCGCACCCGCTCCCGCATCTCGAGAGCGCTACCCCCACTATGGCCGCGGGATGTTGCGGAGGTTCGACCGTGCCATGTTGATCATCTGACCAACGCCGCCGCCGAAGACGGTGCGAGTAGCGGCCTTGGAGAATCCCATCAGCATGTCCCAGGTGATATTTGCCGGGATGGACAGGGCATTCGGGTCGGTGATCATGTCCACCAGCACCGGGCCGTCGTATGCCAGCGCCTCCTGAATCAGGCGAGGCGCATCGGCCGGATCTTCAATTCGGATGGCCTTGATACCCAACGACTCTGCGACTCCGGCGTAGTCCACTGCGTCGTGATCGGTCTCGTGCTCCGGCAGCCCCTGAACCAGCATTTCCAGCTTGACCATGCCGAGCGAGGAGTTGTTGAACACAAACATCTTGATGGGTAGCTGCTCCTGCTTCACGGTGATGAGCTCACCGAGCAGCATTGACAGGCCACCGTCACCGTTGAAGGTAATGACCTGACGGTCCCGGTCAGCAGCCTGCACACCAATGGCCTGCGACAGTGCATTGGCCATAGTGCCGTGACGGAAAGAACCAATCTGCTCTCGCTTGCCATTCGGCGTGACGTAGCGTGCAGCCCAGACATTGCCCATACCGGTATCGACGGTGAAGACGGCATCGTCATCGGCGTACTTATCAATCAGGTCGGCTACATACTCCGGGTGAATCGGGCGCATGTTCTCAACGTCGTGGGTGTATGCCTCGATGACGTGGCTGAGCAGGCGCTCGTGGTTCCGCAGCTGCTTGTCCAGGAAGGAGCGATCGGTCTTTTCATCCAGGTGCGGCAGGATGGTTTCGATTGTGGCAGCCACATCGCCGACGACTGGGTACTTCACCGTGGTACGACGACCGATGGCACGACCATCGATATCGACCTGTGCGACGTTCTTAGTCGGCAGGAAGTCGTTGTACGGGAAGTCAGTACCGAGCAGAATCAACAGATCAGCATCGTTGGAGGCATCGTGGCAGGCGCCGTAGCCCAGCAGGCCGGACATACCGACGTCATAGGGGTTGTCGTACTGGATGTACATCTTGCCACCCAGCGCATGTCCCACCGGCGACTTAATTTTCTCCGCAAGCTTGAGCACCTGTTCGCGGGCGTCCTTCACGCCTGCGCCACAGAAAAGCGTGACCGTTTTAGCCTCGTTGATTGCGTCGGCAAGCGCGGCGGCCTGACCGGCGTCAGGGAATACGACTGGGCGACCGCTGCTGATTGTGGAGGTGACGAACTCATCATTTTCCACTTCATGCGTTGTAATGTCGCCCGGCAGAACCAGCACGGAAACACCGTGGCCAGTCATGGTCGACTGGATAGCGTGATGCAAAACAACGCCACCCTGCTCAGCGGAGTTGACCATCTCGCAGTAACCGGAGCACTCGTTGAAGATGAACTCCGGATGGGTCTCCTGGAAGAAGTTCGAGCCAATCTGGCGGGAAGGAATGTGCGATGCCAGCGCCAGCACCTTTGCGCCGTTGCGGTGGGAGTCATACAGGCCCTGAATGAGGTGGGTATTACCCGGGCCGCAGGAGGCCGCACACACTGCTAATTCGCCGGTGACCAGGGACTCCGCGCCGGCGGCGAAGGCGGCAGCCTCTTCGTTGCGAACGTGCACCCACTCAATGGAGGACTCGCGCACAGCGTCGACAATGGGGTTCAAACTATCTCCAACGAGTCCGAAGATTCGCTTGACCCCCTGCTTCTCTAGGGTTTCTACGAGCTGTTTTGCAAAGGTTTTAGCCATGTGCCTGGTTTAACGCAGATTAGTCAATACGTCAACATCTAGCTGGCCAACTCAGGCCGACACATCGTGTACGCATCCGCCCCAGAGCCCGGATAATAGTTCTTTCGCAGCCCCATATTTTCGAAGCCATAGCGCCGATACATAGCGATTGCGGGTTCGTTATCTGTGCGAACTTCCAAAAACACCGGGCCCGGATCCTCCGCCACAGCTGCCATCAGCGCGTCCATCAGCTGCGTCCCAAAGCCCCGGCGCTGCCACTTCTTCCCCACCCCGATGGTGTGAATCTCGTATTCGGCGGCCCCCGCAGGCCCCAGCTTGGTAATCCCCGCATAGCCGCACAGTTCTTCGTCCTCGTCTACATCTGCAATCAGCCCGACGTAGAAATTGTTCGGCGCGGCCAGCTCTGCCATAAAGGCCGATTCCGGCCAGGGATCGTCGCCGGCAAACAGCTCCGCCTCAATCGCCGCACACGCCTTGGCCGCAGGAGGTCCGAGACGCACTAGCTTGACGACGCTCATCTCATAGCCTTCGGGACAACGGCATCCGGACGGCGCAAGTACAGCGGCACCAGTGGGCCCGGCGCGGAGTCAAAGTCGACCGCTTCAACCATGGCTGTCGGAGTGGGAAAGACTTGTTCGGCAGCAACCTCAAGCCCGGCAATTTGCTCGATGTGGCTGAGACTGCCGCGGGCCTGGCTCGGCGCGAAGTCGGCGGCTTCTGCTGCAAGTTCTTCCTTGAGCAGCTCCATGACGTCGGCTGGCTTGGCCACTGCCGGACCGAAAACCCGCTGGCCATCGCGGTAGGCGGCGAAGTACACCTCGCGGCGGCGGGCATCGGTGACGACCAGTTCATCGCCAACCCCACCCGCAAGCGAATCCAGGCTGCAGATGCCGTAGCAGGGAATTCCCAGAGCGTCGGCGAAGGAGGCTGCGGTGGCCATACCAACGCGCAAGCCCGTAAACGGCCCCGGCCCACAGCCGACAACCACGGCATCTAGCTCGGTTGCCGCCACCCCACTGTCAGTGAGGCACTGCTGAATCAGCGGCACCAGCACCTCGTTGTGCGCACGGGCATCCAGGTGCAGCTTTTCGGCCACGGTTTCACCATCGCGGACAATTCCCGCGGTGACCTGTGGAGTCGATGTGTCAACGGCCAAAATGTTCATACTCAGTAACCTACTTGAACCGACTTGAAGCTACTTGCTCCACGTCCAGGTGACGACGCGGGCATCGTCGTCACGCGAACGATCGATACTCACCTGTAGATAGCGCTCGGAGAGCACCTCGGCGAGCCCCATTCCCCACTCGGCGACCACGACGCTGTCCTCAAGGTCGGTGTCCAAATCGAGCGAGTCCAGCGCATCGAAGGCCTCGCCATCGGAGCCGGGTCCCTCTTCGCCGAAGAGTCGATAGGCGTCGACGTGGATGAGGGTGACGCCGTCGGTTGCCAGCGGACGGTGCTCGCGGGCGATTGTGAACGTCGGCGACGTCACGCGACCGCGCACATTCATGCCGCGGGCGATGCCCTGCGTGAGGGTCGTTTTGCCCGCGCCGAGTGGGCCATCGAGAATCACCAGATCCCCAGCTGCCAACTCCCGGCCAATTTCCTCGCCGAGGTCACGCATGTCCTCTGCGGTTGGCGCGATGCGGCTGCGCACCCACTTTCGCTCGCTGCGTCCCTTTGGCGCAGTGAGGATTTCGTAGTTAATGGTGCCGGATGCCTTCGCGAGGTCATCGAGACCGGGCTCCCCCAGTGCGGGATCACCAACGATAACCGCAGTGTCGCCGGCCTCGACATCGGTGTCGGGTCCCAGGTCGACGACGAATTGATCCATACACACGCGCCCTACCTGCGGATAGCGTGTGCCATTGATGCTGACCTCGAAATGCCCGGAGGCCGAGCGCATCATGCCGTCGGCATAGCCACAGGGCACGATGCCGACGGTGGTATCGCGGTCAGCTGTCCACGTCTGCCCGTAGGACACCGACTGCCCCGCCGGCAGCTTCTTGACCAAAATGACCGACGCCTCCCACCGCATCGCCGGACGCAATCCATGGGTGGCACCCACAATTGGCTCGCCACCATAAATCGCCAGCCCTGGGCGCACCATGTCGAAGGCCAGGTCCGGACGCGACAACGATGCCGGCGAATTCGCCGCATGGTTAATCAGCTCGTCCAGCCCCGCCTCACGCAGTGCCGCAATCGCAGCACGGAAATTCTGCGCCTGCTTATCGACGCTCTCGTTGCCCGGCTCATCCGCGCACGCAAAGTGCGTGAAAGCACCGGTGATATTCAGAGCACCGGTCTTGTGCAGCTCAACCAGCTGAGCGACCGCATGCTCAAAGTCCCCATTGGCCATAGAGAATCCCGAGCGGCCCAAACCCGTATCGACCATCACCGTCACACGTGGTGTCACCGACAGCGCCCGCCCGGCATTGGCCACGGCCAGCGCATGAGCCATCGACGGCAGACCGAGGTCAATATCTGCAGCCACAGCGCGCTGCACCAACGAGGTGGCTGCTGCGTCCCAGATCCAGGCGAGGATGGGGATGGTGTGGCCGTCGTCAAGCGTGGCGCGGAGTTCCTCGCGGAGGGAGAGCGCCTCGTCGATTGTTGCGACACCGAGCTGCGTTGCCCCGCCGGCCAGCGCGGCACGCGCGGTCTGCAGCGCACCCTGCGAGTAGCCGTCCGCCTTGACGACGGCCATGAATTCCGACACCCCTGCGATGGCCTTGACGGTCTTCACATTGTGGGTGATCGCGTCGAGATTAACGGTATGGGTCAGGATGGCTGGTGCCGAGGAAGTCATAGCCGTATTTTGCCACTGCTGCCTTCGTTGGTGAACCATGCGGTGGCATCTCGGATGGATTCGGCGATGTCCTGGGCGCTGCAGGGTGCTGGTCCGAACTCTGTCTGCGCGGCCAAAAATGCGGCGCGCGCATGAATAATTGCTGGTAGATAGAGGGCTTCGCCACGCGCTACCCAGGCGCCGAGGAGCCCGGACAGTACATCGCCAGAGCCCGGCGTGGCTGCCCAGGAGCTACCCGCGTCAATCACGACTGTGCGCTGCGTTGTCGGATTGACCATCACAGTGCGGCGTCCCTTGAGCAACACTTCGGAGGAGAACTGCTCGGCAAGTTCACGCGCATCTGCGATGGGGTTAGTGACCTCGTGCCCGGTCAGGCGCTCGAATTCACCGGCGTGCGGCGTGAGAACAGTGCGCAGGTTGCGCTCCTGGCCGCGCTCACGAACGAGCTGTCGGATGTCCTCATGCTTCGACAGCAGTGTCAGTGCGTCAGCGTCGATGACCACTGGTTTGTCAGTGGCCAGAATGTCTCGCAGTTCCTCGGCGGCTTTCTCATCAGTGCCCCGACCGGGACCGACGACCCAGGCATCGACGCGTACCTCTTTGCGATCCACCGAGTCCTGCTGCGTAATGACCGTCGGCAAGGCTGCGGTGATGCGGTTACGTGCGGCCGCGTCGCCGACATAGATGACCGCGGGACTGGTCGCATGCACGGCAGCGGTGACGCACAGCTGACCTGCGCCGGGATACGCCTCGCTACCGGCGGCGATTCCTGTAACTCCAGTGGAGTACTTGTGGTCTGCAGCACCGGGTTCGAGCGGGGTCATCGCGCCAAGTGGTGCCGGAAAGCTCCCGCCTAGGGCTTCGTAGAACTCCACGGTCGGAGTCTGGTGGTGGACGGCATTGTAGGTACCGTTTTCATAGAGCGTCTGCCCCAGTCCTGGAAGTTCGAGGGAGAAGGCATCGAGCGCAATTTCGTGTAATTCGACGGTGCCACAGGATTCGGACAGCGAGTGCGCGTAGCGCAGACCGCCGAAAGTCACCGTTGTCGTGGCCTCGACGTGAGATGGCAAGTACGGGTTCTGTCCCTCCTCCAAATCAGGGTCTGGATTGATGGTCTGGGCAGGCGGGTCAAAAGTACGCCCAGTATCGGCTTCTACGCCGCTCGGCACATCAACCGCGAGAATGGGAACTTTGCCCAACCGCGCTTCGCGCACCAACCACGCGGCCTCTTCACGCAGCGCGCCGTGACCTCCGAGCCCCACGATGCCGTCGATGATCAATGCGTAGTCTTCACTAATCGACCACAGAATCTTCGATAAATCCGTCTCCCGGTCACACCCCAACGGCAGCACCCGCCCACCTGCGAGTTCAAAAGCTTTCAGCGCCCGTTCATGCGGCTTCGAGCCCAGCAAAACCGCATCCACGCCATGCCCATCCGAGGACAAGTTTCGGCCAGCATAGAGTGCATCGCCACCATTGCCTCCCGATCCGACCAACAGCAGCACGCGACCGCGACCAGGCTCCGGAGATGCCTCTGAGAGCATCCGCTCCGCCACCTCCGACACAGCGGCGGCTGCGTGGCGCATGAGTTCGTCGTCACGCGTTTGTGCGTCCAGATAGGGCTGTTCCGCGGCGCGAATTTCGGCAGCTGTGTAGCAGTACGTCATAAACCCAGCCTACGATTAGCCCCTATGGATGACTACTCCCCGAGCACGCGAGTTTTCGGCCCTCTACTGCGCGCCTTTCCGCAGGCATACCTGCGCTCGTTGCGTCATCCCGAATGGATCCCCCACGGCGTGCAGGACGTTCGCGAAATCCTCGACGGCAAAGTCACTCCTGACCTGGACAGATACAACGGTCGCACACCAATTGTCCTGGTTCACGGCACCTGGATGAACTCGTTCAACTCCTTCGCCATGTTGGGGCCGTTCCTCGCCCGGAATCGCCCCGTATTCTCACTCGATTACGGCTCCGACCCCGCCGCGCTGGTCAGCCGTCTCCGTAGCGTCAAAGCCACCACCGATTTGAGCGATGCGCTCGCTGAAGTCACCGACCTTCTCGACCGCTTCCGTGCCCACCTCTCCCTACCCCGCATCGACCTCATCGGTCATTCCCAGGGCGGTCTACACTGCCGCAGCTACGCCAACGCGAGCATCGATTCGCTTTACGACGAAGCTCTGAACCGTGGCCTCAACGAAGAAGCAGCCGAGCAGTACGCCTCCGACAACAGCCCCGTGCGGGCAGTCATCTCTCTTGCGGGAAACCACCGAGGCACTACTGCGTGGGGCATGCGCCGAAGGCTCAGTGCCCTTGAGCGATGCGGCCTACCGATGCACAAACTCGTCGACCGCCTTGTCGGCCGTGCCTGCATTCAACAGCTGCTGGACTCTGACTACATTGCGACTCTGAACCGCGCAGCGCGTGGCATTACCCGACGTGGTCCGCACTACCTGAATATCGGCACCCCTTTTGACACCGTGGTTCGCCCGTGGACCGGCGCCTTTTTGCCCGAACAAGAGGGTCACCACATTACGAACGTCAACAATGCCACTGGCGGTGGCGACTGGTCTGATCACCTCGCACTGCTCTACTCCCCCAATACGCTCGAACGCATTCACGAGTTCTTGGAGGAACTGGATGGCGCTGAAGCTGGTGATGTTCCGCATCATCCGCGACAGCGAGTCCTGCCTTTGTACGGCGCCCTGCCGAGGGGCCTCGGACGGAGGAGGCTCGGACGGAGGGGCCGGATCTAATTCAGCACAGAATTTTAGAACATATTTCCAGAATTCTATTGACAGTTTTTCAAACAGGTGTACGATTTGGGTTGTAGGGAAAATTTGTAAGCGAAAGTTCTTTGTCCGGTGCACAGGGGTTGGCGGGACTGGTTGACACAGCCTCTCCATGCTTCTCTCCACCACAGAACTCAATCTTCAATTCTCCGGCGGACACGTAGTAATCAGGGGGATAACCAATGTCATCGCCGCCCACAGAACTTCCAGCACCAGGTCAAAAGCCCTCATGGGCCAACCAGCAATCCGACGACCCGATTAGCAGCGCGGCCCGTGCCATCAACGCCGCAGACCTTCAACTGATCGATATCTGCGCTCCCGGTGAGGAGGTCGATGTCAATCACCATCTTGCCCGCATAAGCATTCGAACCGGCCTTAGCCGCGGCAAGTGTTCTACGCTGTGCGAAATTGCGCTGATGTTCGAACGCCTACCAAAAGTCCGGGCTCTCATCGAATCCACCTTCTGTTTCTCGTTAGCCCATCTCCGCGCCATCGCCAATGGCGTTGCCGGGCTGTCACCAGATCAGTTCGACACGGTAGAGCCCCATCTTTTGGAAATGCTCACTCCGACGCGACCTCGACAAGCAATGGTTGGTGTCTACACGCTGTCTCGTCTAATCGGCGACTTGGTTTCTGAGTACAACGACTGCGCCCGCAACGACGGCACCCAACGGGTTCCAGAAGGCGAAGCGGTCGCACTCTCCGACACGGGCGATGGCAAGCACAAAAAGGTCACAGCAATCCTTGAAAACGACCGCGCGACCGAGCTCATGGCCAGGATTCAGGGGATTCGCAACACAGCAATCAATCGTGGTGAACAGTGCACGCAGGCGGAAGCGCTACTACAGCTGGCACAGAAATCGACCAATGCCGAGATTGTCATCAATGTCTACCGCGAGGTCGGCGGTGGGCCAGCATGGATTGATGGCGTCGGCTGGTTGAGCGAGGTAGCCACCGAAGAATGGCTTGCTCGCGCAACTCACATCCGTATCTCCGCCGACAGCAAGGTGGATGGTTACCGCCCCACCGAGAGCCAGGTGGCTCGCGTCCGTGGGCGTGACGGTACCTGCCGCTTCCCCGGCTGCGACGTCCCGGCAGCCAAGTGCGACCTGGACCATATTCAGCCGTACAACCACGACAATCCCAAGCAGGGCGGGCCGACTGACACTGAGAATCTGCACTGTCTCTGCCGCCGACACCACAATCTAAAAACGCACGAGGGCTGGGATATCGACAGATACCCCGACGGAACAGAAGTGTGGACTTCCCGTAATGGGGACACCGCGACTAGCGTTCCGGTTGGGCCGCTAAAGAACGTCGGCAAGCAAACTTTTCATCAGCGTGTGACACGGAAGATGAAGACGATTCAGAAACGCAACCTCGATTGGATGTTGTCATTTTGCCATGTATCCGATGAGGTCTGGGACCTATCCGAGGAAGAAGCAAAACGCATCGAGTCCCTCACGGATGAAGAACTCGATGCGGAGATTGAGCAGTACCGACGAAAGCAGGACGAACTACTCGACGGTGACTGACTTAGCCAGGTTGCGCGGCTTATCGATGTCCTCGTTACCGCACTGGCGAGCGATCTCAGCTGCCAGGAACTGCATCGGAATCGTAGACAACAGCGGCTGGAGCAGCGTGGACGTCTCCGGGATTTCAATCAGGTAGTTCGCAAAAGGAACCACCGACTGATCCCCTTCTTCGGCAATCACGATGGTCTTGGCACCACGGGCACGAATCTCCTGGATGTTGGAGACAATCTTGGAGTGCAGCACGGCGCGCCCCTTCGGCGATGGCACTACGACGACGACCGGAAGATCATCCTCGATGAGTGCAATTGGGCCATGCTTGAGCTCGCCTGCCGGGAACCCCTCTGCGTGAATGTAGGCAAGCTCCTTGAGCTTCAGCGCACCCTCAAGTGCGACTGGGAAACCAACGTGACGGCCGAGGAAGAGCATCGTCGGAATAGCACCGATTTCCTTGGCCGTGTCGATGAACTCATCGCCCTTAGCGACGACCTTGTCAATCAGTGCCGGGATGGTCTCCAGCTCTTCAAACTCGCGAGTGACCTCGTCCGGGTACTTAGTGCCGCGTGCCTGGGCAAGAGCCAAACCGACCAGGTAGTTTGCGGCTACCTGCGCCAGGAACGACTTGGTTGCAGCAACACCAATCTCCGGGCCGGCGTGCGTATAGAGCACGGCGTCAGACTCACGTGGAATCTGTGCACCGTTGGTGTTACAGACAGCCAGCACGCGGGCGCCCTGGCTCTTTGCGTGTCGCACGGCCTCAAGGGTGTCAGCAGTCTCGCCCGACTGCGAAATAGCGACCACCAGCGTCTGGCGGTCCAGCACCGGATCGCGGTAGCGGAACTCGGACGCGACCTCAATCTCGACCGGGATACGAACCCAGTGCTCAATGGCGTACTTGGCCAACAAACCGGAGTGGTATGCGGTACCACAGGCGACGACGAAGACCTTCTCGATGTCACGCAGATCTTGGTCACTCAGGCGGGACTCGTCGAGAACGATGCGGCCGTCAACGAGGTGACCGGCCAACGTATCGCGGACGGCGGCAGCCTGCTCGTGGATTTCCTTCATCATGAAGGAGTCATAGCCACCCTTTTCGGCTGCGGCGAGATCCCAGTCGATGGTGAATGGTCGACCCTGCTGCTCGTTGCCGGCGAAATCCAGAATGCGGTAGTCATCTGCGGTGATGATGACGACGTTGTCCTGCCCCAGCTCCACGGCCTCGCGGGTGTGCGCGATGAAAGCCGCAACATCGGAGCCGAGGAACATTTCGTTTTCGCCCACCCCGACAATCAGCGGAGTGGAGCGACGAGCAGCGATGATGCGATCCGGGTGGTCTGCATGAGTAAACAGCAGCGTGAAAGCACCCTCGAGGCGGTTGAGCACGGACAGCGCAGAGGCCTCGAAATCACCAGCGGTAGATCCGCCGTCGGAACCGTCCAGGGCACGGGCGAGCATGTGCGCGGCGACCTCGGAGTCGGTTTCGGACTTCAGCTCAATGCCGGCATCCTCCAGCTCCTGACGTAGCGGAGCAAAGTTCTCGATAATGCCGTTGTGGACGATAGCCACCTTGCCGTCATAGGACTGGTGTGGGTGGGCATTCTCATCAATTGGGCGACCGTGGGTAGCCCAGCGGGTGTGCCCAATTCCGGTGGTTCCAGTGATTTTGTCGCGCCCATCCGCATCAAGGGCAGCCTCGAGGTTGGCGAGTTTACCGGCCTTCTTCTCTACAGTGATATGCCCCTGATCGTCGACAATGGCAACCCCCGCGGAGTCATAGCCACGGTATTCCATGCGTCGTAGCGCATCGACAGCAATATCCAGGGCGGGCTGATGGCCCACATATCCAACGATTCCACACATGTCCTACAGAATAACCCGCGAAGCGGAAAATCGTCATAACGAAATAGACATTCTCGCTCATCCTGGCACTTTTTCAGCAAAGGTATGCACCTTATAGTTAAGCTATTCACTGTGGCTGACAACTTGAAGACTCTGACATCTAATCTTTCCAAGCGTGGACCGCACCGCGTCATGGTCGGTGATCTCGCTTTTACTGGCCTGCCGGGAAAGGTCTACACGCCTGCCGAGGGCAATGGCATCCCCGGTATCGCCTTCGCACACGATTGGCGCACACCGATTGAGGAGTACCACGCCACGCTGCGTCACCTAGCTTCGTGGGGCATCGCGGTCGCTGCTCCGGACACCGAAAATGGCATCGTGGCAGATCACCGTGGTCTCGCCAACGATTTGGAGACAGCGCTCCAGATTCTCGCTGGTGTCCGCCTCGGTGAGGGCAAGGTCGTCGTCCACCCGAAGAAGCTTGGCGTTGCCGGTCACGGCATGGGCGCGGGTGTAGCCGTCCTCGCCGCTGCTGGTCACGACCTCATCTCCGGCGTTGGCTGCGTCTTCCCCGCAACTACCGCGCCTTCCTCCAGCGCCGCTGCAACTAATGTCTCGGCCCCGGGCCTCGTCCTGGCCCCTGGCGAGGATCAGTGGCTCGATCGCGGCAACCCGGCTCGCCTGGCTGTTCAGTGGAAGGGCGATGTCGTTTACCGCGAAGTAGACAAGGCTGACCAGGGCAGCTTCTCGGAAACAACTCTTCTCCGTCGTCTAGCGGGCTTCTCTTCCTCCAAGGTGAAGTACCAGGAGGTCGCGCGCGCCGCGCTCACAGGCTTCCTGCTGGCCACGGTCGGTGACGACAAGAAGTACTCAGATTTCGCAGACCCGACCGCCACTATCAAGGGCACAACTAACCGCGACATGGAGTGGCTCATCAAGGAGCTGCCGGAAAACCCGGAGCACTCGCTGATTCCCGGCAAGTAGTCACTAGGCCACGCTTCAGGACACGCCCCGAATCGACTTCACCGTCGGCGTCCCTTTCCCCGCCCGCCCGAACAACCGCGTAACGGTTCCCTTCGGTCGGGCGGTTTTTTGTTGCTTTTCGACGCCCGCCGCCACCTCCCTCTCCTTAATTTCGCGTGCTTTACGACGCTCCTCCAAACCCTGCAATTCTTTCTGTGCCCTCTGTACCGCCGTATCGAACTCCTGCCTAGTCATTGCAGCAGCGTCGTAATAGGCCTGCCCAATCCGGTCATATTTCGCGGCATGCTTACTCCCCATTACCACTCACCTGCCGTTGGCGAATTGACCGCGCCCACAAGCTCCTGGGCGTTGGGCTGCTCAGGGGGCTCGGGCACAGCTGAAGCAGATTCCTGCACTGATGCTGCCGAATCCTGGGCTGGTGCTGGCTGCGGCTCTGCTTGTGGTTCTGGCTGCGGTTCCGCTCGCTGTTCTGCTTGCGTCTCCTGTGGCAGCTCGATTCCCAAGTGCTTTAGTTTCTCAGCTGGAGGAGGCGGTTCAGGAACATTTTCAGGTTCGGGCTCGGGTTCAGGTTCGGGCTTGGGTTCGGGTTCAGGTTCGGGCTTGGGTTCTGGTTCGGGTTCCGGCACACAGTCCTCCGGCGCAGGAGCTGGTGCTGGTGCTGGCGCTGGCGCAGGCGCCTGTTCGCACACTGGCTCTTCCGTCTCCGTGCACATGTCTAAGTTGAGCAGTGAGGACGCGACACTGCCCGCAACACCCACAGCCCCCGCAATTCCAGCGATACTGGCCGCCCCGGCAGCGCCAATGGCACCTCCAACGGATATCCCAGCAGCAACGCCTGCCTCTATCCCAGTATCAACGTTGGCAACGACCCCAATTCCACCAGCGATAGCACCGTTGCCACCGGTCACAGTAGCTCCTTCGCCACTCACAGACTCAGCCACCTCTGCACAGGCCGCCGAGGTAGCACCCGAACTGGCAGGGACAGTAGGAGGCTGCGGCGGGGTGGCGACCACTGCGGCCTCAGTGTCACACGCTGCCTGCTCAAGACACTGTTCGATGCATGCATTGCGTGCATCGTAGAGCTGACCAGTGGAGTCGACGAGACTGTTACACACCTGCTGGGCCACTTGTGCGGCTTCGGCGCCGACCTCCGGATCGTCGACAAGCGCTTCGCACTGAGAGAGGATGCCGTCGGTTTGCTCAGCCATATCTTCGGCCTGCTTCTCGCAATCCTCAAGGACCTCGTCGACTTTCTTGCCGCACTCGCCGACGCTCTGCGCGCCATTGGCGGACTGCTCATCCTGATTCGCACAATCCTGCGCAGCTTTATCGCAGCGCTCCTTGGCGGCGTCGGCGGCATCGCCTTTCAAACCGCCCCAATCGAAAGCCATAGCAATAGTTATCGCGGAGGCTATCAACCCCACGGAGTTAGAGAACTTGGACAGGGCGCTGCCCTTCCAGCCGTCAGCGCGTCGCACCTTATCCAAGACTTTGGGCAGATTCTTGCCGATGCCGCCAACCCCGCGCTTGGCTCCAATACGGCTTCCACGGCCAATAACACGCACCAATATCGGAAGAATTCGAGCAACCCATGGCATCAGTCCACTACCTCAATTCCACCGAGGTCGGCGCTCCCGGCGCTGTCACAGCCTGCAAAGACACGCCACTGTTCCCGCACTGCCGGAGCATGATTGCCAAGTCCCGCGTACATCGATTGCCCGTGCTCACGCAGCCTCGCTGCCGCCTGCTGCAGACGGCGCCCCTGGGCGGCAAAACCCTGGCCACAATCTGCTGCGGAAATATCAGGAGCGCTTCCCCACCGCTCATGGCCTTCACGGCCGCGCTGCTCGATCTCTCGGGCAGCCGCTGTCACTGCATCTTCCGAAAAGTGCAGCAAGCCTCCGCCACTGCCTCCAGTAAAACGTGCGGACACGAAAAATCCCCTTCCCCGCGAAAAACAGTTCTTATTACTGTTAGGCGCGAAAAAAGAGGATTCGGTTCCGTCTAAGTACTAGCGCGGGTGCCCCCGGGGGCTAACGAGCGCGGTAGATGCGCTTACACCCCTCAACACCGGTGAAGCTGAATGGGCCGGTGCCAATCAGGGCGTCGTCTCCCAGGTTGGAGTACTCACCCGGATCTTCATGCGTCACCTGAGCGTGGCGGTAGTAGGTCGGATCATCGAGCTTCACGCGTTCATCCAGTTCACGAGCATTATCTGCGGCGCGCAGCTGGGACTCGTAGCCCTCGACCACATTGCCGGTGAGGAACTCAGCAACCGAGCCGGAACCATAGGAGACAACAGCGACCTTCTTACCAGCCAGGTCCTTCTCGGTGTCCAGCAGCGAGAGCAGGCCGAAGTAGGCCGATGCGGTATAGGAGTTACCGATGATGCGGTTGTACGCGGTGGTTGGGCCGAGCTGGCGGGCCTCGTCCTCTGCGGTGAGCTCCACGCCGTTATTGGCCGAAAGCTGCCGATGCGCCTTGTAGGCCATCTTGGTAAACGGCTGGTGGTAGCTGAAGTAGTCAATCTCGCTGAAGTCCACACCGCCGCGGGCACGGTAGTCCTCGTAAGCACCCTGAACAGCGTCGATGTAAGCACTAATAGAGAGCTTGCCCTCCACCAACGCCTGGCTGCGGTGGTTCGGACGCCAGAAATCCATAACTTCGCGGGTGAAGACGCCCGAAGCGGCATCGATAGCCAGGATGCGCGGATTAGCGGTCACCAGCATGGCTACAGCACCTGCGCCCTGGGTCGGCTCCGCAGCGGAGTCCAGGTCATAGCGGGCAATGTCGGAGGCGACAACGATGACCTTCTCCTCCGGATTGCGGGCCACCAGAGCGCACGCGAACTGCAGCGCCGCGGTACCGGAGTAGCAAGCCTGCTTCAGCTCGACAGATCGCGCGTGCGGGTCAAGACCGACCAGCTCGTGGACATAGACAGCAGCGGCCTTCGACTGGTCGATACCGGTCTCAGTGGCGAACATGATGGTGCGCACGCCGTCGATACCGTGGCGGTCGACGATCTTCTTCACCGCGGTCGCGGCCATCGTCACCGGATCTTCATCAGAGGCAACCACGCTGGAGCGTTCCTGCCCCAGGCCCTTGTGGTACTTTGCCGGTTCCGCTCCGAGTCGGGGCGCAATATCGGCGAGGTCAATGCAGTACGAACCCGTCGCAAAGGCGATGTCATCAATACCGATCGGGGTCACATTGCTTGTTGTCATCAAAACCGTGCCTTCACTACCTCTACAGATTTTTAAGAAATAACGGGCAACGAAACATCCCCCATGTCATCAGAACGGCCATCAGAGCAGTCATCAGACCACGGGATATTTTGCCCACAAAATGTTAATTGCCTACTACAGAAATCTAGCGCGTTTACCTGAGATTTGTCTTAGGTTTTGCGAATTGTCGCAAACGACTATTCACAAACCACTACTTCGCACGCTCGATAGAAACGTGCGCCTCCATCAGCTCACCCGGGTTCGTCTGTGCCGCGAGCAGGGAAAGCTCACCACACCAGACGATTGCCGCGCAGCACGCTGCTAGACGACGGGCATTCTCGCCCGGCTCACGGTCCTCCTTGCAGCCCAGCGCCGTGAGATTCTTCTCCACGAAGTCCAAGCCCTTGCCGTTGCCCACGGAACCGACGATCAAATGTGGCAGGGTGCAGCTAAAGCGCACGGAGCCGTCGTCAAGCGCCTCTACCTGCGTCAGCCCCTGCGAGCCTTCGACGATATTCGCAGCGTCCTGACCGGTAGCGAGGTAAAAGCCCAGCAGCATATTGGCGTAGTGCGCATTACCGCTGCGCAGCGAACCGGCCATGATGGAGCCGACGAGGTTCTTGCGTTCGTTGAGCTCAGCCAGGCGCTTGGCGGTAGTGCGCAGACGCTCGCGGACAACCGGCTCCGGAATGACGGCCTCGGCGATCACGTACTTACCGCGGCCCAGAATGCCATTGACGGCGGAGGTCTTCTTATCGGTGCAGTAGTTGCCCGAGATGGAGCCATAGCCCAACTCTGGCATCTGCTCCATCAGGTAGGACATCAAACGCTCAGACGCCAGCGTGGCCATGTTGTGGCCCGAGGCATCACCGGAGAAGAATTCAAAGCGGACAAAGAGAAGACGCGATGCGATCTGGAAGTGAATATCTACCAGCTTGGCAAAACGCGAAGAGGACTCCACGACCTTCTTCAGCTCGTCATAACGAGACAGGATGTTGTCGCGCGCAATGACGGCATCCGCTGCCGAGTCGAGAGTGAAAATCACCGATCGGGTCATCTTCTCACCGACGAAAGTGCAGGTAATGCCACCTTCGATCATGCGGGAGACCTTCGCACCGCGACCACACGACGGCCACAGCGGGGTCTCGTAAGTCGCCAGCGGAATCTTCACCTCGTCATTCATGACGTTGCCACTAATGCGCACCGGACCAATCCAGCTCAGCGGTACGTGTGCATATTCCAGGTCGTGCGAGCTCTTTTCAGCCATTGTCCTATGCGACCCTTTCTAGCTGCATGCAGCTTCGGTTCCCAGCTTCTGTAAATTTCAGCTGTCTTAAATTCTACGGTCAAAAAACTGTGGTCAAAGTTGAGCGGCCAGCTTCAGCGGCAACGGCTGGATGCCAGCTGCTTGCCAGCGCGCGGTGATGTCTGTGGCAGTCTCTCGGGTCGAACTCTCAGCATCGGCACCATTTGAGGCTCCCACCAGCGCAATTCCACAGTCGCCACCGCCGGAGCCACTGCTCTTACCCGCAGCGCCCGCGGCATCGGCGATGTCGGCGAGCGCTTTCAGCTTCTCCGTCTCGATGCACACCGCACGCTCGCGCTCGTAGGCCTGCAGCAGCGCCCGATTCTCGCGCAGGCAGGCAAACGCCGCGGTGCGGTCTCCGTCGGCAAGCGCCTGCCAGAGCTTTTCGCTTATCGACGAGACCCCGCGCACAAAATCACGGTCTGCGCCACCGGCCTTCTTCAACTGCGAGTCCGTCTTCACCGGACTGCCCGTCCAGCCGACCAACAGTTGTAGCCCCCCGAGGTCGGCGCGGGCATCAATGCGAAGATTCGGCCACGGTGCCGCCACGGCGGCGACAGGATCGGCCGCCACGAGTTCTGCGAGCGCTGCCGGATTCGGGCGGCGGTAGAGTACCGCCCCTCCGTGCGCGGAGCAGGCGATATCGCCGCCGGAGCCCGCCGCACCGGCCAAGAGCGTGGCCACCATCGCAATCTTGTAGACCCGCAGCGAATCGAGCTCCAGACCAAGGTGTGCCCCTAGTGCGCGAGTCACAGCCACAGCGACAGCCCCGGAGGATCCCAGGCCATACTTCGCACCGCTGGCGGAGTCATCGAGGTCCGATTCGATAACGATATTGATGGGGCTCTCTGGGGTGTTTTCCAGCTCGCCCGCGGCAATGCGATAGACCAGCGAAATCGTATGGGTAGCGATGTCATCTGGCGCATCCACGTCAATGACGCGCCCCTGCGGGCCGTAATAGCTGGAGTACACGCGAGAGACCGGCTGCGATGGGTCGGCACCGTGGCACCGAACCGTCACATAGCGGTTGACTCCTGCGATGACGGCCAGACCCTCGACATCCATCACCGCATACTCACCAGTGAGGTACAGCTTGCCGCAGCCACGGCCGATGGACTCGCCTTCGATAGGTCCGCCTTTAGCGTTGCTCAACTACTCCCCCAGCTACACCAGGTATGCGCCAGGGCCTGAGCCGGAAACCAGCACGTCAATATCCTCGAACTCTGCGCGGAAACGATCCGCGATGGTCTCGGCATCGCCGCTGCGGCACAGCACCTTCACGTTCGGCCCGGCATCCATGGTGGCGTAGCACTCGGTGCCCTCGTCACGCAGCGTAGCGACGAGATTGAGAGCCGCCACTGAATCCGGATTCCAGTAACGCACCGGAGGAAGAGCCCCCAGCATAGTGGCGTGCATGCGCATGGCATTGGCCTCGGCAAGCTCGCCGACCGCAGTGAAGTCCGCAGCGGCGATGGCGGCCTTCATGTCCTCGATATCGCGGGGCACCTGCTCCACCCAGGCCGGGAAGAACGGTGATGTCTCGACCGTGCGACGCATGGCGGCACGGCTGTCAATCTTCTTGCGCCCCGGGGCCAAAACCGCCACGACCAGGGAGAGGTCCAGGCCGGAATCCGGCAGAGCCACTGCGTGGCTGGAAGCATCGTCATCGCCGGGCAGCCACTCAACGAGGCCGCCGAAAATAGAGCGACAGGCCGAGCCCGAACCGCGACGGGCCAGAGCCGAGAGCTGTTCCGGGGTGTAGTCCAGGCCGTAGGCCTTCGCCGCGGCCAGCGCGAGCGCGCCAAAACCCGACGCGGACGAAGCCAGACCCGCACCCGTCGGAATCTCGTTGGTGCTGGTCACCTCTGCGAAGCTAGTGCTGCCCGCACGCTCGCGGACCAAATCCAAAAACTTCTGGACACGGGAGAGGTCCTTACCCACCATCTCCTGGCCGTTCAGAGTGCCCGAGTCGGCGGTGACGCTGGGATCGTCGATAAGCGACACCGTGGTCGTCGTCGGAGCGATGCCCAGAGTAAGGGACAGCGAACCTGTGGCCGGTAGCTGCACGGCCTCATCGCGCTTGCCCCAGTATTTAATCAGGGCGATGTTGGGATGAGCGACGGCGGTAGCGGTCGTGGTCACGAGGGATTTACCTCCACAGTCCAAGTAGCAACGGCATTGGCGCCCATCATGGCATGGCTAATCAGTTCCGCGTGATCGGCGGACTCTGCCAGCGCCATCACACAGCCACCGCAACCGGCACCAGTGAGCTTTGCCCCGTGGGCACCTGCCAGTCGGGCGGCAGTGACGAGATCGGTGATGGACTCATGCCCAACACCTAGTTCTTCTAGCGCTTCCTGCGCCGAGTCCATGCGATGTCCCAGACGGGCAAAATCGCCCTTGGCCAGGTTGTGCACCGCGCCATCGGCCAGCTGCCCCAAGTGGTCCAACAACTCTTGGCCGTGGACTCGGTGGGAATCGACGAAACCACGCACGCGGGCAACGGCCAGCGACGTCGAACCACGCACACCGGTATCCCCCAGCACCAGCCACATCTTCTTGGCCACCTTCAGCGGATGGAACTCACCCTGCTTGAAGTAAACCGGACGCGATGCGCGGGCAACCGTGGCATCCAGGCCAGAGGGGTTACCGTGCGCCAGACGCTCAGCTTCCTGCACCAGGTCAAAGCGCTGACGCTCGGTCAGAGTGCCATCGGCGAGGTCACGCACTGCGTCGATAAGCGCATGTGCCACTGCGGCAGAACCACCCAGCCCTGCAGCGGGTGGGATACCGGAGCGGAGACGAACCAGCAGGTCGCGTTCGGGAATACCGAAGGTGCGCAGGCCAGCGCGGAGTGCAGCGGCGATGGAGGCAAAGCGCTCCGGCAGCTCGTCGATGTCGATGACCTCGCCGTCCATGGAAAACAGGACGGGAGAATCCTCCACGCGGTCAATCCACGCCATCGTGCGCAGCGACGTCACCGGCAGCGCAATAGCCGGCTTGCCGTAGACGACAGAGTGCTCACCCAACAAAATCGACTTGGCATGGCCTTCACCGAATGCGGCACCCTGTTCATTGGCCAGGGCATAGAACTCCCCGGTCTCCAATTCCTCGGACTTGTCGAGGCCGAAGTCGTCGACGCTGGCGTTTTCTACGCTGGTCACGAAGCTACACATCCTTTTCCGAAACCGACTGCGCGGCAGCCTGCGCCTCCGCTGGGCCATGGATACCCGGCACACCCGCAATGTCGAAACCGTACTTGGAGAACTTCTCCGCCCCGACACCCCAGACGTGGTTAAACCACTCCGTCATCGGTTCGTTCGCACGACGTTCTGCGAGCTCCTGCGGGGTCACGTACACCACTTCATCGACCTCATCGGGGTTGATATCCACCGACTTCGGATCGACGATGCCGGCGTACACGTGGTTGTACTCGTGCTCCGCCAATCCCGAACGATCATCGATGACCTGGTAGATAACAATGCCGATTTCCTCCAACTGAGAGACATCCGCACCGAGCTCTTCCTTCGCACGACGCTCAACGGCATCGGCCACCGGCTCCCCCGGCAGTGGGTGCGAGCAGGTCGCATTCGTCAGTAGCAGTGGTGAGTGATACTTCGACTCCGCACGGCGCTGCAGCAGCATGCGTCCCTGCTCATCGAAGAGGAAAAGAGAAAAAGCACGGTGCAAAATTCCCGGTGGAACGTGTGCTTCAAGCTTGCCGACGGTACCGAGAACCCGACCGTCACGATCGACCACCTCTACCTGGATGTCGGCTTCACCCGGGGCAAAGCGGGCTTTAATGTCCTCTGGCGCGTCATTCATTTCCACACTCCTGACTCTAGACTGCGGCCACAACCGCAGCTAACTCCCCGGCAATCTTGCGGGCCGATTCCGCATCGGCGGCCTCCACCATGACGCGGAAGAGCTCCTCGGTGCCGGACGGGCGCAACAGCACGCGACCGGTGGAACCCAGCTTCTCCTCGGCTGCATCGATGGCGGCCTTGACCTCATCAGACTCCAGAATTGCGGCCTTGTTGGACACCGGCACGTTGATAAGAGTCTGCGGCAGCACCTTCATTACGGAGGCCAGCTCAGCCAGAGACTTACCGGTGCGTGCCATCCGCGCCATGAGGTACAGACCCGTGAGGGTGCCGTCACCAGTGGTCGCATGATCCGGAATGACCACGTGTCCCGACTGCTCACCGCCGAGCGAGTAACCGCCAGCGTTCAAATCAGCCAGCACATAGCGGTCGCCGACCTTGGTGGTACGCAGGGCGATATCGTTTTCCTCCATCGCCAGCTTGAGGCCGAGGTTACTCATCACAGTGGCCACCAGCGTGTTGTGGTGCAGTAGCCCCTCTTCCTTCATGGCGACGGCCAGGATGGCCATGATTTGGTCACCATCGACGATGTTGCCCTGCGAGTCCACAGCCAGGCAGCGGTCGGCATCGCCATCGTGAGCCAGCCCCAGATCCGCGCCGTGCTCCAGCACTGCCGCGCGCAAAACCTCAATGTGGGTGGAACCGCAGTTGTCGTTGATGTTGTAGGAGTTCGGCTTGTCATGAATAGCGACGACGTCGGCACCGGCGGCCGCGTACGCCATGGGGGCGGCCTGCGAAGCAGCACCATTTGCACAATCCACCACGACACGAATGCCGTCGAGCTTGGTGCTGACCGCACGGGAGAGGTGGAACAGGTAGCGGTCGAGCCCGTCTGGGGCCTCCTCGATGACACGCCCCACTCCGGTGCCCGTGGGTCCGGTCTCCGGCAAGTTGTGGAGAGCGTGTTCGATTTCCTTCTCCACCGCGTCGTCAAGCTTGGTGCCGCCCGCGGCGAAGAACTTGATGCCGTTGTCCGGCATGGGGTTGTGAGAAGCCGAAATCATCACACCCATGTCGGCACCGTAGTCGTCGGTGAGGAAAGCGACAGCCGGAGTGGGCAGCACGCCGACACGCAAAACGTCGACGCCCTGGGAAGCCATGCCGGCAGACAGCGCTGCGGCGAGCATCTCACCGGAGACACGCGGATCGCGGCCAACAATGGCCAGGGGACGACGCCCCGACGGATTCGTGCCGCTAGTCAGCACAGTGGCCGCAGCAGCGCCCAGCCGCATTGCCAGCGGTGCGGTCAGAGTCTTATTCGCCAAACCGCGGACGCCATCAGTTCCGAAAAGACGTGCCATTGTTGCTAGACCACTCCTTGGGGGTTTTATGAGTTTTGGTATCGCGGACTATTGCATTGTCAATGCTGTATTACTTTAGCCGGTCGCGCAGGCGAATCCAGACTAGCCACAGGACACAATTGGCTGCGGGTCATAAACCGTAGTCTGAGTTTCACGCGAGATTTCCGCGCCCGAGAGGTCCCGAATGACGCGTGTGTCGGAAGTGGTAAAGCCCTGCGCACCCGACGACGGCTGGCAAGAGCTGCCACTGACCTGCATACGCTGCGGTTGCGTGTATGCCCAACGGCCACCATTGATGGACTCGACGTTGACCTTCTTCACACCCTTGATGCGCACAGTGACGTCGGAGCCAGTAGTAACGGCTTCGATGAGAATCGGAGTGTCGGAACTGTTCTTAAACGCTAGGTCGATTGCGCCCTCGTACACCGTCGCCTCACGGCCGGCCGGGTAACGCGAAATGTAGTAGCTGTGCGGGGTGTGCGCGACATCCTCCATGCCCGCAAAGTACGAAGCATTGTACAAAGTGGTGGCGAACTGGCTAATGCCACCGCCGACAGCCTTATCCGCATGGCCGTTGAGGATGATGCCCGACTCGACAAAACCCTGCGCAGTACCGCGCGGCCCCGTGTAGCCGTTCAGGCTGAATGTATCGCCCGGCGCCACGAATGCGCCGTTGACCATCTGCGACACCAGGGCAATGTTTGTTCCCGATGCCGAGCTGAAGCCACCGGTGGTGAACTCACCAATGACATCATCGAAAGTGGCACTTTCCGCTTGTTCGGTGGTGTAGGTGGCGGGCTTGTCCTCGTAGACCGCATCGAACTCGCGCTTATCCGTCGAAGTCACACGCTCGGCGAAGTCCTTCATAGTTTCATCCCACTTCACGGCTACGCCATCAACCGAGGGGACCACTTCACGCGCACCACCGCTAAAGCGTATCGACGCATTGCGCTTATCAACCTCGGAAGCAGCCAGCCCCTCCTCGAGGATCTCGCGTGCGCGGTCGACATTGATATCGGCGGCCAATCCACCGTCGCGCGGCACAAAGCTGATGATTTCAGCCATGCGCTCCGGCGGAATTACACCATCTTTGCCATCGCGGCCCTTGGCAACAATGGGGCCCGACACCGCATCGGCGGCCTCTCCTTCAGCTGCCTCACGGACCTGATCCTCACCGATAGCCGGGTCGTGCGCGGTGGTCTCTACATCGATGCCCTCCGGCGACAACCACTTGGCGGCCAAATCCCCGCTGACCGCATTGCGGTCGACATCTTGGCCGATGACCGGTGGAGTTGTTTCCACGCGGCCGTCGACAAGCTTGACCTCGCCATCGACGGGAGCAATAGTCAGTTCGCCGACGAGACGGTCGACCTGCGGCTCGAACTTAGAGCTATCGATATCGCTGACCAAATCCAGCTCACGGGTAGTAAAGAAACTGCGCACCCAGGTAACTGGGTTCGCCGTCTGCTTACCCGCCTGCGCGACCGTCTTCTCCCAGTCGATGCTCAGCCCCGCCTCCTCGGGCAGAACCTCCGCCGTGCGTTCGCCGGCACGAAACGCCACTGGATGAGTGGAAAGATCACCGAGCTGCTCTTCGAGCTTCGCCTCAGCGTGATTCGCGCTCAGCGTGCTGATGTCAATACCCGCGACGGTAGACCCGCGCGGGACATGGTCCTTGTTCAGCACGTAATCGACAGCGTAAAACACACCGAAGAGTGCGAAGATACCGAGGACGATGCCGAGGAAAATCTTTAATCCACGGTGACTGGAGGAAGACTTTTGTTTGGCCACAGCCACTTACTTTACCGTGGAAACACTACTAACTAGATTTTTATTAGATTCCGCAGGTGTCCGGAATGCGTTTCTTGTTCTTCGCATACTGCTGGAAAGCATCGACCACGGCATTGGCATAGACCTCGGCGCCATCCGGGGTCGGGTGGATAAGGTCCGCGCGCAGCTTGGACAAATCATCACGCACACCATGACACCAGTCAGACACATAGACATTGTCGCGCTTCTTTGCCGCGTCGAGGACTTCCCTCTCCGACTGCGGCATCCACACACGATCACCGTACGGGTTGATGAGGACAATGATGCGGTCTTCACCCAGCGAATCGAGGATCTCATCCAACAGGTGTTCGTCCGATGCCGCAGCCGACTGATTGATACCAAGACCCAGCACGACGAATGGATCGAGCGTACCCGCCGCCTTCATACTGGCGATAATCTCTGGCGCAGCCGGATAACCACGAGAAACAGCCGCATCGATATAGATACCGGGCAGCTTCTCTTCCAACGCGGACGCCGAGGCGAGCATCACAGAGTCGCCGATAGCGGTGATCTGGTCACCACGCGGCATAACGCGCTTGGCCAACTCGGCTTCCTCCGCCTTTTGTGCCTGTGCACGGCGCTCAGCTGCCTCCTGTAGCTGTGCCTCCAAACGCGTCATCTTCGGCGCCGTGGCCATTCCCACAACTGCACCAACCACGACGACCAGCGCCAGCCCTGCTGCAACGCGCGGCTTCCAGGAACCGGCAAACTGCGTGCCCGAAAACTGCGACATCCAACGGCGGTAACCCATCCGGCGAATTGGCGATTCCACATTCTTGTACGACCAGTTCGCCAAAAGCAGCGATAGCGCGATGCCTGCGAAGGCAGCGAGGTTCTCATACTGCATGGCCTCATTGCGCTCCAGCAGTTCGCGGATGAGCACGATGACCGGCCAGTGCCACAGGTACAGCGAGAAGGAAATCTTTCCCAGCCAGCACAGTGGCTTGAACTCAAAAATCTGACGCACGGGTGAGACACCGCGAACGACAAGATAGAGAATCGCCACCGACAGCAACGAGGCGAACACCAACCCACCGCGGTAAGTCGCCGACGCAGTATCCGACATCATCAGCAGAACCAACGAAAGGAAGATCAGCGGCAGCGAGGCCACTACGAAAGCTTGGGCAGAACTGCCAAAGAAGTCCCGCAGCAGGGGTTCTGTGCGTGGCCAGGAGTCCGCTTCCGCGCGTGACGACGTCGACGTCAACCACAATGCGAGGGCCGCGCCAAACAGGAGACCAAAGGCGTGAGTATCGGTACCGTAGTAGACCCTCGTGGGGTCGACCTTCGGATCGTAGAGCGAGACCATCCACACGAAAGAAGCAACCGCCCCAATGCCCGCCACTGCTGCCAGCCTGCGAGATGCCAGCTTCAAGGCGAGAAGAGCCACAAAAATCAATGGCCAGAGCAAGTAGAACTGCTCCTCCACCGACAGTGACCAGTAGTGCGCTAACAGCTGCACTCCGGAATCCGCGAAATAGGACTGAGAGCCCGCAATCTGCGTCCAGTTATTGACGAAAAAGACCGTGCCGAGAAACTGCGTCGACAAGCCAACAGCGGGATCCCCGCCGACCAGACCTGCGACGGCGATGGAAATAAACAACACGAACATCGCAGCCGGAGCGATGCGGCGCAGCCGACGAAGCCAGAAGTCCTTTAGATCGATGCGCCCAGTGACCGCGCGTTCGCGCACCAGAAGCGAGGTGATAAGAAATCCGGAGAGCACGAAGAAGATATCCACACCGATGTAGCCACCGGGCAGCACATTATCGAAGTAGTGGTAGATCACCACTGTGGCAACGGCCAGACCGCGCAGCCCATCAATGCCTGGTACGCGTCGAATGCGGAAGGGATGCTTCGCCACCGACGACGAGCTAGAGGAGCTCTTCGCGTCGGAGGTCTTGGTGGCTGTGGTGCTCACCGCCATACGATTTCCTTCTTCCCATCGCACTGCAATCGCACTTTCATCGCACTGCAATCGCACCGCGATAAACGATTCTCGTGGCAGTTTTTAACGGATAAAAGTCTAACGTACGGGGCTTGTCTCAAAAATGCAGCCATGCCTGGTCACGGCGGACTTTAACCCAAAAAAGCACCTCGGCTTGCGTGTAATACGCAAACTGAGGTGCTTTTCGAAGCAGTAAAGCTTAACGCTTGGAGTACTGCGGTGCGCGACGGGCCTTGTGCAGACCAGCCTTCTTGCGCTCGACAGCACGAGCGTCGCGGGTGAGGAAGCCAGCCTTCTTGAGAACGCTGCGCTCCTCCGGGTTGAACTCGTTCAGGGCACGAGCAATAGCCAGGCGCAGAGCACCGGCCTGACCGGACGGGCCACCACCGTTGATGTTGGCCTTGATGTCGAACTGGCTCTCGCGCTCGACCAGGACCAGCGGATCCTTGATCTCCTGCTGGTGCAGCTTGTTCGGGAAGTAATCCTCGAGCTCGCGGCCGTTGCAGACAATCTTGCCGGAACCAGCGGTCAGAACGACGCGGGCGACAGCGCGCTTACGACGACCGACAGTCTGAATCGGACGATCCAGGGTCAGCGGTGCAGCCGGAGCAGCCTCAGCCTCGGTCTCGGTAGCAACTGCGTCGCCGATGGAAGAGGTGAACTCTTCAGTGGCAGCAGCAGCGGCAGCCTGAACATCATCGTAGGAAGCCTCGGTGGCCTCTACGTTCTGGTTCTCATTGACGTCCTGTGGGTTGGTCACTGTGCCACCGCCTTGATCTCGTAGTTTTCAGGCTTCTGACCGGCGAACGGGTGCTCGGAACCGGCGAAGACGTGCAGCTTCTTGATGGACGCACGCGAAAGCTTGTTGTGCGGCATCATGCCCTCAATAGCCTCAGCGATAACACGCTCCGGGTGAACCTCGAGGGAACGACCCAGGGTCATCGACTTCAGGCCACCCGGGAAGCCCGAGTGGCGGTAGCGCATCTCACGTTCCCGCTTGTTCGAGGAGACGTGCACCTTATCGGCGTTGATGATGATGACGTGGTCACCGCAGTCGACGTTAGGGGCGAAGTAAGCCTTGCCCTTACCGCGCAGCAAGTCTGCGGCGTGAGTAGCCAGACGGCCGAGAACAACGTCGGTAGCGTCGATGACGTACCACTTGCGCTCGATGTCACCGTCCTTCGGATGGAAAGTAGACAACATGACTCCTTTTAGGGTCCGTGTAGATTTGCCAGCCACCGTGCACACTGTTGTTATTCCCCGGCGGCCGGTGGAGACCCGAGGCAACATTCACGTGTGCGCACACAGTTTGACTACTCTACCTTGAGATGGCACTAGAACAAAAAATGCCAAAGCCAGTCTCAGCCGCAAACTGCTGAGACTGGCCTTTCCCCCCCCCTGGAGTGCTGCTAGCAAGAATACTTCAAAGGCAGATACCTAACTGAAGATCTCAATTGAGCAATGTCCTCCCCTCCCCCGGTTACATAGCTCAATCAAAAGTGCCTCAAGCAGGAACCAAGCTATCCCCAGCTAGCTGCCGCGCGGCGGTTAATATCCGCCATTCGCTGGCTACCTGCGCTGACCGTATCCGCGATAGTCGTGAGAATCATATTGAGCTCCTCCGCTGCTGTGTCCCATTCACGCTGAGCCTCCTGGTAAGAATCCGAAGAGTCACCCTCCCACGTAGAGACCATCGGCGCGATGCGCTTCTTCAAATCTCCGAGCAGCCCGTTGATGGTGCCAGAAGTGGACCGAATGTCATCGGCAGCACCGTCGATGCCGCCAAAACTGTACCTAATTGGTTGCATTAAGAACCCTTTCCCCAAAAGGTGATGTGTGTTGTGTGATTCAGTGTTGTGGTTGTGCGATTCGATAAAACGTTTAGAGGTTCAGCAACGACGCACCCGCTGCTGCCACCTGCTTGAACGACGACGCCCCCTCGTCCTCGCCCGCATCGAAGCTGCTGGAATTTGCGCGGATGTTATCCGCGATATCCGTCAGCGCATTGGATAGACGCATAGCTGCGTCATCCCAACGAAGCATCAGATCATCGAAGCTGTCTTTAGCCTGGCCCTTCCATTCCCCCGCCAGACCGTCCACGACGCCTCGAATGCGACCCAGCTCGCCCTGTACTTCCGAGTTGACGCCATCGACGTCCCCCGCGGTAGTGGTCATTTGATCTGATTCGGCTGCAAATAGGTTTGCCACTGTTTCCCCCTTATTCGTGTTGAGTGACTGATTAACGACGGCATTTTTACCTCCCCGCGCGAGCCAGCCAGCTTCCCGCGTTAAAAACCCGTCATATTGTTTGGCGCGAAAAACCCCGATTCGGTTCCATTTTGGTTTTCCAACCTTTACCCCTGTCTCTTATACACATCTCCGAGCCCACGAGACTCCTGAGCATATCGTATGC